>Ga0182739_1001850_pt1 | contig 20820 bp, 12 predicted proteins | sample eDN5th30CBELigBY_FD_128873 | JGI IMG/M metagenome (GOLD analysis project Ga0182739, IMG submission 128873) | Enriched backyard soil microbial communities from Emeryville, California, USA - eDNA 5th pass 30_C BE-Lig BY (version 2) (version 2) | ecosystem: Environmental > Terrestrial > Soil >...
CCCCGAACCCATCATGTTGACTGTCACCAGCGTCGTGAGCCCGACCAGGCTCATTTTTTTGCTTGAATCAGCCATCGCAAACTCCTTGCCGCGTTCAATGTTTTGAACCTTGGTCCGGCAACGAGCAACGCGTGGCCGAGTAGGGGGCTAATGCTCAATCCACAGGCAGTGCCTTTGATATGAGCTTGACGGGGTACGGATAACTACTGGCACATCAGTTAGCGGGTACGGTGATCACAGGGGCCTGCGGCGCCACCCCTGTTTCGGCAAGAGAGAACAGTACCAGTATGAACAAAAACTCCGATTTGGATTTCATGTCGTGGTCGTCGATCCAAAACCAATAGTCGCGATAGTGCACAGCAGCATATGCATCGGCGGGTCGTTCTTCGCTTGAATGGATGCGAACCAGAGGATCGTCCCATGGACTGGGATGATCGGGCACGGGAGGCATGGGGTTAGCTCGCCCATCCTGCAAATGCGCGGCAGGGGCCTCGATCGTCGCGGCGAGTTCCAGAAAGATTTCTGACATGGAACGTGTCAGCAGCGCAATCTCGGTATCGCTCCTGGATACCATACCGAAAGTCAGTGTCAGTTCATCCCTGTCGGGCCGTAAGTGAAGAATCTGTCGTACGGTACGGCGATCCTTCTCCACATCATCGGGGATGTCACGTGCGATCATGAGCACTTCGCTTCTTTCGTTCGCGCGGGTACTGACCCTTACACCTAGCGATTCTGAACGCTGTATCCGCCTTAACGCATCCAATAGCTCATAGAAACGTGGATCTGCGGCACGCAAGCGTGTAGGTGACACCGATCGATTGTACACACCATTAGCTGCTCGGACGGTCAATTGCAGCACGCGGTCGACCGGGTAGCCTGCCTGAATAAGCGAAAAAACGGCCTCAGGAGATAAGGGTTGCAACAAGTAGCGTGAGAACCGTTCCCCGGAAAGCGGTGTATAGCTGATTGTTGGACGATCTGTGTAAACGCCGGAGGCGCCTATGGCCTGACTGCTACCGTCGTTGGGCCATCCCGAAAACCAGCCTGCTGCGAGGTTGACCTGACTTTGTATCGCGCTGGAGCTGATCACCGAAGAGACTTCCAGATACACCGGTGCATCGGCGTAGCGCAACTTGACGATATTGAGCAGTGTCTGTTCTTTCCAGGTCGTGGCAATCACCGTGCCGTAGTCTGTGCGATCGCGCTGTATCGAAGTCGGCCCCAGCGTACCGCAGCCCCCAACGTAGCACGCAGTGGCGATCAGTACCAACAGGCGGATACGGTGCGGCAGGTGCGTGTTCTTCGGCAAAGAGGTCTGGTGATCCATAGTGTTGCCTCATGACGCATTTTTTGTGGGCCTCAGATAATGGCATTCAGCGCGGTTGGTTAAGGCAACAGTACGGGGCGGCGGTGTCAGTCTTCTTCTCTCAATGCTTTGATCCGTCCGGATTTTTCTGCGGTTACCAACGCGGCATAGTCTTTCGCATTTTGCTTTGCATAGGTCATGACAAATTTGCCGATGGCCTGGTCGAAGGAGTCCGATTTACCCAAATAGCCGCTAATCAGTGCTGCATCCCCGGATTTTGCATGGGCACGCGCGAGGGTACGACCGCACAGCTCGGCGTACAGCTTCATTTGTGTAGTCGTTGCGCCTTCGATCGGCGCGGACATTTTCATGTCCCGCAACTGCCGCACAAAGAAATGGCGGCCTTTTTGGCCTTGCGTCCAGCCCAGAAAAATGTCGCTGGAAGACTGCATCAGCCGCTGCCCTGTGACGATGCGTTGCCCCTGGTTCTCGTAATCGCTTTTTCCCGCGTAAGGCGCCAGTACGGAAGGACACGCTTCCTTGAATTGCAGGAGCAAGGGGTGGTTCTCCGCAGAAAAGAACAGGCCGACAAAACAATAGGTGCCGACGCTTCCTATCCCGACGGCTTTGACGGCAAAGTCTTCGAGACGGTAACGATCAAAAAGTATGCGCCGTTCATGGGGTAGCGATAATCGATAATCTTGCAGCGCCATATGCACCCGTTTATCAAAGTCCTTTTCATAGATATGAAACAGAATAGGGGGCTGATCGATCAGGCGTCGACGGCCCGCGACTTCGCTGCTGATCGTGGGATAAAGGTAATCGCCGACTCGTACCTTGGCTTTTTCTACAATTTGCTCACGACTTTTTCTAACTTTGGCAGTGGGGGCCATATCGATGATCGTTTGTGCATCGAGGTGGTCATACCAGACCTCCAGCGGGCTCAATTTTGAAAGCTCGCGTAGACGTTCCCGGTAAGCTTTAACGGATTTGACGGCGATCGCGTGGGCATCTTTTTCGCTGAGCCTGTTATCTGCAGCTGCGACGGCGAAACTGATCGCCAGACGTTTGACATCCCACTCCCAGGGGGCGGGAAGGGTTTCGTCGAAATCATTGATGTCAAAAATCAGATTGCGCTCGGGTGTCGCGAACAGTCCGAAGTTCAACAGGTGACAGTCACCGCACGCCTGTACCTGAATGCCAGTGTTGGGGAGGCTGGCCAAGTCATGAGCCATCAATCCCGCAGAACCGCGCAAAAAGGCGAAGGGGCTGCGCAACATGCGCCCATAGCGCACGGGCACTAGACTGGGGAGTCTATATCGATTGGACGCTTCAAGGAGATCAATAGGGTTACGATGCTTGCGCGGTGGTTTCCACACTGCGTGAGACGAGTGTGGCAGGCTCTCGCGTATTCGCTCTCCTGCGTTCAGGCGTTCTTTTCGCGAGCGAAAAGTCGGCTCGTAAATTCCGAACTTTGGTTCTCGAGTCGCACCCTGGACGGATTTTTTTTTACTGGGAGACATTTCCACTCCTTTGCTCAACGAAGTCGTTTTGTGGTTTGTCTGTGAGCCGGATCCGTCATCCCGCGACACTGTCCTTCCAGCGCAAGTGTTAAACCTCGAGAGGGCCAAGGTACAGCTACAGCTGGCGGTGGCACGGCTAAACCGGTTTGCCGACACGGCGTCTTCATCATGCTCATGGTCGCTTTTGGTTGGCAGTTGCTGTCAGCTTGTCCGCCTCGGTCACCCAGCCACCACCGGTCGCCTTGTACAGATCGATCATGTTGGTGAACACCGAACCGCGGGTGCGGGTGTAATCCAATTCGGCGTCGAACAGGCTACGCTCGGCGTCCAGCACCTCGATGTAGCTGGTATAGCCGTTGTCGTAGCGCAACCGAGCGTAATGGGCATAAGTCCTCAGCGCCTCGACTTGCCTGGCTTGGTAGGTCATCCGTTCTCTGGATTTGCTCGATGCGACCAAGGCATTTTCCACGTCCCTGAACGCCGATTGAATCGACTGTTGGTAAACTTGCAGCGCCTGTTTCTGGATGGCTTCAGCTTGTTGTACCTGCCCGGCAATACCGCCGGCTGTGAAGATTGGCATGCTTAGCGCCACACCATAGGACCAGGTGGAAGCGGGTCCAGTGAACAGGTTCGACAGTTGGTTACTGGCGGAACCTAACAGGCCGGTCAGGGAAATAGTCGGGAAGTATTGAGCCTTGGCAGCGCCGATCTGTGCATTGGCCGATATCAGATTCAGTTCTGCCTGACGCAAGTCCGGTCGCCGTTCAAGCAAGTCTGATGGTAAGCCGGCCGGCACCGTCGGCAGATTCAGTTGGGCCAGGTCACGGCCGCGGATGATTGGCCCAGGGTTACGCCCAAGCAGCACGGCCAAGGCGTTTTCCTGTTGCGCGACCAAGGGCTGGAGTTGCGCAACTGACGCCTGGGTGCGCTCGAGTTCGGATTGATTCTGTGCCAATTCCATTTCGGAAATGGTGCCGGCACCGTAGCGCAGTTTGAATATTTCGTAGGACTCACCGCGAGCCTTGGCGGTCGTGCGGGCGATTTCCAGTTCCCGGTCGAGGTCACGTAGGGTGACGTAGCTCGACGCAACCGAAGCGACCAGAGTCAATATCACGCTTCGACGGCCTTCTTCCGAGGCCAGCAAATCGGCACGGGCGGATTCATCCAGGCGGCGCAACCGGCCCCAGATATCCAGCTCCCAGTTCACGCTGAGAATGGCCTGGTAGTTGTTGAACACCGGATCCACCGACGGGTCCAGCGAGACCGGACCGGTGTCCTGCGGCGAGCGGGAGCGCTGCCCTTGGGCACCCAGACCGACTTGTGGAAACAAGAGAGAACGGGTCTGGCCGTAACGGCCCTGGAATTCTTCGACCCGCGCGGCGGCAATCTTTATGTCCTTGTTTTCGAGCAGCGCCGTGCGGATCAGTTCATTCAGAACCGGGTCGTGGAACTGCTCCCACCACAGCGTATTCGACAGGTCTTTTGCTTCTTTGTCCGCATAACGGTAGGCAGCGGGGGTGTCGATTTTCGGGGGCTGGTAGTCTGGCCCCACCATGCAACCCGCCAGGCTGAGGCACAACATCAGCGGGATAGGAGGCTTACGCATCTCAATCTCCCTCATGTCGGTTTTGTGCCGCGCCGTCGGGAATCGTCGGAGCCTGCGTCGTAGCAGTCGGCTTGGCGGCTGTTTGGGCGTTGTCCTTTTCCCCGAACATTCGCTCCACCAGGTAATAGAACAGGGGGATGAAGAAGATCGCGATCACCGTCGCCGCCAGCATGCCACCAATCACCCCGGTACCAATGGAATGACGGCTGTTCTCCGAGGCGCCGACGGCAATGGCCAGAGGCACGCAGCCGAGGATGAACGCCAGGGACGTCATCACGATAGGGCGCAGACGTTCTTTTGCCGCGGTCATCGCGGCAACGTAGGCCGACATGCCGGTTTCCCGATTCAATACCGCAAACTCGAAAATCAGGATGGCGTTCTTGGCGGCCAGCGCCACCAGCATGGTCAAGCCGATCTGGAAATAGACGTCGTTGCTCAAGCCCCGAAGCAGGACGGCGAGCAGGGCACCGAACAAGGCAAAGGGTACGGCCAGCAGCACCCCCACGGGCAGTGACCATTTTTCGTACTGTGCCGCGAGGATCAGGAACACCATCACCAGGCCGAAGATGAACACCTGGGAGGAGGCACCTCCGCTCTTTTTCTCCTCGAATGCCTCGCCGCTCAATGCCAGCGCATAGTCATTGGTCATGATTTCCGCGCCGATTTCCTCCAGAGCCTGTAGTGCCTGGCCTGAACTGTAGCCTGGTGCCGGGTTCGCTGTGAGTTTGACCGCCGGGAAGTTGTTAAAACGTGTTAGCAGGTCGGGACCGGTGACGTAGCGGGTGGTCAGCAAGGCCTTGAGCGGCACCATGTCGAGGTTTTTGCTGCGCACAAAGATCTGCTGCAGGTCCTCGGCCTTCAAGCGATAGGCCGGTTCGGCCTGCAGAATCACCTGCCACAGGCGACTGAACTTGTTGAACTGCGAGACGTAGAGCGAGCCGAACATGGTCTGCATGGCGCTGTAGACATCTTCGACCGGTACGCCCAGGGATTCCGCTTTCTCGCGATCGACGTCGACCATCAATTGACGGGAAAACACGTTGAAGGTGGAGGTGATGACGCCCAGCTCCGGACGTGTCTTGGCTTTCGCCACCAGATTGGCGACCAGTTCCGCCAGTTGGTCTACATTGCCGTCGCCCTTGCTTTGAACCCAGACTTCCATGCCTCCGGTGGTACCCAGGCCGGGAATGGACGGTGGGTTGACCGGCAAGATGATCCCTCCCTGAACCGTGGAAAACGCCCGCGTGGCCTTCTGGATCACTGCGGGGGCGCTTTGTGCCTTGATGGTTTCGGAGTCCTTGTAACGCCCCTCGAAATCCTTGAAGCCGACAAAAAACGCACCGGCATTGTTCTTGTTCTGGCCGTCGAGCAGGCTGTAGCCGTTCACAATCGCGACACCTTCGACGGCCTCATCGTTCATGAAGAAGTCACTGGCCAATTTGCCGACCTCGGCGGTGCGATCCAGGCTGGCAGCGTCGGGCATGATCACCGCGCCGAGCAAGTAGCCCTGGTCTTCAGGTGGCAGGAACGCGCTGGGGATGCGCTCGACCATCAACAGGATCAGCACGATCATGCCGGCAAAGAGTAGCAATGCCAGCACGAAGCGCTTGATCATGAACGCCACCGAGCGTGAATAGCCCTCGGTCAAGCGCTCGAAATTGCGTTCGAACCAGCGGAAAAAGGCGTTCTTGTCACCGTGCTGCGGTTTGAGCAGCAGGGAGGCCAGGGCAGGGGACAAGGTCAGGGCGACCAGCCCGGAAATCACTACAGATATGGCGATGGTGATCGCGAACTGCTTGTAGAGTTGACCGGTGATGCCGCCCATGAAAGCCACCGGAATGAACACCGCGCACAGTACCAGGACGATGGCCACCACCGGGCCTGCCACTTCATCCATCGCCCGTTTTGCCGCGTCCTTGGGCGTCATCTGGTGCACCTGCATGTTGCGTTCGACGTTTTCGATCACCACGATCGCGTCATCCACCACAATACCGATGGCCAACACCATGCCAAACAGCGTCAGCATGTTCACCGAAAACCCGAGGGCGGACATGCCGATGAACGTGCCGACGATCGACACCGGCACCGCGAGCACCGGAATGAGCGTGGCCCGCAGGCTCTGCAGGAAGATGTAGACCACGATAACCACCAGTACCAGGGCTTCGAAGAAGGTGTGGATTACCTCGGAAATCGAAGCTCGGGTAAAGGCCGTGGTGTCCATCACGATCTTGTACTCGATGCCCTCGGGAAACGTGGCCTTCATGTCCGAGAGGGTCTTGGTCACTGCTGCGGAAACATCCAGGGCATTGGCGCCGGGTTGCTGGTACACGGAAATCAGCGTCGCCGGCCGGCCCTGATAGGTGCTGCGCAAGGAATAGTCTTTTTGCCCCAGCTCGGCGCGTCCAACGTCTTTGAGTCGAACAACCGCCGCGCCGTTGTTGCTGGCACGCAAGATGATGTTCTCGAATTCCGAAGGCTCTGTCAGGCGTCCCTTGGTGGTCACGGCAAACGACTGCTCCACGGGTTGCCCCGTAGGCGACTGGCCGACCCTGCCTACGGCGAACTGCTGGTTCTGATTGGCGACGGCTTTCTGTACATCGGCGGCGGTGATGCCCAGCTGGGCCATACGGTCAGGCTTTAGCCAGATCCGCATGGCGTAGTCTGGCGTGCCGAAGATACTGGCCTGATTCGCCCCTGGAATCCGCTTGATCGCATCGAGGATGTAAAGGTTGGCGTAGTTGGCGACATAGGTGCTGTCGTAGCGGTCGCCGGCGGAATACACCGCAAGCACCATCATGAAGGCCGAGGATTTTTTCTGTACCTGGATGCCCTGACTCTGCACGGCGGAGGGCAGTTGCGGCAGGGCCAGGTTGACTCGGTTCTGCACGTCGACTTGCGCCAACGAAGGGTCGGTGCCTATTTCGAAAAAAACATTGAGGGTCATGTTGCCCGTCGCGGAGCTCGACGAGTTCATGTAGATCATGTTGTCGGCGCCATTGACCTGCTGTTCGATGGGCGCGGCCACATTATTGGCCACGACTTGCGCATCGGCACCGGGGTACGTCGCGGCCACCGTAATCTGCGGCGGCGTTATATCCGGGTACTGCGCAACAGGGAGCTTGAGCATGGCCACTGCACCGGCCAGGGTGATGATGATGGAGATCACCGAAGCGAAGATCGGCCGGTCAATGCAATAGTGGGAAATGCTCATTGGCTTTTCCCCTCATCGGCTTTTGCTGTTTGCCCATCGGCTGAGCCTGTTGACGAGGCACCAGGTATACCGACGATCTTCAATGGCCCGTCTGGCGTGACCCTGATCGCGCCATCGACCACGATGCGCTCGCCGACCCGTAGCCCCTTGTTGATGAACCAGTTGTCACCTTGCCAGTCACCCACTTCAACCACGCGTTGCTCAGGTTTTCCCTCGGCATTGAGGACCCACACGAAGTGACTCTTGGAACCTTCCAGCACGGCTTTTTGCGGCACAAGAATGGCATTGGGTCGCGTAGCGCCTTTGGCCAGGGCTCTCACAAACTGACCAGGACGCAGCAAGCCATCGGGGTTGGCGAGCACTGCCCGAACCAGGAAGGTGCCAGTATCCTGACTGTAGGAAGGTGCCAGAAAATTCACCTTGCCAGTGTTGGGCGCCACGGTGCCGTCAGCCAATACCACTTCAACGATAAAATCACTACGCGGTGGAAAAATGAGATGGCCGGCGGCTATCTCGTCGCGGTATTTCAGCGTCTCGTTTTCCGAGAGGCTGAAGTTCACGTACATCGGGTCCATCTGTGACACCGAAGTCAATAACCCCGACTCACCTGGCGTCACATAACTGCCATCCTGTTTTTTGGCATAGCTCGACAGTCCGGCAAGGGGGGAGCTGATGGTGGTGTAGCTGAGGTTCAACTGCGCGGTACGCACAGTACCCTCTGCGGCCAATACGGCGGCATGGGTCTCACGTTCGTTGCCCACCGCATTGTCAAGGTCCATCTTGCTGACCGCATTCTGCGCCGCCAGCGGCCGTACCCGCGCCAACGTGGACTTGGCTACCTCCCAGCGAGCTTGTTGCTGGGCCAGTTGGCCTTGGGCCGACAACAGCGCGGCCTCAAACGGTTTGCGGTCCATCTGGAACAGCGTTTGTCCGGCTTTGACCAAATCGCCTTCGGTGTACAGCCGCTTATCAAGGAAACCGGCCACGCGCGCACGGATTTCCACCTCGCGGGAACTTTGGGTCTGGGCAACGAATTCGAAAGTCACTGGCGTGTCGCGGGCGGTGACCGTCATCACAGTGACTTCAGGCGGGTTATGCGCAGGGGAGACGGGTTCTTTGCCGCAGCCGGCAACCAGACTTAAGGCGCCTAGGACAATGGCGATGGGCAAACCGACAGGCTGTCTGACAACATTAATGTTCCAGCGCATACCCTTCTCCGTGAAGCTCACTTGAACAGATGCATAGCCCGTCTCTTGTCACAACGCTAGCACCCGCAGAGGGTGGCACTTCTGACAAAAATCAAGTTGCAGCACGAGGTAACCGTGAGCGCCCTGGATGAGTACAGACCAGAATGACGCATGCGATGGCTATGCGTTTATTGGGAATATTTGATATTTCTCAAGTCTCTAGCACTTGTCCGGCAGAAACTTCGATGCATCTGCGGTCAATAAATACTCCGCCTTGGTGGGCAACTCGTAATATTACGAAAATTCTTCGGCGGCGTTACAAGGCTGTCGTTAATAGTCAACAGAATCAAAGCGCCCTTCGGTGTGAAGGTTTTTATTCGTAATCGGCATATCCGAAGAGAGAAAACGTGAAGGTTGGCCGCGAGATTGAGCTGATCAAGGGTGACTTTAAAATGAGCTTGCGGGTCAGCTCCGTGTCAGCGCGAATGCCGAGAGTCTTTGCGCGTAACAGGCAATAGAACCCATCAGGAGCGGCCGTGTGAAACTTCATCTGAAAGCCTCAAGCACAGCCCACTCTGACACGGCGTCACTTCGCCTCAATGTCGTTTCAGGGCTCACGGCCTCTGCAGTCGTACTACCCAAGGCAATGGCCTACGCGACTGTCGCCGGCTTGCCTGTTGCCGTCGGTTTGTATACGGCCTTCGTCCCAATGTTGATTTACGCATTCCTGGGCACGTCGCGAGTGCTTAGCGTCAGCTCCTCCGCCACGCTGGCGATTCTGGCCGGTGCGCAGATCGGTCTGGCAGTACCCGATGGTGACCCCGGGAAGCTGATCACGGCCACGGCAACACTGACCGCAATGGTGGGCACCATGCTGCTGTTGGCGCGGCTGATACGCCTGGGTTTTCTCGCGAACTTCATTTCCTCCCCGGTGTTGAGCGGCTTCAAAGCAGGTGTCGGCCTTGTGATCGTGTTGGATCAGGTACCAAAACTTCTCGGCATCCACATCGCCAAACAGGGCTTTTTTCTCGATCTCCTCAACATTGTGCATCACGTACCCGGGAGCTCTTTGATCACGATCGCGGTCGCTGCAGCGGCGTTCCTGATCCTCATCGCAATGGAACGCGTGTGGCCACATTCGCCAGCACCACTTGTTGTGGTGGCAGGGAGTATCGCCGCCTCGTGGTACTTCGGCCTGCAGGCGCTCGGCGTTTCGACTGTCGGCTTGATTCCAGCAGGGTTACCCCCAATCACACTGCCCGAACTCACATTGGTTGAACAAATGATACCGGGTGCGCTCGGGATCGCGCTGATGAGCTTTACCGAAACGATTGCAGCAGGTCGTGCCTTTGTCCGGCCAGGCGATCCCCCGATCAATGCAAACCGCGAGTTGGTTGCTACCGGCCTGGGTAACCTCGGGGGCGCACTGCTGGGGGCGATGCCCGCCGGTGGAGGTACTTCGCAGACGGCGGTTGTCCGTGCCACCGGAGGCCACTCTCAAGCGGTCTCGATTGTCACTGCCGGCATGGCTTTCGCCACGATGCTGCTGCTTTCGGGGCTTCTCGGGTATCTGCCTCACGCTACATTGGCGGCCATCGTCATCTACTACTCGGTCGGGCTGATTCAACCCCGGGAATTCCTGGCTATTCGCAAGGTGCGCCCGATGGAGTTCCACTGGGCGCTCGTAGCGACGTTTGGTGTGCTGTTGTTTGGCACGCTGCAGGGCATCACGGTGGCAATCGTCGTATCGTTGGTCAGTCTGGCCTATCAGACGGCTCGTCCGCATGTGTACGTCCTGGGTCGCAAGCGCGGTACCGACGTGCTTCGGCCTTTATCGGAGGACCACCCAGATGATGAGACTTTCCCGGGGCTGTTGATCGTGCGGCCGGAGGGACGTCTGTTCTTCCTTAACGCGGACTATGTCAAGGAGCAGGTCATAGCGCTGGAAGCGCAGTACCATCCACATGTTGTGGTCTGGGACATGAGTGCCGTTCCCGACATCGAATACTCGGCACTGCAAGCTCTGATTGAAGGCGAAAAACACTTGGGCGAACTCGGTGCCAGTCTCTGGCTGGCGGGGTTGAACCCTGGTGTACTTGAAATGGTACGGCGTGCTGGGTTCGACGAAAAACTCGGGAGCGAGCGTATGCTGTTCAACGCTCATGCTGCGATCCTGCACTATCAGGATCAGGACGCCACGCCGTTGACGGCGTCGTAGTCATGAAGTCCTGGTAGCGCAATACTTCAGGTTTTTTCGCCGCGGTCCTTGTCGGCATGGGTCATTTGGTAGATATGATTGACCTCGGCGAAGAACACACCCGTGGATAAGCCGCACATGATGATACCCGTCAACCCTTCAATCAGCCCGAACAGGCGCCAGGGTTTCACCAGCACCACGTCACCGTAGCCGATGGTCGCGTAGGTCACTCCAGAGAAGTAAAGCGCCGTTTCGAAATCAGGCAGAGATCCCTGCCACACATAGAATGTCGCCCAAATCGAGACGGCGATCAAATGCAGCATGATCATGTAGCAGACAACCCAAACCAACCGCGCGCTGATGGCGCCTAGTTGCCGTAGGGGAACATTTTTTCTGCGGGACAGAAATTTTAGCATCAAGGCCAGACCGACGGCATGCACAACCACAGTAATGGCTGCCAGCCCCCACGCGAAAAAGATGCTCGAATACATCAGTGCTCCTTCCGGGTACCAGCGTGACGGTTGCCATCATTACCCCTTCTTTTCCTTGCGCGCGTTGTCGGCTTTTTAGTGGGGGCCAAACTGTGGTTCTCGAGGCCGAGCTTCTGTGTACGCTCCGATGTCCTTTGGTAAAGAGTTTCGACGAATGTAGGTAGACGGACTTGATAAATATCAAGCACCCCCGTCGCGCCTGCGCGCGCCGGGTTCACGTACAAAAAAAACACTCACCTCATGCGGAGATATTACTCCTGCCTGACTATTGCCTTACGTTTGACATACCAAGCGAAAAGCACCATTGCCAGAAAGCACACCGAGGTTTGAGTGGCTCCCAGTACAGCAATCGTGGGGAACTTCGGCGTGGAAACCATCCAGGTCGACACTGCTCCGATCGCCATGGTCAGGAATCCCAAAAGGGCTGAAGCCAGTCCTGCTTCTTTCCCGAACGGTGTCATGGTCAAGGCCGTTCCCAGCGGATTGGCAATACCCATACCCCATAGGAAAAGCACCATCGACAATGAGTACCAGCCCAAGCTTGGATTGCTTGGGCCGACCAGCAGCAATGCACCTGCCGTACACGCAGTCGCGAGGCCTGACAAGGTGATGGCGCGGCTACCCCAACGGTGAGCCAGGCGAGGAGCGGCCAAGCCAGCGGCAAAGACCACGAAGACAGTGGCCGCGAAATACAGGCCCACCTGGAGCGAGCTAAGCCCCATGCCTTCCATCAAGATTGACGGCGCAGCGGCGAACGAGGCGAATAAGCCGCTCATCAGCAGGCTGGTCGCGAGTGCGGGCAAGATGAAGAGGCGGTTGGACGCCAGTTTGCCGTATGCAATCAGGATCGCAGGCAATGATTGAGTAACCCGACGATGGGCAGGAAGGGTTTCACCTATCCCTCTGAGGTAGAACAGCGCGATAAGGATTGCCGACATGCCGACGGCTATGAAAAGTGCGCGCCAACCCAAAGTGGTGTTCAGCATACTGCCGATCAAAGGTGAGAAGCCTGGCGCTGTGGCGGCAGCGATCATCGTCAGCGATAACGCGCGTGCCAGGTTCTCACCCTCATAAAGATCGCGAGCGATGGCTCTGGCCAGAACCGCGGCGGCACACACGCCAATGGCCTGGATTACCCGTCCGAGGATCAGCATGTCGAGTGTGGCGGCGTTAGCTGCCCAAAACGTACCCACCACGAAAATCATCAACCCACCTACTACCAGGCGCTTGCGGCCATAGCGATCGGCAAGCGGCCCTACCAGTAATTGGGCGAAGGCGAACGTAATGAAAAAGCTGGAGAGCGTCAGCCCGAGTTCCTGGGATGAGACGTTGAGCTGTCGAGCCATTTCAGGAAAAGCGGGCAGGATGATATTGGTGGACAAGTTGCTGATGGCAGCGAGTGCTGCCAGTAACAGGATGACCTTGGCCGTCAGGACGTTGGCCCTCTGAGCATCACCTTCAGCTTCGTTGGCGTGTGTTTCGAGTCGGCTGTTCATACGTTGGCCTCCCAGCGTCGGAACAGTACGCTGGCGTTCACACCACCGAATCCGAAACCATTGGACAAGGCATATTCGATGGGCATTTCACGGGCTATTCGTGCAACCAGGTCAAGGCCAAGCGCAGCATCATCGACCTGAGTCAGGTTGAGCGTGGGTGGAACGATCTGATCTTGCAGCGCCAACACCGTGAAAATGGCTTCGACACCGCCTGCCGCCCCCAGGAGGTGGCCGGTGGCCGATTTGGTCGATGTAATCGCCACGCCGCTGCCGCTACCGAATACGGCGCGAATCGCTGCAAGTTCACCCTTGTCGCCAACCTGGGTCGAAGTCGCATGCGCATTGATATGGTCCACGTCCCCAGGCGCTATCGACGCCTGTTGCAGCGCGAGTTGCATGGCACGCCTGGCACCGCTTCCGTCTTCGGGGCCAGCGGTCAGATGGTAGGCATCAGCGCTCGTTCCGTAGCCGACCAGTTCGGCCAGTGGCTTGGCGCCACGGGCCAGCGCATGTTCCAGCGACTCGATCACCAGCAAGCCAGCCCCTTCAGCCATGACAAACCCGTCCCGTTGGCTATCGAAAGGACGGGAGGCGTGCTGAGGGCTATCCGAAAAGCCCGTGCTGAGCGCTCGTGCAGCCGCAAAGCAGCCTAGCGTCACACGATCGATTGCCGCCTCGGCGCCACCGCAGATCGCGATATCCGCTTCGCCGCTTCTGATGAGCCGAGCGGCGTCGCCAATGGCCTGCACCCCCGCAGCGCAAGCTGTGACGGGGGCCCCAAGTGGGCCTTCGAACCCGTAGCGTATCGAGACATGACCCGCTGCCATATTGGCCAGGAACGATGGCGCCGTGAAGGGCGACAACTTGCGAGGGCCACGTGCGTCAGTGGTGCGCACCGCCTCTGCGATGGCGCCAAAGCCGCCGACGCCTGATGCGATGATGGTGGCGGTGCGCGCGCGTTCAGCCTGACCCTCGGGATGCCAGCCGGCTTGCTGCAATGCTTCATCCGCTGCTACCAGCGCGAACTCGATGAACCGATCCATCTTCTTGCGTTCCTTGGCGTGGATGACCCGCTCGGGTTGATAGCCTGCCACGGCATCCTCGGCCAATGTGGGCACGCTGCCGCCCACTGACACGCCAGTGCCTTCGACTACATCGCCAGCAAGCGCGCGAATCCCGGACTGCCCAGCCAGCAATCGACGCCATACTTCCTTTACGCCGCAGCCCAGCGGGCTGACAACGCCGGTGCCGGTCACCACGATGCGCTTTTGAATAACGTTGTGAGTCATTTCGACCTCTCGTTGGATCATGAGCGCGCCTCGAATTGCATCGGGCGCGCACGGATTGAAGGCAATGTCTACTCAGGCGCGGTCTGCAGCTTCTGGCTTGGCAATGCGGCTATTGGGGCGGATCTTGAACCAGATGGAATACATCGCCGGCAGGAACACCAAGGTCATGATCGTGCCCACGAACGTGCCTCCGATCAGGGTGTAGGCCAAGGTGCCCCAGAACACCGAGTGGGTGAGGGGGATGAAGGCTAGGATGGCTGCCAATGCCGTGAGCAACACTGGGCGTGCGCGTTGCACTGTGGCCTCGACCACGGCGTCGAAGGGCGCAAGTCCTTCAAGCTGGTTGTGGTCAATCTGCCCGATCAGGATGAGGGTGTTGCGCATCAGAATCCCGGAGAGCGCGATCAAGCCGACTAACGCGTTGATGCCGAACGGTTGGCCGAACAGCAGCAATACGGGTACTACGCCGATCAACCCCAGCGGTGAAGTCAGAAACACCATGACCATCGCCGAGATAGAGCGCACCTGCAGTATGATGATCAACAAAGTCAGGGCGATCATGATCGGCAGGAGGGGGACGATAGCCTGGCTGGCCTTGGCCGACTCCTCGATAGAGCCTGCCATTTCGATTTTGTAGCCCGCAGGCAGCTGCGTGACGATGGGCTGGAGGTCTTTCCAGATTGCCGTGGATACATCAGGCGGCTGTAGCCCTTCCGCGATATCACCCCGCACTGTCATGGTGGGCGTTCGGTCGCGGCGACGGAGGATGGGGTCCTCCATGCGAATGCTCACATCACCGATCTGCGAAACCGGAACGCGCTGACCGTCCGAGCCTACCAGGGTGAAATTTTCGATCTGGGCAGGATCGAGTCTGATCTGGCCAGCGGCACGCCCTACAACCTGCACAGAGCGGATATCTTCCCTGACCGACGTGATCGGCACACCGGTGAGCAGGAACTGAAGCTGCTGCGACACCGAGGCGGACGTCAGGCCAACCGACTGCAGGCGATCTTGATTCAGGGAGAAGTGAAGCGTGGGAACAAGCGGGCCCCAGTCGGTATTGACGGTCTTCATCATGGGGCTCGCCTGCAGCACGCTTTGGACGCGTGCTGCAATCTGACGCAGTTGCGAGGCATCCGGGCCCATCACCCGATAGGCGACCGGGTAGGGGGAGTAGGGCCCGAATACCAGTTGTGTTACCCGCACTTGAGCGCCGGGTGCCAGACCTTCGGAGGCCGCCTCCCGAAGACGATGCTTGAGGGCCTCACGAGCGCCCTGGTTTTCGGTCAGGACGACAATCTTGGCAAAGGACGGGTCGGGCAACTCAGGGGCCATTGCCAGGAAGAAGCGGGGCGGGCCTTGGCCGATGTAAGTGGTGACAATCTTTGCCTCCTCTTGCTGACGTAGCCAGGACTCCACCTTGATCGCAGTGGCATTTGTCTGTTCGATGGAGGTGCCATAAGGCATCTGCAGCTCCACAAGCACTTCGGGCCGGTCTGAGGTCGGGAAGAACTGCTTCTTTACCAATCCCATGCCAAGCACGGCGGCCACGAATGTCGAAACCACGGTGCCTGCCACGAGCCATTTATGTGCGATCACCCAGCCCAACAAAGCGCGGAATCGGTTGTAATGACGGGTGTTGTAAATAGCGGCATGACCACCTTCAACCGTCTTGATCCGAGGCAACAACTTCACGCCCAGGTAGGGGGTGAACGCGACCGCCACCACCCAGGATGCGATCAGGGCGATGCCGACAATCCAGAACATGTTGCTGGTGTATTCGCCGGCAGTGGACTGGGCGAAACCGTTAGGCATGAATCCGATGGCGGTAACCAGTGTGCCGGACAGCATGGGGGCTGCAGTGTGGCTCCAGGCATATGCCGAAGCCTTGATGCGGTCGTAACCTTCTTCCATCTTCACGACCATCATCTCGATGGCGATGATCGCGTCGTCGACCAGCAACCCTAAGGCCAGGATGAGCGAACCCAGCGTAATCCGGTCGAAATTCTTGCCTGTTGCGGCCATCACCACGAATACGATCGCCAGTGTCAATGGCACCGCGGCTGCGACGACAACGCCGACACGCCAGCCCATGCTGAGGAAGCAGACAAGCATCACGACCAGCAGGGCAACGAAAAACTTGATCATGAACTCGTCGACGGAGGACGTGATGTTCACCGCCTGATCGGTGACCTTGCTGAGCGTCATGCCCAAGGGCATGCCTTCGTTGATTTTGGCTGTTTCGGCCTCCAGGGCTTTGCCAAGGTCGAGTCCGTTCCAGCCTTCACGCATGACAATGCCAAGCAGCAAGGCTGGCTCGCCATCGTTACGCACCAGAAACGTCGCGGGGTCTTCATAGCCGCGTTCAACGTCGGCCACATCCGACAGTTTCAGGGGGCGGCCCTGGGCGACCACAGGGGTTTCGCGAATCTTTGCCAGTTGATCGAAGGCGCCGTCAACTCTGACCACCACTTGTGGCCCCTGCGTTTCGACCGAGCCCGCCGGTGACAGGGCGTTCTGGTTGTCAAGGGCCGAGAAGATGTCCTGTGGCGTGATTCCGAGCGTGGCCAGGCGGTCATGGGAAAAGGACACGAATATCCGTTCAGCCTGTTCCCCGATGATGTTGACCTTCTTGACGCCCGGGACGTGCAGCAGCTGCTGGCGCAGTGTTTCGGCGTCGCGTACCAGCTGGCGCTGCGGTTCGCCTTTGGCTTTGAGCGCGTAGACCGCAAATGTCACGTCCGAGAACTCATCATTGAGCATTGGGCCAATGACGCCCGCTGGCATGAGCTTGGCCTGATCACCCGCTTTCTTGCGTGCCTGGTAGAACTCCTCCTGAACCGCCGAAGGTGGGGTCTTGTCTTGCAGCGACACCATCGTGAACGCCAACCCAGGCCGGGTGTAGGTTTCGGTACGGTCATACCAACGCAGCTCTTGCATGCGTTTTTCCAACGGTTCGGCCACCAGATCCTGCATTTCCTGCGCAGTGGCGCCGGGCCAGGCAGTGATAATCGTCATCTGCTTGACGGTGAAGGGCGGATCTTCTGCACGGCCCAGCTTGAAGAAGGCCAGCGTGCCGGCGAAGGCGATCAGCACAATGAGGAAGAGGGTGATTGATCGCTCGCGTACCGCGAGCGCGGATAAGTTGAAACGCAGCTGGCTCATCGTTGGTGCCCCGTGACCTGAGCTGTTTGAGCCTGTTCCATGACCTCGACGCCATCGCGCAGCAGATGCGCACCCAGTGCCACGATCCGATCGCCAGCGTGCAGGTCACTCTTCACGACCGCTTTTTCGTCACTGACACTTAGCACTTCCACAGCGCGCCAGGACACCTTGGCCGGCTGGCCTGCTATCACCCAAACCCCAGCTCCGTTACCCGGGTCAAAGAGTGCGCCGATGGGTATCTGCTTCGCTTCGAAATCCGTATCGGTATCCGGAATCTCAAGCGTAATGGTTGCACCCAATGGCGCGCTCGCCAGAGGCCCAGTGAGCACGTACCTGGCCTCGAATGTGCGCGTGATGAGGTCTGCTGCATCTGAAAGCAAGCGCAGTTTGGCGGGTACGGCCTGCGCAGGCTTGCCAAATAGCGTGGCGAGCGCAGTCGAGCCAGGCGCAGGTCGAAGCGTTTCTGGCAAGTAGACGACAGCTTCTCGTTGCCCGGCCCTGGCCAGCCTTACAACCGCTTGACCAGCACTGACGACCTGGCCCGGTTCGGCCAGCGTGTCCATCACCACACCATCGGCGTCGGCTAGCAATACCGCATATTCGGTGGCGTTCCTGGCAACGTCAGCCTGAGCTTGCGCGGCACTGAGTTGAGCCTTCGCAGCATCAGCCGCAGCTTTGATCTGGTCGTAGGACGAGGCCGAGACCGCGCCCTCGGCAACCAGCCCTCGATATCGAGCTTCGTCGTCACCGGTCTGCTTGGCCCGTGCCCGAGCGGCAGTTACGGCCTCTTGCTGTGCGCGTGCCTGTAGATTCAGATCCACCGGATCCAGGCGCATCAAGGGCTGACCGCGTTTGACTGCTTGCCCGGTATCGACCAGGCGCTGCAGGATTTTTCCGGATACTCGGAAGCCGAGGTCACTCTGTGTGCGAGCGACCACTACTCCGGAAAACGAACGTGCAAGGGCTGACGCGTCCTGTACCGAGACCGCTTTCACGACCGGCGGTGTGTCTCTCGGGTCTTTTCCAGGTGAAGAGTCCCCGCAAGCGACAAGGGCGAGTGGGAGTAAGCAACCGACTATGGCGGCAGGACGCAGGCGCATGGGATCCCTTTCTCAAAAGGCGATATAGGAATCCCATTTTTCTACCAGTGACCAATGTTGTCAATGGTCACACTCTGCTAAGGGGCGAGACTTCTGAGTATCAAAGCCGGCAGTTGGACCACCGCATCCTGAAGCGTGTCCAGGTTGTGCTGAAGAAGCGCGGCATTTACGTATGGCCTCATGATCAGAAAAATCGCCAGCGTCAGTTCGTCCAGGGGGGTCTTGCGTTCAAATTCTCCTGCGTCGCGGCCTTGTGTCAGGATCTCCAGAATGACCTTACTGATATTGGCCTCATGAGACTTGACCGACGACCATTGGTCGCGCGATGCCACTGCCGCTATGTCATAGAGCTTCCGGTCGTGGAAGAAAAGGTCAGCCCCGCCCTCAGCGATCGCTCGGAATAGACGTCTCAGCTTTTCCGATGCAGTCGGGGCGTCGCTGGTGGCCGTCGCAATGCGCTGCATGATGAGCGCAAGCCGACTGGAGCAAATCACCTCTCCGATCGCTTGTTTGGATTCGAAGAACTTGTAGATGTAGGCCTTTGAAAAGCCGATCGATTTGGCTAAGTCTGAGACAGTGGTCTTGTCGTACCCATAATGGGCGAAGTGCTCCATGGCAGCCTGGATGATCTGATCCCTCACGTCGTGGTCGGCTGGCCCGCGCGCCGGCGAGGGTGGAGAAGATTTACTCATTTTTGAAGCATCCTGGAACTGATTGACAGAGTGTGACCAAAATATAATATGGTCACACCTCCTCTTGGTCTATGAGAATCATCATGCTTCCCTACCGAACGATTGCTCTGCTGTTGAGTGCCAGTCTCACTGCAGGGTGCATGGTTGGCCCGGATTATAAACAGCCAGAGGTTGCGCTGGCCGATCATTACGTCGCGGATGCACAGCCGTTGACTGCAAGCGACACATCGGTCGGCAGCCTCGATGTCTGGTGGGAAGGATTTGGAGATCCTTTGTTGAGCAGGCTTGTGACCGAGGCGCTGGGGCAAAACCTGCAGTTGGCGCAGGCACAGGCCCGCGTAGCTCAGGCTCGCGCAGCACTGGGCTCAGCGACCGCGGCGCTTGTGCCGTCCGCGGGTATCAATGGTCAAGCTGCACGCTCACGGCAATCCGTTGAAACGCCATTGGGCCAGCTGCTGAACTCAACGCCTGACTATGACCGCTACGGCAACAGCTATGAACTCAATCTGCAAGCAAGCTGGGAAATCGACTTGTTTGGTGGGCTGCGGCGTGATCGGCAAGCAGCCGTCGGTGAGTACCAGGCTTCCGAGGCGGGGGCAATCGCGACGCGTCTTGCCGTTGCCGCGCAAACAGCCGATATCTACACCACCGTGAGGGGGCTGCAGGCGCGCCTGGCCATTGCTCAGAACCGGGTGCAGACACAGCAGGACCTTCTGGCCAAAGTCAACCTGCTCAACCGCAAAGGTCTGGCGCCTGACTACGAGGTTCGTCAAACCGAAGGCGAACTGTCTCAAGTCGAGGCAACCGTGCCAGTTTTGCGTGCGGGCCTGGATGCGGCTCTCAACGCCTTGGATGTCATGCTTGGCAGTGCGCCAGGTACCCACCGCGCCCAAATGGCAATTGCCTCGTCAATCCCTCAGGTGCCTGCGCTTGCGCAAATCGGCAAACCTTCCGATCTGCTCCGCCGTCGGCCCGACCTGATCGCCGCTGAGCGCAGGCTCATGGCTGCCAATGCCATGATCGGCAGTGCGATCAGTGAGTATTACCCAAAATTCTCGATAGGCGGGCTGATCGGCAGTGCGTCTACCTCTGGCGGAACATTTTTCACGGGCGATGCCAACCAAACAGCCGTGTTGCTCGGTTTGAGGTGGCGACTCTTTGATTTTGGCCGCATCAACGCGCAGATAGACCAGGCCAAAGGACGTGAAGCCGAAGCCCTGGCCATCTACCGGCAGTCTGTGCTGGAGGCTTCGGAAGATGTTGAAACAGCTTTGTCTGCATTGATCAATCGGCAAGCGCAGGCACAGTCGCTCAAACGCGGTGAGGCATCACTGGAGCAAGCACGACGTTCGTCCTTCGTAGCATTTCAGAACGGCGTAGCCAGTTTGATAGACGTTCTGAACGCAGATCAGCAGCTTCTCAGGACATCGGATTCCGATCGTGTCCCGGGAAGTGGTGTAACTGAACCAGCCGAAGGCGCCCTGCGGGCGAAAGAGGATGGTCATCGTGGTTCTTGGCTAACGTTGAGTTTGCGAAGACCAAACACTCACCAGAGAA
>Ga0182739_1001851_pt1 | contig 20819 bp, 19 predicted proteins | sample eDN5th30CBELigBY_FD_128873 | JGI IMG/M metagenome (GOLD analysis project Ga0182739, IMG submission 128873) | Enriched backyard soil microbial communities from Emeryville, California, USA - eDNA 5th pass 30_C BE-Lig BY (version 2) (version 2) | ecosystem: Environmental > Terrestrial > Soil >...
ACAGACAAAGCACCGCTTTGTCCCGCTGAAGCGCCTTGACCAGGATGGGGCAAGGCTGGTTTCTTGGCAAAGCCAGGCGGGTTTTACTTAGAAACGTAGGTAGCAGGACCCGAGTTCTCGTTAAAAAAGTTGAGCAGCGCGTTAACATCACTAATATGACTGCCATGTTTTACAAATATGCAATAGTTAAAATATAGTTAAAAATGGAATAACAACTATGAGCTTTAAGCCATTCTGGGGATTACGTCACCCAATTTTACAAACCATTTTGGGTGCAAAGCTTCCTAGCCGCTACAAGCATCCCGAAACTTATCAACGGATTACTTTGTCGGATGGCGATGCTTTAGTGCTTGCTATTACCACGCCAGCTCAATGGATAGAAACTAGACCTAGTGTAGTGGCGCTGCATGGTTTAGGCGGTAGTCATAAATCGGGTTATATTAATCGGTTGCGGGCAAAAATAGTTGCTTTAGGCTATCGTTTTATCGCGGTAAATTTTCGGGGGTGTGGAGCAGGGGTGGGATTTGCTAAGGGGCTCTATAATGCGGGTTGCAGTACAGATATCTTGCAGGTAGCTCAATATTTAAAGCAAGATACGCCTAACTCACCTTTGGTTTTAATCGGTTATTCTCTGGGGGGTAATGTGGCCTTAAAATTGGCAGGAGAACTCAAAGAGCAAGCCAAAAATTATTTTGCTGGAGTAATCGCGATTACGCCTCCCATTGATCTAGCTAATTGTGCGGACTTAATACAAAAACGCAGCAATACTATTTTTCGCCGTTATTATATACGTAAATTATGGCAAACCGTGAAAGAACGGCACACCCGTTTTCCAGAACTGGGACCCAGTCCTAAATCCGATATGTCGTATGGTTTTTGGGAGTTTGATGATTGCTATACGGGGCCACAAAGTGGATTCCTAAATGCCAGGGATTATTATCAACATGCCAGTGCAATATCCGTCCTTGAGAATATCAATTTACCCTGCAAAATATTGTTTGCCGCCGATGATCCGTTTATAGATTGCTCGGTCATTAAACCAATAAATTTAGCGCATTTTATTGAGGTATTAATTACTCCCCACGGTGGGCATATGGGATTTTTAGCGGCTCCTAAAGGCGCCAGGCCGCTACGCTGGATGGATCATAAAATTATGGATTGGGTTAAGGAATTAGTTTAAAAATTGTATGATTCTTAGCGGTAGCTTTAACCGAATCTTAAATCCGGGATATTTTAATGTGAGCTACGCTTAACTGGTATATAATAAATAATGGTTTACTAAAAATAATTGTATGCCACAGATCATTTTTCTTACTGGTGCTTCGAGTGCAGGCAAGATTAGCCTGATAGATGCTCTTAAGCAAGACTCCACTAATAATTCAGCTGTTTTTTGCATTTTAATGGTATCGGCGTTCCAAGCGAAGCCGAATTGATTGAAACTTATGCTTTGGTAGGAAATAGCAAAAAATAACCACGTTGTGTACAACCTTAGTAAAAAGTTTAAAGAGGTTAGAACGGTATGAGTGATATTCTCATTGGCAAGGGCAACCTTGCCGGCAAAGGCGTCTATGCTAATAAAGATTTTAAAAAAGATGAGATTGTAATTCAATATCACCTTATTCCTCTTACCGAAGCTCAGTATGAGCAATTATCAGAGCAAGAAAAAATGTTTACCCATAGGCACTGGGAAGTAATCTATCTTTATTCCGAACCGGAAAGATATGTTAATCATTCTAATACACCCAATACCTATCAAGATCTCATTAATAAGTGCGATGTGGCGTTAAGAGATATCAAGCGGGGGGAAATGATTACTGGCGATGCGACTAAAGATGACATTCATTAAACGCCATAGCGATCTTCGACCTTCAGATTGAGGAGGATGTCAGAAATAAATTGCAATTGTTTAAACTTAAGCTCAAAATTATAGTTTGAAACTAATATTAATAATAAATACCTTAATATTTCCATGATTCGAGGATAGCACTCAAATTTAGCTATGCTAGGTTTTCTAAATATGGCCGGGGTTTGGAAATACACAAACTTACAGCAAAAATATTCGATGTTGAACCAGAAACTCCATGTAATGAAATGAATCTATTTAAATTGGAGCATCATGATGAAACACAACTACAAACAATATGAATTGGGCTTACCAACAGACTCATGGGGGCTTATTTTTGAATATTTGCCTTATCGTAAGCTCCAGAAACTAAAGCGCGTTTCTTTAGGTATGCAAAAAGCAATCGATAATTATATCGATATCATAAAGAATACAAATTCTAGAATATTACGAGAAATATTAAATGATATAGATAAATATTTGCTAGAAGATTTTAAAATTTTATGGGATTTTTATAAACTAGAATCGATATCCGCCTCCAACACAGCTTTTAGCGGTAATTTTTCTGAGCCAGAATTTTATCTTTTTTATAAAAACACCTTCACGGAACTAAAAAAAAATCAGATTGATCTGGCAAATTACAATTTGCGGCAGCGAGATAATAGTTTCTTAAGTAAAAGTAATTTTGCCGCGATTGCGGGCTACACAGTAATCATGTCGGGTTACATAGCAATGCTTACTGCTTATTACCTTAAACGTCAATCAGATAAAAAAGTGGGAGTAGAGACACAAGGGATATTTGGGGGAACGCTTACGCTGACAGGCATTTGTCTGTTTCTCATGAGCTATTTACGCATGGCGCATCGTTATTGGATTGAATCAGGCCTTTATAAGGAGATTAAAGAGCATAGTTTTGCAGAGCGCTTCTACGAAAAACAACCCATAAAAGCCACCGCTATCAAAAAATTAATTGAAAACAGAAATGCTTTTTTTAATGCCTATGAAAAATTTGAAAATGTGCAAGAAGTTGATGCTACAGATCATTTATTAGAAAATTTTCGGACAGAAATGGATAAAATTATAGAACCACGTATAAATAGGTGATCCAATCGGTGTCTCGAATAGATATTACTATATAAGGCTAGGTATTGAGCTAATAACCAATATCACCATAGCATGATGCTATAGCGACAGTAAATTATCTTAGTATACGGCTAAGCTTAAAACTATATAGAATTAATCGGCTGTTTGCACGACAGGAATGCAAAAATCTGCCGAATTAACTAACCGCACACGCTGTCCCTGCCAGAGATAAATGCAGTGATAATACAAGCGTGGCCAGAATTTATGCGGTAGCTCAGCAAACTTAGCTGAATCGGCTACCGTAAAATAAGTCAAAAACTGTAGGTAAGTTTTATCCCCTTTAAGCAACAAAGGTTCACCTAGATATAGGTAAAACCGCGAGTTATAATCATAATCACTTGGATAAAAATTGTTGAAGAATATTCGTTGTAAATTAATCGATTTTAATTGTTTATTATCAACCTTATAAATTCTACCAATAGAGGCACTACCACAGCCCCAAGGTTCCCTAACTAAGATGTATTCATCTTTACCATCATTATCAACGTCCGCTTTGTATAAAATATAGGGTATTCTCTGATCCACCATAATATCATAAAGGGAATTTTTTCCAGTGGCGTTGGCTGTATAAGGCTTTAAATGATGAGAGGCTAGTAATGGTGAAGCATGAAACAGTTGCCAAAATTCGGCTAGCTGCTGCTGATTACAACGAGCAACGGCTTGTGTGGTTTTAGTTATGTGTAGGGTTTGCCTATCAGGGAATAGAAAGCTCTTTCTGTCACCATAAAAAAGCTCGTTTAATTCATCTTTATTCAGTTGCTGTAAGCTGCCTTGCACAAGCCGGTAGGCCCTCTTTATGCCTCGCTGCTTAGCATAGTGGTCCGTCTTGGATAATTGCAGTAGCAGGTAAAATCTCTTGCCCTCTGTTGCGCCCTGGTATAAATACATCACATAATTGCTGGCTGGAACTTGGCTCAAACTCGCATCGGAGTTAAGTACTAATTTTTTATCTTGGGCAGGTAAATGGCTATGTTGCAATAGTTCAATAAACTGCTTTGTCTCGCTCAGGCTAGCAGGGGTAAAATCAACGCGAGTCACTGCAGAAGCGCTCAAAGCAAGTAACATAAACCCTATTAATATTGTTATTTTTGCCTTAAGTTTACTCATAACGATACCTTGCAAACATAAAGTCATAGAAATATGGACGAGATAAGCTTTTATTAGCACGGCTATATAAAAAATTAGCAAAATAAGTGCCGAAAAACTATTTGCTATAATTAACCTTACGCTTATGACCATTTTATCACTGACCACCTCGTAAAAACAGGAGAAACAGAAATTAACCTACCTTCAGAGTTTTTGAGCGGTATGCTGGAAAACTAGCCAGTACCGTTTTAGAAGGGGCTCAGTGAAGGACATATCCTATGGTTTGAAATTTTATTAAATTTACAGCATAACCAACAAATCATTAAAAACAATCATAGACATTTGATTTTCATATTTATTTTAAACCGTTTATTCCATCTATTCATGCTTATCGTTGTAAATCTTAGCAAGCATTCTATGCCTTGGGGATGAGATTACGCTTAAATCAGCGATGACAATTACTTTTTTACACCCACAACTTCCGATAATAAAGATTATCGGAAGTTGTGGGTACGGATTTCAATAAATGCAGCCAACCTTTTAACTAACCAAATTATTCAGCATAACTAATAGATTTATTAGCGTAATTAGATGATTTAAGTAAAACAATTTGCTTATTTATTTGGCTTAACATGAATTTAGCGCAAGATTGAATAAGAGGATTTATATCGCCCCAATATTCATTTTTCTCACCAACGCAAATTGCTCTTGCTCGTCTCATAACTAGTCGGCCATCTTCCGGTAATCGATTAATAGCCCAGCTTGCCGCATCTGGTTTAGAGCGAATTTGATTGGTCTCTACCGTACTCCAAACTCGTGCCAAAGTTAATAGCACGTTACGTGTATCCCAATTAAGATCATCCATTAAACTGCCTATTGCTGCTGTTGTCGCATGTATAAAATCTTGGTAAGGCACTCTGCTGAGTAATTGCTCTGGATTTGGCCCCCATAAATTTTTACTCGCCAATAAAACTTGAGTAATAAGTAAAGCAAGCTCGGGCATCTCTTTAGCTGACCATGGCTCGATATGTCCACTTTCAAACTCTGTACGTAACCACTCGCCATATTGAAAATCAAATTTAGAGGGGTACTGCCAAGGGTTAACCTCCGATTTTACGACCACCGTCATTTCAATAGGCCGTTTTAAGCTCTTCATATAAATGCCTGAAATTGTTAGTAAAGCAGTAACTAGTTTGGCTTTTTCTTGATAGGTAGTAGCTCGATCTGAAACAACAAACAAATCAATATCGCTATACTTCTGTAATCCACCAACTATTGCTGAGCCATATAGATATACGCCCAGAAGATCTGCTTCTAAAATACCTATAAGCAAGTTAAGGCATTGCATGATTTGCTCTTTAGCTTCGCTATCTAACTGAACTATCATAATAGGTACTACTATTGTAATTAATTACAATACTATTTTTCTTTAACTCTTTATATGTTTCAACTCATTCTATTAAATACTTCATTTGGGTTGCATATCCTCAACTTTTTTCGGCCTATTATTTGGTTTATTCATGAGAATAGCCAGTGTCTTACATTTTAAAGAAGGCCATTGTTTTTGATATGACGATCTTGATGTTATTGACTAAAATTAAAACTGCTAGGTAATGAAATTTTTTCCTGTTCATTTTGACAAGCGGCTATGGGATCTGGCTTAAAATGTTTAAATATGGTATGCGCTCGTCTTAAATGTTTAGCTGGGTCGTTAGTAGAATAGCAAGGGCTTGTTTCAAGTGTTGTCTGTGGCTGGGCAGATTGAGTTTTTTGCTTTAACAAGTTAACAATTTTATCTGAAAGCTTATTTTCTTTCGCATATTCAATCAAATCTTGCCCGTTTATTTTTGCAGGATTAGCACCTGCTTTTAGCAATATTTCAATATAGGCTTCGTATATTGCTATATTTTTCTTAAATTCTATTAATGTTAAAGCTGCATGAAGTACTGAACTTCCTAAATTTGGATCAAGTTTCTGGTCATCTATTAAATAATTAACCAGCTCTTGTTGATTATGAGAGCTTATTATCGCATGCCAGAGCGCACTTTGTTCATAGTTATCAAGTAACTTAACATCAGCTCCGCAATCAATTAAATAGCGCGCTACTTTAATGCCAATATTTTCCTCGAAAGTGCTACCTTCACAGGCATACATAAGAGGTGTCATACCCCGCTTGTCTTTCGAGTTTATAGGGACTTTCTTTGCTAACAATAGTTTAATAACAGCAAGATTATGGTATTTTGCTGCCTCATGCAGAGGTTCTACCCCATTGGCATTCTTTAGATTAGGTATCGCTCCTTCCTCTAGAAGAAATTTAACAATGTCTAGATGTCCTTTACTTTTACGTTGACATGCAGCTTGCAAAGGGGTGTAACTAACTCCCCCAATATCGATGATACAATCAATATCAGCATCTTGAGTAAGGAAATACTTAACATCCTCTAATGAACCATGTAGACAAGCTGCAATTAGTTTTCGATTATTACCAACGTAATTACTAGTATCATAACGTAACTTTCTTAGATCTTCTTTTTGCTTAGCTATTTCTTTTGCCTTTTGTTCATTATTGGCATTTTGTTTTTTATAGTAAAGGTCCATTTTGGGCGATTTAGATGATTGGGATAAAAATTTATGGTACATAAAAATCCTATTTTAGAGGTAAGTTTTAAAACACATGGCGTTTAATAGAAATACTTCGCTTATATCATGATCATTTAATCAAATTGAAAACATCTTTTTTGTAGAAGTTAACAACTTTTTTCCAATCTGATGAATTTTGCCAAAGTATCTATCAATCTTTCCCATATTCAACCATTTTCATTATCTGTATCGGCTTCCGTAAGTAGCTCTAATCACTGGCAACCAATCAGCAATACTCCAAACAATACTCAAGCAATCTTCAGCCACTGCAACTCTCCTCTCCTTTACATAAAAATATTATTAATCAATAATCTTATGAATCTTTAGAGAACCTGTGTATAGAGAGCCGAAGTATGAAAAAATTGCTAGCCCTTATTGCTTTAAGCGCATTTGCTAATAACATAATAACCTAAGAATATGCACAGCAATTTAATAATTATGAGGATTGTTTTATCCTCTATAATTTAAACAAGCATAAGATAGTTAGCGAATATAATCCGCACAACCGCTGCAATCAACGGATTGCACCTAACTCTACCTTTAAATTAATGGCTTTTGATCAGGGGTTTATTAATCAAAATACCGGTTTTAGATCCGAGCCTATTATTTTGCTACCGTCCATACATGCTACTGTATATCTTTCTCATTTGGGTTGGACCAACGGCCCAACCTAGTTCAGTGATGTAAAAATCCATTAGTTTAATGATTAGCAATGGCTTGGCTAGCTAGCTTGCGGATTTTTATACAGCGTTCATCTTCCTGCTGCGCTTCCAAGAGATTACGACGTACCGCCAAGTTAAGCTTGGGATGGTTTTGTAAGAATAGCCGCAATTGTTTTGAGCTGTTAGCAGTGCATAAGTTAGGTACCCAGTAGCGGCTGTATTCTGCTACAAAAAGGTTATCGCTATCCTGGCTTAGCTTAGGCAACGCCTGATAAAACATAGGAGCGAATTCTGCTAATAAAGTATGTTGCGATGCAGGAAACAGATTATAGAGAATAATCTTTTGCTTAGCTAAGCTATAGCCGTGATTTTTGCCATCGCTCAGTTTGGTAAACCAAACTCGTTTTTCTGCTAGATCGGGTCGGCTAACTTGCGCCGCTAATGCCTTGTTGTATCCTTCACTCGATTTATCATGAGCTGACTCGGCTAATAATAATTGCTGGGCCAAAGGATGAGCAAAAACATTCAAGCGCTTGATTATCTCCCAGCGTCTAGTTTGATCGAGGCTTAAATCGGTAAGCTGGGTCTTATCTTGCAATAAATCGGCTAGCTTGGCTAAGCTAGTCGGCTGCTCAGCTAATTTAATAAAATTATCCAGCCATAGTTTTTGCAGTTCTGAGCCTGGTTTAGCCGTAATCAATTGCTGCCACAATAATTGTTCCACTTGATTAAGGTAACGATTACGATAATTAACCGCGGCAGAGTCAAGGGGGAAATAGGTTAAACCTTTAGCCACCGTGCTAAGCATTCGGGTTAATATCAAGGGATGCTGCTCCTCACCTAGATGCTGTACCACTGTTGTTAAATATTGTGGAAGTGCTAGCTTAGCGTCTAGTACTTGCTCCCATAAACCTTGCCAAAGCATGGCGCGTGTCAGAGGTGACTGGATTTGTGGTAAATTCGCCATTACAAAAGCAGTTGTTTGTTTGTCAAATTGTGGTTTGACATAGTCTTGATCCGTTTCATTAGGGTAAATGAAGGTAGGACAGGTTAAGTTTTCTGATTTTACTTGAGTACTCATTTTACCATAGCTAAGTGGTATAGTATTTGCAGCTATCACCTTTCCATCGGCTTGTTGGGTATATAATCCTAATGAAGTACGATGATTTCTGAGTGGCGAGCCCTGCTGCCGTACGGTGATAGTGCTGAGCCGATTATCAACGCAATGGTAGTCAAACTCGAGAGTATTGAAGCCCGTAGTAGTCAACCATTGTTTGGCAAATGAATTTAAATTTATCTGCGAGGTCTTAGTTAAAGCAGCAAAAAAATCTTTTAACTCTGCATTACGGAAGGCATAAGTTTGCATATAATGTTGAACGCCGGTGCGAAAATGATCTTCCGCTAAATAAAAATCAAGTTGTTTGAGTACCGCCGCGCCTTTTGCATAGGTAATGGCATCAAATTGATTCATTGCTGCCTCGGTGTCAGGAGTATGGGCTAAAATAGCATGAGTAGTGACTAGCTCATCCGCTTGATAGGCGAATAATTTGAACAAATAAAAATTTAACCACACATCGGTTAATTTGAGGCCTTGATCGGCCGCAACGAAAGCTAAATAGGTTGCGAAGCTCTCATTAAGCCATAGATCATTCCACCATCGCATGGTCACTAAGTTACCAAACCACATGTGAGCCATTTCATGTAAAATAACCTCTACCCAATGTTGGTAATGCTCTTGGGTCATGGGAGCTTTGCTGACATAGTTTTCAGAGAAAGTCACTGCCCCAACGTTTTCCATAGCGCCGGCATTAAAATCTGGAACTACAAGTTGGTCGTACTTTGGATAAGGATAAGGATAGTTAAAGTATTTATCAAAAAATTTTAGCCCTTCTTGCGTAATACGAAACCACTCGCGGTAATCAATATAACGAGCAAGCGATTGACGGGCAAACAATCGTAGCGGTATTTTGCCGGAATGATCTTCCCAATGATAATAAGGGCCTGCATGTACTGAAAAAACATAGGTACTTAGCTTAGGTGTTGCAGGAAAATACCAGGTTCGGGTTGCATTTTTAGTCTCAACAACTTGGCTTTCTGTCATGGTGCTTACCACAGTCCAATCGGCAGGTGCTGTTACTTTAAGTTGAAAAGTAGCTTTAAGGTCTGGCTGATCAAAGGCTGGAAACACCTTATTAGCATCATAAGGTTCAAATTGCGAATATATGTAAACTTTATTATCTTCGGGATCTACGTAGCGATATAAACCGGTACCATCCTGGCTATAGGCGTGACTATAGTCAATGTCTACGGTATTGCTACCTGATTTTAAATGAGTAGCTGGAATAAGGATAAAATTATTTTGATAGTTAACGTGTGAGAGACGTTTGCCATTAACCAGCAGGCTATTTATCTGACCTTGAGTAAAATCTAAGCGCAATGGCGCCACATTAGAAGATAGTGAAAAATGAATGAGAGCGTGTCCGTGAAACGTTTTTTCTTCGGCGGGAAGCGTAAGCTCTAGTTGATAACTAACGTTGGTCACCCTTTTGCTACGTTCCTTAGCCGCCTGTTGAGTTAACACAGGCCCTTGGTAGCTTGTGGCGTGAGCATGGCTTACTCCCCATACTAAAATGACTACCAGCCATGGCAAAAGTTTTTTGCTAAATCGACTAAGTGCTTTCAAGAGTTTATTCCTTTAAAAATTAAATGCTTAGATCTATTATCTTAAAGGCTTGCAAACCTGCAAGCCTTTAATGGTTAAACGGCAACCGACCATTGGGTAGATGCTTGCCGTTGCACTTGAATATTGAGTTCAAATAATTGGCATAAAACAGCTAAGGTTGATTTAGAGGCAATATCGTTATCGGCAATATAATACCAGTGATTGCGATAAAAAACTTTAACGGCCGCTTCATTGGGTTTGGTAGTTTGAGAATGGATAACCATTAATCCTTGGGTAACTTTTGACCATTCAAAGGAGGTGCCATCGGCATAACGTGTAACTGTAACTAATCCCTTATCTGTATGTAGCTGTGGCACTTTAACTGCATTAGATAAAAAATAAAAACAATCCAGCAAAGAGCGGCTTTCTAACAAAATATCGGTTTTAACATTTTGCTCAGCGCTATACTCTCCTATCGTGATGGCAGATTGAGCGTTAGGAATATGTAATATCTTACGTAAGGTATTAGCGGCCGGTGATTGGACGTAGCCGGGTTTAATATGCATCACTAATATTTCGGAATTTTGCTTTTTTAAATAATTAAAACGTAGTGCATCGTTAATTTGCAGTTCACGTAAGGCTTCCACCGCTTGTACAAAGTTTTTATATTCGGGTACATGGGATGAGGTGGGTGCCGAAGAACTGGTAGCATTTTCTATGCCATTAAATTCTTGCACTAGTAATCTAAAAATTTGGTCAATTCGCCAACCAGAACGAGTCAAAAGATAAATAGAATATAAGGGAATGGGGGTTAATAGTTTCTTAGTGAATTTTTCGCCACTGAGTGGAGTATAGTTAATAATGGGTTTTTCAGCATAAGTTACTTCTGGTGCGTATTTATTTGTTTGGGTATGTCCAGCACTGAGCGGATTACCTATAACATTACTCAGGCTCAAGTCATAACCGGCACGATATTCTAGGCTATGGTTGGTAGAAATACTACTAATATCTAAGAAGCTGATGTTATCTGTATATTTCAGTTTAACTAAGTTAATCAACATCTCTTCTTGTGTGTTTTTACTAATAGCTTCCTGATAATCGGGTTGCTCATGAGTCAGTTTATGGACTCCGATACTGTTACAGCCCGTTAAATTAATCAATAGAACCCCTAGCATCCATAGTTTGTATTTTAGCATCCTTAAAGCCTACCTATTTCCTATATCTGAAAAAATTTTGGTAAAGGGTAGCATTCTAGTTAATAAGTTATATAAATGTTAGAGGTATAATCTGGATTTTTTGTAAGAGAAGGCTTACACGAGGTTGCAATAAATTTTACAGAAGTAATTTACTGTTATTTCTAGCAAGATAAGCAAAATAGCATCACAGAGTGCTTCGAGGGAGAAACCGCTTTACTGTCAATCTGTTGATGAGGCCTTGCAGCATAGCAACTTAATGGATGATATGGCATGGCTTATTGCTAGATGTCAAGAAAAACACCTTATTTCTTAAAAAGTTAGAACTTGGGTAAGAAGTTTAAGCTAACATGTAAACAAATTTAGGAATAAAAACTATGAGCCTAATCGACCTTACCCTGGTTCAATGTCTAATCGAAGAACAGTTTCCACAGTGGCAAGATTTATCCATTCAGCCAGTATTACCGGGCGGTTGGGATAACCGAACCTTCCGTGTTATTAATCCAGCAGCTTGATAATTTTTGGATAAATCCATTCGGCAAATCGTCGATGTCCCTCGGCATCTAAATGAATGCCATCGATTTCACTGAATTGAATTTGCTCACTAGCATCCGCATAATGACAATTATATTTTTCCGCAACGCGTTGATAAAATGGATTTAATTCTCTAGCTTTAGCCATGGCGCCTTTAAATTGTCCAGCAAAACCTTCCTCATGTGCTAAATGTGGTTCCCCAATTAACAGTATTTGTGGCGCCAAGCGCATATCGGGTCCATAATTTGTTTGTTGAATAAGCTCAATAAGCTCGCTGATACCATTGGCTATGTCTTGACTCGAACGGTTAAATTCTATTTTTAAATCATTGCCGCCTAGCATAAGTACTATTAAGTCAAGCGGCGCATGGCTATATAAACAAGTAGGTAAAAAAGTTTTGCCATTGCGACTGAGTGGTAAACTGGGATAATCAAGGTTGGTAGTTCTACCATTGAGGCCCTCTTCAATAACGTAATATTCATTACCTAATTTTTGCTGTAGTAAACCTGTCCAACGCTGGTATCGTGAATAACGTTTCATATAGGAGTATGGAACTATGAATTCGAATGAACCAGGAACAAAACCCCAGGTATTTGAGTCGCCATAGCAAAGAATAGTTTTCATAGACTTGTCCTTATGGGTATTCACAAATTCTATCGGAAGGTTTTAGGGTTCATCATAATTTACGCTCACTACATTATAAAACTTTTCTACAAATCAGAGAAAATTTTTATTACCTAAGAGTACGAGGTACCTAGCCATAATATAAATTAGGCGTTTCTTGGAAAAAATATTGAATAAAGTTATTATTTGGCATTATTTATAACTTATTAAAGGAATATAGGTGTTATTAATTATATTTATTACATTATTGCTTGCATTGCTAACCGCTTGGATTGGCAATAGAAAACCTGCCATCTTTTGCTTTATAGTGGCCTTGGGTTTAGCAATAGTTTATTTTTACCATCATCTTACCACCCATTTGAACCTCGTACTTTAAAGCCACGGAATACTATTATGCTAAATCAAAAATTGATTATTTCTTATGGCGCTATTTTAAATACGCTAGAATTGATTGGCGTTGTGCTAATGCTACTGATGGCCTTTGGTTTTCAGTTGGTTTTGCATGAACTACCCTGCCCTTTATGTTTGTTGCAACGGGTAGGTTTTATTGGAATTGCCTTTGGATTTTTAATGAACTTACGCTTTGGCTTGCGCCCGAGTCATTATGCGATAGTCTTACTTAGCGCGCTATTTACTAGCTTTATTGCCTTAAGGCAGATTGCTCTACATGTGGTTCCCGGCACAGGTACCTATGGCAATGCGCTATTTGGTTTGCACCTTTATACCTGGTCTTTCATTGTCTGTACTTTAATAGTTATTGCGACGACCTTTATATTAAGTATTGATAAGCAATATCTAACCGCTTATAAGCTTAAGCTCCGTATGCCTATCCTGACGCATTTTCTATTTGCAATCACGGTTTTAATCATTATCGCTAATGTAGTTTCTGTATTGCTAGAGTGTGGCTTTAAGGCTTGTCCCGATGATCCCATGCATTATCTTTGGTTATTAAAAACTTAACTTCTACGTATTTAACTAGGTGCAATTATCGTAATTGTACTGATTTCCATTACTTAGTCCTTTGCCATTTTTAAACTGATAAATAACTGTAGTTGCTAGTTCATCATGCCGGCCTAAGGTCTAATTTGTTTTAATAACATAACGAGTGACTAATTTAAAAACTATAACGGCCAGCCAAGTTTATAAAAATTATAGCCGGCCGTTATTATTATAATAATGTAGTGGGATGATAATTTCCTTGGCGCTCTTTAAGGTGTCGAAGATAATATTTTAAGCGTCTAATATTATACTGGAGTATGGAGTATTTATGCGCCATAGGTTTGCAACTATCTAATAATAAAGTTACCGACATCATGCGTGGGTCTTGTAATGTAGAATTGATCATTATTGACTTACCTTTTTTTATCTTAACTAAGAATCAGTATAAGAGAACAAAAAGAGAGCGTCAAGCAGAAATTAATTATTTAGGGTTATTTTTTAATTTTTTTGACCTGACTTTCAAAAAGTATAAAAAATGCGATGACTAAGAGACTCATTTTTTGTAAAAAAAATTGTTAAGCCATATAATAAAAGAAGATTCTTTAGAGGGATGGAATTATGGCTTACCGGGGTCCAATGTCTGATCATTTTGACAGTAAACGATTTTATAATTTAGAAAAAACCACTAAAACCTTTAAAAATTTCCTTAAATGGCAATTGCAGCGTAAGCTTGGTCCATGGCCCGATTGGATAGATTTACCTACTTTTCCCTTGCCGCCTCCAAGAGTGGAAGCACCTGAGTTGTTAGTTACCTTTATCAATCATGCGACCGTGTTAGTGCAAACCGCTGGAGTAAATATTTTAACCGATCCCATTTGGTCAAAACGCTGTAGTCCTGTTTCTTGGCTAGGCCCTAGACGCGTACATAATCCTGGTATAGCGTTAGCTGATTTACCAGTCATTGATATGGTTTTGATTAGTCACGACCATTACGATCACTTAGACATCCCGACTTTAAAGGAATTACAAAGGCGCTTTAAACCAAAATTTATTGCTGGTTTGGGAATAAATTCAATACTCCAGTCCCATGGTCGTGAATGGTCTTCTATTGATTTAGATTGGTGGCAAGAGTTTAATTTTAGGGAAGATATTAAGGTTACTTTTGTGCCGGCTAGGCATTGGTCAGCGCGTAGCCCATTTAATTCAAATACTACTCTATGGGGTGGTTTTGTCATCAGCACACCCCTCCATCAAGTTTATTACTCGGGTGATACTGCCATGGGTCAGCATTTTGAATTGATTGAACAGCGATTTCAAAAGTTAAGCTTGGTTATGTTGCCAATTGGTGCTTACGAACCCGGTTGGTTTATGAATAATGCCCATATTAATCCTCAGGAAGCCTTAATGGCTTATCAAATCTTAAAGGCTCGTTATGGATTAGGAATACATTATAATACCTTTGCTCATTTAGCCGATGAAGCTTATGATCAACCCTTGCGTGACTTAGACATAGCTAAAGAAAATTTACAAATAACCTCGACCCAATTTCGAACTTTACTGCCTGGAGAAACTTGGCTAGTTGCATAACCATGAGAATCACTAGCAGCTGTTTGTTCATCTTTACTCTAAAGGCATACGATATTCAATAACACCCGGCTTTTCTGCAATCCAATCATAGAGTTTTTGTGCGGTATGGTTAATTTCTTGAGTATGCCAATATAAACGTGTGCAATGCCGAGTGATGGCTTGCTGCTGGACATATTCAATCAAACGTTTACCAATCTGTTGACCACGCATTTCGGGTGAAACATATAAGTCTTCCAAATAGCAAAAATTCTGTTCTGCCCACGTTGAGCGGTGAATGACATAATGCACGATACCTAAAACATTTTCATTTTGTTTGGCCACTGCACAATAGACGGGTTCTGCTTCAGCAAAAAAGCGCTGCCATGTGGTTTGCGTTACTGAGCTGGATAAATTAACCTTATAAAAATCTTGGTAGGCTAGCCAATACTGCACCCATTGATGGTAATCCTGCTGCTGCACGGGTAAAACTTGAATCTCTTGACTTTGCATCACTTTACACTCCGTTATCTTTAGTCTTTAGTAAATGGAAGATCGGAGTGTAATCTTGATCATGGTATTCTTATAAGATACACTTTTAATATTTTTTACGGTACCACTTCTCGTTATGGCAGTCTCATCCTCCGCTTATTTTCCACATTTAATCTTGCCTAAAGGCCATATTAAGGAGGGACTATATTGTATTTTGCGGGATGCTATTTTAGCTGGCCGCTTGTCCGCTGGAACTAAATTACCTTCAAGCCGCGCCTTAGCTGAAATGATGTCTATCTCCCGCAATTCTGTATTAGCAGCTTTAGAACGTTTATTGGATGAAGGTTATGTATGGACTAAACCAAGTTCAGGCACCTATGTTGCAGACGTGATTCCCGATCAATTGATTCATATTCAGCAGGATTTAAATCGGCCTACCAGCCTAAATACTCAGGCATTAAATATTAATCCTTATATCGCAAGTTTATTGCCTCACTGGCACAAGCAGTCCTTATCAAGCCAAGAGAAAAAGATCTTTCATGTCGGTATTGGCTGTGTTGATTTGTTTCCGCATCGGCTGTGGGGAAAATTATTAGGGCGCGCTTGGCGGCAATCCTATCACCAGCTAGGGCAATTTCATGATCCGCGGGGCTACTTGCCTTTGCGTCAGGCAATTTGCCAGTATGTACGCTCTACGCGCGGACTCAATTGCAATGAGCAGCAGATTATTATTGTCAATGGTACACAGCAAGCTATTCACTTGGCTGCATATACGCTGTTGCAGCCGCAAGATCAGGTTTGTTTAGACGAGCCAGGCTATGATGCGGCTTTAAGTGTTTTTCGCAGCTTCGGCATCAAGGTACATCCGGTCGGCAGTGATGATGAAGGCATGCAGATCCCGGATATTGTTCGGCATTACGCAGCAAGTAAATTAATTTATACTGCACCTTCACATCAATTTCCTCTAGGAGGCACGCTGAGCCTAGCTCGACGTTTCGCCTTATTGGATTGGGCTTCTCAGCAACAAAAATGGATTTTTGAAGATGACTATAACAGTGAATTTCGTTATGGCACGCATCCAATTCAGGCTTTGCAGGGTTTGGATCAGCAGCAAAGGGTTATTTATTCTGGCACTTTTTCCAAAATGATGTTTCCTGAATTCCGCTTGGGCTTTATGGTCGTTCCCCCAGCCTTAATAGATGCCTTCAGTTTGGCAAAATATTATACGGATACGCGCGGTTCATATTTAGAACAGGTGGCTCTGACTTTATTTATACAAGAAGGACACTATGCTAGACATGTACGTAAAGTCCGAAAAGCCTGTTATGAACGCCAGCAAGTTTTGAAAGCGGCTATTCACCAGCATCTTGCTGGAGTATTGACCGTTCAGCCAACAGATTCAGGTATTCATTTAGTATGCTGGTTAAAAGATGCATGGACAGAGCAGAATTTTATCGCTGCATGTACAAAAATTGGTTTAGCAGTTCAGCCTTTATCCCGATATTGTCAAACCCCTTATAGGAGAGCCGCGGTTTTATTGGGTTATGCAGCCCATACTCCCGCTGAAATCAGGGAGAGTATTCAAAAATTGGCACTACAACTCAAAAATATATAAATTAGTCATAAAATTCGCTAGTATCAATCATTATTAAAATAATCTTTAACCAGTTTTTCAAAGGCTATCAATGAAGTGCAATTATTGAGTTGCTGCTGAAATTCATAGCCATTAAAATGTTGCCGGATATAGTATTTAGCTAGCTTTCTAGCTTGAATAACGGCTAAAAATTCCGTTTCAAGTTCTGCCAACCTCTGAATATGCTCTAAATATATTGCGCCTATTTCGGTAATTGAGGGAAATATAAAGCGTTGTCCCGTTAATTCTAACTGTAGTTGCCGAAACAACCATGGTTGTCCTACACTCGCTCTGGCTATCATGAGGCCAGCACAATTAGTCACTGCAAAAGTATGCTTTAAGCTAGCTATATCTTCAATATCACCGTTAGCGATAACAGGAATTTTACAGCAAGCTACTATTTCGGCGATTTGCTCTAAATTACAAGGTTTATCGTATTTCTCGGTCCAGTGTCTACCATGCACTATTAATAGATCGGCCCCTGCCTCTTCAATGGCTTTTACTACTCTTAAATTATTATTATCCCCAGAAACAGAATCGATTCTAATTTTTACCGAAACCGGTACCTGAGTATTGGCTTTTGCCGCTAACACTAAGGCCGCTATTTTATTGGGTTCAGTTAATAATTTAGAACCTGCGCCCTTGGCGCGAATTTTAGCAACCGGACAACCGCAATTCAGATCGATAAGTGAGGCGCCAACATCCGTGACAATCTTAGTAGCGGTTGCTATATCTTGAGGATTATCTCCGGACAGTTGATAACTCACTAAACCCTCGGCGGGATCTTTCCAAAGATAGCGTTTAGGCTTAACCGAGCGGTGTATTAAATCTTTAGCCGAAATCATTTCGGTAGTGCAATAAGCTGGTTGCCCCAAGCGATGAGTGATGAGACGAAAAGGCGCGCAGCTATAGCCAGCTAAGGGCCCTTGAATAAGATTATTTGCAAGTTGTAACTGCCCTACTTTTAGTGGTCTAATGTACATGTAAAATTGAACTCTTAATCATGAGCTTATACATCCTAACCGATTAAAAGGATTGAAACAAATGTCTTTTATACCACTATTTATCTTAAATACCGTGATATGGGGTACAACCTGGTTAGCTATTAAATATCAAATTGAAGTGGTATCACCCATTTGGTCGGTAGTTTATCGTTTTGGCTTAGCTTCATTGCTTTTGCTGGTTTTTTGCCTACTAACCCGGCGTAATTTGGGGTATTCAAGAGTCGCACATAGCATTATGGCTTTACAGGGCTTGTTTTTATTTTGCTTAAATTATATTTTATATTATATCGGGACCTCTTACCTCATCAGCGGTTTGGTTGCGTTAATTGGAGCCTGCACTATTTTCTTTAATATAATCAACTCGTATTTATTTTTTAAGATGCCTATCATGATAAGGGTAGTCGTTGGCGCAAGTATAGGTTTTTTAGGTTTAGCCATTGTTTTTAGTAATGAAATAGGGAAAATGTATCAAGAAACAGCCGGTTTACGCGGTATTATTATAGGGATTATGTGTTGCGTGTTGGGGGCCTTGATAGCATCCTTTGGTAACATGACAGCGGTAAAACTTCATCGTATGCAAATCCCTCTCTTGCAAGGTGCCGCCATCAGTATGATTTATGGTACTTTATACTCAACTGTGATTGCGCTATTATTTCAACAGCCGCTACAATTTAGTTTTTCCCCTAGCTACCTTATTTCATTATTTTATTTAACTATTTTCGGGACTATTATTGCCTTTGGCTGTTATTTAACTTTACTCAATAATGTAGGTCCGGCCAGGGCGGGTTATATTTCTATTATTACCCCATTAGTTGCCATACTTATTTCTACTTTCTTTGAAAGCTTTAGTTGGAGTTATGTTACTGTCATCGGAATGATTCTGATTATAGGCGGTAATGTTCTCGTATTAACTAAGCGCAACCCTAGTGTAAAAGCTTCTTTTCAGCCTAAATAATTATTTGCTAAGAACATAAAAAGGTAATATTATAAAATCGCCGCGTCGTGGGAACTAATAAAAATTTTTGGAGAAATTTAAGATGTTGAAAAAGATCGCTGTGTTGCTAATATCATGCACTTTTGCTGCTTCCGTAGTGGCTGCTGAACCAGCTAAAACCCATGCAAAAGCTACCCAAAGCACCGTAAAAACTAAAAAGCATCATGTTAAAAAACATGCTGCCAAGAAAGCCCATGGTAAAAAACACCATGCTAAAAAAGAAGCCGTTAAAAAAGAACAAACCACTACAACTACCGATGCAGTTGAATAAGCCTTAGTTGCAGTTTGTAATGTAAATAAGAAGGGTGATTTTATCACCCTTTTGGTGTAGCTAAGTCCAGTCAATCTTAATTTGCAATAGGATTTTTAAAAGAAAAGGTGATTTTCAGGGCCTGATGATCACTATAGCCTTCTGAAGATATTACCCTAGCTTTTATATGATGGCCTAAATACCCCTTGGGATCACTACAAAATACATAATCTATTTTTTTATCTTGAAAGGTGCCTAGCTTGCGAGGGCCTAAATCTCTAAAATCAGTTCGTTTAGAATTGTTTAGGGTATTAAGTAATTCAGCATATTGCTCTGTTCCATCCTCAATATTAAAATCCCCACAAATTATCATTGCCGCGTCTGCATCACTGAATATGCTTTTCCTAGAGTTCTTTTCTAAATATTGCGCCTCACCGTTGATAATTTTTACTAGATTATTAATTTGATGGGATTGGTCGTATTTTGCTAATCCAAGATGAGTATTGATAACCCATAATCCCGTAGCTTTACCTTTTACATTTAAACTAACCCTTATACAAATAGCAGCTCGTTCTTCTCTATTAATCTCATGGTTTTTACGCTCAACGCTAGGATCTTTTTCTAAGCTATAACGTCGTATACGCTTTACTTTAAGCTTAGTTAAAATGGCATTACCAAAAGAGCCGCTACCATTTTTACGGGCTTGAACGAAATAATGACTCCACCTTTGTGATGGGTGATTATATTGTAGTCTTTTATTTAAATAGGCGGCGATCCTTTGGGGTGCATAAGTTGTAAAGGTACGCTTACAAGCTTTATCAACCTCTTGCAAAGCAACAACATCAGCTTCTTTCCAATAAATTAATTCAGCAATATATTTAAAGACTTGTTCTAAGTCTTGAGGTTGTACTGCTACCTCTTTATTAGACTTGCTGTGAGAAGCTGCTATAAGCTGAGATTTGTTGCTGCCGCCGTTCCAAATATTTAAACTAAGAATAGTTAATTTATCAAATGAAACGGACATAATCAGCTTTTCCTTCTTTAGCTTCGTTTTCTCTAATAGTTTAGCATTTTTATTATCCTTAGTAGGCAGAATATTTAAGCCAAGAAAATAGGCTAAATCGGCTATCATAGCGATTAAACCATCAGCCCTAGTAAAGATAAACGCTGTGGGCTAAACTAGAGTAGACCATATGATTAACAAAATATACCGCAAAGCCGTTCCCGAAGATGCACCCAAGTGTATCGCTATACGTGGCTGCACACGCGAGAACGCTTTTTCTGAAAAACAGTTAGCGGCGTTAGGAATTACGCTCAGCACCTGGCGCGAAGGTATCAGGGATGGCAGCCTTCCTGGGTATGTTTGCTGCATAGATGAAGAGATGGTCGGCTATTGCTTTGGCGACCGAGAGACTGGCGAAATTGTTGTGCTAGCGCTGCTACCCGATTATGAACAGTTGGGAATTGGCAAAATGCTACTCTATTTAATGACTCAGGAAATGAGAAGAAAAGGATTTAAGAGGATCTTTCTTGGATGTTCAACTGATACTACCTCTC
>Ga0182739_1001853_pt1 | contig 20811 bp, 9 predicted proteins | sample eDN5th30CBELigBY_FD_128873 | JGI IMG/M metagenome (GOLD analysis project Ga0182739, IMG submission 128873) | Enriched backyard soil microbial communities from Emeryville, California, USA - eDNA 5th pass 30_C BE-Lig BY (version 2) (version 2) | ecosystem: Environmental > Terrestrial > Soil >...
TCTTCACCGCCGTCGTCGGGCGTAATGAAGCCAAACCCCTTTGCATCGTTGAACCATTTGACGGTGCCCGTCGATTTGGGATTGTCCCCTTGGACGGCGGTTGCGGTCGTATCAGACATGCGGCCTGCCTCATTGAATCGTATGTTGACAGAAGGGCATCGCGGTCTAGACCTCTGTCCCCCCTCCGGCTTCCTGGCAGATTTTCGGTGAATTGAAAACCCCAGAATGCGTGGATAATGCGCCGCTTTTCTCCGCTGCGTCAAGTATGGATACTACGTATTTCTGCGTGTAATTTTCAGTAAGTTGAGTGGTTGCCGTCCCCAGTTTAAATAGAATACCCGCCCTATGAGTTCTACCTTGGATACCCAGCATGATTTGGTCGTCGAGAAGGCGCCGGCTCGCGCTGCGCCACCGCCGATGTACCAGGTGCTGTTGCTCAATGACGACTACACCCCGATGGAGTTCGTCGTGAAGGTGCTGCAGAAGTTCTTCAATAAGAATCAGGAAGAGGCCACGCGGATCATGCTGCAGGTCCACCACGAAGGACGTGGGGTTTGCGGGGTATACCCGCGCGACCTCGCTGCCACGCGAATTGCCCAGGTCGGGCAGTATGCGCGGGCGCGCCAGCATCCTTTGCAATGTGTGATGGAACCGGTTTGACATCAACAAGAAACAACGCCGCCAGCAATGGCGGCGTTGTGCTGCCGGTTGTATCCCGGGTTCGGGGTTGAACGATTTTGCCGCGTACCGGGAAGCGCGCGGCACATGCGGGTCGGCAGCTCCGCCGCTAAGGAGCGTTGCGTTCGAGTAGGCGGGGAGGTTCGCTGTGAGTGGAAAGATCAGCAAGGGCTGGCTGGCGGTAGCCGGCGTCGCGGTGTTGGCCGGCGCCATAGGCGTGGGCTGGTGGATGGGCAAGGAGCGGCAGCCGGCAGGTCCGGCCCCCGTGCCTGCGGCACAGACGGCGACGACGGCGGCCGCGCAGGCGTCCAGCGGCGCGGCGCCCGCGCTGCCCGCCAGCGCCACGGTGGGCTCCGCCGATCCCTTCGCGGCGCTGAATTGCCAGCCCCGCCAATACAACGATGCCTTGTCCCTGGCCGTGACGTTCACGCAGCCCGTGGATGCCAAGAGCAATCTGGATGCTTTCCTGCAGGTTACCGATACGGGCTCGACCGCCGGCAAGGCGGATGAGGACAGCGAATCGGCTGCCGCCGCGGGCCAGCAGCCGGCCTCGGTGCGTCCGGGCGACTCCGCGCCCAAGGGCAAGATCGTCAAGGGCAATTGGGTGGTCGGCGACAATCCTCGCGTCATCTACTTCCCTTACGTGCAGCCGCAGCGCTCCTATGCCATCGCCGTGCGCTCGGGCCTGCCCGGCGCGGGTGAGAAAGTCGCGCTGACCGAAGCCTCGCATTGCGAGGTCAGCACGCAGGCCATGCCGCCGTCGTTCTATTTCGCCAGCCGCGGCGTGGTGCTGCCGGCCGGCCAGAACGGTGGTTTGCCGGTGGCGACGGTGAACGTGCCCGAAGTCGACGTGCAGTTTCTTCGCGTGTCGCCCGAGCGCGTGCCGGAACTCTTCGACTCCGTGCTCGGCGTGGGCCGCGGCGCGGCCGCTTCCGATGAGGAAGACGACGGCAACTACGATGAGAACGACTGGCGCTATGCCGGCAACCGCAGCTTGAAGGGCTCGGTCAGCAACTGGGACCTGGACCGTCTGAATTCCCTGACCACCAGCGTCTATCAAGGCCGTTTCGTCACCGACGACAAGCCCAACCGGCGCCATGTCACGTTCCTGCCGGTCGAAGGCATCAAGGAATTGCAGGAGCCGGGCATCTACGTCGCGGTCATGAGCCAGCCGGGGCGTTTCCGCTACGAATACCAGGTCACGTATTTCTACGTCAGCGACATCGGCCTGCATGCGCGCCGCTACAGCGACCGCATCGAGGCCTATTCCGTTTCCCTCAAGACCGGCCAGCCCATTTCCGGCGCGGTCTTCGAGCTGGTCGATGGCGCCGGCAAGGCGTTGGCCAAGGCCGCGGCCGATGGGCAAGGTCATGTCCGTTTCGACGGCAGCTTCACCAATGCCCGCGTCATCCGCGCCGCGCGCGACAAGGAAATGACCGTGCTCGCGCTGGGCGAACCGGCGCTGGACCTGTCGGAATTCGATACGGGCGGCCATGCGTCGCGCGCCAACAATCTGTTCGTCTACGCGGGCCGCAATCTGTACCGTCCCGGCGAAACCTTCACCGTGTCGGTGCTGCCGCGCGACCTGGACGGCCGCGTGCTGACGCCGTCGCCGCTCACCGCCACCATCAAGCGCCCCGACGGCCGCACCGTGCAGACCGCGCTTTGGCAGCCCCAGAAGGATCTTCCGGGCTATGTCGAACGCGCCATCGATCTGCCGCTGGATGCGCAGACCGGTACCTGGCTGCTCGAGCTGCGCGTCGATCCGTCGTCCCGCGCGCCCGACGCATCCTGGAAATTCCAGGTCGAAGAATTCCTGCCCGAACGCATGAAGATGACGCTGACGTCCGGCCAGGACGTGCTGTCGCCCGACGAGGAGTTGACCGTCGACGTGCAGGGCGACTACCTGTATGGCGCGCCCGCGGCGGGCAACCGCCTGCTGGCGACCTTCCAGGTCAAGCGCGACCGTTACGCGCTGGCGCAGCAATGGCCGGGCTTCATCTTCGGCGACGTGGCCGACGACACGCGCCGCAGCTTCGGCGAACTGCCGGAGTCCGCGCTGGACGAGAAGGGCCGCGCGCAGCTCGAGGTCAATCCCAACGCGGCCGGCACGCATTCGCCGATGAAGGTCCGGGTGTCCGCCAGTCTGCTGGAATCCGGCGGCCGTCCGGTGGTGCGCTCGATCGAGCGCAGCGTCTGGCCCGCCGACAAGCTGATCGCCGTCCGTCCGCAGTTCGACAGCGACGTGGCCCGTGAAAACGCGCCTGCGGCGTTCGAGGTGATCCGCGCCAATGCGCAAGGCAAGATCGAACCGCTGGCCCAGGCCCAGATGCGACTGTTCCGTGAAGAGCGCCAATACTATTGGCGTTTCGACGACCAGCGCGGCTGGAACAGCGGCTATACCGAAACCGAGGAACTGGTCGATTCGCGCGAGATCGCGCTCAATGACCGCAGCCAGTTGACCGTGCCGGTCAAGTGGGGGCGCTATCGCCTGGAAATCGCCGATCCGGAAACCGGCGAAACGATGCGCTATCGCTTCTATGCCGGCTGGAACGCGCAGGACGCCGATGCCATGGGCAACCGTCCCGATCGCGTGCAGATGAAGCTGGAAGGCGTGCCGGCCAAGCCGGGCGACAGCGTCAAGCTGACGCTCACGCCGCCGCATGATGGGCAGGCGCTCATCACGGTGGAAGGCGATCGCATGCTGTGGTCCAAGTGGGTGGCCGTGAAGGCCACCGGCACCGAGGTCGAGATTCCCGTCGACAAGGAATGGAAGCGTCACGACCTGTACGTGGCCGCGGCAGTGTTCCGCCCGGGCAGCGAAGGCGACCGCGTCACGCCGGCCCGTGCGCTGGGCCTCGCGTTCCTGCCGATCGCAAGCGCTGACCGCAAGCTGGACGTCAAGCTCACCGCCGCACCCAAGGCCGTGCCCGAAACCAAGACGACCGTGCGCGTCAAGGTCGACGGCGCCCAGGGCAAGCAGGCCACGGTGACGCTGTCCGCCGTGGACGTCGGCATCCTGAACATCAACCAGTACGCCACGCCCGATCCGCTGGACTATTTCTTCGGCAAGCACCGCTACGCGCCCGAGCTGCTGGACATGTACGGCAAGCTCATCGAAAAGATGGACGGCACCAAGGGCAAGCTGAAGTGGGGCGGCGACGCCGCGATGCGCGGCGACAGCAAGAGCCTGCCCAAGAAGGTCAAGCTGGTGGACCTGTTCTCGGGCCCGGTCGCGCTCAACGCGCAAGGCGAAGCCGACATCCCGCTGGACCTGCCGGACTTCAACGGTACGCTGCGCCTGATGGCCGTGGCCTTCACGCCGGACAACTACGGCAGCACGGACACCGAAATGGTGGTGGCCGCGCCCATCGTGGCGGAACTGAACACCCCGCGTTTCATTACGCCGGGCGACCAGGCGGCCATCGCGCTGGACGTCACCAACCTGAGCGGCGCCGAGCAGAAGGTGTCGGTCAAGCTGGAGGCGCTGGACCCGTTGGCCATCGTCGACGGTGTGCGCACGGTCACGCTCAAGGACAAGCAGCGCACGACCCTGCGCTTCACTGCAACGACGACGGGCTCGTATGGGCTGGGCCTGATGCGCCTGACCGTGGACGGGCAGGGCGGCGACAAGCCGGTGCATATCGTGCGCGAGTCCGTGCTGCAGGTGCAGCCGGCCCATGCGCCGGAGCGCCAGGTGCGCCGTCTGCGCCTGAATCCGGGCGAGACGCAGTCGCCGCAGGCATCGTGGGTCGCGTCCTACTATCCGGACTCCACGACCGTCAGCCTGACCGTGTCCAACCGTCCTCCGTTCAACGTCAACCGTCTGGTCGAAGGCCTGCTCAACTATCCGTACGGATGCACCGAGCAGACCATCAGCGCGACCCTGCCGTGGGTGATGCTGGACGAGGACACCGCCAAGCAGTTCGGCCTGAAGCCGCGCACGCAGGCCGAGCGCGCCGCGAAGGTGGCAGGCGCCATCGGCCGTCTGTCCGGCATGCGCAATTCCGTCGGTTCCTACAACCTCTGGAGCGGCGCCTCGTCGCGCGACGTGTGGCTGACGGCGTATGCCGTGGGCTTCATGCAGGATGCGCGCGACCGGGGCTTCGAGGTGCCGGACGCCTCGCTGGATCGTTCCAGGACCTGGCTGCTTGAACAGGTGCAGCAGAGCACGGGCGCATTCGGCACCTGGTCGGCCAACCTGCGCCGCAACGTCGAGGCGAACCGCATCGACAGCAGCGACGCCAACATCCTGCGCGAGGACCATCGCCGCTTCGCCGGCCTGGCCACCGCCGCGCTGGTGCTGGCGCGCGACAAGAAGGCCCCGCTGTCGACCGTGCGCCAGCTCTTCGACAACTACCAGGAACGCGCGCGCTCGCCGCTGCCGTTGGTGCAACTGGCCGCCGCCTTCAAGCTGATGGGCGATGAAGCGCGCATGAAGCAGGCGCTCGACCTGGCCATGACGCGCGCCTATGGCATCAACATCAACAACCGCAGCAGCGCCTATTACGACGAGTGGATGGGCGACTACGGCAGCAGTGTGCGCGACTACGCGCTGGCCTACGCGCTGGTCTCGCAGTACGACCTGCGCCACGAGCGCAGTGAAAACCTGCTGACGCAGCTCTCCGGCCGCCTGGGCAATCGTTCGTACCTGTCGACGCAGGAACAGATGGCCCTGCTGCTGGCCGCGCGCGCCGCGGGCGGCAGCAAGAGCACGCCGTGGGAAGCCACGCTGACGGTCAATGGCGAACGCAAGCCCCTGTCCGGCGGCAAGAGCGACCAGACGGTCGCGCTTACGGCGGCGGACCTGGCGGGCACGCAGCTCCAGAACACGGGCAGCCAGTCGCTCTTTGTCGAGTACGACATCCAGGGCAGCCCGACCGCCACCCCGGCGCCGCGCAACGACATCATCCAGCTCAAGCGCGGCTGGTACCGTCCGGACGGCCGTCCGTGGGACGGCGGCACGTTGCAGACTGGCGACATGCTGGTGGTCTGGGTGCAGGCAAGCGCCAACCAGAACATCCCCGACGGGCTGCTGGTCGACCGCGTGCCAGCGGGTTTCGAAGTCGAAAACCTGAACCTTTCGCAAAGCCCCGAGATGCAGGACTGGACGATCGGCGGACGCCGTGTGGCCGATGCCATGTCGGACTCCAACATCAAGCATCGCGAGTTCCGCGATGACCGCTACGTGGCCGCGGTGTCGCTGGGGCGCGGCAAGGTGGACGTGTTCTATCTGGTGCGCGTCGTGACGCCGGGCCGCTACGCGGTGCCGTCGACGGTGGCCGAGGACATGTACCGGCCCGAAATCCGCGGCGTGGGTGAGCAATGGAGCACGGTCGAAATCCGCGATCGCGGCGCCAAGCGTCCTTGAACGCCGGCGCTCCCCCCGCGGCGGGCGCCTCGCGCGCCCGCCGCTGGCGGCGGCGCGGCATCTTCGCGGCCAGCGCGTTGTCGGCGCTGGCCGCGTTGTTATTCGCGCTGGACCGCCTGTACCCATTGCCGCCCATCGATTCGGGCGGGGCTGCGGTGGTCGTGGCCGCCGACGGCACGCCGCTGCGCAACTATCCCAGCCGCGACGGCATCTGGCGCTATCCGGTGCAGCCCGGCCAGGTATCGCCCCGCTATCTGGAAACCCTGCTCACCTACGAGGACCGCTGGTTCTACTGGCATCCCGGGGTCAACCCCGTGGCGCTCGCGCGCGCGGGCTGGCAATGGGCCACCAACCGGCGCATCGTCTCGGGCGGATCGACGCTGACCATGCAGGTCGCGCGGCTGATCGATCCGGAGCTGGCGGGCAAGCCCTCGCGCACCCTTTCCGCGAAGTTGCGGCAGGCGTGGCGCGCCGTGCAGCTTGAAATGCACTACAGCAAGGACGAGATTCTTTCTCTGTACCTGACCCATGCGCCCATGGGCGGCATCGTGGAAGGGGTGGAGATGGGCGCGCGCCTGTGGCTGGGCAAGCCGGCCCGCGACCTGGGGCCGGCCGAGGCCGCGATGCTGACGGCCTTGCCCCAGGCGCCGTCGCGGCTGCGCCCCGACCGCCATCCCGAGGCCGCGCAGGCCGCGCGCGACAAAGTGCTGGACCGCATGGCCGAGCTGGGCCGCTGGACCCCGGCCGAAGTGGCTGACGCAAAGATCGAGACCGTCATCGCGCCGCCGCTGCGCGCGCGCTGGCTGGCGCCCCTGGCGGCGCAGCGCCTGCTGCAGGAAGCGGGCGGCGAGCGCCGCGCGGGCGGGCGGCCGCCCCTGGTAACGTCCACGCTGGACGCGGACATGCAGTCCTCGGTGGAACAAATGCTGCTGGATCGGGTCGATAACCTGCCGCCCAAGGTGTCGATGGCCGTGCTGGTCATGGACAACGACACGCTGGAGGTCAAGGCCTACGCCGGTTCGGCGGATTTTTCCGACGATTCGCGCTATTCCCATGTGGATATGGTGCGCGGGGTGCGCTCGCCGGGTTCGACGCTCAAGCCTTTCCTTTATGCCCAGGCCCTGGACGAGGGACTGATCCATTCGGAAAGCCTGCTGATCGACGCGCCCATGTCGTTCGGCGGCTACGCGCCGGGCAATTTCCAGGCGGCGTTCTCCGGCCCCGTCAGCGTCGCGCAAGCTTTGCAGCGGTCGCTGAATGTGCCGGCCGTGGACCTGCTGGACCGCGTCGGGCCGGCCAGTTTTGCCTCGGGTATGCTGGCGGGAGGCGTGAAGTTGCGCCTGCCTGCCGGGGCCGAGCCGAACCTGAGCTTGATTTTGGGCGGGGGTGGCACCACATTGGAAGAACTGGTGGGCGCTTATCGCGCGCTGGCCCGGGACGGCGTCTCGGGACGGCCTCGCCTTCGGGCGGAGCAGCCCATGGTCGAGTCCCGTATGATGAGTCCTGGCGCGGCCTGGATCGTTCGGGATATTCTCGAAGGCGGCGGTCATCCCGACCGGCCGTTCTACCAGTCGGGCAGTCCCGGCCGGCAACTGGCCTGGAAAACCGGGACCAGTTTCGGATTCCGGGACGCGTGGGCGGTCGGCGTGACCGACAGATGGACGATCGGCGTATGGGTCGGAAGGCCCGACGGTACGCCGAATCCCGGATTTTTCGGGGCGAATGTGGCGGCGCCGCTACTGCAGGATATCGTGGCGGCATTGCCGGAAGGCGCCCAGCAGGTCCGCGTCAGGCCCGAAACGGTGCAGGCGGTGGTGACATGCTGGCCCTTGGGCTACAGGCTGGGCAGCGTGCCTTCGGGCGCGTGTCCCGAACAGCGGGCAGCCTGGATGCTCAATGACACGGCGCCGCCCTCGTTTGCCGGGTATGCCGACGCCACGCAGGGGCCGCTGCGTCTGGGCGGCGTGGCCAACGGCTCGGTGCTGCGGCCCGTGCCCGGCATGCGGCAGGTAGCCCTGGACGTGGACGTCCAGGGTGCGCAGGGCGAGGTATGGTGGATGCTCGATGGTCGTGTCGCAAGTCATGGCGCCGCGGGTCATCCGTTTAATTTGGTGCTGGCGCACGACGGCCGGTATACGCTAACCGTCATGGATACACATGGCCGCCACGACAGCGTGGTTTTTGAAATCGCTGGCGTTACGCCATGATCGGCATAGAATATGAATCGTGTATTAGCCCGCTTCGATGCGTTACGGAGGAAGCGTGATTTCTCAAGAGCTTGAAGTCAGCCTGCATATGGCTTTTGTCGAGGCCCGTTCGGCCCGGCACGAATTTATCACCGTCGAGCACCTGCTCTTGGCGTTGCTCGACAACGCTTCGGCGGTCGAGGTCCTGCGCGCATGCGCCGCCAACCTGGATGACCTGCGCCGCAACCTGCGCCAGTTCGTATCGGAAAACACGCCGGTGATCCCGAGCGGCGCCGAAGTCGACACGCAGCCGACGCTGGGTTTCCAGCGCGTGATCCAGCGCGCGATCATGCACGTTTCGGCGGGCGGCACGGGCAAGAAGCCCGTCACCGGCGCTAACGTGCTGGTCGCCATTTTCGGTGAAAAGGACTCGCATGCCGTGTACTACCTGCAGCAGCAGGGCGTCACGCGCCTGGACGTCGTCAATTTCCTGTCTCATGGCATCACCAAACAGCCGCAGGTGGAGTCCGCCGCAGTGCAGAAAGAGCAACAACCCAATGGCGAAGAGCAGGGCGATTCCCGTCAGTCGCCGCTGGACCAGTACGCCACCGACCTGAACGCCGCCGCTCTGGCCGGGCGCATCGATCCGCTGATCGGGCGCGAACACGAGGTCGAGCGCGTCATCCAGGTGTTGTGCCGCCGCCGCAAGAACAACCCGCTGCTGGTGGGCGAAGCTGGCGTGGGCAAGACCGCCATCGCCGAAGGCCTGGCCTGGCGCATTACGCGCGGCGAAGTGCCGGAAATCCTGCAGGCGGCCCAGGTCTATTCGCTGGACATGGGTGCGCTGCTCGCCGGCACCAAGTACCGCGGTGATTTCGAACAGCGCTTGAAGGGCGTGCTCAAGCAGATCCGCGGCAACCCCGATGCGATCCTGTTCATCGATGAAATCCATACGCTGATCGGCGCCGGTTCGGCATCCGGCGGCACGCTGGATGCGTCCAACCTGCTCAAGCCGGCCCTGTCGTCGGGGCAGTTGAAGTGCATCGGCGCAACCACCTACACCGAATATCGCGGCGTCTTCGAAAAGGACCATGCGCTGTCGCGCCGGTTCCAGAAGATCGACGTGGCCGAGCCCAGCATCGAGCAGACCGTGCAGATCCTGCGCGGCCTGAAGAGCCGCTTCGAAGAGCACCACAGCGTGCGTTATTCGGCCGCGGCGCTGTCGGCGGCCGCCGAACTGTCGGCCCGCTTCATCAATGACCGCCACCTGCCGGACAAGGCCATCGACGTCATCGACGAGGCCGGCGCCGCGCAGCGCCTGCTGCCGCGTTCGCGCCAGAAGAAGGTCATCGGCAAGGTCGACATCGAGAACATCGTCTCCAAGATCGCGCGCATTCCGCCGCAGTCCGTCTCCAACGACGACCGCAGCAAGCTCGCCACGCTGGACCGCGACCTGAAGACCGTGGTGTTCGGCCAGGACGGCGCCATCGACGCGCTGGCCGCCGCCATCAAGATGGCGCGCTCCGGACTGGGCAAGCCCGAAAAACCCATCGGCGCCTTCCTGCTGTCCGGTCCCACCGGAGTGGGCAAGACCGAAGTCGCGCGCCAGTTGGCGTTCACGCTGGGCGTGGAGCTGCTGCGCTTCGACATGTCCGAATACATGGAGCGTCACGCGGTGTCGCGCCTGATCGGCGCGCCGCCGGGGTACGTGGGCTTCGACCAGGGCGGCCTGCTCACCGAAGCCATCACCAAGCAGCCGCATTGCGTGCTGCTGCTCGACGAAATCGAAAAGGCGCATCCGGATGTGTTCAACATCCTGCTGCAGGTCATGGACCACGGCACGCTGACCGACAACAACGGGCGCAAGGCAGACTTCCGCAACGTCATCCTCATCATGACGACCAACGCGGGCGCCGAGACCTTGAACCGTCCGTCCATCGGTTTTGCCAATTCGCGGATGGTGGGCGACGAAATGGCGGAAATCCGCCGCATGTTCACGCCCGAGTTCCGCAACCGCCTGGACGCGATCATCCCCTTTGCCGCGCTGGACCACGAGGTCATCATGCGCGTGGTGGACAAGTTCCTCATGCAACTCGAAGACCAGTTGCACGAGCGCCGCGTGGAAGCCGTATTCACCACGCGCCTGCGTGAACACCTTGCCAAGGAGGGGTTCGATCCGCTCATGGGCGCGCGTCCCATGCAACGCCTTATCCAGGACACCATCCGCCGCGCGCTGGCTGACGAACTGCTTTTCGGCAAGCTGGTCGATGGCGGCTCGGTCACGGTGGATCTGGACGAGTCGGGCAAGGTGACGCTGGACTTTGACGACAGCGGCAAGCCGCCTTCGTCGGACGCGCCGGACAAGCAGGAAGTCGAACTCGTCGACTGATGACCGCGGACCGCCAGCCGCTGATCGAGTGCGAGCACTGCGCCAGCATCTATCGCCGACATCAGCTTGAACCTGGCGAGACTGCCAATTGTGCCCGCTGCGGCGCCGTGCTCTGGCGCTACAGCGGGCTTACTTTGTCCAATTGGCTGGCGCTCGCCATCACTGCCCTGATCGTCTTTGGGGTGGCCAACGCCTACCCGGTCGCCTCGATGTCCGTGCAGGGCATGGTCCAGCAGGCTTCCCTGCTGGACGCCATTTCCATCACCTGGCGCCAGGGCCATTGGGTGGTCGCCATCATGACCGGCCTGGCCGGTTTTGCGCTGCCGCTGCTGCAGCTCTCGGTGCTGCTGTGGGTGCTGGGGCCGTTGTCCCGGCACCGCGAGCCGGCAGGGTTCCATGGCGCCATGCGCCTCTTGGGCGCGCTGCGGCCGTGGTGCATGATCCCGGTGTTCCTGCTTGGCGTGCTGGTCGCGGTGGTCAAGCTGGCGGGCATGGCCGCGGTGTCGCCGGGTATCGGCCTGATTGCATTCGGCGTGCTGACGGTGCTGCTCACCATGCTGGGCCGGCTGTCGCCCCACGTGTTGTGGCGCTATGCCGAATCCGTGCATGTGGTGCCGGTTCACGTGCCCGAAAGCAATCCTGACTCGGTATTGACCAGCTGCCACGTCTGCGGCCAGGTCCAGGCCCTGCCGCGCGACGCCGACCCGGAGGCGCACCATCACTGCGTGCGCTGCCACGCGGTGGTCCATTACCGCAAGCCCGATCATGTGGCGCGCACCTGGGCGCTGCTGCTCGCGGCCATCGTTTTCTACATCCCCGCCAACGTGCTGCCGGTCATGAAGGTCAGTTCGCTGCTGGGCGACAGCGCGCATACCATCCTGGGCGGCGTCGTGGAGCTCTGGGAAATGGGCTCCTGGGACATCGCACTGATCGTGTTCATCGCCAGCGTGGCGGTGCCGCTGACCAAGCTGCTCGCACTCATCCTGCTGCTGCTGACCGAGCAATGGCGCAGCACGACCAATCTGCGGCCGCGCACGCGTTTGTATCAGATGGTGGAATTCATCGGCCAATGGTCGATGCTGGATGTATTTGTCGTTATATTGCTGGCGGCCCTGGCCGATTTCCAGGGACTGATGGAGATCAGCGCTGGCGCGGGTGCCGCCGCGTTCGGCGTGGTGGTCATCCTGACCATGCTGGCGGCCATGAGCTTCGACCTGCGCCGCAGCTGGGACCTGGAGGGGCAGGCCGAGATCATTGAATCAGCGCCGGTAGAGGCCCGGCGCGCGCCGGCGCCCGTCGCCGGAACCCCCGTCGCCGGCAAGGAAGTGGGCTAGGAAAGGCCTTCAGCCGTTGTTTTCCGCTCAAAAAAAGGAAAGAGTAGATGTCCGAGCAAGCCCCCGGGTCCAGTGACGAGAAGTTCACGTCGCCCGCGATCTCGCGCAAGAAAAAGAGCCGGATCTCCTGGATCTGGCTGGTGCCCGTGGTGGCCGCCCTGATGGGACTGTCGCTGGTCGTGCGCACCTGGATGCAGGCTGGCCCCGATATTTCCATCTCGTTCAACACCGCCGAAGGGCTGGAGGTCGGCAAGACCCAGCTGCGCTACAAGGACGTGACCATCGGCACGGTCAAGTCCATCGGATTCAACGCCGACCGCAGCAAGGTGGTTGTGCAGGCCGAACTGGCCAAGGAAGTCTCGGACCTCGCCCGGGAAGGCACCAATTTCTGGGTGGTGCGGCCGCGCCTGGACGTGAGCGGCGTATCCGGGCTGGGCACGCTGCTGTCGGGCGCCTACATCGGCGTGGATGCCGAAGAGGGCAAGAACGGCACCAACCGCGCCACCAAGCTGTCCTTCGAGGGCCTTGAGGTTCCGCCCGCCGTCACGCATGACCGCGCGGGCAAGCGCTTCATGCTCAAGGCGTCGGACCTGGGCTCGCTGGATATCGGATCGCCGGTGTACTTCCGCCGGATCAACGTGGGCCGCGTGATCGGCTATGCCCTGGACGAGGACGGCAGCGCCGTGAGCGTCGAGGTCTTCGTGGACGCGCCCAACGACAAGTTCGTCACCAACGGTACGCGCTTCTGGAATGCCAGCGGCGTGGACTTCAGCGTCAACGCCGATGGCCTGAAGGTGCGCACGCAATCGCTCGTGTCCATGGCGGTGGGGGGCGTGGCCTTCGCGCCCGTGCAGACCGCGCGCGACGGGGCCGCGGCCGCGCCGGCCGACGCCGAATTCGACCTGTATCCCACAGAGGCTGCCGCCAAGGCCAATCCGGACGGCGAGGCCTTCCCGATCCGCATGCGCTTTGACCAGTCGATCCGTGGCCTGGCCGTCGGCGCGCCCGTTGATTTCAACGGCATCACGCTGGGCGACGTCACGCAGATCACGCTGGACTTCGATCCGGAGACCAAGCGCTTCTATTCGCTGGTGGACGCGACGCTGTATCCGGAACGCCTGGGCCGCGTGTACGAAGAAGTGCGCGAGCGCGCGCTCAAGGACGGCGACGTGGCGGGCGGCCGCCTGCTCGGCGTGATGATCAAGCACGGTCTGCGCGCGCAGTTGCGCACGGCGAACCTGCTCACCGGCCAGCTGTATGTGGTGCTGGACAATGTGCCCAACGCCAAGCCGGTGGAGTTCGAGATGTCGACGCCCGCGATGATCCCGACGGTGCCGGGCAACCTGGATCAGCTCCAGCAGCAGGTCACCAACATCGTTGCGAAGATCGAGAAGATCCCGTTCGACAAGATCGGCGAGGACCTGCGCGCGACCTTGGCCAGCACCTCCAAGCTGATGAACCGCCTGGACAAGCAGGTGGCGCCGGAGGCGCAGAAGGCGCTCAAGCAGGCCAAGGATTCGATGGCCAACATCAATTCGCTGCTGGCCTCGGACGCCTCCTTGCCGGTCAACGCCGAAAAGGCGATGCAGGAACTGAGCCGCGCGGCGCGGTCGTTGCGCGCGCTGGCCGACTTCCTGCAGTCCAACCCTGAAGCCCTGTTGCGCGGCAGGGGCGAAGATCCCATTCCGGGCGCCGGCCCAGTCAGGAACTAGATGCTCATGAATAGCCGACCCTCACACGATGCGCTCCAGGCCCGGGACGGGCTTGCCTTGCGGCGTTCGCGCGCCGCGCTGGCCGTGCTGGCCCTGTCCGGTGCGCTGGCGGCGTGCGGCTCCTCGCCGCCCGTTCACTACTACACGTTGCAGACGCCCGCGGCGTCGCAGCCAGGCGGCCCCGCCGCGGGCTCCGCCTCGTTCCTGCTCGAAGTGCAGCCCGTGTCCCTGTCCATGCAGGCCGACCAGCCGCAGCTCATGGTGCGCACCGGCGACGGAAGCATCTCGGCCCTGTATTCGGAGCGCTGGAGCTCGCCGCTGGGCGATGAACTGCGCAATGCCTTGTCCGATGCGCTCAAGCGCGACCTCGGCGCGCTGGACGTCCAGATGGTCAAGCCCGGTCCCGGCGCTCCCATCTGGCGCGTGCAGACCGACGTGCAGCGCTTCGAGATGGTGTCGGGCAGCATGGCGCAACTGGACGCCACGTGGCGCGTGCGGCCCGTCAACGCGAAGGGAACCGGCGTGTTGTGCCGCAGCGTCGTCACCGAAACCGTGACGGACAGCGAAGTGCCCAGCCTGATCGCCGCGCAGCAGCGCGCGGTCGTCAGCCTGGCGGGCGTCATGGCCGATGCGATCCGGGGTCAGGCGCCCGCCGGTTCAGCCTCCGTCCAGATGATGGGGTGCTCCGCGCTGAAGGAATGACGCGCCCGTGGCGGCATAAGCTTGCGTTCTCAATCGGTTAACTCAGGGCCAACCTAGGGTTAACCTTAATACAAACGCGGTTGCAACCTGTCTAGCATACGGTCCTACCCCTACTGGGTTTCGATCGAGCCCAGTTACACCTTTGCCATGCGACAGGAAGCAATCTCTTATGGCCAGCACGACCCTCGGCGTCAAAGTCGATGACGCACTCCGCGACCGCCTGAAAGCCGCCGCCCACAAGCTCAACTGCACGCCGCACTGGCTGCACAAGCAGGCGATTCTTTCCTATCTGGACAAGATCGAGCGCGGCCATCTTCCCGCGGAGATGTCCCATCTGGGCGCCGACTCCGCTGGCGACGAAGATCCCGCCGAATTCCATTCCGCGCCCACGCCGCCGTTCTACGAGTTTGGCCAGGACGTGCAGCCGCAGTCCGTGCTGCGCGCGGCCATCACGGCGGCCTACCGCCGCCCCGAGCCCGAATGCGTGCCGCTTCTGCTGGGCCAGGCCCGTGTGCCCAACCTGGAAAAGGTGCATGCCATGGCCGCCGGGCTGGTCAAGAAGCTGCGCGGCAAGCGCAGCGGCGGCGGGGTGGAAGGCCTGATCCAGGAATTCTCGCTGTCCAGCCAGGAAGGCGTGGCGCTGATGTGCCTGGCCGAAGCGCTGCTGCGCATTCCGGACCGCGCCACGCGCGACGCGCTGATCCGCGACAAGGTCGCCCGCGGCGACTGGAAGTCGCACATGGGCGGCTCGCAATCGCTGTTCGTCAACGCCGCCACCTGGGGGCTCATGATCACCGGCAAGCTGGTCGCAGTGAGCAGCGAGCAATCGCTGTCCAAGGCGCTGACGCGCCTGATCGGCAAGGGCGGCGAGCCGCTGGTGCGCAAGGGCGTGAACATGGCCATGCGCATGATGGGCGAGCAGTTCGTGTCGGGCCAGACCATCTCCGAGGCGCTGGCCAACAACCGCAAGATGGAATCGCGCGGTTTCCGCTATTCCTACGACATGCTCGGTGAAGCCGCCACCACGGCGCAGGACGCGGAGCGCTACTACGCGTCCTACGAGCAGGCCATCCACGCCATCGGCAAGGCCGCCGCGGGCCGCGGCATCTACGAAGGCCCCGGCATCTCGATCAAGCTGTCTGCCTTGCATCCCCGATACTCGCGTGGCCAGCGCGAGCGCGTCATGGCCGAACTGCTGCCGCGCGTGAAGGCGCTGACCATCCTGGCGCGCAGCTACGACATCGGCCTGAACATCGACGCCGAAGAAGCCGACCGCCTGGAGATCTCGCTGGATCTGCTGGAAGCGCTGTGCTTTACGCCCGAGCTCGAGGGCTGGAGCGGCATCGGCTTCGTCATCCAGGCCTACCAGAAGCGCGCGCCGTTTGTCATCGACTACGTCATCGACCTGGCCCGCCGCAGCCGCCATCGCGTGATGGTGCGCCTGGTAAAGGGCGCCTATTGGGACAGCGAAATCAAGCGCGCGCAGGTCGACGGCCTGGAGGGCTATCCGGTCTACACCCGCAAGGTGTACACGGACGTGGCGTACCTGGCGTGCGCCCGCAAGCTGCTGGCCGCGCCGGAAGCCGTGTATCCGCAGTTCGCCACGCACAATGCCTACACCCTGGCGGCGATCTACCAGCTTGCCGGCCAGAACTATTACCCCGGACAGTACGAGTTCCAGTGCCTGCACGGCATGGGTGAACCGCTGTACGAAGAAGTGGTGGGACCGCTGGCCCAGGGCAAACTGAATCGTCCCTGCCGCATCTACGCCCCGGTCGGCACGCACGAAACGCTGCTGGCCTACCTGGTGCGCCGCCTGCTCGAAAACGGCGCCAATACGTCGTTCGTGAACCTGATCGGCGACGAAACCATCCCGGTCGAGACGCTGGTCGCCGATCCGGTGGAAGCCGCCTCGCGCATCGTGCCGCTGGGCGCGCCGCATGAGAAGATTCCGCTGCCGCGCGATCTTTACGGCAACCCGCAAGAGGGCGCCCGCGCCAATTCCGCGGGCCTGGACCTGAGCAACGAGCATCGCCTGGGTTCGCTGTCGGCCGCGCTGCTGGCCAGCGCCGGCACGCCGTGGCGCGCCGGCCCGATGTTGGGCGAAGAGGGCGAGCCCTGGGACGCTGCCCGCGCAATCGAGGTGCGCAATCCCGCCAATCTGCGTGACGTGGTGGGCCATGTCATCGAGGCCCAGTCTTCGGACGTGGATCTCGCGCTGCGCGCCGCCGCCAATACCGCGCCGATCTGGCAGTCCACGCCGGTGGCCGAGCGGGCGCAATGCCTGCGCCGCGCCGCGCAACTGCTGGAAGAGCAGATGCAGACCCTGCTGGGCCTGATCGTGCGCGAAGCCGGCAAGTCGCTGCCCAACGCGATCGCCGAAGTGCGCGAGGCCGTGGACTTCCTGCGTTACTACGCCGACCAGGCCGAGCAGGAATTCAGCAACGACACGCATCGCCCGCTGGGCACGGTGCTGTGCATCAGCCCGTGGAACTTCCCGCTGGCCATCTTTACCGGTCAGGTCGCCGCGGCGCTGGCCGCGGGCAATACGGTGCTGGCCAAGCCGGCCGAGCAGACGCCGCTGATCGCGGCGCAGGCCGTGGCCGTCCTGCGCGCGGCGGGCGTGCCCGCCGGCGCCGTGCAGTTGCTGCCGGGCCGCGGCGAGACCATCGGCGCGCAACTGGTCGCCAACGCCGGCGTGCGCGGCGTGATGTTCACCGGGTCCACCGACGTGGCCCGCATCGTCGCGCGCACCCTGGCCGACCGCCTGGACGACAACGGCCACACCATTCCGCTGATCGCGGAAACGGGCGGCCAGAACGCGATGGTGGTGGACTCGTCGGCGCTGTCCGAGCAGGTCGTGTTCGACGTGCTCAGCTCCGCTTTCGATTCGGCCGGCCAGCGCTGCTCGGCACTGCGCGTCCTGTGCGTGCAGGAAGACAATGCGGACCACGTGCTGACGATGCTGCGCGGCGCGATGCGCGAACTGGCCGTGGGCAACCCCGACCGCCTGTCGGTGGACGTGGGCCCGGTCATCGACACCGAAGCGCGCAACGGCATCCAGCGCCACATTGAATCCATGCGCACCGCCGGCCACCGCATCGATCAGGTCGAACTGAACGGCGAATGCCGCCACGGCACCTTCGTGCCGCCGACCATCATCGAGATCGACCACATCAGCGAACTGACGCGCGAAGTCTTCGGGCCGGTGTTGCACGTGGTGCGCTACAAGCGCGACGAACTGGACGCCTTGCTCGATGCGATCAACGGCACGGGTTATGGGCTGACGTTCGGCGTGCATACCCGTATCGATGAGACCATCGCTCACGTGACCGGCCAGGTCCACGCCGGCAACGTCTACGTCAACCGCAACATCGTGGGCGCCGTGGTGGGCGTGCAGCCCTTCGGCGGCGAATGCCTGTCGGGCACCGGTCCCAAGGCGGGCGGTCCGCTGTACATGTACCGCCTGCTGGGCACGCGCCCCGCGGGTCTGCCGCCGGCCCTGGACGCCGCGGCGCCGCTGCCGCAGCGGATCGCGCTGCCCGGTCCCACGGGCGAGACCAATACGTACATGGTCGAGCCGCGCGGCGCGGTCTATTGCGTGGCGGCCACCGAGGCCGGCGCGCGCGCGCAATGGTCGGCGGCCCGCCTGACGGGCAACCACGCCTGGTTCGCGGACACGCCTGCGGCGCAGGCGCTGCTGGCCACGCTGGACGCCGAGCAGCAGGGCCAGGCGGGCATCCTGGCGGACACCGACGTCGACGATGCGGATTACCAGGCCGTGCTGTTCGAAGGCGACGGCGATGCGCTGAAGGCGCTGAACCAACGCATCGCGCAGCGCCCGGGCGCCATCCTGGCGGTGCATGGCCTGACCTCGGACGCCTTGGCGGCAGGGGCCAGCTATGTCCCCGAGCGCCTGTTGACCGAGCGTTCGATCAGCGTAAACACCGCGGCGGCGGGCGGCAACGCCAGCCTCATGACCATCGGTTGAGCGCGGCCAAGGGGTAACCCTTGGCCACCCAAGGGTTATCTCCAATATCGGGCTAGGTTGCACTGGAACGAAAATCCGGTCGCACCTCTGGCCTGGCTGCCGCAATCCGGCATCCAGGCACTGCAGAAAATGCATGCGCGGGACCCGGCGATCACCGGGCCCGCGGTAGTGAAAAAACCAAAACCCCTGGCTAAAAGCTCAGGTATAACAGGCCTTAGGTCCGACATTCCGGAGGATACCCCCATGAAGTTCCGCACCACTTTGAAGCTTCTTGCCGCCAGCATCGCCGCCGCTGGCATGACCGCGGCCGCGCACGCCGCCGACGTCAAATTCGGCTTTGCAGCCCCGCTCACCGGTCCGCAATCGCACTACGGCGAAGACATGCAGAACGGGCTGAACCTGGCCCTGGAAGAAGCCAACAAAAAGGGCATCAAGGTCGACGGAGAGACGGCCAAGTTCGTGCTCGTGTCGCGCGACGACCAGGCCGACCCGCGCGTGGGCGTGCAGGTGGCGCAGCAGCTCGTCGACCAGGAAGTCGTGGGCATCCTGGGGCACTTCAACTCGGGCACCACCATTCCCGCGTCGCGCGTCTACCACGAAGCCGGCCTGCCGCAGATCGCCATGGCGACGTCGCCCGAATACACCAAGCAGGGCTACGAAACCACGTTCCGCATGATGACCAGCGACACCCAGCAGGGCGCCGCGGTCGGCAAGTTCATCGTGCAGAACCTGAAGGCCAAGAAGGTCGCGATCATCGACGATCGCACCGCCTACGGCCAGGGCCTGGCGGACGAAGTCGAAAAGGCGGTCAAGGCCGCCGGCGGCCAGGTCGTGCGCCGCGAATACACCACCGACAAGGCCAACGACTTCACGGCCATCCTGACCAACATCAAGGGTTCCGCGCCCGACGCCATTTTCTACGGCGGCCTGGACGCGCAGTCGGGCCCGATGAAGCGCCAGTTGGCCACGCTGGGCCTGAAGGCGCCGCTGGTGTCGGGCGAAATGACGCGCAGCGACACCTTCATCAAGCTGGCGGGCGATGCCGCCGACGGCACCTACGCCTCGCTGGCCGGCGTGCCGCTGGACAAGATGGCCGCGGGCAAGGACTTCGAGCAGAAGTACCAGGCGCGCTTCAAGAAGGCGCCCGGCGTGTACGCGCCCTACGCCTACGACGGCGCCTGGAACATGATCACCGCCATCGAGCAGGCCGGTTCCGCCGACCCCGAAAAGTACCTGCCCAAGCTGGCCAAGCTGAACCGCAAGGGCGCGACCAGCGAGCACATTTCGTACGACGACAAGGGCGACCTGAAGGAAATCTCGGTCACCATCTACGAAGTCAAGAACGGCAAGTGGGAGATGGTTGAAACGATGGTCAGCCAGGCTAATTAAGCCGGCTTGAACGAGGGCGGACGCTGGCTGCGCCACGGTCCGCCCGCTTCTTCCCGCAGGCGCCGTCCGGCGCCGCGGCGCGCGTTGCGCGCCCAGGCCTAAGCGCCCTGGGCGCCGCCCGCGATTTTCCAGGCTTATTCAGCGGCCCCTATGGATATCTTCATTCAACAACTGATTAACGGCGTCACGCTCGGCAGCGTGTACGCCCTGGTCGCCCTTGGCTACACCATGGTGTACGGCATCATCGGGCTGATCAACTTCGCGCATGGCGACGTCGTCATGATCGGCGCGATGGCGGCCACGACGGTCGCCATTTCGCTGGTGGGCGGCGACCCCGGCGCCTCCGCCTTCGTGGTGCTCGGCGTGGGCCTGCTCGTCTCCGTGCCGCTGTGCATGGCGGTGGGCTGGACGGCCGAGCGAGTGGCCTACCGGCCGCTGCGCCGCGCGCCGCGTCTCGCGGCGCTGATCACGGCCATTGGCGTGTCCATCATCCTGCAGAACCTCGCGATGATGGGCTGGGGGCGCAACTACCTGAACTTCCCGCAGGTGCTGTCGCCGCAGGTGTTCGAGTTTGCCGGCGCGCGCATGAGCACGCTGCAGATCGCCATCGTGGTGATCGCCGCGCTCATCATGGGCGGGCTGCTGGCCGTCGTGCACAAGACCCGCCTGGGCACCGCGATGCGCGCCACCGCGCAGAACCGCGAGGTGGCGGGCCTGATGGGCGTCAACATCAACACGGTGATTTCCGCGGCCTTCCTGATCGGATCGGCGCTGGCCGCCGTGGCGGGCATGATGGTCGCCACCTATTACGGCGTGTCGCAATACACGATGGGCTTCATGCTGGGCCTGAAGGCGTTCACCGCCGCGGTGCTGGGCGGCATCGGCAACCTGGTCGGCGCGATGGCGGGCGGCCTGCTGCTGGGCATCATCGAATCGCTGGGCGCGGGCTACATCGGAGACCTGACGGGCGGCTTTCTGGGCAGCCATTACCAGGACGTGTTTGCGTTCTTCGTGCTGGTGCTGGTGCTGATCTTCCGTCCCTCGGGCCTGCTGGGCGAA
>Ga0182739_1001854_pt1 | contig 20800 bp, 19 predicted proteins | sample eDN5th30CBELigBY_FD_128873 | JGI IMG/M metagenome (GOLD analysis project Ga0182739, IMG submission 128873) | Enriched backyard soil microbial communities from Emeryville, California, USA - eDNA 5th pass 30_C BE-Lig BY (version 2) (version 2) | ecosystem: Environmental > Terrestrial > Soil >...
ACCGCAGCGTCAGGCGTCTTGGCCGGCGCAGCCAGGCCTACCCACACCACCAGGTCAAAGGGGTGACCCAGTTCCTGCATCGTCGGCACGTCGGGGAAAACCGTGGAGCGTGTCTGATCGGTGAACGCCAAGGCGCGCAACCTGCCATCCTGGATAAGCTGTGTGATGACAGAGAGATCGGCGAACAGATAGTCGACATGACCGCCCAGTAGATCCGTTACAGCAGGCGGCTGACTCTTGTAGGGCACACCGTTGGCCTCGGCACCCGATACCTTGTTGAACGTGGCGCCCGCGATCTGGCTGGTGGAAGAACCGTAGGCGTAGTTCAGCGGTCGAGTCTTGGACGCCTTGATCAGGTCGGCGGCACTCTGGTAGGGCGCATCAGCCCGCACAACCAGCATCATGGGAATAGTCACCATGCGGATGACGTGCTTGAAGTCCTCCGTAGGGTCAAACGGCAAGTTACGAAACAGTGCGGGCGTAGCGGAATGTGTGGAACTGCTGGTCAGCACGAAGGTATAGCCATCGGGATGCGCACGTCCCACTTGCGCTGCGCCGATCGTACCTGAGGCTCCGGGCTTGTTCTCCACGACCACAGGCACATTCAGACGAGGGCCGAGTTTTTCTGAAATGATGCGGGCCGTGGTGTCTGACGCACTGCCCGGCGAGTAAGGAACAACAATGGTTATCGGTTTGTTCGGATAACTGCTATCGGCCTGAACCGGTGCAGCGAACGTCGCGACAGCCAAAGCGGCAACGGCGACATAGCCGCCCGCAGACAGCAGTCGACGGCGTAAATGGCTTAGGTGGTGAAGCATAGTCTTTCTCCATCAAGGCCGGTCTGGCCCTTTGTCATACACGACGGATATGATCGCCGCTTCCTCTTATGACAACAAACGAATAATTTTCATAGACTCATTCTATTCAGGAATCAGTCCTCTTTTTGTCGGTCTCGCAAGTGAGCTTCCGCCATGTCCAGAAACGCTGCGGCGGCCAACGACAGCCGTGCGTTATGGCGCTGTATCAGCCAGAGTTCGTGCCCATGCCTGCGGGCGCCTTTGATGTCGAGCACGCGCAAGCCAAGTTGCCTCGCCAGCCCGCAGGCATACCCGGGCACGACAGTGACGCCTATACCCAAGCCCGCTAAACGAAGGGCTGATGTCAGCATCCCGACTTCGATGCTGCAGCGCAATTGCAAGTTCAGCTCCTGCGCGATTCGGTCCAGGCTGCGGCGGACACTGTAGACGTTGCGCAGCATGATCTGGTCGCAGGCGGCCACATCCGCCCACGAAATAGATGGCTTCCGCACCAAGGGATGATCCGCCGCGCACACCGCATACATGGTATCGCGGTAAATCATGCGCATGGTCAGCGCTTCTTGTGGCGGCTCAAGGGAAACAATGCCCAGGTCCGCACGTCCGTGTCGAACATGCTCAAGAGTCTCGTCGGTGTTCAGCTCGTACAGATCCAGCTGAACACTCGGATAGACGCGGTGGTAGTCAGCCACCGCCTCCCCCAGCAACCCCACCATCATCAATGGTGAGGTCGCTACCCCCACCCTCCCACGTTCCAGGGATCGCAGCCCCTGCATGCTGCGCTCCGCGGCGCGTACGGTACCGAGTATTTCTTGGGCGTATGCATAAAAATCGGCAGCTCCATCACAAGGGGTGACGCTCCGTGTGGATCGCTCGAACAGCGGTTGGCCTACCTCGGCTTCCAATTCGGCGCATAGCTTGCTTACTGCAGACTGCGTCAAGAACGTGGTACGCGCAGCCGCCGTGAAACTGCGCAGTTCATAAAGCGCACAGAACACGCGCAGTTGTTTGAGAGTGATATTCATGGTCAAGGTCGGGCCACCGGCCTTGCCGCAGCGAGGCTCGGACTAAAACATGTCGCGGTCGGCATTCTGGCGCGGCGCCAACCGGCGTATGCCGCCAGGTGTGCGAGAAAAACGCACGGGAATCGAGGGTACCACTACCTTGCCCTCGCTTGCATGGTCCATCTGCTGGAAGAAGCCCGTCTGCTTCAGATGTGGATCGTCAAACAGATCTTCCAGGGCGTTCACCCGCGAGTGCGGAATATCCGCGTTCGCAAGCTCGGACAGCCAGTATTCCGTGTCGTGTTCGGCAACGATATCGGCAAGATCTTGGTAGAGTTCGTCGAAGTGTCGCGCACGCGATGGGGCGTCAACATAACGGACATCTTCGGCCAGTTCCTGGCGTCCTGCCAAAGCAAAGAATCGCTGCCATTGCGCGTCTGTATAAGGCAAGAGAGCCACGTAGCCATCACGTGTGCGATACGGTCGCCGCTGCGGTGACAGCACACGACTGTATCCCATAGGACCGAGAGGCGGAACAAAGGTATGACCGCTCAGGTGCTCGACCAAGGTAAAGGCAACCAACGTTTCGAACATCGGCACTTCAATTGATTGCCCCATGCCGGAGCGCTCGCGCTCGTAGAGCGCCATGGGAATGGCGGACGCGAGCGCCATTCCCGCGACCTTGTCGGCCACAATGGTATTGACGTAGGACGGTGCGCCACTGTTGCGCCCCTGCAGATCCGCCAGCCCGCTCAGCGCCTGAATGATGTCATCAAAAGCAGGATTTCCCGCATACGGGCCTTCCTGGCCAAACCCCACCGCAGAACAGTGGATCAACCGCGGGTTACGTTCACACAGTACTGCCGCATCGAGACCAAGACGCTTCAATGCCGCAGGCCGAACGTTGGAGATGAACACATCGGCGCTGTCGACGAGTTGCAGGAGCTTCTCGCGATCCTCATGCGCCTTGACGTCCAGGGTGATGCTCAACTTATTACGATTCAGATTCAGATACGCAGGCCCCATTCCTGGACTGGCCGCGGGAGCCGACGTGCGGAACACGTCGCCTTCCGGTGCTTCGATCTTGATCACTTCAGCGCCCATATCGCCCAGAATCTGGGTCGCGTATGGCCCCATGCCGACTGACGTCATGTCGACGACGCGTATTCCGTGCAACGGGCCAGACATTACCGCGGCTCCTTCTGCTTCTTGCGTGCAACGAAAGGCTCCATATAGCGCTGCGGCTCATCGGTGGTGAACGACTCACCAAAGGCTGCCACGCTACGATCCAGGCCGGCCTCGACCGACGATTCACTCCAGTAGCGCAGCAGTGCCTTTTGCGACCTGATCGCGCGCGGGCCGCTCGCGACGATGGGTTCGACCGTGCGCTCCACTAGCTCATCCAGTTCACCCGCTTTGCAAGAAAATTGCAGGAAGCCCCAACGCAAGGCCTGGTCGGCACCGATGGTCTCCCCAGTCAGCAGCAGCCAATTCGTCGCGCCCGGCCCGATCTGGCCGGGCAGCAGCAAGGCGTGGATGACCGAGGGAATTCCGACGCGCACCTCGGGCATGCCGAAGACAGCATCGTCGGCACCCAGGCGGATGTCGCAAGCCGACGCCAGTTCCATGCCCGCGCCGAGGCAAAATCCGGAAATCCGGGCAATGGTAGGAACCGGAATCTGGGCAACCGCATCACAGAGGTCACGCAACCGCGTGATGAAGTCCCGAGCCCCTTGCGGATCAAGTTCCGCCATTTCGTAGATATTGGCTCCGCCCACAAAGGCACGTTCGCCCGTGCCTCGGATCACCACTGCTCGGGCATCGTCCTGCGCAGCGATCCAGCGCGCTGCCTCGATAAGACTCAGCGTAACAGCCGAAGCCAGGATATTCAGGCTTTTTGCATCGTGGATCTGTAAGGTGTAGACGCCCCGGTTGTCACGCGTCACCAACGCATGGGCGAAAGACGGAATCGATACTGCCATCGGGAAACTCCTATCAAGAATATGCCTTGATGGTAGGTCTCGATCCCCATAACAACAAACGATTAAATTTCATGAATTAATTCTTTTTTGGAATGAAAGCAAGGAGAGCACTCCCGATAAGAGTCACCTATATGAGGCAACGTATCGACGTGGCAGCACTACTCAGGCACGGAGAGTTCGATCAAATTAAGGTCGGGGTCCCTGACGTAGATCGATCGGATCTTCCCGGTGGCCCCCGTTCGCAGGACGGGGCCTTCTTGTATGGGCCACTGAACCTCTTCAAGTCGGGCGATGACTGTTTCAAGTGGCACGGAAACGATAAAGCATAAGTCCAGTGCGCCGGGAACGGGCAGATGCGCCTTCGGCTCGAACTCCGCACCCTGGACATGCACGTTGATTTTTTGCCCGCCGAACTTCAACGCCTTGCGTTCTTTGGAAGGCGTGCCGCCGACGAACGTTTCCAGTTGCATCCCAAGCACGCGGGTGTAGAAGTCCAGGCACGCAGCCTCTCGGGATGTGGTCAGCACCAAGTGGTCGAGGTGATCGATCATGCGAAACGCCCTTCGTATTTTGTGGGGCAACGAATAGATCGTTAAAGATAAACGTTTAGAGGGCGACGATCAACGGCCTTGGGGCTAAACTCTATCCAACACCGTTACAGGAGCCGTCCATGGTTGCCCAGATCAAGATCGATTTTGTCTCTGACGTCTCGTGTCCGTGGTGCGCTGTGGGCCTTGCTTCGCTGGAGCGTGCACTGGACCGCCTGGAAGGCGAAGTCCAGGCAGAAATTCACTTTCAGCCTTTCGAGTTGAATCCGGACATGCCACCTGAAGGCCAGAACACCGTGGAACGGCTTGCGCACAAGTATGCGATGACGCCCGAACAGGTACGTAGCAATGGCCAGGCCATCACGGCGCGAGGCCGCGAGGTGGGCTTTACGTTCAATATGGACAAGCGCGAGCGTACTTACAACACGTTCGATGCGCACCGACTCTTGCACTGGGCCGGCCTCGAAGGGTATCAGCTGGAACTGAAGCATGCGCTCTTGAAAGCCTATTTCACGGATGGCGAAAATCCCAGTGCGCATGATGTGCTTATCCGGCTGTGCCAGGAGGCCGGCCTCGATGCCCAACGCGCCCGAGAAATACTGGATTCCGATGAGTACGCCAGCGATGTCCGAGAGCGCGAGCGTTTCCATGCGGAACAAGGCATCAACTCCGTACCGACGATCATCATGAATGATCAGTATCTGATCCAGGGCGGCCAACCGCCCGACGCGTTCGAGCATGTCCTGCGGCGCGTTGCGGAACTCATGGAGTGATCGAACTTCCGCGCTTGCGTGCTTGCGTCGTTAGGCGGCGGTTCTTTGGATTCCGGCAAGTCGACGCCGGATGAACACCGCGAACCGGGCTATGCGACCGCCGGCCATGCTCAGGGTCGGGTCCCCTTACGCAGCAGGGAAATCGAGGCGGAAGAAGAATTGAAATCCCGCAACGGGCCGTATACGCGGGAAGGTCGACCAACCGGTGCTGATACGGATCCTCACCGTTCATCCGACCAAGGCGGCTCTCAAAGTGACGGCGGGACGGATGACGGGGGCTCTCCTAAGTCGAGAACATCGAAACCATGAACGCCCCCTTTCCCGTGCTCGATTGACCTTGACCCCTCGACGGTCACGCTTCAAAGCTGGATGACATCGGACCATTCCGGATGCTTCTGAGACTGCGCCCTGACATAGGGGCAAAGTGGCACGACGCGATAACCTTTGGCGCGCGCATCGGCGATCAGGGCACTGACCAACGCCGACGCCGCACCCGTGCCGCGAAGTGCATCCGGGGCGTAAGTGTGATCCGCTATAACCAGCACGTCGGACACCTTTGATATGGCCAACTCGCCCTCTTCATCAATACCGTCGATGCGGGCGATGTAGCGGCCCTTGTGGCCTTTATCCTCATATGAAATTTGAACTGCAGACTTTTCGGTCATTTTCAGCCTCCGCGATATGGATGAGCGAGACGGCGCGTTGGGGTGGTAGCACTACGATAACTCTTGTTTCTACACTGCCCCAGCTTGCGGACGGTTGAACGCTAGAGACGTGCCGCGAGTGCCGTAGCCAGGAAATCGGTCGCGCACCGTACCCGTGTCGGCACGAACCGGCGTCTTGGCCAGACGAGGCTGACGTCGCGCGGTTCGTTCAGAAACTCATCAAGCACCGTGATAACGTCTGGGGTCTCGAATTCCCCGACCAGCGATGCGCGAAGAAAGAGACCGATGCCCACGCCATCCATCACGCCGGCCAGAATTGTCTCCACACTATTGGAAGACAGGGTGCCGCGCACCGGGATGCTTAAGCGGCCTTCCGGGCCAGTAAACATCCATTCGGTCATTTGGCCGTAGATCAGGCAATTGTGGTCGACGAGGTCGGCTGGTGTCTTCGGGACGCCACGTTCCCTGAAATAGTGCCGGGAACCAACGCAGACCAGGAACGTGCCGGCAACTCGCCGAACAACGGAATCCGGATCGTTGAACTGGCTGACACGTATCGCCAGATCGATCCGATCGTCGACCATGTCGCGCAGCGCATCGGACAACACCAAGTCGACCTGCAGACCGGGATAGCGCGACAGCAGTTGGGGAAGCAGCGGCAGCACGTGCATACGACCGAACGTCGAAGGCGCGGCGATCCGCACCATGCCCGAAACATCCTGCACACTACTGGTCAATTCGGTATCCGCAACGCGGATTTCGTCGAGCAATGGCTTGGTGCGCTCGTAGTACTTCTGTCCCTGACCGGTCAGCGTCACTTTGCGCGTGCTCCGATGCAGCAGTGCAACACCCAGGCGCTTTTCCAGCGCGTTCACAGCCTTGCTGATCGCCGACTGCGACTGTCCGGTTTTCCGTGCAGCAGCCGAGAATCCGCCCGTTTCGACCACGGAGACGAAGGCGTCCATTTCATCGAATTTGTTCATTCGTTTTCGGAATAGGTCATATGCCAACTACGTGGATTATCACGCCACCTGGAATTAATTAGCATACTCCTTACAAACTTTAGTCAAGGAGAAATCTATGTCTTACGCGATCATCGGCTTTGGGGACGTCGGCCAAGCGCTCGCCCGCGCTTTCGCCCGCAAAAACATCGAAGTGGCCGTCGCGGCCCGAAGACCACCAGAGATGCTTGCGTCGCGAGCAAGCGCAATTGGCACGGCGATCATTCCGAAGGCCTTGCAGGATGCCTTACAGGCCGACGTCATTTTTCTTGCCGTGCCTTTTCAGGAATATGCGGCCGTCGCCAAATTGCTGCCGAACTGGCAGGGGAAGACAGTCATTGACGCGACCAACGCGTATGGCGTGGCAGTCGAAGAGCTTGGTGGCCTGCCGTCCTCCGCTGTCATCGCCAAAGCCTTCAATGGCGCCAAGTTCGTGAAGGGCTTCAATCATCTGCCGGCCGGTCTATTGGCCGCCGATCCACAGGTTGAAGGCGGTCGTCGCGTCATCTTTCTCGCCAGCGACGATGACAACGCGGTGCCGCCCGTTGCCGCGCTAGCCGAACGCCTCGGGTTCGCACCCGTGCGGCTGGGCAAGCTCTCCGAAGGCGGCGCGCTCGTCCAGGCGCGCGGACAGACTTGGGCTCCGCTGATCTTCCAAGACCTTGTCAAAGCCTACTGAACCCCCGTGCGCTGGCCATACACCGAACGAAGAGGAACTCCATGCATATCGAACTCAACGGACGCAAGGCGATCGTGACCGGCTCCACCGCGGGCATCGGCCGTGCAATCGCCGAAGGGCTGGCGCGTGCAGGCGCGGCGGTTGTCATCAATGGGCGCACACAGGATCGTGTCGATGCTGCATTGGGTGAGATGCGCGCCCTGTTACCAGGGGCCGACTTGACCGGCGTCGCAACAGACGTCGCCACCGCACAAGGGTGTGCGGTGCTATTTGGACAAGCGCCGGACGCGGATATTCTCGTCAACAATGCCGGCACCGCACTCCTGAATAACTTTTTCGATCAGGACGACAGCGAATGGCTGGATCTGTTCCAGCTCAACGTAATGAGCGGTGTGCGCACCGCCCGTCACTACGTGCCGAAAATGACGGAACGCGGCTGGGGGCGTGTGGTGTTCGTCAGCAGCGAGTCCGGGCTGAACATCCCGAAGGAAATGATCGACTACGGCGTTACCAAAACCGCGGTCCTCGGTGTTTCACGCGGGCTGGCCGAACTGGTTGCCGGAACGGGCGTCACCGTCAATGCCGTACTGCCCGGCCCGACAAGCTCCGAGATTCTATCCAGCTGGATGAAATCGACGGCGCAAGAGCAAGGCATCACTGAAGAGCAGGCGGAGCAACAGTTCCTGAAAACCGCTCGCCCGACGACGCTGATCAACCGATTCTCGACCACCGAAGAGGTCGCGAACATGGTCGTTTATGCCTGCTCGGAACAGGCTTCTGCGACCACTGGAGCCGCACTGCGAGTCGATGGAGGCGTCGTTCGTTCGATTGCGTGAACGATGAAGTGGGAAGGTCCCAGGAAAGGCCTATGCCGACTCGAGTCGCAATTGATTTCTCTTTACTTTCCCGGACGCAGTCATCGGCAGTGCATCCCGCACTTCAATCACCTTGGGAACCTTATAGGCCGACATATTCTCGCGGCTCCATATGACAAGGTCCTCGACGTTGACTGTGGAGCCGGGCTTGGGCACTACAAACGCCACCACCACTTGCCCCTTTCTGGGATCGTCTACGCCAACGACCGCAGCCTGTCCCACGCCGGGATGCAATACCAGAATGGATTCAACGTCTTCCGGAAAGACACTATAGCCGGAGACCTTGATAAGCTCTTTTATTCTGCCTGACAAGGTCAGATATCCATCGCAATCCAAGTGACCAATGTCACCCGTTCGCACCCAGCCATCATTCAGAGTTTCTGCTGTTTTCCCGGGTTGGTTCCAGTAGCCCTTGAAGCATCCCGGGCTGCGCAGGATGATTTCCCCGTCCTCGCCGGGAGGCAATGTCTGCTGACTCTCGACGCTGATAATTTTGCACTCCACGCCGGGCAGCAGCTTGCCGTTCGTACCCCAGCGCACTGCCTGCGGCGGCGTCACAGAGTCGAAGGTGTGCGTCTCGGTGAGTCCGTATCCCGCTTCAAATACTTGCGCGTTTGGGGCGAAGCCGCGCCACCGCTCAGCCAATTCGGGCGTGGTGCGTATCCCAAAGCTGGTGGTCGGGCATCTTTTTAAGCTCGAAAGATCAAAGTCCTGCGCCTTGGGATTTTCCATGATGGCCGGCAACATCGGGGCAATCGCTTTCCAGTAGGTCGGGCGATATCGTTCAATTGATTCGAGGGTCGACAGCGCATTGAAGCGGTAATGCAGTACGATCGTGCCGCCAAGATAAATTGGAATGTTGATGCCGCACAACATCCCGGAAATATGATAAAGCGGTGGAATGGCCAGATGTATATCATCACTGGTCAGGCCGCTCGCAATAGCTCCCTCTCTCGCCTTGAACAGGGCATTCCGGTAAGTCAACATGGCCCCCTTGGGACGCCCAGTCGTCCCCGAGGTATAGGCCAAGAGCGCAACATCGTCCAAGCCAATATCCTGAACAACTGGCACAGCGAGGGTCTGTGCGATGGCCGAACAAAGGTCCAGCGTGCCTTTCACGCCATGGCCATCAGGGCCCGTAATGTCCTCGGGTGCGGTGTAAGCGGGGCGCTCCGGAAGGAAGTCGCTGTAGCTGGTCGAAATGACGTGTTCCAATCGCGTCTGTGACCTTGCCGCCTGTACGATGGGGACCAGTTCCGCGGCGGCGATGATCACGCGACAGTCGAGGTCTTGTAGCTGATAGCTCAGCTCGTGATGCTTGAAAAGGGGGCTACATGGACTGACGATTGCGCCCAGCTTCTGTATGCCGAAGTGCGCAATGATGTACTGACAGCAGTTCTGCATGAAGAGCGCTACGGGCTCTCCTCTGCGAACCCCCAACCCGTGCAGAAACGCTGCGCAGTTATCGGTAAGGCGATCCAATTCCGCATAACTCATCTCATAGCCATACCACACGAGTGCAGTCTTTTCTGGCGTCGTGCGAGCATGCGATCTCAGATACTCATGTAGTGGAATGTTGTCCATGTTATGCCCTTCCCCCTTTCTCCTCAATAACGACTCTCTTAGTTCATCGCTATATTTTCTGCTTTGATCAGCTTTCCAGCTTCCTCATAACGATCATGCACCCACGTTTCAAATTCCGCGGGCGTGCCCGCCATGATGGCAAAGCCCTCATTGGTAAGCCTGTCCCTGACGTTGGGTGAATTCAGCGCAGCTCTCATAGCTTCGTTGACCTTCTTTGCTACGGGGGCTGGAAGGCCAGCAGGCCCAACGAGACCGATCCACGAAGTCGCTGTATAGCCCGGGAGGAGTTCAGAAACCGTCGGAACATCCGGCAACTGCTTGACACGCTCTTTGCTTCCCATACCAAGTGCCTTTAACTGGCCTGCTTTGATGCGCTCGACGACAAGGGGGAAGGTCGTTACGACGAAGTCGACCTGGCCACCGATGACGGCGGTCAGCATGGGACCGCCGCCTTTGTAAGGTACGTGCAACGTAGAGATATCCGCCGCCTTGGAGAATGCCAGCGCCGTCAAGTGGTTGGAGCCGCCGACTCCGGAAGATCCGTAGGTCACTTTGCCCGGATTCTTCTTTGCGTAGTCGGTTAGTTCAGTCAGTGACTGAGCAGGGAAGTCTTTCCTGGTAGCCAGCACCATGGGCGCGCTGGTCATGCCGGTGATGTAGTCAAACGCCTTGAAGGTGTCGTAGGGCAGGCTCTTGTTGATATACGGATTCACGGCATGCGTGTCAAACACCATGAGTAGCGTATACCCGTCGGGTGCTGCTCTGGCCACGTCGGCGGTGCCGATCGCGCCGCTTGCTCCTCCCTTATTATCAATAAATACGTTTTCACCCAATTTCTTCGCAAACTCCGGGACCACAATTCGAGCGATATAGTCGACGGAGCCTCCCGGAGGAAAGGGCACGACCATACGAACCTGGCGTGATGGATAATTGTCCGCGGCCAGTGCAGGACTCGGTCCTGCGGCGATTAGACCAAGCGTAAGTGCAGTAAAAAGCAAGCGATGTGGCTTCATGATGTCTCCTCCTTGTCCGAGTGTGGTGTGTGTATTGCTGTACTCAATCCTTCACTGTGAATTTCTTTGTGCTTTGCGCATATAGCGCACAATGCGTTCATTCATCATTTCGGGGGTGCCGTCCGTGTAGCAGAATGCTTTCGCCCACGCGAGGAGAGGACCAAGGCCGGCCTCCTCCGTGATTCCGTGTGCTCCCATCGCCTGCATGCAGGTTGAAATCGCCTGCATGGTCGTGTCGTTGGCGTATTTTTTGGCCATCGCGGCCATGGCCTGTGCATCTTCGCGAGCGTCGATCGCGTCCGCTGCCGCATAAGCGAGCAGACGCATGGCATGCAAATGCGTTGCTACATTGGCCAGAGACCAGCCCAGGCCTTGAAACTCGATGAGAGATGCTCCAAAAGCCTGCCGGTTGCTGGCATAGCTCAGTGAAGCCGCCAGCGCGCTTTCCACCATCGCGGCGTTCATTGCTGCCACGTGGACACGCGCCTGGTTCACGCCTCGCATCGCTGCCCGAAAGCCTTCTCCCGGCGGATAGAGGAGTCTCTCGTTCGAGACGGCACAGTCAGCGAGTGTGAACTGTGCTACGCCCATACCTTCTGTACCCGAAGCGCTATAGGGCTGGCCACGCTGGAAGCCGATGTCGTCAGCAAGCACGATAAATCCGGCAACGCCGTTGGCGCCCTTTTCCGCATCAGTTTGTGCGTAAACCAGGAATACATCGGCCAGACTTGCGTTGGTGATCCACGCCTTGGCGCCGCTCAGAACCCAGCCGTCCTGTATGGGCACCGCTTTAGTCTGCATCGCGCTAAAGTCACTACCCGACTGTGGCTCGGACATCGCCGTGCACCCAATACGGCTCCCCTCGAGCATGGCCGCGATCAGCCCGCCCTGCAGTTCCGATCCACCGGAAATAGCAATTCGGGACACGACGTTGTGATGGTTAACCAGGGAAAACGCAAAACCCGCATGGCGCAGCGCAAGCTCTTCACATACCCGCATCCTCGTGGCGAACGAGGCCGACGCGCCCCCGAACTCAACGGGCACCTCAATACCCGCTAGGCCAATACGACACGCCTCTTGTAAAAGGCGTCGATGCGAGGACTTGCTGATCGGTCCGGCGATCCCGAGATGTTGCTTTGCGAACTCCCGGGCCCTCTGCACCAAATCAAGTTCTATACGAGCAAACCGGGCATCGAAAGAGTTCTTGATATCCATGTCATACCGCCAGGTCGACCACAATGCGTCCCTTGACCTGCCCGCCTAGAAGCTTGTGAGCCACATCGATACAATCGTCCAAGCCGACGGTGTCTGCGATTTCATCTAACAGGGCGCGGTCTGTTTCCCGCGCCAGGCAGTTCCACGCTTCATTCCGTAGGGCTTCAGGCGCATAGACGCTATCGATGCCGGCGAGCGTTATGCCCCGCAGAATAAACGGGGCGACCGTCGCAGGAAAATCCATGCCTTGCGCCAAGCCGCAGGCAGTAACGACTCCGCCGTACCGAGTCTGGGCACATATGTTTGTAAGCGTATGGCTCCCGGTGCAATCGACTGCGCCGGCCCATTGTTCCTTCTGTAGCGGCTTGCCTTTCTCGGACAGTTCGCCTCTATTGATGACCTTAGCGGCCCCGAGTGCTTGCAAGCGCTCGCTCTCGGCCGGGCGGCCCGTCGACGCGTAGACCTCGAAGCCGCGCCGGGCAAGAATTGCGACAGCGAAACTGCCTACGCCTCCGTTGGCTCCGGTCACAAGTATTGGGCCGCTATTTGGCTTGACCCCGTGTCGCTCCAGAGCAAGTATCGAGAGCATGGCCGTATAACCGGCAGTGCCAATACTGGCGGTATCTTTTGCGCTCAAAGACTCCGGTTTGAGCGTTAGCCATGTGGCAGGAATTCGCGCGACTTGTGCCAGGCCACCCCAGTGCACTTCGCCCATACCGTGCCCATTTACGATGACTTCGGTGCCCTCGGAAAACTTCGCGCTCTTGCTCCTGGTCACCGTGCCGGCCAGATCAATGCCGGGGATCATGGGCCACTGCCTTACAACTGGCCCGCGCCCGGTGATGGCCAGACCGTCTTTGTAGTTCAAAGTGGAATACGCCACCTGAATTTCAACATCGCCCTCCGGCAGAGCCGCTGGGTCGACCATTTCTACCGCAGCAGCGGTCGATCCGTCCTCCGCCTTACGTAGCATCACTGCCTTGAACATTGACTCACTCCTTTTATCTAGTAGACCAGTCGGTTTACAAACAACTAAATTTTTTTTACAGTCACAACTGCGCCAGGAAACCGTCTGCGAACACCTGCATCGGCCTGGAAGATCGAGTCAACTTAGCCCTGAGGATAGCGCCTTCCCAACCTATCCAGAAGAACTCCGCAAGTTGGCCTGCATCAAGCGAAGCGCCTACCTCTCCGGCCTCCTGCGCCTCTTTCAGACATTGGCTCGTTTGCGCCTCCCACAGTTTCAGAACTGCCTCGAGGCGCTCCCGGAACTGATCGTCCAGTCCAGCCATTTCCTGCCCAAGATTGCCGATCAGACAACCTCTTTGAAAATGGTGCTTCTCCATCCCCCTCTCGGCCTCTTGCACAAAGTCGCGGAGTCGCTGAAGCGGCGACACGTCAGGGTTATTCAAGATTCGCTGCAACTTAGCGGAAAAATACTCGGCATACGCGTCAATGACGGCGAGGCCAAAGTCCTTCTTGCTGGAAAAGTAATGATAGAAGGAGCCCTTCGGGACTCCAGCCCGTCGCAACACCTGTTCTATGCCCGTAGCTTGGAACCCAGTCTGGGTACACAATTCAACACCGACACGGATAAGGCTGCCGCGGGCAGCTCCACGTTCGGCTTTATGAATAGAAATAGACATACGCTATCCGGTTCCTTGGGCAATATGGAACTGATACTAGACCAGTCTATTAATACCTGTCAAACGTGCACCAACGGCCAGCGGTCCCAGCTACCGGAACCGCTCGAGCCCAAATGAACTTACATCCATCGCAGGCCGGCGACGCGAAATGAGGTCTGCCATCGCTTCGCCCACTGCCGGGCCAATACCGAAACCGTGACCGGAGAATCCCGTCGCGATGAAGAGCCCTTTATGCGACGCCACCTCGCACATGATGGGCAGCGCATCGGGCGTCACATCGATGTAGCCACCCCACATGTCGGCGATCTCGGCATCCTTGAACACCGGAAAATCCGACGCCAGCTTCTTCAGGGATGACGCCACGGCGTCGCGCGCGGGCTGCGGGTTCAATACGCGCACACGTTCGAACGGGCTTTCTTCGTCCATGGTAAAGCGGCGCTTCACCGCCATCTCGCGAAAGAACGATTTGCCGAAGCGTAGCTTCACCAGTCCGCTATTTTTCAACCAGCTGGGAAGAAAATGGCGCAAAAGGCGAAAGCTGTCAGGAACGATATCGGCGTACGAGGCGTTGAACTGCGAGATCGTGTAGCCACCATCCATGCGAGGGCGGCAGGTGAAGGTACGCCCATTCAAGGCAACGTCGAAGGCGGACGACACAGGCGCGGTGCGCAGTACCGAAGCCCTGACCCGCAGTTGTGGCAAAGATACGCCCGTGTTCCCGCAAAACAGCCTTGACCATGCCCCGCCGGCAACCAGTACGTTTTTCGCGCTGACGGAGCCTTTCTCGGTATGCAACGACGACACGGCACCATCGATCATCGACACGCCGCGCGCTGCGCACTGCTCGTAGATATGCACGCCTTTTTCCCGAGCCAGACGTGCAATACCGGCTGTCGCGAGCGTCGGCTCCGCCACGCCATCGTCGGCTGCGTACAGCCCGCCCGCCCAGCGCTGGGAGGAATGCGGCAGTTTGCTCGCCACCTCGTCGGGGCTGAGCAGGACGGCCTGGACGCCCAGCCGCCCGGCTTTATCCAGCCATGCCCGGTATTCGCCCAATTCCTTGTCGCCGCGGGCAAGGTACAGAATGCCGTTTTGGCGAAACCCGACGTCAACTTGGTCCTGTATGCGCTTCCATACTTGCTGGGATCGAAGGGCCAACGGCACCTCGCTGAGATCGCGCATGAGCGTGCGCACCCAGCCCCAATTTCTCGAAGATTGTTCGCACCCGAGAGTGCCTTTTTCAAAAACGGCGACCGAAGCGCCTTCGCACGCCAAGGCGTATGCGGTGGACACCCCGATGATGCCGCCGCCCACAATGGCGACATCAACGGAGGCCGGTAAGTAGCTGTTGCCCATGAAAATTAGTTGCTCTTCAGGCCCAGTTTCTCGACGACTTCGGCTTCCTCAGCGACGGTCTTTTTCGCGTAGGCGGCATAGTCGGCGCTATTCATATAGACCGGTTCCTGGCCATACTTGCGAAGCATCTCGGCGAACTCGGGTGACTCAACGACCTCCTTGAACACCGTTCCCAGCTTTTCGGTAATGGCGTCAGGCGTATCTGCGGGCGCAGCGATACCGAAGGGTGCGTAAACCGGCGGAATTTCCGGATTCAGCTCCCGCAATGTAGGCGTGCCGGGATAGATCGCACTGCGATTCTCGCCCCAGGTCACCAACACGCGCATTTTTCCGCTTTCAACCATCGGGACGATGGTCGACGAACCCGCATAGGCGTCGACAAAGTCGCCCATCACAGCCTGCACGACGCCAGTTTCCCCTTGGTAGGGCACGTGGGTCCACTTCACGCCGTAGTGACCCGCGATCTGTTCCATCATGACATTGGACGCGCTGCCGACACTCGCCGTACCGTAGGTAATCTTTTCCGGCTCAGCCTTGGCTGCGGCGATGAAGTCATCCCAGTTTTTGTAAGGCGACTCCGCCTTGACCGCGACACCCAACGTGTAGCCGCTCAGCATATTGATGTACTTGAAGTCCTTGAGCGGATCGTATCCGGCATTCTGGATATGCGGCAGGCGGAATACCGGACTTGGCAGGATGGCAAGCGTGTAGCCGTCAGGACGTGCCCGGGCCAGTTCTCGAGCGCCCATTGTCGCACCGGCCCCCCCCTTGTTTTCGATGATGATCGTTTGACCCAGCTTGGGCGACACCATTTGCGCAAACTCGCGCACGACGGTGTCGGTGGAGCCGCCTGCTTGGTACGGGACCACGATCTTGATGGGGGAGGCAGGATAGTTCGCAGATTGCGCGACAGAAACAACGGAATGGCTTGCCATAAGCCCAAACAGTATGGCGCTCAGTGTCTTGATATGCATGATGTCTCTTCCTTTTAGCGGTCGGTCCAGCACTCGTTGAATGCGCGATAGAAGTTGCCACCCAGGACGGCCTCGATCTGGTTGTGGGTGAGGCCGCCGTCTTCCAGCGCCTGTGCCAGGACCGGGAACTGAGCAGGCGTAGGCGTCTCCTTCGGGTAGCGCGCTTCCATCACGTCGCCGAAGGCGGCAGCCAGGTCACCACCCGAACCGGGGTATTTGGTGCGGGACATGACCATGACGTGTTCGACGGCAGCGTAGGTATCCACCGACGGGAAGTCGGTACCGATACCGACATGTTCGAAGCCAACCAGCTGGCCGATGTACTTCACGTTGGCGACGAAATCTTCAAGGCTGGACTGCTTGTCGGGGTCGCCACGCCAGTTCAGATAGCCATGGATGCTGCAGCCGATGACGCCGCCAGTCTGAGCGACAGCCTTGATGACCTCGTCGCTCTTGTTGCGCGGCCGGCGAACGACCGCGTTGGCATTGGCATGCGTGAGCAACACGGGACGTGTGGCATGAGCACATGCATCCAGACAGGTCTGCTCGGCACAGTGGCTGACGTCGATGGCGAGCCCCACGCGGCACATTTCCTCGACCATCTGGACGCCGAAACGGCTCAGGCCCGCATTCCGGGTTTCCAGGCAGCCATCGCCCGCGAGGTTCGCCTCGTTATAGGTCAGCTGCACGACACGCAGACCGAGTTCGTGGAACATGGCAATTCGGTCGAGCTGGTCACCGAAAGGCTTTGCATTCTGCCAGCCCATGATCAGCCCAACCGCTCCGGTGCGTTTTGCACGGTCGATGTCTTCGACGCCCTCAACCAATACCCAATTGGGATCCTGCCGACAGCGACGGCGCCAGATGGCGATGTCCTTCACGGCTTGTTCGAAGCCTTCGGCCATTTCCGTAATGGTGACGTTCATGGCGCTGACGCCGCCCGTGCGAACGTCGCGCGTGTTTCCGTCGCTGAAGAACACTAGACCATCGATGACGGTGGCGGCTTCGTAATTGAAAGGACTTGTCGCTGACATATTGCTTACCTCGCGGCTGCCTGATATAGTTATCGGTATTCGATAGTTGCTTAGTGATATACGATATTTAGCACTAAAACACCTCCACGTGTCAACCGGAGAAGCCCGATGTCTGAATCGCCGTTATTCATCCAGTCGCTGGAAAAAGGCCTGCGGGTGCTCGAGTCATTCGAGCATCACGAGTCCATGACCCTGCAGCAGATCGCTCAGGCGGCCAATATCAACACCAGCTCCGCGCAACGCGTGGCGCACACGCTCGAGCGCCTCGGCTATATAAATCGCGACGGCGCGGACAAGCGCTATCGGCTCGATATCCGGGCGCTAAAGCTGGGACACCCTTTCCTCGCCAATGAGCGATTGCTCCAATCGGCGCACACCATTCTTCACAGGCTTCACCAGGAGTGCGAAGAAAGTGTCAATTTGTCGATTCCCGATGGCAACGAAATGGTGTTCGTCATGCGGATACCCACGTTCAAGCACATACCTGTCTATATGCCGACGGGCGCCCGCCTGCCGATAACAGCCACGGCGTCCGGCAGGGCCATACTCGCCGGCTTGCCACCCGATGAATGCAAACGAATACTGAATTCCGCGAAGATGGTTCGGCACACGCCCAACACCACCCTGGACGTCAAGGCACTTGCTGCGATCATCCACACCGCCACAAACGAAGGTTTCGCCTACGCGGCCGAAGAGTTCTTCCCAGGCGACATCAACGTGGCGGCGGCGGTGTACGACGAAAACCGCCGCCCTGTCGCGGCGGTGAATATTTCAGTGCCCATGCCACGATGGGATCTCGATCGTGCGCGTCACGAACTCGGCCCGATGGCAAGGCGTGCGGCCAGAGCAATCAGTGCGGCTTGATATGCGCCGCGCATGCGTGCATGGCCCACGCCGCGCGGTCGGCTGCCGCGCCACAGGCCCCCTCTCCGAACGATGGACAACCCAGAAAAAATAAAGGACTTCCCAATGAATGGCGCCCAATTTATATGTGAAGCGCTTTTGCAAGGCGACATCGACGTCTGTTTCGCCAACCCCGGCACCTCCGAAATGCATTTCGTGGCGGCGTTGGATAGCAAGCCGCAGATGCGCTGCGTGCTGGGTCTGTTCGAAGGCGTGGTGACGGGCGCTGCCGACGGCTATGCCCGAATGGCCGGAAAGCCCGCCGCCACACTGCTGCACCTTGGCTCGGGGCTCAGCAACGCGTCGGCCAACCTGCACAACGCCAAGCGCGCAAACACACCCATGGTCAATATCGTGGGCGACCATGCCCGCCACCATTTGGAATACGACGCCCCGCTCACCAGCGACATCCGCAGCCTGGCTACTGCTGTCTCGGATCATGTCGTCTCCATCGCTGCGCCTGAGACCGTTGCGCAGCAAATGCACCACGGCATCTCGACGGCCTTGCATCCCGAGATGGGCGTCAGTACCATCATCCTGCCCGCCGACGTCGCTTGGTCGGAGGTTCCGGAAGGATGTGAGCCTCTGTCCCTGACGCATGCCGCGCCCCGCGCGGTAAGCAATGAGGCACTTATTCGGGCAGCCGAAGCGCTGCAGCGGTCGAACGCGGTGCTGTTTCTGGGTGGACGGGCATTGACCGGAGTCGCGCTAAGTATCGCCAATACGATTGCGCATCACACCGGCGCGACCCTACTGGCCGAGACATCGAACAGCCGTATGCGCCGCGGCCAAGGCACAGCGCGCATCGACAAACTGCCATACCCGGTCGATGCAGCGATCGAGCGGCTACGCCCGGTGCGCGAACTCGTACTGGCGGGGTCCCGCAGCCCCGTTGCCTTCTTTGCCTACCCGGGCAAGCCCAGTGACCTCCTTCCGGAGGACTGCAGGCGAACGGTATTGGCTACGCCGTTCGAGGATGTCGACGACGCGCTGCGCCGTCTGATGGCTCACTTGGGCATCAGACATGTCCTCGAACCGGCGGTTGAGATGCAACCATTACTGCCCGCCGCGGATGATCAACCTTTGGACGGCGACAGCGTGTGCCGCGCCATCGCGGCCCTGCTTCCAAATGACGCAATCGTGACCGACGAAGGCCTGACCCAAGGCCGCAGTTTCTTCAACCACAGCTTTGGCGCTGCGCCGCATGACTATCTGCAGCTCACGGGTGGCGCAATCGGTATCGGTCTGCCATTGGCCACCGGCGCTGCAGTGGCCTGTCCGGAGCGCCAGGTGGTTTCGCTCCAAGCAGACGGCAGCGGCATGTACACCCTCCAAGCACTCTGGACTCAGGCCCGCGAACGCCTCAAGTGCCTGACCGTCATCTTCTCGAACCGGCGTTACGCCATCCTTCATCAGGAAATGGCCAATATAGGGGTCACCGAAATCGGCCGAAACGCAGCGAGCATGCTCAGCTTGGCGGACCCTGACCTTCACTGGACGAAGCTCGCCGAAGGCATGGGGGTTGCCGCCGCCCGGGCAAACACGATGTCTCAGTTCATCGCTGCGTTCGAGAAAGGACTGGCGCACGATGGGCCGTTCCTCATTGAAGCGGCGATATAGGCGCGATCACTTGCCGTGGCCGGGTCACTCCACCGTCACGCTCTTCGCCAGATTCCGCGGCTTGTCGACATCCGTGCCCCGCGCGCATGCCGTGTGATACGCCAGCAGCTGCAACGGTATCGTATGCAGGATCGGCGACAGCTTGCCATAATGCTCGGGCATGCGGATGACGTGAACACCGTCGCTATTGATGATCTTCGTGTCGGCATCGGCGAACACGTACAGTTCGCCCCCGCGCGCATGGACTTCCTGCATGTTGGACTTCAGTTTTTCCAGCAGCTCGTCATGCGGCGCGATGGTAACAACGGGCATGGCTTCGGTCACCAGGGCCAGCGGGCCATGCTTCAGTTCGCCCGCAGGATACGCCTCGGCGTGGATGTAACTGATTTCCTTCAGCTTCAGCGCGCCTTCCAGCGCTATGGGGTAGTGCATGCCGCGGCCCAGGAACAAGGCGTTTTCCTTGCTGGCAAAGCGGTCCGCCCACGCCATGATTTGCGGTTCCAGCGCCAGGACGGCGGTGATGGCAACCGGCAGGTGCCGCAAGGCCTTCAGCGCGTCGGCCTCGCGTTCTTCGGTCAGTTTGCCCTTGGTCTGGGCCAGCGCCAGCGTCAGCAGGAATAGCGCGGTCAGCTGCGTGGTGAAGGCCTTGGTGGAGGCCACGCCGATTTCGACCCCCGCGCGCGTGATGTAGCTCAGCTTGCATTCACGAACCATGGCACTGGTCGCGACGTTGCAGATGGTCAGCGTATTGCTCATGCCCAGGCTGCGCGCGTGCTTCAGGGCGGCGAGCGTGTCGGCCGTTTCGCCGGACTGCGAAATGGTGACGACGAGCGTGCGTGGGTCAGGCACGCTGTCGCGGTAGCGGTATTCGCTGGCGATCTCGACGTTGACCGGGATCTTCGCGATGGACTCTATCCAGTAGCGAGCCGTCAGGCCTGCGTAATAACTGGTACCGCAGGCAAGGATCAGGACGTTGTCGATCTCATTGAAGACTTTGTAGGCCTGGTCCCCGAAGAGCTCGGGCGTGATGCTCTCGATGTCCTGCAGGGTATCGCCCACCGCGCGCGGCTGCTCGAAAATCTCCTTTTGCATGTAGTGGCGATAAGGGCCCAG
>Ga0182739_1001855_pt1 | contig 20795 bp, 19 predicted proteins | sample eDN5th30CBELigBY_FD_128873 | JGI IMG/M metagenome (GOLD analysis project Ga0182739, IMG submission 128873) | Enriched backyard soil microbial communities from Emeryville, California, USA - eDNA 5th pass 30_C BE-Lig BY (version 2) (version 2) | ecosystem: Environmental > Terrestrial > Soil >...
GGCACCTTCTTCGACGCTGCGGCTCGAACCACCGAAAGCGCGTTACGAAAGTCCAGTACATACGACGCATCCGGCCCACCCGAAGTATCTGGATCGTCCCAGCAAAAGATACTCTCCGAAAGAGGAACTGGGGCGATCTGACGCGACTTTCTCCCGGAGAATGCTTTGCCGCCCACCATGTCAAACCACAGATAGGGATCTTGCGTTCGGACAAGAGCGCTGGAACGGCGGCCTTCGACGTGAAATAATACGCCTGCTTTCTCTATAGCGTTCTCTGCCGCAAGCCGCAGTCTCATTGCATCCGCCATCTCCTGGGCGGTTCTGCCAACCGTGACGGGGAGGCCCTTTTTTATTAAATGAGCGGCAAGCTCCAGATCGCGATTCAAAATCGCCAAAGTGGGAAAATACCCGACTCCTATCCGAACAAGGTCACGATGAAGCATCCAAAAGGGAAGCCTGGCCACCAAATCGTGTTCGACAAGAATCCGAATTTTCCGGTCCAACCCTCTGTGGAGCGCATCCTTCAGAGCCGAAGAATTAACGAAGATCGTGCTTAAATCTGCAGGAATCTGAGGTAAATCGTCAGCTATGGGTGTCTTTTCAGGATGACCCATGCCACGGCTTCGATTCCGCAATAGCTTTACCAAATCAATCACGCGGACCCGGTCACCGAGCAACGCCGATGCCGGGGCGAGATCCTCTGCAACATAATCAGGCGGCCAGGGCAACTTGGGCGGCCAGGGCGGCAGATTCAAGTTGCCATTTTTGGTTAACTGCTGAAGGCGGACCCCCAAAATGACGTGCCTTCCACGCAGATGGATCAGTCCGATGTCAATGGCGGGACGGTGTCGCAGTTTGGAAAGTTCCTTCGGAGTTATCCCCAAAACATTGATGGCGGTCTTCCGGCTTTTCCCTTGGGCGGATTCCCGAGACCACTCCAACCGCATCTCCTGGACCTTATCCCGATAAATTCCAAACGCCTTTGCGACACTTCGGTTCGATGCCCCTGCCGCGAACTGCCGGATCACCTCTTCCCGCGTCTCGTCGTCGATATTCTTCCTGGGACGCCCACGGCCCCGTTTTCCTTGAGGAATACCGAGGGACTTGCTCATCTCCTACCGATAATTGGAGATACCGAAAAAATCGAGATTTTTCGGCCACCTGCAAAACCCAAATAGAGGTATGAAACAAAAACACAGATTCTTGTCTCCCACCGAGATCGCCGCCCGGTGGGGGGTGCACCGAACAACAGCCACCCGGGTCATGCAGCGCTTCGGCTTTTCAGGAGTGAAATTTGGAAAGGAAAGGAGAGCCACCCGCCGGTTTCGCGAAATCGACGTCATCAGTGTTGAGGCTGCGGCCAATCGACTCGGTTAGGCGAGGCGGAGTTGATCATTGCCAAGCAGCGCAACGGCCCGGTCGGCGAAGTACCGTTGGCCTTCCTCAAAGAGTTCGCCCGGTTCGAAACCCGCGCCCGCGAGACCTCCGCGAAGGTTCCGCAGACGGCTCGCGAGGTTCCCGCGAACATTCGCTGACGATGGTTTACGTAGACGACATGCAGGCGAACTACGGACGCATGAAAATGTGTCACATGCTCGCCGACAGTACCGCCGAACTTCTGGCGATGGCCGACCGAATCGGCCTTGCTCGGCGATGGATTCAAAAACCGGGGACGCCGTACGAGCACTTCGATGTCTGTCTATCGAAACGTGCGGCGGCGATACGCGCCGGAGCGGTGGAGATCACGATGCGCGACGCGGCATTGCTGATTCGCCGCAAAAAGGCAAAAGGGTGACGACCCTTTTCAAACCCGTTTCAGACCCTTTTCAAACTTTTCGCTCGGTTACGGGCCATTTGCTTCGGGCGATTGGTTTAAGGGCACGGCTGAGGACTACGAGCAGGAAGCGTCTACCTACATTGCCTATACCGGCGAATTCCACGTCGATGAAGAGAAACAGTCGCTTACCCATTCCATGTTCATCTCGCTGTTTCCAAACTGGATCGGACAGACCCAGCCGCGCATCGTCAGGATGGAAGGAGACACCCTGTATCTGAGCACGGCAACGCCGATCCAGTCGGGAGGGAAGATGGTGAATTCCTATCTGAAATGGGAGCGTGCTGCCAAATCATAACCAATCGCCCAACCTGGACTGGACACCAGCCTCAAGCGCGCCTCCTCCGGATCACCGGCAGACTCCAGGAGTAGCGAAGCGCAAGCAGGCGGATCACTAAACAGATAGATACCGCAAGCCATGGCGTGGCGGCGATCCTCCATTCCATCGATTGCCCCAACACCTGTACGGCTGCTCCAATTAATGCCGCCAATGCATAGATTTCCTTCCGCATAATGATCGGCACGCGATTGAGCGCGATATCTCTCAGCGCACCGCCTCCAACAGCGGTCACCATTCCAAGAATGATGGCGGCCTCAATGTTGTGAGTCAATAACAGGGCTTTGTGCGCACCGAAGACTGTAAAGAAACTAAGTCCAAGCGCGTCGAAAAAAACCACCGGGTGTTCGATGCGGTCAATGATTGGGCGTGCCCAGATGGCCAGCGCTGAGACGACCACCGAAACAGCAAGATAGCGCCAATCTGAAATACCGACCGGAGGAAACGAGCCAAGGCAGAGATCGCGGATGATTCCTCCGCCACATGCCGTCATATAGCTGATGGCAAAGACTCCGAACAGATCGAGACGCTTCTGTTCAGCCGCTAGGGCGCCGCTGACGGCAAATGCGAAGGTGCCGAGCAAGTCGACCCATACAAAGAAGCTATGCTCCATCACATATCTTGAGGCGTGCAAAGCCAGGCGGATGCCGCCGTCAGCATGGCTTCCAGCCCTGTTTCCAGCGTTGGGTGAATGACCGGCGCAAACTTGGGTGAATGATTGCTCGGGATCTTGTTGATCTGCTTATCCTTCTCGGCCTGGGCATATACCGCAGCGTCGGTCCCGCCGACGAACCAGAAAACGTACGGCACATTCCAGGTCCGCCCGAAGACGCTGAAGTCTTCGCTGGCCATCGCGGGAGCTGCCTCATAGGCTTTGTCGCCAAATTGCGCCTTGAAGGCCGTTGCCACCTTTCCGGTAGAAACATCGTCGTTCTCAGTCAGCGGATAACGGTTGATCGTGGTAAATTCCGGCGATCGCTCGGCGTTGGAGGCTTCGCATTCAGCACAGCAAATGCGCTTGATGGACGATAGCATGGATGTGCGCACGTCCTCGTTAAAGGTGCGCACATTGAGCTTGATCGTGGCATCATCGGGAATAATGTTTTCTTTGGTGCCGGCTTGCAACGACCCGATGGTCAATACGGCAGTTTCCAGCGGAGAGATTTCGCGCGAGACAATGGTTTGCAAGCGCAGCGCCACCGAAGCGGCCATAATGACCGGATCAATGGCGGTCTGAGGCTGTGAACCGTGCGAGCCACGGCCAAAGAGTTTGACTGCAAGGCTGTCCCCGGCGGACAGAATCGCCCCCGGGCGGTAGCAAACGGTGCCGCTCGGCCCCACCATCACATGTTGTCCCAAAATAATATCCGGTGTGGGGAAACGTCCCTCGCCCCAGTCTTCGACCATGCTCGCCGCACCGCGGGCCACTTCCTCGCCGGGCTGAAACACAAGCATCACAGTACCCTTCCAGGCATCGCGATGTTCCGAAAAAATCCGAGATGCTCCCAGCAGCCAGATCACATGAAAGTCGTGTCCGCAGGAATGGGCAACGCCCACTTCCAGACCGTCCTCGTCTTTGGCTTTGACGGTGCTGGCGTAGGGTAAGCCGGTATTTTCCACCATGGGGAGCGCGTCCATGTCGGCGCGCAGCATCACAGTGGGCCCACTCCCATTGCGCAACACGCCGACGACGCCGGTGACGCCCACTTTGCGTGTCACCTCGTAGCCAAGCGCTTCGATGTAATTGGCCGCGAGGTTAGCCGTGCGGACCTCCCGCATCGACAGTTCGGGATGCTGATGGATGTCCTTATAAATGGCTTCGAGTTCCTCCAGCAGCTTGCCGCCGCCGGTCGTCAGGGCTTGTACGAGAGGATTCATGGTTACGAATAATAACGTAGCGACCCGCCTTCGAACTCGCAATTTTTTTTACCAAAATTCAAATATTTCAATCTTTATAAGTCGGCATCCAGCTTGCTGTCCCAACTGGTAGCGCAGGTTAAATTCGGGGAAAAGAGGTTCCCGCCCCTCGATATCAGCATGCGAGATCTTCTGCATGCTAAAATCGCCCGCAGCAATATGCCAAGGCAAAAAATCTGCCGGTCGTTGAAGAAGTCACGCCAGCGAAAATAATTGTATCCGCGAGCCTGATCCGTATTGTGACCGGACCTGACTTCAGTGGTGGGCAAGAGAAGATTCTCCTTTTTCAATCGATCCGACGCCTTTTGATAGAGGGCCACGTCGGATTCCCGGGCCGACAGATAGACTTTTGAACCGTCCGGTCGAACCACCATGATTGCGCAAAGGCGCGAGTCGAGAAGCGTTCTGTGTCTTGGTAGAAGATTCTTAATCTTATAGCATCCCAGGGCAGTCCGGACAGGCCGCCCCGTCGCCGGACCCGCCTGCGGATTGAACTCGTGTTGACACTTCTGAGGTTACTGCGGTTGACGGTAGAGGCCGCTGCTCAGAGAGGGAATGACCTCTTTCAGGTAGTCGGCAAAACCCTGTAAATGCGGCATTTTCCGGATCGCCGAATGATAGGTGGCTTCAAATTCGAGGATCAGTTGCCGACTCTTTCCGTCCACCAAGCGGTACGAAGCGATGCTTTTATCCATGAGCTTGGATGCCGGCAGAATCGCCGCGCCGATTCCCAGCAAGGCCCATTGCTCAAGAACCTGATAGCTCATCGCTTCGCCGGAATACTCCCGCAGGGAATGACGATGCGCACGAAACAGATTGCGGGTGGCCTGGGTGAGACCACAGGCGTTGGGGACCATGACGAAGGTTTCATCCGCCACTTCCTTCAGGGAGATCGTTCCTTTTCCTTTGCTTTTGATGGGCTGTCCGCCGCGTGGGACGTAGTGGAGATTTTCGCGGTAAAGAAAAGCGTGTTCCCGATTGCCCTTATCCAGGCTGGCGACTCCGAAAACGAAATCGAGTTGCTCAGCATTCAGAAGACGCCGGAGATCCTCCATGTTCATCTCCCGAAGAACGAGGTCGATATGTGTGTGTTCCTTACGATACGGCTCCAGAAGGAGGTTGAGGAACCGGGTGTTCAGGAGCGGCGAAATGCCGATGCGGATGAGCGGATGCTGCGGGGAGAGATAGGCTCGAGCGCGTTGATAAACCGCATCTTCCGCATCGAGGACACGCTGGAGATCGGAAATAATGTGAGCTCCAAAAGCGGTCATTCCCACCTTTCGGGTCGTACGGATAAACAGCTTTTGCCCCAACTCATGCTCAAGCTGTGCCACCGCGCTCGAAAGCGTGGGCTGGGTCACCGAACACTCGGCTGCCGCTGCCGTGAAGGAGCCGGTTCTTGCGACGGAGACGGCAAAACGAAGCTGGTTTAACGTCATGGATTTATAAAAATAACCAATCAATTCCATTCAGTAAATCAATTTCTTAATATTGGGTTTGCCTGCTACGGTTGAATCGCCATGACCTATCTGGAAATTACACTCGATATCGCACCGGAAGCGCGCCCTGCCGCCGCCGAAGTTTACGCCAAGTACAGAGAGCTCTTTCTCGCGACGATCCCGGGAGCAAAGTCAAAGGAGCTGCTGCTCAGAGACGAAGATGTTCAGGTTCTCCATGGCTTCTCCACCGTAGAGGAGGCGCGAGCTTATCTCGAAAGCCCTCTTTTTCAGAAGGATGTCGTAGGAGCCCTCTCGCCGTTGCTGAAGGCAAAACCGGACGTCAGAATTTATCAGGTGGCCTGATTTCCACTCTCTTATGGACCGGGTGCCGAAAGGATGAGAAAAAGTAACAAAGACGGTCCGAGGGGGGGGATGCACCCCGGACCGCCCCTGCCATGGTGTATCGCAGAAAAACCATGCCTTCGGGCTTCGCTTCTGCTTTGAATGAAAGCCGTCCACCTCATAAGGACTCCCGCCTTCCAATGAACGACCCATTTGACGAAATCATCGAACGCCGCGGTACGAATTCCATGAAGTGGCCGTACCTTCTCCCGGATGCCGATCCTGAAAACGCCCCCCTTCCGATGTGGGTCGCGGACATGGACTTCCGGACGGCTTCCCCCATTCTGGAGGCGTTGCAACACGAAGTCGACCGGGGGATCTTCGGCTATTGCGGAACGCCGGAAAGCTACATTGACGCCGTCGTTCAATGGCAGAAGCGGCACTTCAACTGGCAGGCTCAGCCGGAATGGCTCGTGCGGATGCCGGGCGTCATTAGCGCGGTCAATATCGCCATTCAAGCCTTCTCGCTCCCCGGCGATCATGTACTGGTGCAGCCGCCGGTTTATCACCACTTTTTGAACGACGTTACCATCAACGGACGGCATCTTGCGCAAGCGCCTCTGATTGAAGAAAACGGGGAGTACCATTTCGATCCTGTCGCATTCGAAGCCGCCATCCATCCCGGCACACGGTTGTTCATTCTCTGCAATCCGCACAACCCCACCGGCAATGTCTGGTCGCGGGAAGAGTTGCTCGCCATGGCCGCGATCTGCAAGCAACATGGCATCACGGTGGTGTCCGACGAGATTCATCAGGATCTTATCTTTGACAAAAAGGTGAGCCATACCTCCTGGGGGACGCTTGGCGACGAAGCTGCAAACAACGCGGTCGTCTGCACCGCTCCCAGCAAGACGTTCAACCTCGCGGGGCTGCAATGCGCCAACATCTTCATCCCCAACGAACACCTGCGGACGATCTATCTGGCGCAACGCGACCGCTGTGGTCTCTTTCTCAACAGCAGTATGGGGACGGTGGCGTGTGAAGCGGCGTATCGCCATGGCGAACCGTGGCTAAAGGCCATGCTCGACTACATTCGCGACAATCACCGCTATTTTGTCGAAGAACTTGCGCGGCGGAATCTCCCCCTGACGGTCACCTCCACCAAAGCTCTCTATCTGGCATGGATCGACTTCAGGACACTCGACACCTCCGCCGATCAACTCAATGAATTCCTTCTCCGGCGCACCCGGCTCTGGCTGGACGATGGCCGAAAGTTCGGCACGCAGGGAGATGGCTTTATGCGAATCAACCTGGCTTGTCCCCGGCAGTTGGTGGTCGATGCAGTGGAACGCTTGAGCGCCACCCTGCCGGAGTTGCTTCAACGAAGCGTCTGATCCAGCCATCACCGCGCCTGAAAACCCGGCCATCCCTAATGAAAAACTAGCATGACTCACCATCTCACTTCCGAAACATGGAGCGCACTCTGGGTTTGTTTCGTCATCGCCTTCGCGGCCAGCAGCATCTCGATCACGATCTCTCAAACCGAGGTTTTCGCTCCGTGGCGAAAGTTCACGGAAAAGCTTGGGCACATGATCTGGTATCTTTTTCAATGTTTTTACTGTGTCAAACATTGGGTGATCTTTCTGGGGATCGCCATTTACCAGCCGATCCTTGTTCAAAGCGGCTACCGGTTTGTCGATTTGGTGGTAGCAGCCTTCTTCACCGTGACGCTTTCCACCCTGATCAGCGGCCTCATGTTCAAGGTGTTCATGGGAGCCATGGAAAAGAAGAGCAAGGAAGCGGAAATGAAGGCGAAAAGATCGCCTGAAAACTGACTCCTTTTCTGTTTGCAAAATGATATGACCACCATTGTTTTCCCATTATGAGTCGAAGTACCACGACAGGCCGTGACGCTACCGTCTGGCAATCGCCCGAAGTGACCCGGACTTTCCTGAAAGGGGTGCGGGGCGCGTTTCCCTATGCGGCAGATCAACTCTCGATCATGTGTCAGCTTCTCCGGACGGGGCGTCCGCTCCGGCGTTTTCTAGACCTCGGCTGTGGCGATGGCGTTCTCGCCGCCACCATTCGCCAGCATTGGCCGGATGCGGAATCTGTGCTCATTGATTTTAGCGATCCGATGCTCGATGCTGCGCGGGCGCGGCTCGGAGAAAAGGCAACCATCCTGAAGCGTGATTTTGCCGCTTCCGACTGGATCGACGGTCTCGGCTTGTTCGACGCAGTGGTGTCGGGATTTGCCATTCATCACCATTCTGACGACCGAAAACAGCAGATCTACCGCGAAGTTTTTTCGCTGCTCGCCCCCGGCGGATGGTTTATCAATATCGAACACACTGCTTCGGCCAGCCCCCTCGGCAACCGTCTGTGGGAACAGCAGATGGTGAACGCTTTTTATCAACATCGTCAGCAGCACGACCCAACGGCGACGCGTGAACAGATTCACCAGGAGTTTACCACGCGGCAGGAGCGCGAGGCGGACATCCTGTCGCCGGTGTGGGACCAATGCCAATGGCTGCGCGCCATTGGATTTGGCGACGTGGATTGTTTTTTCAAAAGTTACGAACTGGCTGTATTCGGCGGACGTTCGCCGAACTAGCCAAGTTAAAAACTAAAGCCCCCCGAGCCATTCGGTTTGCCCTTGATCTTGAATCATCATTCCGTCCTCATTGTTGGCGGCGGTCTTGCCGGCTTGACTGCCGCCCGTCTTTTCCACCGCGCCGGTATTCGCTTTGCGCTTCTGGAAGCGCGGGACCGGCTGGGAGGACGGATTCTTTCGACCGATGCCAGTGGGGATGAGTCGAAGAGCGGCTTCGATCTCGGCCCATCGTGGTTCTGGCCGGGAATGCAACCGGCCATGGCCGCGTTGGTGAAAGATTTGGGGCTGGCCTCCTTCCCGCAACACACGGAGGGGGATGTCATGTTTCAACTCATGTCAGGCGAGCCACCGCAGCGCTACGGTAGCTTGCGTCAGGAACCGCAATCAATGCGGTTGGTCGGCGGCATGGGTGCCGTGATCTCCGCCCTTGCCGCCGAAATCCCCGAGGCCAGTATCCGACTTGGCGCACGCGTGATCCGTGTTACGCACAATGAAGAAGAGGTGGAAGTGACTTTCATCGGAGCGGATCAAACCGAGCGAAACCTGAAAGCCGCCCACGTTCTCTTCGCGCTGCCTCCGCGTCTGCTTGAGACAACGATCACCTTTGCTCCTGCACTGGATGCCGCAACGGCCCGGCGCTGGCGCGACACGCCGACCTGGATGGCGCCCCACGCGAAATTCTTCGCGATCTATGACCGACCTTTCTGGCGTGAGGCGGGCCTATCCGGCACGGCACAAAGCAGGGTTGGCCCTCTGGTGGAAATTCATGATGCCACGACAGCTTCGGGACAGGCGGCCCTGTTCGGCTTCGTTGGCATTCCCGCTGAGCGGCGTGCTGCTATCGGGCGCGAGGCTCTCGTGAAAGCCTCTCTTCAGCAACTCGCCCAACTGTTCGGGCCTGAAGCCACTACGCCCTGTGGAATCCTGCTAAAGGATTGGGCAGCGGACTCGCTGACGGCCACGGCGGACGACAGGCTCGTGGGTGCCCACCCGAGTCCTGATCGGCAACCATGGGTCGGTGAATCGTGGCGAAAATTCATTTCGCTGGCCGGTAGTGAAACCAGCCGTAGCGACCCTGGTTATCTTGCAGGTGCAGTCGAGGCAGCCGAGCGTAATGCCAAAGAAATCATCAGCCATCTTATCTCATCATGAAAGCCACCTATCGAGCCATGCAGGTTACCGCTTCGGGCACTCTGGAATTGGTGGAACGCCAAACGCCTGAACCCGGAAAGGGCGAGGTGCTGATCGCCGTGGAAGCCTGCGGTATTTGTGGCGCGGACGCTTCCGATATCGAGAGGGCCGATCCATCGTTACAACCTCCCCGCGTCCCAGGCCATGAAGTTGTCGGTCGTATTGTCGCTCTGGGCGAAGGTGTCTCTTCCCTGTGGAAGCTCGGCCAACGGGTCGGGGTTGGACGGCTCGGAGGCCATTGCAACGAGTGTCCCCTGTGCCATCAGGGACAGTTCCAGCTTTGCGAGGACCAACCCGTGCTCGGCGTCTCCTGTGATGGCGGCTATGCGGAAATGATGATTGCACGCAGCACGGGGCTTGTGTCGATTCCCGATGAACTTCATTCCGAGGAAGCCGCCCCCATCCTTTGCGCCGGCCTTGCCACGTTCAATGCGCTCAAGAAGTCGGGCGCGGAGCCGGGGGATCTGATTGCGGTGCTTGGCATCGGGGGGCTGGGACACATGGCGCTCCAGTATGCCCGCAGGATGGGATTCAAGGTGGTAGCCATTGGGCGTGGCGATGATATTACTCAGGATGCTTTGGAACTTGGCGCTCACGTTTACATTGATGTGAACAAGGAAAATGCGACCCATGAGCTTCAAGCCATGGGAGGAGCGAGAGCCCTGATTTCCACGATTGGAAATACGGAGAGGGTAGCCTCGCTGCTGGCCGGACTTGCTCCACGCGGCAGACTCGTGCTGTTGGGTGTCGGCAAAGACCCGCTTCCTATCCCGACCGGTCAATTTGTCGGAGATGAACTTAGCCTGCTCGGCTCCATCACAGGTACGCCTTACGAAAACGAGAAGGCGCTTGGCTTCAGTGTCCTGACCGACGTGCGGCCCCGGATTGAGACGATGCCATTGGAACGGGCCTTCGAAGCCTATCAGAAGTTGAAATCGGGAGATGTGAAGTTCCGGATGGTTCTGACAATGCAGGCATCGAGTGGCGGGGATTAAAGGACTCAGCTTCTGCGATGCCGGAAGCTTCCGCATTCCGGTAGGAACGGGAATGCTACTGTTTTTCCAATTCGCTCAGTGCCGCCTTCACCTTGTCCACGGTGAGGAGTTCCGGCAGGATGATCGGCTTTTCACGACCCGGAATGTATAGCGCATTGACCGGGATGGCCACTTTGTCGAGTTCCTTCAGTGCCTTTGTGATCCGTTCATCATGGTCAGTCCAATCTGCCTTCAGGAGGGTGATCCCCTTCTTCTGGAACTCCCTTCTCAAGTCGTCATCCTTGTAAACCCGCTTGTTCACTTGGCAGGTGGCACACCAGCGAGCCGTGAAATCGACGTAAACCGGCGTCCCTTCCTCATGCAGAGCCCGCACAATCTCCGGTGCCCATTTTTCCCAGAGGATATCTTTGGGCTGCGGCCAACTCCACCAGACGCCAAACGCGACGAGCATCGCGGCGGCTGCCGCTCCTTTGAGACGTGTGGCGGTGCGTTGAAAGATGGGGCACCAGCGGCCATAGACCCACAAGCCCATCGCAATAACGGGCAATCCCAACAGGAGATCCCTTTGGCCGATTTCGGAGACCTGTCCCATGAGCGTCCATGCAAAGAACAGCGCGGCTCCGAGCATGAGAAAACTCATGCCCTGCTTGAAGCTCTCCATCCACGGCCCCGGGCGCGGAAAACGGCGAAGCAGACCGGGTGAAACCGACAAAAGAAGAAAGGGAAAAGCCAGGCCAAAGCCGATCACGCTAAAGAACAGCAGAGAAGAGAGCAGGGAAAGCGAAAGCCCATAAACGAGCGCCGGGGCGAGAAACGGCGCGGAACACGGGGTCGATACAAGCGTGGCCAGCAAGCCCGAGAAAAACGATCCCTTCAGCTTCGGCTGATGCATGAGGTTGCTACCCACACCGACTGCGGAAGTCCCCACTTCAAAAAGCCCCGCCATGTTCAGACCGAAGACAGTGAACAGCAACACGATCCCGTAGACAAACAAAGGGGACTGGAACTGGCCTCCCCAGGAAATATGAAACGTCTGCAAAAGAGCGACAATTCCCCAAAACGAGACCAGAACCCCGAAGGTATAGGCCAGCCCATGATGGAATATCCGTCTTCTATCTTCGCCTGATTGGCTCGCGATGCCGGTAATCTTGATGCCCAGTACGGGAAAAACGCAAGGCATCACATTCAGGATCAAACCGCCCAGAAAGGCAAAGACCAGCATCACCGCGAGATGTCCCTTTCCGGGTGCTGGAACTTCGCCGTTCGTTCCGGAAACGGTCGATTCCGTTAGATTGCCAAAGATGTTCTTGCTGTCGGCGGTCGCCTCGCTTTCTGCTCCTACGGAAAGGTTCAGAAAAGCATTCAGCGTCGTGGGCATGCAAGTGGACTCGCTACAGACCAAGCCTTGGACCATCGCTTCCAGCCTGATGCTGCCGCCGGGGGACAAACCCGGCGGAGGAATCAACTGATAGGGCAAATAGACGGTGCCTTCATAACCTTGAATGGTTTCGCCTCCGGTAGACGCCAGCTCTTTGGTGGCAGGCCATGGAAGTTCCTCAATCCGCCACTCTTCCGGGAGATTCCACGTGACCTGGGTGGGCAGTCCGGCTGATCCCTCCCCGACCACTTTCCCATACATGTGATAATGATCTTCATGTGTGAGTTGGATAGCTACCTTTAGTGGCTTTCCCGCAGCGACCGGGTTGTATTCCGCGATGATTTTCGCTTCAACATTCCTGTCGGACATTCCTTGTGCCGGACTCTGAACTCCGCACAAGAAAGAAACGACCAGCAAAACAACAAAAGAATATCTCATAAAAAGACCGGATATTTCGACGCACCCTCCTGCCAGTTCAAGGCGTCCGGCAAACTACCCGAAAGATCTTGCGCAGTATCTTTTAAGCGGTTTTTTCGGAAGCGGGTTATTCCTTGCGAGCCTGTTGAAGGAACTCCATCGTTTCCCTGGCATCCATGAAATTCGCCCGGTCCAGCTCCTTTCCATCGGCGTCGAGCAGCACAATCGTTGGGACGGCCATGATCTGAAACCTGTTGGCTATCTCCCGGACGTCGGGCCGGTCAACGTCCAGTTCCACCGGGACGAAATGTTCGTTGACCATCCCGGCAACCTCGGCGTCGGGCCAGACTTTGGCATTCATGACCCGACAGGGAGGGCACCAGCTTGCGGTGAACCGAAGCAGGATCGGGCGGTCCTGCTTGGATTTCAGGACGGCTGCACCATCTTTTTTCCATTCGACGCTGGAGTCAGCTCTGGAAAAGGGGTTGCCCTGCAAGACAATGCCACCGATGACAGCGAAAAGAAAGAAGGCGCGGAGTGGGTTTAATCGTAGTGTTTTCATAATATTTCTTTGAGATCAAGGGTTTAAGGTTCGGAAATGAATGGAAATCAGGGATGTGCGATGGCTGAACCGCCGGACATCCGGGCGGGTTATTTTTCAGGGGGACTTTTTTGTGCCAGTCGGCCTTTTGGAGCGAGCGGGTTGGAAGCGACCGTTTCCCCGGCTTTCAGCATGGCGTTGGGATTGATGATCACGGCGCTCTTTTCATTGAGCAGAGACGAAACAACCTCGACCTGCGCTCCGAAATTCCGACCGGTGAGCACTTCGACAAAGGCCACCTTGTTCTCCACCACGGTGCCGAGCTTCGATTTGCCTTCGCGAAGGACCAGCGCGTTTGTCGGCACGAGGAAGGTATCCTTGAGCGGTTCAAGACGAAAGGTGACGGTCCCTGTCAGCCCCGCAGGAAGGCTCAGATCGGGATTTTCCAATAGCAACTCGACCCGCATGGTGCCTGAAGCTGTATCGAAGACCTGACTGGAACGGGTGACCTTTGCTTCAAATCGCTTTCCGGGAAACTCACGGAAGGAGACTGCGGCATCGCTTCCCGGCGGCAGTCGGAGCGCAATGTCAGGGCTGGCGTTGACGGAAAAACGGAGCTTGTCGAGCCGCACGAGCTGATAGAGCCATGCCTGCCCCGCAGCCGCATCGCCTCGGACGTGATCGCCCCGGTCAAAATTTCGCGCTGCGATGACCCCGGCAAAAGGAGCCCTGACGGTAGCGAAACCTTGCTGCGCTTCCAGACGGGCAAGCCGGGCTTTTGCCTCGGCGACGGCGGCTTCGACTTCTTCGGAGGTCGAAGTGCGGCTTTCAAATTCCTCGCGCGATACGGCGCGTTCCTTGTGAAGCTTGGAAGCGCGGTCGGCGAGTTTCCGGGCATTGCGCGCCTTTGCTTCCGCCTGAAGCAGGGCGGCCCGGGCGGCTTCCACCGCGTGATCGACATCAGGTGCATCGACCAGCGCGACCACTTCATTGGTCTCCACGCGATCCCCGATGTCAAAACGGCGTTCGCTAATGATGCCGGTGGCACGAGTGGCAAGATGGGCCGCTTCGTAAGGCTCGGTGCGCCCGGGAACTTCATAGGCACGGGCTTCGCTGGCGATGATGGGGTTGACGATCGTTACGGTGGGTAGCGTCGAGGGTTCAGGCTGGGCAAATGCCATGACTGGAAGCAGGAGAAAAGGCAGGATGATTTTCATCGGGTTAAAGAGCGGAAGAGGTGGATAGGGCGGGCGATGGCGTCAAAGCAGGTTCCGAGGTCGATTGGGCGGGTTTTTTTCCGGGAAACCGGCTGCGTATGGCGGCGAAGACAATGGGAACCAGAAAGAGCGAAGCCGAGGTTCCGAAGAGGAGCCCGCCGATGACGGCGCGTCCCAGGGGAGCGTTTTGTTCTCCTCCTTCGGCCTGCCCCAGAGCCATCGGGATGACGCCGAGGATCATCGCTATCGCAGTCATCAGCACCGGACGAAGACGCGTGGTGGCGGCTTCGACGGCTGCCACGGCGGGTGTTGATCCGGCCTCGGCGCGATCCCGCGCGAAGCTGCTGACGAGAACGCTATTGGCCGTGGAGACGCCGACGACCATGATAATCCCCATCAGCGCCGGAACACTGAGGGGGGTGCCGGTTACATAGAGACCGAAGAGGGCACCCGATACCGCCACCGGCAATCCGCTGATCGCCACCAACGGTAGCGACCATGACTGGAAGTTGACGACCATCACGAGAAAGACCAGCACGGCAGCCAGACCGAGACCGCTGATCAGTTCCTGATACGAAGTCTTCATCAGCGCGGCCTGTCCGGTCAGTTCGATCCGGTTGCCCGGTTTCAGTTTGGCCCGGGCCTGGTCGAGAAGTTTCTCAAGCTCCCGGGTGGCGGTCCCGAGATCGCGCCCGGAAAGATTGGCTACTAGCGTGAAGGTAGGCTGAAGCATGGTGCGCGAAACACTGGCCGGGGAACGCCGCTCCACCACATCCGCAAAGGCGCGCAACGGCACCGGCCCGCCGTCTCCGGTCGAAGGGCGGACGGTGAGATTCAGGAGGTCTTCGGAGGAATCAAGCGCCATCGGTGGCGCGATCACCTGAACGTCGTAGGAAGTGCCGGTCGTCGGGTCCGACCAGAAGTTCGCAGCCACGCTCCCTCCGCTGCCGAGGACGGTCAGGAGGGCATTGGCGCCATCCTGTTGGGTGATGCCTAGTGTCGCCGCACGGGCGCGGTCGATACGGATGTAGTAGCCGGGCTGGTCGAGCACTTCGCGCTGCGTGATGTCGACCATTCCCTTCATCGCCTCCATTCCTTCATGCACTTCGCGGAGCCGGGTGAGATTCCCCGGAGCATCGCGACCGATGAAGCGGATCTCGAAGGTACTCGGCGCGCCGGAAGCGAGCGTCTGGCTGGTGGCGTCCGCGGGGCGGAAGAAGTAACGGACTTCGGGGAATTTCTCGGCCATCATGGCGCGGATCGCTTCCACATAGTCGTCGGTCGGCGCATGGTCGCCGTGTAGCTGGACGAGGATCTCGCCGTCGGAAGGGCTGATGGAGGTGGTTTCCACCCACGCCTGATTGATGGCGCTGGGAACGCCGATGTTCTCGACGATGAACTGCAATTCGTCAGCGGGAATCAGCCGCCGCATTTCGCGCTGGATGTCGGCCATGACCTGCGCGGTCTCCTCCACCCGGATGCCGCTCGGGATGCGGACGAAGAGGCGCATCAACCCGGCGTCGGTACGTGGAAAAAACTCCTGTCCGTTCCGCCACGCGGAGAAGCCGCCGATGGCTAGTGCCACACCGACCGGCAGGGCGATCAGCAGTTTGCGCGACAACAGAAATTCGAGGGCCGCACCCTGCTTTTCGCCAAGGCGGTCCAGACCGCGTTCCATCCGATGATGGGTACGGGCGAAAAGACCGGGGCGTTTGTCTGCATTTCGCGTGGCGATGCGGAGTTCCGCAGGGAGGATGAGTGAAGCCAGCGTCGGGACAAGGGTGCGGGCCAGCAGGTAACTGGCCAGCATGGCAAAGACAACCGCCTGCGCCAAGGGCCGGAAAACATCTGCGGCGGTTCCCGTCAGCAGGAAAATCGGAAGGAAGACAATGCAGATGGAGAGAGTCGAGACAAGTTCGGGGAAGGCAACCTCCTGCGCGCCATCAATGATCGCCTGCCGCACGGTTTTGCCCAACGCGATGTGTCGCTTGATGTTCTCGATTTCGACTAGCGAGTTATCGACAAGAATGCCGATGGCGAGTGCAAGACCGCCGAGCGTCATCAGATTGAACGAGGCCCCCGCAAGATAAAGCCCGCCGATGGAACAGAGGAGCGCCAGCGGGATCGAGGTCAGCACGATCAGCGTGGAGCGCCAGGAACCGAGAAAAATCAGCACCACCGCCGCGACGAGTCCGCCGACCAGCACGATTTCGTGCTCAACGGCATTCACCGCAGCCCGTACAAAGATCGACTGGTCAAAGATCGGTTCGATGGTCATTCCAGGGGGAGTGGAAGCGCGGATTTCGTCCATCCGTTCCATGATGCCGTCGAGAATGCCGATCGTGGAGGCGTTGCCGAGCTTGAGGATCGAGACCATCACGGCGTTCTGGCCATTGAGACGGGCGATGTTGGTCGAGACCGCCTCGCCGTCGCGGACATTGGCGACATCGCGAAGCAGGATCACCTTGCCCTCCACGGAGCGCAGCGGCAGATCGAGAAAGGCGTGAACGGTTTCCGGGCTGGCATTGAGGCTGATCGGCAGATCCCGCCCTCCTTCCCGCAACGAACCGGAGGGAAGCGTGAGGTTTTGCCGGGCAACGGCGGCGCTGACTTCGGAAGCGGAAATGCCAAAGGCGTGAAGCGCAGCGGGATCGAGGTCAATCATGACCTGTCGCGCCGCCCCGCCGTAGGGGAGGGAGATCCGCATCCCGGGGATGCTCTGAAGCGAAGCGCGGAGCCGCAGGCGTGCGTAGTCGAAAAGCTGCCCGCCGCTCATGGTATCCGAGGAGAAGACCATCTGGACGATCGGCACGCTGGAGGGGCTGGTCCGGACAATCAGCGGCGGCGTGGTTCCCGAGGGCATCCGCCGCAGGAGGGTCTGGGAGACCGAAGTGGCCTGCGCGAGCGCCGTGTTCATATCCACGTATGGCTGGAAACGGAGTTTCACGAGCCCGATGCCGTTGGAGGTCTCCGTGCGCACTTCGAGCAGATCATCGACGTTGTTAAGAATGGCGATTTCGGAGAAGGAGGTGATCTTCGCCCCCATTTCCTGCGCGTTCAGGCCGTTGTAGGTCCAGACAAGGGCCATCTCGGGGCTGTCGACCCTGGGGAGAATATCGGTTGACATCCGGCGTCCGCTCATCACGCCGAAAAGGAGGATCAGGATGGCGAGCACCCCGATGGTGTACTTATAGCGAAGCGCGAAGAGGACAATCAGCATTGCCTTCAAAACTAGCATGTCGCTTCGGGAAAAGTGTGTCAGCGAGCCGGGAAAATTGTAACCAAATGTGTCAGGACGCGATGGAAACAGGGACAGTTTCTTACAATTTCAGCATGGAGCAGACCCGGCAGCAGTGCTAGATTCCCCCGTTGTGGCTACTTCCCCGTCCATCCAGCCGTGTCACGTCGTGGTGATCGACGACCACGAAGAGATCCGTGAACTGCTCGTCCGTTATCTCGGCGAGCACGGTTATCGCGTGAGCGCGGCGGAGAGCGTCGCGGCGTTCGAGCGACTTCCGGTCGATGATCCGCCCGATCTGCTGATCCTCGACATCCTGATGCCGGGGGGCGACGGGTTGACCTTCTGCCGTTCGCTGCGGGCGGACCCGCGCACCAGTTCGTTACCGATTATTTTCCTGACAGCGGTGGCCGAGGATACGGACCGGATCGTGGGGTTGGAGATCGGGGCTGACGATTATGTGACCAAGCCGTTCAACCCCCGCGAATTGCTGGCGCGCATCAAGGCCGTTTTGCGCCGTGCGCCCGTTGCCGAAGGAACCGCGCGAGCCGCACAACCGCCCCATCGTTTTGCCTTTGCGGACAGGATCTTTGATATTCGCCGCCGTGAAGTGACCGGGCCCGATGGCGTGGCGACTCCGCTGAGTACGGCTGAGGCGCGATTGCTGACAGTCTTTCTGGAGCGCCCCGGCGTTACTCTTTCACGCGATCAGCTTCTGGAGCTGACTTCAGGCCGCGAAGCGGACGTATGGGACCGCAGTATCGACAATCAGGTGAGCCGTCTGCGCCGGAAGATCGAGCCCGATCCCGGCCAGCCGACACTCATCAAAACCTGCTGGGGCGATGGCTACCAATTCACACCGGAGGTTCGGGCGCAATGAGAAAGTGGCTGCCCCAAACGCTGAACACGCAACTGATCCTGCTGATTCTGTTTGCCGTGGCGCTTTCGCAGGCGGTTTCCCTGCTGGTTTATCGGGTCGAACGGATGCGGATGATGCGCAACGTGATGCAGGAGGAATGTCTCGGACGCGCCGTATCAGCCTATCGTCTGGCCCAGGCGATGGCTCCGGAGAAGCGGGCTGCGACGATTGGGACCGTCGAGACACCGTTGACCCGCTATTGGATCAGCCCGGAAGGGCCGGAAACAGTGTCGGAGGCCGAACCGCATTCCGCAGTCATGGCGCAGGAGTGGATTCGCCATGCGCGCGAGCAGCTTGCCCGTTCGGTGCCCGGCGCCCGGCGCACGCATTTGACGGAGAGCCTTTTCGCGACCGAGAACCCGCTGAACAGACCATCTGCGGAGCAGTGGCACCTTCTTCCGGGTAGCAACTGGCTGCCGCATCAGGCAGTCTATGTCTTGAACCTGCCGGAATGGAACGGCTTCGGCTTTGCCATGGACCTCGGCGACGGGCAGTGGCTCAATACCGTCTATGCAAAGCCGGATTACCTGATGCGCACGGCGCTGACACCCGGTTATTATACGACGCTTTTCCTAACCATCCTCATTTTCCTTCTCGCGGCGATCTACATCGCCCGGCGGCTCTCGCGTCCCTTGCGGCAACTGACGAGCGCAGCGGAGCGGCTCGGCCGCGGCGAACAGGAACAGCTATTGATACCCGAGGGTCCCGCCGACATCCGGGCGACAATGGAGGCTTTCAACCGGATGCAGACGCGCCTGCATCGGTTCATGGAAGATCGTACGCGAATGCTGGCGGCGATCGGGCATGACTTGCGCACGCCGATCACTTCCCTGCGCCTGAGAGCGGAGTTTGTGCAGGATGCGGAGGTACGTGAAAAGATCATCGCCACGCTTGATGAGATGCAGACGATGACCGAAGCAGCCTTGGCATTTGCCCGTTCCGAAGCGGTCGCCGACCCGAGCCGCGTGGTCGATCTCAACGCGTTGCTTCAAAGTCTCTGTGACGATCTGGCCGACCTCGGCTGGGAGGTGACCTATCACGGCAATGGCCGTTTGCCGTGCCTCTGCCGCCCCGATGCGGTACGCCGGGCGGTGCGGAATGTCATCGAAAACGCCATCCGCTACGGTCATGGCGCAGCCGTTCATCTGGAAGTGACCGATGCGTACGGCCCGACCTCCGGCGGCGTCAATATTCTCGTACGCGACCGGGGGCCGGGGATTCCGGATGCCGAACACGAGCGGGTGTTCGCCCCGTTCGTACGCACCGAAGCTTCGCGCAACACCAGCACTGGCGGCGTCGGGCTCGGGCTGGCAATCACGCGCTCAATTATCCGTGGCCACGGAGGCGATGTGAGGCTCCGTAATCTTCCAAAAGGGCTGGAAGTCTGCCTTCATGTGCCGCTGGAGCAACCGGAGCAAAACGATTCCATTTTGAGGTGTCCGAAACAACCGGGGCGGACTCTTCAAGGTCTTGAGAGACAATCCCCTTATGAGCGGAGATATTTAGACCGGCGTTCGATCTCATCACGGACGAACTCAAAGCTGTGATCGCCATTGGACAATTCCACCAACATTTGCGCGGCAAAAATCACGTGGAAGTCGGAAGAGGAGAGTTGATGTCCGCTGGATGCAAGCAGAGAGCTGTACTCTTTGGCCCGGACCTCAGCGTTTCCAGACCGAGTTTCAATTTGAAGTCCCCGCTTCCTGCATACCAGGATTGAATCCAGGCTGATCGGACTCTTCGCTGCACTTTTTGGGCTCGCCCTCCGCAACTCGGAATGAACCGGATGCGCGGCGGTGACGACGAAACCGGATGCTGAAATGGCTTCGTGAATGGCAGCCCAACCCTCTGCTTTCGAATGATGGAAGCTGAAAGCGAGGATGCCGTCGGGTTTTAAGACGCGATGGCATTCCTTGAAGACCTTGGAGAGGAGTGTTGCAAATGTTCTCGGGTCTTTGTGCTGAACTTCGCCGAGCCGCGATGAATCTGCGCTCCGCATCGATACATCTCTCTTGGCCAACGCCGGAGATAGCCAGGCATAGAAGAAATCGCTCAATTCACTATAGTGAATAAAGTCGAAATAGGGCGGGTCGGTGATCACCGCATCAATTGACGCGTCAGGAACAGGTAGTTTGGAGCTGTCACCATTCAGGATCAATATGCCCGATTTCGATGTCTTCAATTCGCCCCAATCATCTGCCAAGATCGGGCGGAGGGAGGGACTCGCGACGACTCTTTTCGTGCCTGCCCGTTCTCCCGTGCGATTACGTTCGATCAGTAATTCGAAGGGCTCGTCAGGAGCGGAACCTGTTCGCCGTCCGGCGTTGTGACGCATTTGCACCAAAAAAAATAGAGGACGGGGATCGCGTTGCCCGTTTTCGGGTCAATGGTGAGATAGTATTGGCGAATATCGTCA
>Ga0182739_1001857_pt1 | contig 20771 bp, 15 predicted proteins | sample eDN5th30CBELigBY_FD_128873 | JGI IMG/M metagenome (GOLD analysis project Ga0182739, IMG submission 128873) | Enriched backyard soil microbial communities from Emeryville, California, USA - eDNA 5th pass 30_C BE-Lig BY (version 2) (version 2) | ecosystem: Environmental > Terrestrial > Soil >...
CACGGCCTTGCGCTTGGCCATCCACAGGTCCAGGACCTCGTTCTCCATGAGCTGGCGCGTCTGGATGTCCAGCGCGGAGAACGGCTCGTCCATCAGGATGATGTCGGGATCGCGGATCAGCGTCTGCGCCAGCATGGCGCGCTTGCGCATGCCGCCTGACATCTGGTGCGGATAGCGGCCCTCGAAGCCGCCCAGCCCGACGCGGCGCATCCATTCGCGCCCGCGCTCCAGCGCCTCGGCGCGTGGCACGTTGGCGAACTCCAGGCCGGCGATGACGTTGTCCAGCGCGCTGCGCCAGGGCAGCAGCGCCTCGCCCTGGAACATGTAGCCCGCGCGTTCGTTGATGCCGACCAGGGGCTGGCCGAAGACCTTCACCTGCCCCGAGGACGGCGCCAGCAAGCCCGCGCTGACGTTGAGCAACGTGGACTTGCCGCAACCGGTCGGGCCCACCACCGACACGAACTCCCCTGGCGCGATGGCCAGGGTCGTGTCGCTGACGGCGGTGTAGCGCTGCGAACGGTCATCACGCGAGACAAAGGTGCAACTTATGTTTTCCAGCGACAGTGCAGCTTCAGCCATTGGCGTACTTCTCGTTGGCGCGGCGCGCAAAATCGTTGGTCCACACCTTCGAGGCGTCGACCTTCGAGGCGTTGAATTCAGCCTGGTAGGCCGCCAGCGCCTTGAGCGCGGTCGCGGCGCCGTCTTCGGGGATCATGCCGTCGGGCGACAGGCCTTCCATGCTCTTGGCAAGCGCCGCCTTGTAAACCGCCGGGTCGCCCAGCAGGTAGGCTTCCGGCACGACCTTGGCGATTTCTTCGGGGCCGGCCTTCTGGATCCACTTGTCCGCGCGCACGATGGCGTTGGTCAGCGCCTGCGTGGTGTTGGGGTTGGCGTCGATGAAGGCCTGCGGCGCATACAGGCTGCCCGCCGGCATGTTGCCGCCGAAGATGTCCTGCGTGTCCTTGAGCGTGCGGGTGTCGACGATGATCTGGATCTCGCCGGGCATTTCCAGCATCGAGACCACCGGGTCGGTGTTGGAGATGGCGTCGATCTGGCCGCTGCGCAGCGCGGTGACCGCGCCGGCGCCGGCGCCCACGCCAATGAACGAAACGTCGGAAGCCTTCAGGCCATGCTTGGCCAGGAAGAAGCTGACCACCATGTTGGTGGACGAACCCGGCGCGGTCACGCCGATCTTCTTGCCCTTCAGGTCGGCCGCGCTCTTGTAGCCGGGCAGGTTCTTCTTGGAGACGCCCACGCCGATCATCGGCGCGCGGCCCTGCAGCACGAAGGCGCGATAGGCCTGGCCCTTGGAATGCATGGACAGCGTGTGCTCGAACGCGCCGGACACCACGTCCGCGCTACCGCCCACGACCGCCTGCAAGGCCTTGGAACCGCCGGCGAAGTCGGCGATGCTGACGTCCAGCCCTTCGTCCTTGAAGTAGCCGCGCACTTCCGCGATAGTGAGCGGAAGGTAATAGATCAGCGGCTTGCCGCCGACGGCGATCTGGACCTTGGTCTTTTCGAGCTTCTGCGCGCGCACGATAGCGGGGGCCATGCCCATGACGCCGGCAGCGCCGGCCATCTTGAGCAGTTCACGGCGGGTGACTGTCATTGGTTTGTCTCCTGGTTGTCGGGTTTGCCGATAGCGCCGGTCTTCGCCAGCTCGTCGATAGCCGCTGAATCATACCCCAGCGATTTCAGGACTTCCTCGGTATGTTCCCCTAATTTCGGGCCCACCCAGCGCGTCTGGCCGGGCGTTTCGGACAGCTTGGGCACCACGGCGGGCAGTTTGACGGGGCTGCCATCGGCAAGGCGGTGCTGCTCGATCATGCGGCGCGCAAGGAACTGCGGATCGCTGAACATGTCGGCCACGCTGTAGATCTTGCCCACCGGCACGTCGGCGCGCTTGAGCGCGTCCAGCGCCGCATCGATGCCGCGCCCGTCGCACCATTGCTGGATGGCGCCGTCGATCTCGTCGACGCGCCGCGCGCGGCCGTCGTTGCGCACCAGCTCCGGGTCCTCGGCAAGATCGTCGCGGCCGATCGCCCGCATCAGGCGATGGAAGATCGCGTCGCCGTTGCCCGCGATGACGATGTTCTGTCCGTCGCGGGTGGTGTAGGTATTGGAGGGCACGATGCCGGGCAGCGCGCCGCCCGTGCGTTCGCGCACCACGCCGGCCACGTCGTACTCGGGGACCAGGCTTTCCATCATGTTGAACACGGCTTCGTACAGCGCCACGTCCACCATCTGCCCCTGCCCCGCCTGGCAGTCGTCGCCCGCCTTGCCGTTCCAGCGGCCGCCGGTGGCGTCGCGATGGCGCAGCGCCATCATCGCGCCAATCACGCCATGCAGGGCCGCGATGGAATCGCCGATGGAAATGCCGACGCGCAGCGGCGGGCGGTCGGGGTGGCCGGATACGTAGCGCAGGCCGCCCATCGATTCGCCGATGGCGCCAAAGCCTGGCTGGTCTTTCATGGGGCCCGTCTGCCCATAACCGGACAGGCGCACCATGATGAGGGCGGGGTTGATGGCGCGCAGTTGTTCGTAGCCCAGGCCCCACTTCTCCAGCACGCCGGGCCGGTAGTTTTCGACCACCACGTCGGCGTCCAGCGCCAGCTTGCGGGCGATCTCCTGGGCGCGCGGATCTTTCAGGTTGAGCGCGATGGATTGCTTGTTGCGGGCCTGCACCGTCCACCACAGGGAATTGCCCTCGTGCAGATGGCGCCAGCTGCGGATGGGGTCGCCGCCGCCCGTGCCGTCAGGGCCGTGCGGGGTTTCCACCTTGATGACGTCGGCGCCGAATTCGCCGAAGATGCGCGCGGCGAACGGGCCGGCGATGAGCGTGCCGAGTTCCAGGACCTTCAGGCCGGTCAGCGCTGACATGGCTTGTCTTCCTCACATTTCTGGCCCTGGCGATACGTAGCCGCAGGGCGTTCTGATACCGCGAGCGTCAGGTGGTCTTGCGCTCCATCAGGGCCCAGGCGATGGTGCCCGCGTCGACGTATTCCAGTTCGCTGCCGGCGGGCACGCCGCGCGCCAGGCGCGTGACCCGCAGGCCGCGCTCGCCCAGCGCTTCGCCCAGGAAATGGGCCGTGGTCTCACCTTCCGCGGTGAAGTTCGTGGCGAGGATGACCTCCTGCACCACACCGTCGGTCGCGCGCTTGATCACGCGATCGAAATCCAGTTCGCGCGGACCGATGCCTTCCAGCGGCGCCACCCGGCCCATCAGCACGTAGTACAGGCCGCGGTAGCCGTGGCTGGACTCGATCATGTTCTGGTCGGCTGGCGTTTCCACGATGCACAGCAGCGTGGGATCGCGCTTGGCGCTGGAGCAGGTGGCGCAGACCTCGTCTTCCGAGAAGCTGTTGCAGCGCGCGCAGTGCTTGAGGTCCCGCACCGCGCCCGCGAGCGCCCGCCCCAGCATGTCCGCGCCTTGCGGGTCATGCTGCAACAGGTGATAGGCCATGCGTCTGGCCGAGCGCACGCCCACGCCAGGCAGCCGCCGCAGCGCTTCGATCAGCGTGACGAGCGGCTCGGGTTCAGGCAGCAAAGGATCCATCTCAGCCTACGGCAGCGGCAATCAGAAGGGCAGCTTCATGCCCGGGGGCAGCGGCATGCCGGCGGTCACCGAGGCCATCTTTTCCTGGGAGGTGGCTTCGGCCTTGCGCAGCGCGTCGTTGAACGCGGCGGCGACCAGGTCTTCCAGCATGTCCTTGTCGTCGGCCAGCAGCGACGGGTCGATCTCGACGCGCTTGACGTCGTGACGGCAGCTCATGGTGACCTTCACCAGGCCGCCGCCCGAGGCGCCTTCCACCTGGATGTCGGCCAGCGCGTCCTGCGCCTTCTTCATGTTTTCCTGCATCTGCTGCGCTTGGCGCATCAGGCCGGCGAGTTGTCCTTTCATCATGATGGGAGCTTCCTTGAACGAGGGGAATGAGGGGGGCCGCCGCCCTAGGCGGCGGCCGGGGAATCTACGTGGCGGATCGAGCCGGGCACGACATGACCGCCAAAATCCGCCAACAGCGCCTGCACGAAGGGATCTTCGGCCACGGCGTTTTCGGCGGCCAACTGGCGCGCCGCGGTCTCGGCCTTGGCCACGGCATGGGCCGTGGCGTCGCCGGTGACGCCGACCTGCACGTCCAGCCGTATGCCTTGCCCGAAATGTTCGCACAGGACGGTTTGCAGGCGCACGCGGCTTTCGCTTTCGGCCAGGGTCTTGACCGCCACGCGCAGCACGATCGCATCGCCCTGCACACCGGCCCATTCGCTCTGGCGCGCCAGTTCGGCGGCCAGGCCGGTCACGGGGAGGCGGGCGGCCAGCTCGGGCCATGACGCCGAATCCATGTCGGACAGGCGGGCGCGCGACGCGCGCTTGCGGCCAGGCGCCGGGCCTGCACGCCGGGGGGCTGGCGCCACCGGCGCCGTCGAGGGCGTGGTGGCCAGCGTTTCGAAATCGTCGTCCGGATCGGAGGTGAAGCCGCCGTCGGGCACGAACCCGCCTTCGGCTTCAAAGGGTATTTCTTCGTCGACCCAGGCCGGCGGACCATCGGCGTCGTCCATGGCCGGCGACGCCGCGATGGCTGCCGCGGCGGGCGTCACCGCCAGCGCGGCCGAGCCCTGTGCCTTGGCAGCCGCGGCGCCGGCGGGCGCATCGGAAGCGTCAGCGGGCAAGTCCTCCCATGGGGGAACGCCGTGGCTGCCGGCCGATTGCGGGCTGGTCGCGGAGGTGGCCGGCGGTTGCGCCTGCGGGACGCCGGCAGGATCGGCCGGTGAACGGGACGCGAGGCTGGCGGCGGCTGGGTCGAGCGCAACGCCGGCAGCGGCCGGGGCGTTGGCGACCAGGGGATCGGCTGCCGGAGAGACGGACGCGGGGGCGTCGGGCGCGGTTGTGGGTTCGGCTGCGGGTGCGGCGGTAGCTGTAGCTGCGGGGGTAGCTGTGGCTGCGGCTGCGGGCACCACGGAAGCGGACGTGGCCGCATCGGCTCGGGCGTAATGCGCTGCCCCGCCCTCGCTGGGCGCAGCCGCATCGCCTGCTGCAGCCTGGTTGGCCGCCGCATTGCCCGACGCGGCGTGGCTTGGGGCGCCATTGTTCGCGGACGCGAGGGAGGACGGCACGGCGATTGCCGGGGCGCGCGTTGCCCCATCCGCGTCAGCTCCCGCCTCAGCCCCCGTCGCAGCGTTGGCGTGCGAGGCGGCGGCCACGGCCGGTTCGGCCGCTGCCTGGCGGGCCGGCGCGGCGGGCGCTTCCAGCGCGGTCTGCGGCCCGGCATCGCCGTTGAGCGACAGCATGCGCAGGCACGCCATGATGAAGCCTGCGTACTCGTCCGGCGCCAGGGTCAATTCGCCGCGGCTATGCACCGCAACGGAGTAGAACAGTTGCACGGCGTCTGGATGCAGCGCCTGCGCGAGACGCGCGATGTCGGCCGCCAGCGGGTCTTCAGCCGCAGTGACGCCAGTCACGCGCTGCTCGATGGCGACGCGCGACAGCAGCACGGCCAGATCCGCCAGCGCGCCGGCATAGGACAACCCGCGGATCGCGAGCTCATCGGCCACGGCCAGCACGCCCTTTGCGTCGCCGGTTGACAGGGCGTCCAGCAGGCGGACGAGATGGCGCTGGTCGATGGTGCCGAGCATGCCGCGCACGGCGTCCTCGGTCAGGTTGCCCGCGCTGTAGGCGATGGCCTGGTCGGTGAGCGACAAGGCGTCGCGCATCGAACCCGACGCGGCCTGGCCGATCAGGCGCAGGGCCGGCACTTCAAAACCGACCTCTTCCTGACCCAGCACGGCCTGCAGGTGGCCGACGATGGAGTCGGCCGGCATCTGCTTCAGATTGAATTGCAGGCAGCGCGACAGGACCGTCACCGGGATCTTCTGCGGGTCGGTCGTGGCCAGGATGAATTTGACGTGCGGCGGCGGCTCTTCCAGCGTCTTGAGCATGGCGTTGAACGCATGCCCGGTCAGCATGTGGACTTCGTCGATCATGTAGACCTTGAAGCGCCCCGCGCCCGGCGCGTAGACCGCCTGCTCCAGGAGCTGGGTCATCTCTTCGACGCCGCGGTTGGACGCGGCGTCCAGCTCGAGGTAGTCGACAAAGCGCCCGGCATCGATTTCGGTGCAGGCGCGGCAGACGCCGCAGGGCTTGGAGGTGATGCCGGTTTCGCAGTTGAGCGATTTGGCCAGGATGCGCGAGAGCGTGGTCTTGCCTACGCCCCGGGTGCCGGTGAACAACCAGGCGTGATGCAGGCGTTGCGTGTCGAGCGCATGGGTGAGCGCGCGCACCACGTGATCCTGTCCCACCAGGGTATCGAACGATCGCGGCCGCCACTTGCGGGCCAATACCAGATAAGTCATGGCTGGATTGTAGAGCCTGATTGTTGAACCCGTTGATCGAGCGGGCTGGAATGCAAAGGGGACGGGCTTATTCCCGTGGATTGAATCCTTGGAAAATAACCCCGTCCCCTTTGAAAGCGATGTAGCAAACGCTACCTGCCTTGAAGAATCCGGTTGGCGAGCCTTACTCCGGCACTGACCCTAAACGACTATGGCTGCTTCGTTCCCGACCTGACCAGGTTCACCGTCGAACCATGCGAAGGGGCCCGCCAGTCGAGATTCTAGCAGAGCCGCGCTTCGCGCGCTCGCTCGAATCTCGACTGGCGGGCCCCGAGGGGCAGTATGTGGGCCCCCTCCCCAGCCCTCCCCCCGAGGGGGAGGGGGTGGGGGCTTCGCTTCGCTGGCCCCTTCGGCTCGCTTCGCTTTGCCTGGCTTTCGGGAGGGCGGCTTAGTGTGGGGGGGGGGCTTATTTCGCTGGGCTTGTTTCGCTTGGCTTAATTCGCTTGGGTTGCTTCGTTCCTAGGGCAGATCTATCCATGCTTTTGCGCGGGGGAAGTACAGGGCGGCGCGGGCGCGGCGGCCGTCCAGGGCGGAGACTTGGGTGCAGTAGCGTTGCAGCTGTTCGCCGTGGCGTTGGCGCATGCGGGTGGCGAAGGCGTTGGGGGATTCGCCGGGATGGGGGCGGCCGGTTTTGTAGTCGACGATCAGCCAGCCGTCTTCGGTGCTGAGGGCGAGGTCGATGACCGAGACCTTGCCTGCGGCGTCGATGAGGGGCCATTCACGGCGGGCGCCGGATTGGGACAGGAGCCATAGGCCGCGCTCGTCGGCGAGCGTGGCTTGCAGGGTGTCGAGGACGGCTTCGGCGGCTGCGTCTGCCTGGCTGGCGGGGATGCCTGCGCGGGTGAGCTGGCGGCGCATGGCGGGCAGGCGCGGGGCCAGGGCCTCGGCGGGCCATGCCTGGATGCCGTCCTGGCCGATGCGGGCGAGCCAGGCGTGAGCCAGTGTGCCGATGGCGGCGTCGTAGCCCGCTTCGAGTTGCCAGGCGGGATGTTCAGCGGCTTCGCCCCAGGCGCCGCGGGCGGCGGTGGCGAAGCCCGCGCTCATGGTGACCTGGGATTGGCGTTGCAGGTGCGCCAGGCCGGCGCCGTCGATGCGCCGCAGGGGCTCGCCCTGCCATTCGGGGGCATCGTCCTGCGCCTGCGCGGTGTCTTCGTTCAAAGACGGCGGCACGGGCGGCGTCAGGCAGGGCCAGAGGCGGCCGAGCAGGCTGGCGGCGGGCGGTGTCTTGGCCTGGCCGGTGGCGTCGTCGATCGACACGTGGCCCACCAGATGCAGCCGTTTGCGCGCGCGCGTGGCGGCCACGTAGAGCAGGCGGTCGATTTCGTAGGAAGCGCGGCGGGCTTCGCGGGCGCCCAGGTAGCGCGAGACCGGGTCGGCTTCGGTTTCGGCGCGCGGCTTGACGGGACCGAACAGGACGCGGCCGCCGCTTTGTTCGAAGCGCACCAGCGGCGCCTGGTCGCCGCGGGGAGCGCGGTGCAGGCCGTAGAGGATCACGGTTTCGAACTGCAGGCCCTTGGACTTGTGCATGGTCATGATTTCGACCGCGCCTTCATCCTCGTCGGCGGCATCCGGCGCGGCGAAGAGGCGCGCGATCCCGGCGTCCAGCGCGGATACATCGATGTTGCCGTGCGGCGCCAGGCGCTCGACGAGCTGGAACAGGCTTTCCGCGTCATTGGCGACCGACAGTCCCGCATACAGGCCGGGGCCGCCCAGGCGGCGCCACAGCGACTCGACCCACGCGGCGAACGGGATCGCGCCTGATGCGTTGCGCTTGTCGAGCAGGACTGCCGCCACCTGGCGCAGGCGGGCGAATTCGTCGGCGCTGAGCAAAGCCTGGGCAGACGGCGCGTCGGGCTCTGCGGCGGGCGCGTCGAACAGCGACCCCTGCGGCGCCGCGGCCGACGCACCTGTCTCCAGGACAGGCTGCGGCGTCATGCGCAAGGCACGTTCCAGCAGGACCGGCACCGGCGTGACGTGGTCGTCGCCGAACAGGCGTTGCAGCGATGTCAGCGTCAAGCCGCAATACGGCGCGCGCAGCACGGACAGCCACGCCAGCCGGTCGGCCGGATGCGACAGGGCGCGCACGAGCTGCACCAGGTCCGCCACCACCGGGCGCAGGGCCAGCGGCACCAGATCCACCGCGCGGCATCGGATGCCTTCCTGTGCCAGCCGGCGAGTCAGATTGCCCAGGTGGCTGCGCGCGCGCACCAGGATCGCCACCGGATGCTTGGCGCCCTTGTGCTCGATCAGGGCCTGGCGCACCAGGCCCACCGCGATATCCTCGGCCTGCGCTTCGGCGGGCGCCGCGCCCTCTCGCGACCACGCCGGATGAAAGCGCACGGCGGGATCGGGCAAGGCCGGATGGAAGGCGGTGGACGGGCTGTAGGCGATGGCGCCTGCCGCGGCGTCGCTGCGTTGGGGCAGCAGCGACACGAACGACTTGTTCACCCAATCCACGATGCCGGCCTGAGAGCGGAAGTTGTCAGTCAGGTTCAGGAAGTCGGGCTTGACCTCGCCGACGCCCAGGTCCGCCACCTCCAGGAAGAGGCCCACCTCCGCCTTGCGGAAGCGGTAGATCGATTGCATGGGATCGCCCACCAGGAACAGGCTGCGGCCGTCGCCGGACTGCCAGCCCGAGGTCAGCGTGCGCAGCAGGTCGAGCTGCGTCTGGCTGGTGTCCTGGAACTCGTCGATGAGCAGATGCCGGATCGAGGCGTCCAGCTTGAGCAGCAGTTCGCCAGGATCGTCGGCGCTGCCCAACGCGGCGGCGGCGCGCTGGGCGATTTCGATGAAGTCGACTTCTCCCTGGTCGGCGAACCGCAGCCGCAATTGCGCCACGGCGAGCGCCAGCGTCATGAGCTGGGCGCCCAGCACTTCCCATTGCGCATCCGTGAAATGCGGCGCCGGGATATCGCGCACGGCATGCAGGCGTCTCACCCACGCGGCCTGCGCGTCCGCGCCTTCCAGCCATGCCACGAACGGTTCCTTGTGCGCGCACTTGGGCGGAAATCCCAGGTTCTTGGTGACGGTCTTGCGCAAAGACCCCGTGCCGGTCAGCAGCAGATGCGCGACCGCGCGCCACGCGTCCAGCAGCTCGGCGTCGGGCTGCAGGTCTTCGGTCCAGTCCAGCAACGCCGCAAGCTTGTTGTCCCCATCGCCGTCCTGCAGGTGGGCGGCGGCCAGGCGCGCCGGGCCGCAAAGCGCCTCCGACCAGCCGTAGGGCATGGCCGCGCACAGCGCGTCGAGATCTTCGCCGATGGCTTCGGCCAGCGTCGCCTCCAGGGCCTCGCGATCGGAGCCGTGCCGCAGCAGCGGCAGCCACTGGTCGCGCTGCCCCAGCATGTCGGCGATCGCGTCTTTTGCCGCCTGCACGTCGACATCCAGGTGCCTGAGCAGAATGCGCACGGCCTCGTATTCGTCCGCCAGATCCAGCGTGGCGCGGGCGGCGGCCTCGTAGTGGGTACGCGCGTCGTCCGTGATGTCGGGCATGCCGCCCAGCTCGGACAGCCACGGCATGCTGCGCACCAACCCCGCGCAGAACGAGTCGATGGTGCGGATGGCCAGGCGCGCGGGATGCTCGAGCAGATGCCAGCCCAATTCGGCGTTGCGCGCCAGCGCCGCGCGGGCCAGGTCCCAGCTCCGGCGTTCGTGCGCGGCCTCGGGCGGCGCGTCCAGCCCGCGCCGCAACTTGCTGAGCACGCGCGCGTGCATCTCGGACGCCGCCTTGCGCGTGAACGTGATGGCGACGATTTCCTCGGGACGGTTGACGGTGGCGAGCAGCGCCAGGATGCGATCGGTCAGCAGCTCGGTCTTGCCCGACCCCGCGGGGGCCTGGACCAGGAAAGAGCGCGTCGGGTCCAGCGCCGCCGCACGCGCGGCATGATCCTGAGGCTCTCGGTCGGCCTGCTGCGGGCGAACTATTTCGGCCATGGCTTATGCATCCTCGTCGTCAAGATGCAAACGCAGGAACGGCAATGCATCGCAGTATTTCAGGTCGTCACGCCGGTAGGCCATGTTGGCCGCATACCCCGCGACATATTCATCGGCCAGCCCCTCGATCGCCACGCGCCAGCGCTGGCGGATCTCGGGCCATGTCAGGCCGTCGAAGTACTTGCTTTCGCTGGCCAGCGTGACGCCCGGAATGCCCAGGTCTTCGTCGGCCAGGCCCTGCGCGGCGACCTGGCGTGCGTGGATCTGCGCCAGCACCAGGCCCGCCGCTTCGCCGCCCGCGGCATCGGCCAGCACGGACGCGTAGAACGGCAACTGCACATTCACGGGACGGTTGCGCGACCAGTCCGGCTCCGGCTTGGCCGCGGCCACGCCGGTCTTGTAGTCGACAATGACGTTGCGTCCGTCGGGCAGGGTGTCGATGCGGTCCAGCCGCAGCTTCAGGTTGAGCGCGCCGCGCTGCCACTGGTGATTCTTTTCGACCTGCGCCACGGCGAACGGCAGGCGCTGCGCCTCAAGGTCCAGCCAGGACGCCAGCACGCCCTGCGCGCGCTGGCATTCCAGGGCCCGCAGCGCAGGCGCGTACTCCTTGAGTTCTTCGTCGGCGGCCTGCGCCACGGCCTGTTCCAGCAGCGCGGGCAACCGGCCGCAGGCAAGCTGTTCATGCAGCGATTCCTGGTCGGGCATCATGCCCCACACGATTTCCAGCGCCTTGTGCAGGAATTGGCCCCGCACGTTCACGGTGGCCGCATCGGCATAGGGGGCGAGTTCGCGGCCGCCCAGGCGGTGGCGCACAAAAGCCCACAGCGGATTGCGCGCCTGCGTGTCCAGCACGTCCAGACCGCCGCCGCCGCGGCTTCCCGCAGCCAGGGGCGGACCTTGCGCGTCGTCCAACGATTCCTGGGGCAAGGCCGGCTGTGCCGGGGCCTGGGCGGGCGCCCAGTCGGTCAGGTCCAGGGCCGCGATCAGGGGCGACGGGCGCAACTCCCGCTCGCCGTCCATGTGCGCATGGCTGACGATGATCTGCGGCGCGCAGCGGCACAGCGCCGCGTACATGCCTTCGGCCCATTCGCGCTCGCGCTCGGGCGTGGCGCGCGGCGCCCTGGCCTGGCGCAGCACCGCCAGCGGCAATAGCGGATTGGGCTTGGGCGAGGCAGGCAGCACGTCGTCGGTTAGCCCGAGCAGCCAGAGGCCGTCCCAGGCCCCTCCTTCCGCTTCCAGCAAGCCCAGCACGTCCAGCCGCGCCAGCGGATCGCGCTGCGGCTGGAACGACGAGGAACGCGCCACGCTTTCCAGGAGGTTCACGGCCGCCACGCCGCCCAGGCGGCCAGCGGCCGGCGCCAGCGCCGAAAAACTTCCCAGCGCATCGCCCAGGGCCCCCATGACCTGATAGCCCACGCTATCGAGCGCCGCTTCGCCGGGAAAGCCCAGGGCGGTCAACGCGGCTTTCATGCGCAGCATCCAGACGTCGCACGTGGCCTGGCGGCCGCCCCGCGTCCAGATTTCCATGGCCTGGTCCCACGCCTGCGCCAGTGCGGGAAGGTCTGCCAGCAGCCTGCGCCATTCCTGCTGCCCGACATGCAATTGGCCCTGGCGACGCCAACGCGCGTCAAGCGTCGCGAGGCGCGCGCGATCGCGCACGTCGCCGGCGCAGTGGCCCGCGAGCAGCGCGGCGCCCAGCACGTCGACGCCGCAGCCCTTGCCGGGCGCGCATTCGGCCAGCGCACGCAGCCAGGCCAGCGCGGCGCGCGCCATGGGCCATTCGTCGAGCGGTCGGCCAACCGCGACGTTGAAGGCAAAGGCAGGCGCGCCATCGCGGCCGGCCAACGCCTGCCCCAGCACCCGCCGCGCAAACGGCGATTCCGCTTCCAGTTGCGGCGAGACGATGGCATAGCGGCCGGTGGGATTGGACTTCAATTGCCGGGCCGCCCAGTCGGCGGCGGCGCGCCATTCGGCCCCCTGGTCGGCGGCCTCGAATCGCCGGGGCAAGGCCTGCACGCGCAGGGCGTCGCGCCATTGCGCGACATCCGTGCCCTGCGCCTGGAAGGCGCGTAGCAGACGTTCGAAACGGGGCGAGATGTCCGTGAATCCGGCAAGCACCAATTGCGCGGGGGTGGCCAAGCGGCCTTCCTCGAGCGCACGCAACACGCGTGCGTAGCCCTGGTTGGCGTCCTCGGCGTCGATACCCGCGAGCGTGCGGCGATAGCGTTCGCGCCACCGCGCGAATCCGCGGTATTCGTCGGTGTCGGCGCCGGACGGCACCTGCAAGGCCCATTCGTCCATCAACAGATCGGCGTCCATGGACAGCCGCGCGGCCTGGCTGGCGTCCAGCAGCACGCGTTCGGCTTCTTCGAGGCGGATCGCTTCCGTCCAGACGAGCTGCGTGGCGAAACTGTCCAGCCGGTAAGCCGGCACGCCTTCGTCGGCCTCGAATGCGAGTTCGTTGGCGGACTCGGCCAGCCAGGCGGACAGCGGCAGGATGCGCGGCAGTTCGCTGACCTGGCGCTCCTGCCGCAGCAGCCCGGCCAGTTCAAGCGTGAGCCGGCGCGACAGGCGGTTGTTCACCGTCAGCACGAGCGTGCCGGCTGCGGGCAGGCTGGCGATCTCGGGCAGAGAAAGATCGGAATAGGAAGGCGATGCGTCCTGCATGGGCACCCACGAGGGCAGCGGTCGGCTGCGCGGAATTAGGGATAAAAAAGCGGAGAAAATCTCCGCCGTAGGATACCGCGAGCCGGACCGCGAATGCAGTGCGTGCGCGCCTATTTGCCACTCAGGGCAAAAGGCGCAATGACATACTTCTGGCCGTGCCGCTCGCAGTCGTCAACCAACTGATGCCAGGCCCGAACACGGGTCACCCGCGCTCCGCCCAGGCCGGGATCCTCGCCGTCGGCGGGGATATCGGCCAAACGCACGCCATCGGTAGTATCCATCAGACTGGCCTCTCGAATTTCCCGGTCCAGGCTGCCGTCCCACTGAACCAGGCTGCCCTCTTCCAGCCAATACAGCCACACCTGCGTATTGCCGTCCCGCCACTTATATCCGACGAGACAAAAATGGTTGGTGCCATCCTGCTTCTTGAAGTACGCCACCCGGTTCTTGATCGCCCTCTCGGGCTGGTGGTAATACGGGTTTGCCGACACCAGAAAGCGCTCGTCCGGAGGCGTGCGGAACGGCTCGTCAGGGAAGCCGTTCGCACGAGCAAACATAGGAAACGCAAGAAAGAGAACCGCGAGCCATGCCTTCATGCGAGTCGCCTTCTTGATTTTCAAAACGTCGACTCGAGAGAAGGCTTCCGCCCGACCCAGGATCATGACCGCATCCGTCATTGTGGTTACCACCAGGCTGGCAACCTCGCTGGGCTTATTCGAAACATAAGCCTCCGCTTTTCCCTGTTTACTTGCGAGACTTGCACCGCGATATAGGGCGCGTCTGAAATCCCGGTTAAAAGCCGCAGAGCGCGGCCAGGTTTTCCCAGTGAATCTGCATCTCAGGCGTGGTGTAGCCCCAGAATGCCAGGCCCAGCACCGCCGCCAGCGCAACCACGCCGAAGGCGCGCCAGCCCTTGCGGCGAGGAGCTTCAGGATGCGGGCGGTGGGTCATGGCGTGGCTCCGGTTTGCCGTGATCAAGCCGTGGCCGGCTGCGCCGGCGTCACCGGTTGTTCGCGCACGGGCAGGCACAACAGTGCGGCGATGACGGCGAGCGCCACGCCCAGCCACCAGACCAGATCGTAGCTGCCGGTCTTGGCGTAGGCATAGCCGCCCAGCCATACGCCGATGAAACTGCCGAGCTGGTGGCCCAGGAACACGATGCCGGACAGCGTGGCCGCATAGCGCAGGCCGTAGATCTGTCCGATCAACCCCTGCGTCAACGGCACCGTGCCCAGCCAGAACAATCCCATCCACGCCGCAAAGGCGTACAGCACCCAGGGCGACAGCGGCATCCAGAGCAGCAGCAGGATGCCGAACGCGCGCATGAAGTACACCACCGCCAACAGGCGCTTCTTGCTGTATTGGCCGCCCAGCTTGCCCGCGTAGAACGAACCCAGCACGTTGAAGAGACCGATGAGCGCGATGGCCGTGGCGCCCTGCCCTGCCGTCAGCCCGCCGTCGGTCACATAGGCCGGCAGGTGCAAGGTGATGAACGCGGTATGAAAGCCGCAGACGAAATAACTCCAGAACAGGAAGTGGAACGAAGGATGGCGCACGGCCTGCTTGATCGCGGTCGAGAGCGACTGCTGCGGGCCCGCATGGACCTGCGGGCGGCCGCGCAGGTAATACGCCAGCGGCGCGGCGCAGGCCACGAACATCGACAGCACCCACAGCGCGCCCGTCCAGTCCAGGCCGCTGATCAGCAACTGGCCCGTTGGCACGACGGCAAACTGGCCCAGCGAGCCGCCCGCGCTGGCGATGCCCATCGCCGTGCTGCGGTAGGCCGGCGGCACGGAACGCGCGACGACGGGCAGGATCACGGGAAAGGTGGTGCCCGCCTGTCCCAACCCGACCAGCACGCCCGCGGTCAGGTAAAGCGTGGCTTCGTCGGTGGCAAAGCGCGTGCCGATCAGTCCCAGCATGTACAGCAGCGCGCCCAGCGCAATGGTGCGGCCCGAACCGTAGCGATCGGCCAGCATGCCCATGAAAATGCAGGCCAGCCCCCACACCAGGTTCTGCAGGGCAAACGCCATGGAAAACACTTCGCGGCTCCAGCCATGCGCCAGGCCCATGGGCTGCATGAACAGGCCGAAAGTGGCGCGCACGCCCATGGCAAGCAGCACGACCAGGGTGCCCAAGACAATGGTGCGTGCGGAAATCGTATCGGTTTGGCTAGACATGAAACCCGTGTCTGGTTGTTTTTGGGGGTTGCGTCCCCTCCTCGGGACGGCCCGGCGCGACGGCGGACGCAACCATCATATACAAAGTCGTCGCGCGGACCGGCGAATAACCCGGTTGGCCCAACGCCCTTCGCGCCTCCCGCCCCAAATCGGACCAAACGCTGCACCGTCGGATTTGGGGCTTGCACCGGCTGCTGATAGACTTGCGTCCTGCTTCGAAGCCCGCGACCGCAGTGCTACACTTTTCGCTCCCGCGATTCGCAGCAATATCAAGGCCTTATGCGCGGACGCGCCCTGTCGGGCGCCCCGCTGCCCGCCAAGTGCGGCGGGCTTACCTTGCACATCACTCCAGCTCGCCGTAGTTAAATGGATATAACCGGCCCCTCCTAAGGGTCAATTGGTGGTTCGATTCCACCCGGCGAGGCCAGTCCGGCCTCGGCCTGCGCGCCGTCCTCCCCCCGCAAGTTCCGCTCGTTCAGCCAGATGAGGGTTAATCCGGGCTACGCTCTTGCGCGCCGCACAGTTAGCGTTGCGACTTCCGACATGTGACCAATTGCTGCCACGGTTCGGCCCCCAAGGACATTTTTTTGGGTAAACGTCGTAAATCGCCTTGCGTGACTCTTGAAATTACTGTTTAAATTCGACGCGTAAGCCCATAATTCATCTGGACTTTTCCTGATCCGACGAAACCGCCGGCTTAAGAAATATTTGTTCACAGACCGACAAGCCTGCTCAACCATGGCCTTTTCCTGGACACGTGCAATAGCAAGAGCCCTGGCGCCTGCCGCGCTGGCGGTGTGCGCGCTCCTGCCCCCCGCGGCGCAAGCTGCCAAGAATTCCGACCCTTGCAAGACCAACGCCAAGTCGTCGGCCTGCAAGGCGCAACAAGCAAAGAAAGCCCCGGCGCCCAAGGCGGGCTCGGGCAAGAGCGCCGCGGCCAAGCAGGCCGCGCCCTCCGCCAAGAAGGCGCCGCCCAAGTCCTCGTCGGCCAAGAAATCCCCGCCCAAGCGCGGCAGCCAGGTTGCCGCCAAAGGCTCGCCCTCCAAGAAGGCAGGCGCGTCGGGCAAGAATGGCAAGGGCGGCAAGGCCGACAAGGCCGCGCGCGGCCGCCGGGTCGCCGCAGCGGCCGCCGCCAGCGCCGCCATGCCGCCGCCCGCCGCCTCGGCCCGCGCCGAAGCCGCCGCGCTGCGATCGAGCACCGCCTACGTGCAGGACCTCGAAACGTCCACGGTCATCTTCGCCAAGAACGAAAACGTCGTGCGCCCCATCGCGTCCATCTCGAAGCTGATGACCGCCGTGGTCGTCGTGGACGCCAACCTGCCGATGGACGAGATGCTCGAGATCACCGACGAAGACGTCGACGAACTCAAGCACACGACGTCGCGGTTGCGCGTAGGCACCAAGCTGTCGCGCGGCGACATGCTGCATCTGGCGCTGATGTCTTCCGAGAACCGCGCCGCCAATGCGCTGGGACGCAACTATCCGGGCGGCCTGCCCGCTTTCGTGGCTGCCATGAACGCCAAGGCGCAGTCGCTGGGCATGACCAGCACGCGCTTCATCGAGCCCACCGGCCTGTCCAGCAACAACGTGTCATCGCCGCATGACCTGGCGCGCCTGCTGCGCGCCGCGTCGCAGCGTCCGCTGATCCACCGCTACTCCACGGACACGGAATACGAGGTCGAGATCAACAACCGCACGCAGACGTTCCGCAACACCAATCTGCTGGTGCGCAAGCCCGACTGGGACATCAAGGTGTCCAAGACCGGCTACATCAATGAAGCGGGCGAGTGCCTGGTGATGCTGGCGCGCATCAATGGCCGCGATCTGGCCATCGTGCTGCTGGATTCGCAGGGCAAGCTGTCGCGCATCGGCGATGCCGTGCGCATCCGCCGCATCGTGCAAAGCGAAGTGGCCATGGCGTCGACGGGCGCGGGCGGCTGAGGCCGGAATGAATTGTCCGCAGTACCAGATGAAGGGCCCGATCGCATCGGGCCTTTTTTCTTGCTTGGACGCAGCCGGGCCGATCAGGCCGCGCGGCGCTTTGCCGGGACCGGTTGCGCGTCGCACAGCGACGGGGGCAACCCGTCGAGGACGGCTTGCGGGTTGAGCGAGCGGATGGGCACGCTGGCGTCCAGCGGGATCCGGCCCTCGGCCTGCAACAACTGATAGCGCAGGCAGCACACGCGCAGGAAGGACGTGAAGTTGGCGGCCTCGCCGCGGTACGCCACCAGCTCGTCGTACAGCCGTTCGATCAGCTGCGTGACGCGCATGCCGTCGCGGCCGGCGAGTTCTTCCAGCACCTGCCAGAACAGGTTTTCGAGCCGCAGGCTGGTCGCCACGCCATGCAGGCGCAGGGATCGGGTTTCGCAGGCGTAGGAATGTTCGCTGGCGCGGATGAATATTTCACACATGGAAAGCTCCTGGGCATGGGCGACACGCCCGCCCGGCCGGCGCGCCTGAGACCGACTGTACGACGACAGGCGCGCCGCGGGCAATACGGCCCCGACGCGCGCGCCGGTGCGCGGCGTCCCTGAAAGCAGTCGGATTCCCATAGACCCTATCCAACGCCGGTTGATATAAATCATGGTCTGGAACGCCGTCGCGTTCGAGCATAGTGAAACTGATCAGACTTCGGAGGTAGTAATGGACAAGACCATGAAGGCCGCAGTGGCTCGCGCGTTCGGCAAACCCCTGGCAATCGAAGAAGTCGCGGTACCGCGCCCGGGCCCGGGCGAGCTCCTGGTAAAGATCGAAGCCTGCGGCGTCTGCCACACGGACCTGCACGCGGTCGAGGGCGACTGGCCCGTCAAACCCAATCCCCCCTTCATTCCCGGCCACGAGGGCGTCGGTCACGTGGTGGCGGTGGGCGCCGGTGTCACGCACGTCAAGGAAGGCGACCGTGTCGGCATTCCCTGGCTGTACTCGGCCTGCGGACACTGCGAGCACTGCCTGGGCGGTTGGGAAACGCTGTGCGAGCAGCAGCAGAACACGGGTTACTCGGTCAACGGCGGTTTCGCCGAATACGCGCTGGCGGCTGCCGACTACGTGGGCCTGTTGCCCAAGAATGTCGGCTTCATCGACGTGGCTCCCGTGCTGTGCGCGGGCGTCACGGTCTACAAAGGCCTGAAGATGACGGACACCCGGCCCGGCAACTGGGTCGTCATTTCCGGCATCGGCGGGCTGGGCCACATGGCGGTGCAGTACGCCAAGGCCATGGGCCTGAACGTGGCCGCCGTGGATATCGACGACGCCAAGCTCGACTTTGCGCGCCGGCTGGGCGCGGAAGTCACCGTCAACGCCTTGAACACCGATCCGGCCGCCTACCTGAAGCGGGAAATCGGCGGTGCGCATGGCGCGCTGATCACCGCGGTATCGCCCAAGGCCTTCGAGCAGGCGCTTGGCATGGTGCGCCGGGGCGGCACGATTTCGCTGAACGGGCTGCCGCCCGGCGACTTCCCGCTGTCGATCTTCGACATGGTGCTCAATGGCGTGACCGTACGCGGCTCCATCGTGGGTTCGCGGCTGGATCTTCAGGAGTCCCTGCAGTTCGCCGAAGAAGGCAAGGTCCACGCCACCGTCGCCACGGAAACCCTGGAAAACATCAACAGCGTGTTTGACCGCATGAAGAAGGGCCAAATCGAAGGCCGCATCGTGCTGGACTTCGCCTGACCCGGCCGCGCAGGGCAAGGCGCCCTGAATAAGACGGACGCCCGGCGCGGCGCTTGCCGCCCCGGGTATTTCCCCGGGGCCTTTGTCACGCCGGTCATCGTTCGGCGAACCGCCTTGCCGAACCGCCTTACGTCAGAGCGTGATCTTCGTGCCCAGCACCGCCAGGAACTGCGCCATCCAGGCGGGGTGGGCCGGCCAGGCGGGCGCCGACACCAGGTTGCCGTCCGTGTAGGCCTGGTCGACCGCGATTTCGGCATAGGTGCCGCCCGCCAGCCGCACTTCCGGCGCGCAGGCGGGATAGGCCGAGCACGTGCGGCCTTTCAGCACGCCCGCCGCGGCCAGGATCTGCGCACCGTGGCAGACCGCGGCGATGGGCTTGTTGGCCTTGTCGAACTCACGCACGATATCCAGCACTTTTTCGTTCAGCCGCAGGTATTCGGGCGCGCGTCCGCCCGGAATCACCAGGCCGTCATAGGACGCGGGTTCGACGCGGTCGAAGTCGTAATTCAGCGTGAAATTGTGGCCGCGCTTTTCCGTGTAGGTCTGCGCGCCCTCGAAATCATGGATCGACGTGGCCACCGTGTCCCCGGCCTTCTTGTCCGGGCATACCGCATGCACCGTGTGCCCCACCGTCAGCAGCGTCTGGAACGGCACCATGGTTTCGTAGTCTTCGGCGTAGTCGCCTACCAGCATCAACAGTCGTTTGCTCATGATTGTCTCCTTGGGATGGGGGTGGAGTCCGGTTGCGTGCCCGCGGTCGGGCTCCGGTTCTTGGTGTTCTTGTCCCATTGTGCCCGCGAGGACGCCGGTCCGGGTGGTAACGGGATACCGCCCTACTCCAGCGCCACCGTCACCGGACGGGCGCCCAGCAGGTCCACCAGCACCTTGGGGTCGATTCCCACCAGATACCCGCGACGGCCGCCATTGATGTAGACCACCGGATATTCCAGCACCTCAGCCTCCACCCACACGGGCATCTTCTTGCGGGTGCCGAAGGGCGACGTGCCGCCCACCTGGTAGCCGGAATGCCGCTGGGCGACGTCGGGCTTGCAGGGTTCGACCTTTTTCAGGCCGGCCTGGCGCGCCAGGTTCTTGGTGGAGACTTCGCGGTCCCCGTGCATGACCACGATCAGCGGCTTGGCCGATTCGTCTTCCATGACCAGCGTCTTGACCACGGCGTGCGGGTCCAGGCCGAGCTGGCGCGCGGCTTCGCCGGCGCCGCCGTGGTCGACGTAGTCATAGGTGTGCTCGGTATAGGGCACTTTGTTCTGCTTGAGAAACTGGGTGGCGGGCGTCTCGGAAACGTGGCGGGCTTTGCTCATGGGGTTGCCGGTTGGAAAAAAGGATGATGGGCGGCAGCTAGCCGCGCGGATGATGGGCCGCGTGCAGCGCCTTCAGGCGCTCGCGCGCCACATGCGTGTAGATCTGCGTGGTGGAAATGTCGGCGTGACCCAGCAGCATTTGCACCACACGCAGGTCCGCGCCGTGGTTAAGCAGGTGCGTGGCGAAGGCGTGCCGCAGCACGTGGGGCGACAGCGGCGCATGCACGCCGGCGAGCACGGCGTATTTCTTGACCAGTTGCCAGAATGCCTGGCGCGACATCGCCTCGGCGCGCGCGGTGATGAAGAGCGCGTCGCTGACGCGGCCGGCCGCCAGTTCGGGACGCGCCGATCCGAGGTACTGCGCGATCCAGTGCGCGGCTTCGGCGCCCAGGGGCACGAGGCGGTCCTTGCCACCCTTGCCCTGCACCACCCGAACCACGCCTTCGTTCAGGCTGACGTCCAGGGTGCGCACCCCCACCAGTTCGGACACGCGCAAGCCGGTGGCGTACAGCGTTTCGAGCATGGCGCGGTCGCGCAGGCCGCGTGGCTGGCTCGCGTCCGGCGCGCGCAGCAGCGCGTCCACCTGCTGTTCGGACAGCGTCTTGGGCATGCG
>Ga0182739_1001858_pt1 | contig 20762 bp, 23 predicted proteins | sample eDN5th30CBELigBY_FD_128873 | JGI IMG/M metagenome (GOLD analysis project Ga0182739, IMG submission 128873) | Enriched backyard soil microbial communities from Emeryville, California, USA - eDNA 5th pass 30_C BE-Lig BY (version 2) (version 2) | ecosystem: Environmental > Terrestrial > Soil >...
CGGCGCGATCAACCGCCACTCCGTCTCGCTCAGATCATAACGGGCCATTCCAAACTCCTTCGCTTAAGGAGCTTGAATCATTCAGCAAACCCTTTGGGAATCCCTTATGGGTACAGAACCTAGGTCAGTTTCAGCCGGATCGGACGGCCCTCGGCATCGACAAGGGCATGGATCTTGGTGGTCAGGCCGCCGCGCGAGCGAGCCATGCAACGGGATCGCTCATGTTTTTTTGCCCATTGGCGGCGTTCTGGTGGACGCGGATCGAGGGCGAATCGATCATCTGTCGCCGTCGTAAGCGGCTGATACCGCTTCGAGAATGCGCGCCCAGTGACCGGCCTGCGCCACCGGTTGAAGCGGTTGACGCACGTCGTGTACGGACCATAGCGCGCCGGGATGTCGGCCCACGGCGCACCGGTGCGAAGCCGCCAGAAAATGCCGTTCAGAACCTTCCGGTCATCGGCGCGCGGCACCCCGCGCACCTTGGTGGGAAGCAACGGCTGGATCACCGACCACTCGAAATCCGTCAGATCCGAAACGCGCCATCATTGCCTCCTGTCGATTACAGCAAGGCAATCACAACGTCGCCGAATGGGGAAGCCCGTGTACGGGTATGTGACCTAGACGCCGAAGCGATCTGCGAAGCCGTGCAGCGGCCAGCAATGCAGTTCGTACCCGTCAAGACGATCGAGCAGCAGGGTATTCTTATGGCCCATCGCGCCCGATCCCTTCACGTACGGCAACGGACCATGCTCGCCAACGCTTTGCGTGCGCATCTTGCTGAACTGGGCCACGTTGCCAATCCCGGCATTGGTCACCTCGTCAAGCTCGCCGAGCAGGTGATGGCTGACAGGAATGCCCTGCCATCCTACGCCCGCGCGCATTGGAAATATTGATCCGCCAGATCATGGCCCTCTCGTGATGACCTTGAGGTGGCCCTTATAACGGAGGCGCCGCGACTGCAACTTCGCGTTTCGCTGGCAGCCGGCTTCATGTAGAGTCTAGGCAATCCACCTGTCGCAGAGAGCTCGCCTTTGACAATCTCTGTCATTACCGCTGTTTATAATGCTGAAGTGACCGTCGGCGAGGCTATCGCCAGCGTCGCCGCACAAACACATCCCGACGTCGAGCATTTGGTGGTAGAAGGAAAGTCGAAAGATGGCTCTCTGGCAGCCATTGAGCGTGCGGGCCACCACAGGATGAAATTGATCAGCGAACCGGACCAGGGCGTGTACGACGCCCTGAACAAGGGCATACGGAACACAACCGGAGACGTGATCGGTTTCGTTCACAGCGACGATTTTCTCCCCCACGATCGGGCGTTGGCGCGGATTGCGGCCGCCTTTGAGGATCCGGCAGTGGAGGCCGTGTTCAGTGATCTGGACTATGTTTCCCGAGGTGATACATCGCGGGTCATTCGTCACTGGTCGACAGGTGCCTACCATCCTCGCCGCCTGAAATATGGCTGGATGCCGGCTCACCCCACGCTTTACTTGCGTCGAGAGGTTTACGAGCGGTTCGGCAATTTCGACAACGATTTCGGCATTGCCGCCGATTATGACTTCATCTTGCGCTACTTCTCACAAGGGACAGTTAAATCGTGCTACATCCCGGAGGTGCTCTACAAGATGCGGGTTGGCGGAGTGAGCAACCGCAACTGGGCCAAGATCCGCCAGAAGATGGAAGAAGACATGTTGGCCATTCGTCGCAATCGCGTGGGTGGCCTGCACACACTGGCAATGAAGAACCTCTCCAAAGTTGGCCAGTTTCTGGTGCGGAAACCGCGTGGCAACTGATGCGCTGCGAAGGATAAAGCGTCTTTCATAGGTCTATAACTCTTGGGCTTGGCTCGACAGATCAAAGCGTACCGAGTAGACTGTATTTCCGCCCGCCTCGCGCGGCGGTACGACGCAGCCAGACTCTTATTGATCGGCATACTTCCAACTGGGAGCTCGTCGCGTCCCCTTGGGGCAGAGTTTCCGCCACGGGTGGCTCCCGAGCAGGTCGACGGCATCATCGTGCCGGGCGGTTTTACCAGCGGTCGAGCGTAAGCGGTGTCCTCCTCCCACCTTGCTGTGTGTTGAGCGCCGTGAGAGCGCGCACGTGTTGATGTCAGTGCGGGAGTTTCTCCATCGGCGCTCCATTGGAGCTTCTCACAATTGGCGGCCGGCGGCGGCGCAATCGACAATGGCCTGATGCTGTGAGGGCGCGAATTGTCGCCGAGACGCTTCGGCCAGGAGCGACGGTGAGCGAAGTTGCGCAGCGGCATGGTCTGAAGTCCAACCATGGTTCCTCATGGCGGACGATGGCGAGGAATGGGAAGCTGGTGCTACCGGCGCCGGAGAATGCAGTAGAGTTCGCGACGCTGATTGACGTTGCCCCCAACTTCTATTCAGCGTGAAGTAGACTCGGGCGGTTGGTTTGGCCGATCTGGCCGGGGTGAGCGATGGGGGCTGGCGCGGAGCTGGTCATTGAGCGGAGCGGCAGATCCCGTCGCGGCTTAAGGTGTCGGCATATTCGGCAGGGGTTATCCAAGCCAGCCGCGAGTGAGGCCGCTGCAGATTGTAATCTGCGCGCCAGGACGCCACGGTGGCCCGGACTTGAGAAATCGATGGGAAGAGCGTTTCATTGAGCAGTTCGTTTCGGAACCGGCCGTTGAAGCTCTCGATGAAGACATTCTGGATCTGCTTGCCCGGGGCAATGTAGTGCCAGTCGATCCCCATCCGGTCAGCGAAGCCCAAGATGGCACTGGACGTGAACTCGGTCCCACTATCGCTGACGATCATCTTGGGGCGCCCTCGGCTGGCCATTAGCGTCTCTGGCTCTCTGGCAACGCGCAGACCAGACAGCGAGGTGTCGGCAACCAGGGTCAGGCATTCGCGTGTGCAGTCATCAACCACCGTCAGCACCCTGAAGCGCCGACCGTCCGTCATCTGGTCAGAGACGAAGTCCACAGACCACCGATCGTTGGGCGCAATTGGGATCAGCATCGGCGCCCTGGTGCCCATGGCACGCTTGCGGCCGCCTCGACGGCGCACCATCAGCTTCTCTTCACGATAGATCCGGAACAGGCGCTTGTGATTGACCTGATATCCTTCTCGCCGCAGCAGGACGTGCAGGCGCCGGTATCCGAACCGTCGCCGCTCGTGGGCAATGGCCTTCATCCGATCGCGCAGCACGATGTCATCGGTCCCAAGCGCCTGGTAGCGCATCGTCATCCGGCAACATCCCAACACTCGGCACGCCCGCCGCTGGCTCACCCCATGCACCAGGCAGGCGTGGGCCACCGCATCCCGCTTCGCGTCGGGCGTCACCATTAATGGGATGACCTGCCCCACCCTCCGCGACATTGTTGATGTTCGATCAAGAGCAGGGAGCAGAATGATTAAGAATGCACCTAAGGAAGCTGCCGTGTTCGGCGTTGATCTCGGGAAGAACCTTTTCCACGTTGTGGGCCTCGATGCGCGAGGGGGTGTTGTCCAGCGCGCCAAGTTCCGGCGGGACACGGTGCTGGCCTTTTTCCAACGCGCCGCTCCAACCCTGGTGGGGATGGAGGCCTGCCCTGGATCACAGTGGTTCGCGCGCAAGCTGCAGGAGTTCGGACACGAGGTCCGGATCGTGCCGGCGCAGTTCGTGAAGCCATTCGTGAAGTCCCAAAAGAACGACACGATCGATGCCGAAGCCATTGCAGAGGCCGTAACCAGACCAACGATGCGCTTCACGCAGGTGCGGACCGTTGAGCAGATCGATGTTCAGGCTCTGCATCGGATGCGAGATCAGTTGGTCTCGAGCCGCACCCGGCTGATCAACCAAGCCAGGGCATTCTGCCTGGAGTACGGGATCGCCCTGCGGCAGGGCGTCGGCACCTTCCGTGTCGATCTTCCGCGAGTGCTTGCCGATGACAGCAATGATCTCAGCCAGGCGATGCGACAGATGCTGGCTGAAGTTCTGGACGACATCAGCCATGTCGATCACCGCATCTTATCGGTCACCAGGCAGATTGAAGCCCTGGCCGATCGAGAGGACCGGGCCAGGCGGCTTATGACCATTCCTCGCATTGGCCCGATGGCGGCGACAGCGTTGCTGGCAGCCGTTGGGGACGGCCGTCAGTTCCGACGAGCTCGAGAACTCACCGCCTGGCTCGGGCTGACGCCCAGAGAATACTCAACGGGCGGCAAGACGACGTTGCTGGGCATCAGCAAGCGGGGAAATCGGTACGTGAGGAAGCTACTGGTCCATGGCGCGCGATCCTGCATTGCTCATATGAACCGAACCAAGGACAGGATCGGCGACTGGCTCGATGCCCTGGAGAGCAGAATGCACGTCAACAAGGTCACCGTTGCCCTCGCGGCAAAGATGGCGAGGATGGCGTGGGCCATCATCGTGCGGCCCGGCGCCATATACGACAGGCGAGATCCGGCTGTCGCCTAAGGGCGCCAGCCTGAAGAAAGCGAGGCTCGGGAGAGTGATGACGAAACAGTCGGTCAGCGCATTGTAAGCTCTGTGCAAAAAAAGTGCTCCTGCACGAACCATTTTCTGAGAACCATGCGTGCGGATCTCATCATGGCCTGACCGCAACAGCGGTCCACTCGCGAGAGGCCGGATACATTTAGGCGGACTGCCATCGTAGAAACGAAATCGATCCTTGCCCGGGCGGGGCAGCCAAGCCATGACATGCCGGGACTAAACACCTAGTAAAACGGGATCAACTCCAACCCCGCCGCATGGATCGGCACCGCCATCTGCCCAGGCATTGGCCAGAAAGCCGATCATGGCGCAAGGCTTAACCAGAACACCCTATGAGGTCAGGCTAACGGTTGACAAATAGCTCACCGAATTAGCCGCCGCGCCGGAACTCGTGAGGCGCTGCCGTAGGGCTTGCTTCGCAGATCATCCTCCGTAGAAGCCACAATAAAAATCTTCCGAAGCTCCAGATTTAGCGCTTGTTTGCATTCCCGGCATTTGCTACCGCTCGAAACCGAGCGATATGGATCCCTTTCTGACATTACCTCTGCATCAATCAAGGTGTGTCATAGGCAGTGCTTGTGCGGTAGCCTGAGAAAGGCCCTGAAATGACCGGCAAGCGCGCCAAACTTCAGGAAGATACGTATTTTCGCGTACTTCGCCTGCTGCAAGAGAACCCAGAGATGTCACAGCGTGAGCTTGCGGTGGCGGTTGGCGTGAGCGTTGGCGGGATGCACTACGTGCTGAACGCCCTCATTGACAAAGGCTTCGTCAAGCTCGGAAACTTCACGTCTGCGGAGGACAAGCGGCGGTACGCTTACATCCTGACTAGAAGGGGCTTGTCGCAGAAGGCGGCCATCACCCGACGTTTCCTGGCCCGGAAGATGAAAGAATATGACGCGCTGAAAGCAGAGATTGATGCATTAGCGCTGGAAATCGAGGGCGGAGCGCAATCAGTTTCGCATGACCATTGAACGTTGATCTGTTTTTTTGTTCTTAATCAAGAACCAATAAAGTGGCTATTTCGGCATGTGTAATGCCGCGTGACATGTTTCCGTGGGCTGCGCACTCAGGTCGCCCAAATTGGGAGTTAGTGCCTGGACGTCATTGAATGCACTAGGGCGAGCCCATGTCGCTTTTGCTGACCACAGATTCAGCGCTTGGGCGGCTCAAGTGGACGCACTAAATTGGCCTTGATGTGTTTTTGGGGGGGGCATTTTATTGGTTTCTGCTTGACAGTGCCGAAGCCTAACCATCGGTTAGTATGTTGAAGAAAAGTGGAAATTCAAGCGGGATGCTTCGCGGGGTTCTGATGCTTACCGCAGGAAGCGGGATGGCGCGGTTGATCGGGGCATTTTCCGTACCGGTCCTGACCAGGATCTACGGCCCCGAGGATTTCGCAGTTTACGCGTTTTTCGCATCGGTCATCGCGATTGCGTCGCCACTTGCGTCGCTGCGCTACTCGGTGGCGCTGCCTCTGCCCCGGAGTGAGGCGGCGGCAGCCGGTCTGTTTGCGCTCGTATTGGCGGTGATTGGGGTTAGCGGGCTGGCCCTGATGCTGTTGGCATGGGCTCTCGGGCCGTGGGCGTTGCAAAAAATCTCTATGGAAGTGCTAACGCCTTGGCTATGGGTGGTCGTGCTAGCGATCACGATTGGGGGGCTAAGCGAGGCGCTGAATTTCTGGGTTATTCGCCAGCGCAACTACAAAAAATCGGCCCAGAACGAGGTTTGCCAGACCAGCGCTGCGGCTTTGTCTAAGATCGGGCTAGGGCTACTGGGGATAAGTCCGATGGGTCTGATTTTAGGGCAAGTACTGGGCAAACTGGCTAGCGTGGCGTTTCTGTGCCGATTTGTTGGCGGGGATTTATTGACCCAGGCCCGTCAAATCACGGGACGCAATGCTTGGCGCATGGCGAAGGTCTATCGCCGATTTCCGGTTTATCGCGTGCCTGCGCAGCTGTTATTACATGTGTCGCTGCAAGCGCCTATGCTGCTGTTTATTTACTTTTTTTCATCCGGAGTAGCTGGACAGTTGAGCTTGGCAATGACTGCGATTGCCTTGCCGGTCAGCTTGATCGCCAATACTGCCGGCGACGCGTTTTTCGCCGAGATTAGCCGGATCGGCGCTAAGAGGCCCGAGGAAATCCGTCGCCAGACTGTCATCGTGATACGGGCCATGACACTGCTTGCGTTAGTTCCGACCATAGTGCTGGCAATGTTCGGACCTAAGATCGTGGTAATCGTCTTTGGTCCGGGGTGGGATCAGGCCGGTTTATTCTGTTCAATACTTTCGATCAGTCTGATGACCCAGTTCCTGATTACGCCTGTGGTCCGGGTTCTGTCAGTGGTAGCCCTGGACCATCTTTATCTGTTAATAAATATTCAGTTCGTCTCCATCGTCGTACTGGCCTTTCTACCCGCGGCTCTGATGGGGCTAGGGCCGGTGGCCACGATACTAGTATTTTCTGTCGCCACGTCAGTGCACCGGCTGCTGGTTATCGGCTACATACTGTTTATTTTGCACGGTTTCGTACAGCAGCGGGCGTCGTTGGACTGATCGAGGCCGGATGCGACGCAAAAGGCTAAAGGATACATTCGGAATGGAACTCAGGATCACGGGTCCGCAACGCCTGAACGGAGAAATCACAGTCTCGGGCGCAAAGAACTCCGCCACCCGGGTGCTAGCCGCAGCCATGCTCAGCGAAGGCCACGTCAGCTTGCGGCAATTTCCGCTAACCTTGGTGGATGCACGCGAGAAGATGAAGTTTCTGGCCCGGCTAGGGGCGCAGTTTTCCGAGGATCCCCTGCGGAACGTGCTGAGCTTGAATGTGAATGATCTGTCGGTTAGGGGCGAGGAGAATTTTAATGTCCCGATCCGCACCACCTATCTGCTGGCCGGTGGTCTACTGGCGCGTGGTAACCTAGCGCGTATACCTTATCCGGGCGGTTGCAAGATCGGCAGCCGGGGTTACGACCTGCATATGATGATCTGGGAAAAGCTAGGTTGCGAGGTAGAGGAAAAGCCAGACTATATCGAAATTCGTGGTCATCTACGTGGCGGCACAATAGATTTTCCGATCTCGACGGTTGGAGGTACTGAAAACGCACTAATCTGTGGCGCGGTCGCAAGCGGCGAGACCTTAGTACGCAACGCCTATGTCACGCCGGAGGTCAATGACCTGATTCGCTTTCTGCGCGAGATGGGCGCCCAGATTCAACAGGAGGGACAGAGTCTACTGCGCATAGAGGGCGCGGGCGGCCTGCTGAAAGGGGCGAGCTTTTCGATCATGCCGGACCGGATCGAGGCGCTGACGTGGATGATCCTAGGCGCGGTTACAGGTGGCTCGGTGATGATCCGCAATGTGCCCATGGACAGCCTAGAGGTGCCGATGATCCATCTGCGCGACGCGGGCCTCGATCTGTTTCGCAATACCAGCGACGTGTTCGTCTCGCCAGCCTGTGTAGGGCCGCACGGGTTGCAGCCTTTTGAACTGGCCACAGGCACTCATCCTGGCGTCATCTCGGATATGCAGTCGTTCTTTGCCTTTCTGGGACTGTTTGCCAACGGCCGGTCTGTGGTGTTCGATTACCGCTATCCCGAACGGATAGCCTATGCCCGCGAGTTAGCGAAATTCGCCCCCGGTGCGATCAGCGCTAGCCCTGGCCAGATCAAAGCTTATGGTCCTGCTAAACTGACCGCAGCGCAGGTCACCTCGACGGACCTGCGGGGGTCTATGGCGCTGATCATGGCTGCGATCTGTGCCGAGGGCGAAAGCCGGGTCTACGGCGTAGACATGGCGATGCGTGGATATGACAACCTCCCCGCCAAGCTGGCCGCCCTCGGTGTCGACGCGCAGTGGAGCAAGTGACCGCAGTGCTGAATGAAAGCGTGATCGCCAAGCTCATGGCAATTTGTCCGGGCGGGACCCGTTCCAATGCCGATCTGGCCGCGCTCAGCCGGTGGCGAATTGGCGGACGTGCCGCGCTTATGCTGCGCCCGAGCAGTACCGATCAGGTCAGTCGCTTGCGGGCGGCGCTGCACGATCTAGGCTTGGCCCATGTGGTTATCGGCCAGACCAGTAACCTGCTCTTTTCGGATCTGGGCTTGGCCGTACCCTGCCTGCAGATGGGCCCGTGGTTCGGCAGTCAGAGTTGGCAGGGCGACATCGTTACGGTCGAGGCCGGGGGCTGGGTGCCTGGACTGGCGCGCAGTATCATGCAGCGGGGCTTGACCGGCGCCGAGCACATCTGCGGCATTCCCGGCACTATAGGCGGGCTGATCGTAATGAATGGAGGCAGCCAGCGACGGGGTATTGGTGAAAGTGTGGTCTGGGTTGAAAGCGTGGACAGCGAGGGCCGGATCCACCGCCGCAACCAAGCGGAGTGTGACTTTGCTTATCGCCGCTCGCATTACCAAGGCGCGAACGAAGTGGTAACCCGCGCCTGTCTAAACTTCCAGCCGGGTGACCGTCAAAAGATCCGGGCCGAGATGCTGCGGATCCTGGGTACCCGGCGGCGCAAATTTCCCCGCAAGCAACCGAATTGCGGTTCCGTCTTCAAAAGCAACCCCGCTCACTACGCGGACTATGGCCCCCCCGGCGCCATCATCGAAAATCTCGGCTTCAAGGGAAGGTGGCGCGGCGATGCTCTCGTCTCACCCCATCATGCCAATTTCATTGTCAATACAGGTCGGGCGCAGGCCCGCGATGTGCTACATCTGATCAGAGAAATATCGGATGCTGTCCGACAAAAAACCGGCCACATTATGGAGGCTGAGGTGATCTATGTGGCCCACGATGGTAGCACAATGCCTGCCGACAGGGTGGACTTTCTCTCTTTGGAGATGTGCGGATGAACAAAGATGTTTTATTTCGTTGTAAGTCAGCACTTCTACGCCCCCAGGTTCGGGCGACCGGCGAACTCCTGGCCGACCTTAAGAATATTACTGCGCACCAACTGCGTGAACTTCATTTGCTTCGACGCACGGAGACGGTTCTTTATGCGTATGACAAAACGTGTTATTATCGGCGTGTCTTCGACGCAGCGGGATTTCATCGCAGGGATCTGGAGCAGCCGCAGAATTTCGAACACTTGCCAATTCTGACACGTGAAGCTGTCCGAGAGAACTTTGACGATATCATTTCTTCCGATTTCGGCCTTAACGGGATTGGTATCACCTCAACGGGCGGCTCAACCGGTACGCCGTTGCGCATTGGAACCGATCCTCGTTACGCGCTAGAAGTTATTAGTTGGCGCAGGCTGGCACACTGGGGGGCTGGGCCGGGTGAGAACTCGGGCTACATTTATCGGGTTATACCGACCGGTCGAAGCGCCCTCGCGCGCAAGATCTTTTTTTATCCTACTAAGCGCTGCTACCTCCGCGCTGCGCAGATGTCTGAGCAGCAGATGCAAAACTTCATAACGACCTTCAACCAAAATAACGGCAAGTACATTGTCGCCTATGTCGGTGCCTTAAAGATCTTTGCTGATTTCCTGGCCTCTGAAGGCATGTCGCTGAGCAAGAGCCTAAAATTCATTATGAGTACGGCGGCCCCGATGCCGGTCTATCTGCAGCAGCAGCTTGAGGCGGTGTTTCAAGTGCCGATTTATAGTCAATATGGGAGTGCGGAATTTTACTGGATTGCTGCTGAGAGATTGACGCGGGATGGCTTGGATGTGGACTGGGACATCAGGTCGGTCGAGATTCTCGACGCCAACGGCAACCTAGCTAATGTGGGCGAGTTTGGCAATCTAGTGGTCACCGACTTCATCAATCGCGCCTTTCCAATGGTGCGCTACCAGATCGGCGACCGCGGTCGTTTCATACCGGCCGAAAAGTGCAACGATGATGCGTTACCGATTCTTGACTACGTGAAGGGCCGCAGGTCGCAGACTCTGAAGCTTAGAGACGGGAGAGAGGTGCCAGGTGAGTTCTGGACGACCATATTCGACGAGTATCCGGACGCGATTTCTAGCTTTTCTGTTCACCAGCAAAAAGATGCATCGATTCGGATCAGGTACCAGCCGACAAAACGATGGGACAATAACGTCAAGAAACACATAACCACTGTCCTAAGGCAGGTATGTGGTGAAACAACATTCGAACTGGTTGTAGATGACGGAACTCCGCAGGACAGAGGAAAACTGAATTATGTTACGAGCGAGTTGCAAGAATGATCACTTGTGCTATGCCGCAGCTTACAATCTGGGCGCATAGTTTTTGCCGATCTACACTGGCCACCTACTTATCTCTGAAGTCTATATATCCAGGAGATGTTGAGATAATAATGTGCGGAAAGTCGGATCCAAATCTCCGTGCAATGGCCGGATTCAGATCCTCTGAATTCTTGGGTGCCAGCTTCGTTATTCAAGAGCCAACAATAGACGAGGCGAAGGGACTATTGAATGATCGTGCTAGCCGACTGCACGCTTTCACGGCTTATTATGGTAGCGTCTTTTTCGAGGCGTTGATTGCTGAAGCCGTAAAGCTGAACGCTCAATTCTTCATCGCCGCAGAGGCACCGCAGAACATGCAGAAGGATGCACTGCGGCGTATGGTCAAGGAGATTTGGATCCCGACGCTGTTGCGCTGGCGGGTGCGGCGCTCAGTCGCCGAAAGCCTATTCTTCGTTTGCTATTCTGGCGAGTCTTTAGGACGGCTGCAACAGGTGGGCTGGCAGAAATCTAAGATCGAGCCTTTTGGCTATTACCCGCCCAGTCTCGCCTCGGCCCGGCCCGATCTGCATCTTCCGTCGCGGCTAGATGCGACACGGGCGGGGCCGCTGCATTTCTTGGCCACGGGCGCCCACGACGATCACAAATCACCCATTACCCTCGTCGAGGCCGCGGCGATCCTATGCGCACAGGGCTTGGGTAGCCGGTTCCGTTGTACGATCGCCGGCAACGGCAAACAGACCGCAGCGATGCGTGATCTGGTCACGCAGGAATTTCTGCCGGTCGAATTCCCCGGATTTGTGAGCCTGGAGGACCTTATGCGGCTGTACCGCGGGGCGGATGTGTTCGTGGGCACCGGTGTGGATGAGCCTTGGGGCATCCGCATCAATGACGCGATTCTGCTAGGTTGTCCGGTAATTTGTAGCACAGGTATGGGTGCCTGTACTGACGTGATCCGCTATCAGGCAGGTTGGGCCTATGACAGTGGCTCCGCCGAGGATCTGGCCCAGGTTATGCGGCGACTGATCGAGGAGCGCGACGCCGTGCAGCAGGTCAACCATCATTTGGTCAACAGCTCCGATCTATCCCCTGATAGCCAAGCACAGCGTCTGCTACGCATCATCATGCGCCGCTTGGGCCAGCGGCTGGCATAGATGAGCGAGGCGGTCAAGCGGTTAGTCTTCGTGGCAATGGCCGCACCAACTGGGGTGGCGGGGCATCACTATTCGATGCGCGACCTAGCTCGGGCATTCACCGCGCAGAGAGGTTGGCAGGTGGATATCGTGCTGTTCTCGTCCAGTACCGGTGCCAGTGGCAGTGTATTGGAGGAGTTCAGCCCGATATTTGTGCAGACGGGGATCGGTTATGGCCGTGCGATTTCCGCCCTGCGAAGCTGGACAGTGGAGCGAGGCGCCGACATGGTTCTGGCCTTTGACGAGCTGTCGAACCGCATCGCCACCTGCGCCCAATTCGGCCGTCTCCAGCGGCTCTTGCCGGTTAAGCCCGGGTGGGTAAGCAACGCGAGTTGGAGCGCGGCCAGTGCCGAGTTTGTGGTCTTCTCTGCTGAGGATCTAATCTTTTACCGCAATCACCCGAAATTCGCTCGGGTTCATACCAATCTGATTACCTCCCGGGTCGGCCTTCCGACTGTGGATCAGGCGAAGGTAGACGAGATTCGCACCCGGTCTCTCGCCGAGCATCAGGCTAGGCACTTGGCGCTGTGTCCGGTGCGGATTGAACGTGGCAAGGACTTCTTCATCAGTGCGGTTCTACGCGCCTTCGAGGCCGAGCAGGCACAATCTGACACAACGCTCGCCTTGCTAATCATCGGTGCCGAACAGGATGCAACGTATCGTCAAGAGCTCGAGGCTCGGGTCACGGGACTGCCGATTTCGATCTTCACTGAGCCGCGTCTGACAAAATCTGTTTCGGCAGTGCTGCCAGCAGGCGACATCGTATATGCGATGGGGCGCACGGCCATGGAGGCCATACTGTTGGGCAAGCGTGCCTTCTGCCCTTCCGGCGTAGCAGAGGCGCCGCTTTGGGAAATTACGCCCGAGACGTTCTTCGCCGCGCTCAGTGGCAATTTTACCGGACGCAATGACACGCGCGACCTGTATCAGGACATTCCATCCGATCCGCGTGATCCCGATCTACATATGGAGTTTAGCGACATGGCGCAGCTGGCAGCAGCGCATATGCTGTCGGACGCGGCCGTCCCACACTACGAAGCCGCCTTTGAGCGGCTACTAGCCAATCCGCCGACGCGCATTCATCAGGTTCGGGCTTGGGGATATAGCCGCCTGCGCCTGCTGGGAATTGCGCTGAAAAGAAAATGGCAAACGTTAGGCCACGATGCTAAAAATACCTAAACCTCGGCGGCCCGAGGATTGGCTGCTCTTGCTGATCGGGGCGACGATGCGGATCGACATCTATGTGATCGGTCGGCTAGCCTTGTCCGAAATCATATCAATCGTTCTCGTCGTTCTGTTTCTGAGACGTGTGCGACGTGCCTTTAGGCCGCGCGGGGCGTTGATTTTCTTCTTTCTTCTGGGGCTTTGGATTTTTGCAGTGCTGCTGAGCGACTTCTATAACCAAACGCAGACTGACCTGATGCTCCGGGGCCTCGCCCGACCGATGATCATCGGGATATTATTCGTGGTGCTGTTCGTACTGCTAGAGGAAAAGCCTAAAGCGGTTATTTTCTTCTTTTTCGGGCTGGTACTGGCGGCCTTGCTAAATGTCGTCACCCCTTCGGATTTTCGAGCGGTGGACCTGCTGGACCTTGAGAGCTACTCGTATTACGCTTTCGTCTACACTCCGATGTTGATTGCAGGGGCAGCGGCCCTGGCTTGGCTGGTTTACCCCTATGGCAGGCTACTGCCAGCGGCGGTTCTGATCAGTTTCGGCCTGCTCTCCCTTGTCGGGTTTTCACGCACAACCTCTAGTACGCTGATCCTTGCGGGAAGTCTGATCATGTTTGGCGGCTTTTTCCGCCTTACAGAGTATGAATACCGGTATGGCGAGAGCATCGCGAAGACGGCAATGCAGTTCATACTGACTATCGTTGCTATCATCTGTATGATGAGTATATATATCAACTTCGCTGTTGATGGTTTCATGGGTGAGAGAATTCAAGCTAAGGTCGTCGGTCAGATCAGCCGACCGACAGATATTCCCTTGCTAAACATGTTCCTGACCGGGCGCCACTACAACATTTCGAACTACCTGATGATCTTGGACAACCCGTTCTTTGGGACAGGGTCCTGGCCACTTACGGGCATATATGATTATCGCGCGATGGAGCTGATCGATTCGAGCATCGGAGACAGCTTTCTGGACAGGATGGCCTCGATTCGCGGTACGGGGCATTCTATTCTTCTTGGGGGATGGGCCAATTATGGTCCACTATCGGTGCCGTTCTGGTTGTATATTTTTGTTAAGTCCTTCAAGTTGCTCAAGGTTAGCTACACCACCGAACGGCGGCTCTTTGTCGTTCTTGTGGTGTTCTTGCTGGGTTTCATGTTTTCGATTGTTTTCAACAATCTCAACTCGCTCAACCGTTTATTTGCTGCCATGGTCCCGCTGCTCCTAATCTTCATGCAGCCGCGCGCGCGATCGGCGCGGTCATAATGCCTCCCATGAGCGGGCCGGTCAGTTCAGCACTGAGGAAAGGAGGTCCATTGCGCGTTGCCCATACCGTCTCGTCGCTCAACAACGCTTCGGCGGGGCCGACCTATAGCGTTCCCGGCCTTGCCTATGGACAATCGCGGTTAGGGGCGGAGGTGGCCCTGCATTCGCTCGAAGGCACTGCAAATCAGAGCCAGGATGGCGTTGCAGATATACGTCATGCGCGGGATCTTGCCAATGTTCCCATACTGGGACGTCTTGGTCTATCGCGAGGCATGCGCAAGGGGCTCGCGAATGGCGGTTATGATATAATCCATACCCATGGTCTTTGGTTGATGGCGAATAACTACCGGGATAAGGGCGCGGCCTTCGTGATTTCGCCCCGTGGCATGCTGGCCGGGGTGGCACTTGCGTTCTCGCCAATGAAAAAGCGCGCGGTCGGCCTGATGTGCCAGGATCGCAACTTGCGCGCAGCGGCGTTGTTTCATGCCACGGCGATGGAGGAGCTGGAGGATATTCGTGCCTACGGCATGACGCAGCCAGTGGCGGTCGTGCCCAACGGGATAGATATTCCCCCGTTGTTCCCTGCTGCACCTTCCCCGCGCCGGCGGTTGATCACGCTCGGACGGGTCCATCCCAAAAAGGGCCTCGACCGGCTGATCTCCGCCTGGGCCCAGGTCGCTTCGCGGTTCCCAGAATGGGATCTGGAAATCATCGGCCCTGACCAGAACGACTACCGCAGCGTCCTGGAGGCACAGGCGCGCGATCTGGGGGTGCTTCGGCTACGGTTCCGAGATGCGTTGCACGGCGCCGAGAAGCGAACGGCAATGGGCACGGCGAATCTGTTCATACTGCCGTCGCTAAGTGAGAATTTCGGCATCACCGTCGCTGAAAGCCTTGCCCTGTCCGTACCGGTCATCGCCACCAGGGGCACCCCCTGGGCGGGGTTGGAGGTGCAGTCCTGCGGCTGGTGGGTGGGGCACAGCTCAGACGATCTGGCCTGGGCCATGAGGCAGGCCATGTCGTTGCCCGAGACCGAATTGAAACGGATGGGTGCCAATGGGCGGACCTGGATGGAGCGAGATTTCTCATGGGATAGTATCGCCGCTATGACCATGTCTGCCTATAGTTGGCTGTTGGGCCAGGGCGACCGGCCCGACTGCGTCTACACTGACTAAGCCACATCCCCCGGATCAAGGATCGCAACAGGCCAAAGTAATGAACATACCTACCGCTCCCTTACGCGCGGCGCTGTTGACCTATCACTTCAGTGACAATTATGGCGCCCTGTTTCAGGCATATGCCCTGCGGCAGTGGCTGCGGCAACGCGGAATCGAGGCCGATTTTTTGAACTACCATCCCGCTTACGTGGAAGAAGGCGGTCGGTTTGATCGGCCCTGGGACCCACGTCTATGGCGCAAAAACCTGACCATCGCATATATGAAACAGGCCCATTTGCGCGTGCAGCTGTTCGGTGACCGCGCGCAGCGGGCACTTTTCGCCGCATTCCGGCGTGATCACTTGGGCGTGACTGGTCCACGGCTTCGAGACCGTGCGGCGGTGGCGGGTGCCTTGGGCGGGGTCGCCATGCTGGTCTGCGGATCCGACCAGATCTGGAACCCGTCTGTGCAGCGCGGGCTGGATCCGGTATACTTCCTCGATTTCACCGGGGCAGACCATGCCCGCAGGGTTGCCTATGCTCCCAGCTTTGGGCGCTCCGAGATCGAAAGACCGTACGATGCACAGCTTCGGGCCCTTGTCTCGCGTATAGACGCGATTTCCGTGCGCGAAGCGACGGGGCTCGACGTGCTGGAACGGGCGGGCGTTGCGCGCGACTGTGTCCGCGTCGTCCCCGATCCGACAATCCTACTGGGCGGCTTCGGCGAGTTGTTGGGCGACGGACCCGAGCCCGAGGACAGCGTGTTTTGTTACGCTCTGCGCACCGACGAGGTGATACGTGACGTGGCAACCGAAGCCGCCCGGCTCACGGGCGGGCCGTTGCGTGGTCCGCGCACCACCCACCAACGCTGGAGCGACATTGGAGAAGGTATCGTGCCCGGCCCGGTGGAATGGCTGCAAACCCTCGCAAAGGCGCGCATAGTGGTGTCCAACTCGTTCCACGGGGTGGCGCTGAGCGTGGTGCTTAACCGGCCCTTCGTCGCGGTGGGATTGCCCGGCAAGCGCGCGCACATGAATTCAAGAATGGAAAACCTGTTAGCCGTTGCCGATCTCGAACATCGGCTGCTCTGCGATGCCGATCCGGTCAAAGTCCGGCAACTGGCTGAAACGCCGATCGACTGGGTGTCGGTCAACGCCCGCCTCGCTGGCGTACGCAGCGACGGCGAGGCTTATCTGGACGATCAGATTGCCATCGCGAAGGACCAGACCGCGTGAAGGAGCTGCGTTACGTCAATCGGCTCGGCGTCCGAAACAAGATGACTCGTCTGCTTTGGGGCATGGTATACGCGCTGCTCTTCCGCCCGACGCCACGCTGGGCACTGCATGGCTGGCGGCGCGGCCTGCTTCGCGCGTTCGGAGCGCAGATCGGCACGGGGTGCCGAATCGACCCCACTGCTCGGATATGGATGCCCGCGAACCTCAGTCTGGGGGACTACGTTGCCGTTGGCGAAGGGGCTGACATCTACTGTGTGGCGCCGATCACGATCGGGTCCAAGGTAGCTATCAGCCAGCGCGCCTTTCTATGCACCGCCAGCCACGAGATCACCGACCTTGCTCGGCCGCTCACCCATGCGCCTATCATTATCAAGACCCATGCCTGGATCGCGGCGGAGGCGATGCTCTTGCCCGGCGCGCAGATCGGCGAAGGCGCGGTAATCGCGGCCCGCGCAGTATTTCGAGGTGAGGCCTTACCCTGGACAATTCATGCCGGGAACCCGGCCCGCTTGGTGGGCACGCGGATGCTGGCCCCCACGGCAACCGACCAGACTTCCGAGGAGACCCCGTGAGATCGAAACTGGCTCGAATCGCCCAGATCTTCTTTTTCTTCTCTGAGTACGCCCAGGATATGTGGTTGTTCATGCGCTACAACGGACATTGTCCGATGGAAGCACGCGAGCGGCGCCTGTCCTACAAAACAATCATCGATGCCCACACCATCGAGAAGGGCCTCAGCCTGCCGCAGCCCAAGCCGCATTTCGGTCTGGATAAAATTGCCGCCCTGCTGTCCATCAACGAGGACTGGACTCCGCCGAAAGACGACCTTTCTCGGTCAATGCTCGTCGGGGCATTGCGCGATTACCAGTCCAGCTTTGCCAATGTGCCTGCCCCGGACACCGCTCTAGCCGAACAGGTCAAAGCCTTCGTTGCGTCGCATGACACCTACCACGCGACGGGCGGCGTCCGGCATGGTTTGACCCACCCTGCCGAAAACTCCGAAGCCGTCCGGTTCCTAGAAAGCCGCTTCTCCGCGCGCGACTTCGGTAATCGAGCGTTGACTGACGAGGAGCTTACTCAGGTCGTGATCCTGGCGCAACGAGCACCGTCACAATGTAATCGGCAATCAGCGCGTCTGCACGTCTACCGCGATCCTGCGAAAGTCAGTGCCCTGCTGGACTTGCAAGGCGGCGCCCGTGGCTTTGCTGAAGCGGTGCCGACCCTGTTCGTGGTGACATCCGAAATAACTGCATGGGGCGGGCCACAGCAGCGCAATCAGCCCTACTTGGATGGTGGGCTTTACGCGATGATGCTGATGCTGTCGCTGGACGCCAAGGGCTTCTTAAGCTGCCCGCTGAACCTTGCGATTGGCAACCGGATCGAACGTGCTATCAAGCGGGCCGGGGATATCCCGACGCGCGAACGGCTGGTGGTCATGATCGCCGCCGGCCGCCAGCCCGATCACCCGATCCGAGCGGCCAATTCCCCTCGCCGCAACGCCCGTGCGACCTGCCGGGTCCACGATTGATTCCATGGCTCTGACCGTTGTTATCCTGACTGGGAACGAAGCACTGCATATCGCGCGGGCCATCCGCTCCGTGCAGCAGGTCGCGGATCGCATTCTTGTGGTCGACAGTGGATCGACCGATGACACCGTGGCCATCGCTCGCACTCACGGCGCCAAGGTGCTATTCCACCCCTTCGTCACGCAGGCCAAACAGTTCAATTGGGCTCTTGATCAGTTACCCGACGATACAGACTGGATCTTCCGCCTAGATGCCGATGAGATTGTCTCGCCCGAGCTGGCGCAGTCGATGGCACTGACCCTGCCGGCGTTGCCCCCCAAGGTGGCAGGGGCTAGCGTCGCGCGGCGGATGGTTTTTTTGAGAAGACCGATCCGTTGGGGCGGGGTCTTTCCCGTCCGCATCACGCGCGTGCTGCGCTATGGCCGCGGCCGCTCGGAGGATCGCTGGATGGATGAACATATCCTGCTAGACGGCCCGGAAGCGCATCTGGATGGAGAATTACTTGACGACAATCTCAAGCCGTTAGACTGGTGGGTAGATAAGCACAACAGTTACGCCAATCGCGAAGTCGTTGAAATTCTAGATGAAGAACTCTGTTTCTTGGGGCGAGAAAGAAACTTAGTTACTAATGGGCGGATCGGTAGAAAGCGCTGGGTAAAAGAAAAACTGTACTCCAATATGCCAATTGGTATTAGAGTATTTGCATACTTTGTCTATCGTTATGTTTTACGATTAGGCTTCCTAGACGGTGCTGAGGGGACAATCTTCCACGTTCTTCAGGGGTTTTGGTACCGCTACCTTGTCGATGTGAAGCTGTATGAAGTCAAGATGGTGATGAAGCGTGAAAACCTCGATGCGCTTTCGGCAATTGAAAAGGTGCTCGGGATTGATATTAACAGATAGTGCCTCATGCTATGTGCGCCATTTCCACACAGACTTTTCCGTCTTCTTGTTGCGCTTCCAACAACCTAAGCTGGTTCATCACTCGAGTAGTGCGCATCGTTGTCTTCCTGCGCGCTCCTGCCAAATGGAAGTTCTCTACGGGCGGCGCATCAACGTCGGGTGAGAGCTATTGCTTTACTTCCTACCCCGCCGCCTTTGCCCTGCCACGTGCCGGCTGCTTGGCAGGTTCCGGCTCGCCGCCCTTGCGGCCCAGGCCGTTGGCTTTGGCCAGGGCGGAGCGGGTGGCGGCATAGTTGGGGGCGACCATGGGATAGTCTGAGGGCAGCTCCCAGCGGGCGCGGTACTGATCCGGCGTTAGCCGGTAATACGTCGCCAGGTGGCGCTTGAGCGATTTGAAGCGCTTTCCGTCTTCCAGGCAAATGATGTAGTCGGGCGTTACCGATTTGCGGATCGGCACGGCCGGCTGCGGCCGCTCCTCAGTCGCAGGGGCTTGGGGCTCGCCCAGGTTTCTGAGTGCAGTGCTCACCTGGGCGATGAGGCCGGGCAGGTCAGCGGGCTGGACGGGATGTTGGACACATAAGCCGAGACCAGTGTGGTGGTCAGCGCAATCAGATCGTCGTTCTGCTCCAGATCTGTGTTCACCCTGGCACTCCCTGTTCTTGCTTCAGCCCGTTGCCGCTAGTGTTGCTGGTGCATACGTCCTGGGGCTGAGCAATGCAACCGTCGAATCGCGTGTGATGGCGGCACCTCTACACAGCCAGGGTCTATGTTGTTTCTGGCTCTGGAGGCGGGTTTGCGCAGAAGGAAAACAACAACGTTGCCAATAGCGTATCGATTTGGCAACATCACAAGATCGATGGCAAGGTGCCATAATCAAATCTAAAGGAGCAATGCGACTTAAACATCGAAAAAACCCGCCAGGGGCGGGCTTCTTATATTCGGCGATCGGGCGACAGCCTGGAAGAACTCGTTGTGGTGACTTGATTCGTCTGAGCTGAGCCCCTATTCCTTCTCCAAATTTCGGTCGCGTCAGCCCAGAATCTCTTTTAGAGCCGCCAGGATCTGAACCTCATTATAGGGTTTGCCGACAAAAGCGTCGTGGCCGCGCGTGTAAGACGATGGCAGATGGCTTTCTGGAATAGAGGTGGCCAGTACAATGGGCACCCTCAAGCCGCGGGCACGCAGCTCAGCGATCATGTCGAGCCCACTCATTCGGGGCATCATATAGTCCGTAATGATCAGGTCCGGAGGTGAGGCAATGGCCATCTCCAGTCCCGTGGCTCCGTCGTAGGCAAACTCGACCGAATGCCCCTCGTCCTCGAGGAGCATCCCTGTCGACATTGAGATGAGGAACTCGTCCTCGACGACCAGAACACGGGCCACCGGGTCAGATTCCCCTGTTGCCGGTCCGGCGCGTCACGCCCTGTTGCGTGCTCTCGCTTGTGGTGGGGTCTCGCAAAGCCCCTTCCGGACGCAGGCTCTCGAGATCCGCCTCGCCAAACTGAACCCCGCTCTCTCCTATGAAAAATTCTTCGGAAATGGGATCAAAGTTGACCTGAGCCCCAAGTTCCCTCCGATTTTGAGGAGAGTCCTTGGGTTGATGTTTGGCCTTATGCGGCCAGCGTTTCCAGTGCCAGTTGCGTGGCGAACTCGTTGGGCGTGAGGTTGCCCAGC
>Ga0182739_1001859_pt1 | contig 20761 bp, 13 predicted proteins | sample eDN5th30CBELigBY_FD_128873 | JGI IMG/M metagenome (GOLD analysis project Ga0182739, IMG submission 128873) | Enriched backyard soil microbial communities from Emeryville, California, USA - eDNA 5th pass 30_C BE-Lig BY (version 2) (version 2) | ecosystem: Environmental > Terrestrial > Soil >...
CGGCATGCCGGACTGTTGTTTTTCAAGAGGAGACGCAGGCATGTCCGGCCGGTGACCAGGGCGGGAATGGCTTTGAAGATCTGTGGAAGTTCCAGCCAGGCTGCGCGGTGGGTCATCCGGACTGGGAGGAACAATTTGTCGCTCGCCAGCTCCCAGTTGACCTTCTTCGACAGGCTTGAGTTGAAATCCGGAATGCAGTGCTCCCGTCGCGGCAGTATTGCTTTCGGCTGCTGAAGCGTCTTGACTGCCTGCAGATGAACGATTACTGGCTGCCTGATTACTGGCTGCCTGATTACCGGCTGCCGACAATTCCATAGGGTGTCGCCGATGGTCCTCCGCTGCATGGGAGGCGCTGTCTGAGGGACGCTTCGTTTCGGCTGCGGAAGGAGCGCGGTTCTCGCTGAGCCGTTGCCGTTGAGGACTCCATTCTGGTCCCAGCATGTCAATGGAATCGCGCGGAGATGATCTTCGTAACTCTTCGACTTCCGGGAGTTCGAATTTTCCATTTGCCCCCACGATTCGTTCACTCGTCTTTGCGCCGGTTCCCGACCGGTCATCGAAGCGGTTTTCCAAACCCCGCCTGCTCAAGCCATTGGCGAAACGCCGGGCAACAGAACTTCGCGGGCCTTTTAAGACCTCATCGACAGCATTCCGACAGATTTCGGCTGCCTGCGGATCGGCAGCGGGCCATTTGATCTCCGTCCCTTCTTGGACCAGTTCGTAACCATAATCCTGGTTCAGTGCTTCCAGGTATTTGCGGGCCACGTAGAAACCGATTGTTCCTCCCGGGCGAACGATCAGCAGGACATAAGGCTTGCGCGCCGTTTCCCCTTTCTGCTGATCGACCAGTGTCCAATAGGTCATCAAGGCTTCCGCCCCCGCCAGCAGAGGATTGTAATCCGGGGCGAAGTGATTCAGTTCCTGCGGAGTGAGATTGACCTTTTCCGAAGCGAACTCCAGACCATCGGACCGGCATTCGATCAGAATTGGTCGGCGACTGGTCCCGGAGTTTCCATCCCGGGTTTCGATTTCGAAAACCGGTTTCTCAATGGCATGGGACACTTTTTGAATTTCAATTTTTTCTTGAATCTGTTTGCGTTGCTGCATCAGCTCCAATGCTTGCCGTTGCAGGTCGGTCTCACTTTGGCGCAGGGCTGCGTTCTGTCCGGCTGCAGCGGCAATCATGCCGGCCAGTTTCAAGCGTTTGTCCTCTTCGGTATCCAGGCTGGCGGTTTCGGCCTGTAATTGCTGTTGCAATTCCTGGGTCCGCCGGGTGATTTCTGCATTGCGAGCCCGCATTTCGGCGAGCATTTGCTGCCATTCCGCCTGGCGAGCACGCAGATTCTGTTCGTGCGCCAGAACAGCCTGTTGATGGTTCGCCAGACTGAGGGCAATCTCTTTTTTGCGTTCTTCAGCAGCGAATCGACGGGCTTCGAGAGCAGGATCGATGATGGGCTCTGCGCTGGCAACGGGCTGAGGCTCGTCTGCGACCGGACTGATTTCCGGATCATCCGGATCGGCCACCCGCATCCCGACCACGGCGATGAGGATAATGAGAATCCCCACCATATTGCACAGGACGTCCAAAAAGGAGCCTGAGCCGAACGTGAATTCGGGACGATGTTTACGGGCCATGAAGTACTCTGTACTGCAAACGTTTGGAATTTCCGCAACATGCGAAGATTTCAAGACGTCTGCATCACTTTGGTGGTGACCGGCGATGCCGGGGCAGCTCATCTCGGGCAAAAATTACGTCACTACTGCTTCGTCTATCTCTAAAAACTTAGGATCGGCCTTAACGCAAAATCCGACAACGAAGAACGTTTCGCGATCACGTACCCCAAATCCAAGCCCTGACAGGGCACGACGTATTATGTCACCATACCTCTTGCATCGAGGACATTTCCGCCGGAGGGTGATCGTTCCGCCTATTTTTCGCCAGTCGCAATAGACTGCCGCACTCCGGGAGGCTTGGCACTCGGCAGATTTTGCAGATCCACTCCCCGTGAAACCCTCCGTATCGCTATGATCGACAGATCGAGACGCGACATTGATGGAATGTTCCCCACTGAATCAGTTCGTCTTCATTTCTCTAAACTCGCTGTCGTGCTATGCCCATTAAGTTCCGTTGTCCTCATTGTGAACAGTTTCTGGGAATTTCAGAGAACAAGGCCAACACCGTTACAGACTGTCCAACGTGCGGACGTCGCATCCGCGTTCCTGCGCTGGATGGCACCGTGGAGCCTCTTCCGTTGCCTAAAATGGATTTGGGCGATGAGAATCTCATAACGGCCTTGAATGCCCTGGCCGCATTGAAGGTTTCCGCCCCAGAAGCATCGGAGCTCTCCGCCAAAGCCGTACCAATTCGTTTGAACGGAGTGTCTGACCTTCCCTCCGCGAAGCCGAAAGCAGTCCCTCCAGCAGTGCCGAACGACGAGATCGTGGCGATTCCCGTGGAGCAAGCATCGCCTTGGGAAGAATTCTCCGGCCCCAGTGAAGAAGCACTGCGAGAATTGGCACGTGCTGCTGACCCCAACATTCTGTCCAAATCTCAACAGGCAATCGCGACTCCCTTTAGCACCCGAGTCCTGTACGGAGCCACCGCTTCGGCTTTTCTTTGCGGACTGTTGGTGGGAATGGCATTGCGAGGAGTTCCTCATCGGGAAACCGCACCGTCTGCCAACGTGGTTCAATTGGAAAAACCTTCAGAAAACGTGATTGCTTCGCCGGTTGTTCCGCGTCCAGCCAGCGCCGCCAGCATACAGGGGCAGATCACCTATTCCGGGCCAGGCGGCGAGCGGAAGCCGGATCGGGGAGCGAGAATTCTTTTACTGCCGCTGACTCGTTCCGGGACTTCAAAACTCAATAGCCCCGGTTTTCGTGTGGGGGCGGAAGAAACAGACCGTCTGCTTCTGGCCACAGTCTCCACAGCACTGGGAGGAAGCTTTGAACAGGCGGATTCTCAGGGGCATTTTCATGTTTCTGTTCCAGGGGAGGGGAAATATGGACTGGTGATTGCTTCGCGATATCAATCCCGGCCAGAGTCGATCCCAATTTCTCCCAGCTGTCACGATTTTTTGTCCCGCTACTTCGATCGTCCGGAGTTTGTGATTGGAAATGTCGAGTATCAGTATGCGCAGGTGAACCTGAGCGTCTCCACTCCAGTGACCCGAGACGTGCATTTTGTTGCGCGATAAAGCAAATCGACTCTCCGCTGCGCAACATCCGAAGAAGAATACAGAGACCTCCCCTCACACCTATCCCCTCACCCACCGGCATTCTTTTCCGCATTGTCCTGCTGCTGGTAAGAGTTGCGGCAATATGCGTTGACCTGTTTTCGAGAGACGGGGTACACTTGCACCCCATGTCTCGGAAGGAACCGCAGACAGAACTTCCCTTTGCAGGATGCAACCGGTGACTGCAGCCGAGCGTCTCATTCCGTTTTCGCAATTCGAACGCCTGCGGTCGGGGCGTGAGATCATTCGCCAGGAAGCTGAAGCGTTACTCGAGGTTGTCAAACGGCTCGACAGTGGCTTTTGCCTGGCGGTGCAGGCATTTCTGGACTGTCCGGGAAGCGTGATTGTCTGCGGGATGGGTAAGGCGGGACTCATTGGTCAGAAGATTACCGCGACACTGTCTTCGACCGGCACACGCTCGCATTTTCTACACCCAGCGGAAGCGGTGCATGGTGACCTGGGTTGTCTGCATGCTCACGATGTTCTGCTCGCACTTTCCAACAGCGGCGAGACCGAAGAAATTCTCTCAATTTTACCGACGATCAAGTCTCTGGGGGTGAAGGTCGTTTCCATTACCGCCACCGATCAGAATTCACTGGCGGCCCGCTCGGATATCATCGTTGAGATCGGCCGGTTGCGGGAAGCCTGTCCCTGGGGGCTGGCTCCCAGTACCAGCACGACGGCCATGTTGGCGGTTGGCGATGCTTTGGCGCTTGTGGTCAGTCAGGCGCGGGGTTTTAGTCCGCAGCATTTCGCCCTTTTTCATCCCGGAGGCAGTCTGGGGCAGAAATTGAAGTCGGTTACGGAAATGATGCGACCTCGAGATCAGTTACGAATTGCCAGTGCGACCTCCACTGTGCGTGAAGTTTTCACCCAGGCCGCCCGTCCAGGACGGCGTTCCGGGGCGGTCTTATTGGTTGATGAAGATCAATCGCTGGTAGGAATCTTTACCGACAGCGACCTGGCCCGACTTCTGGAAGGGAGAAACGATCGTGGTCTCGACGAGCCGATTGTCAACGTCATGACAGCCAATCCGCTCACGATTCGGTCGACTGCGGTGCTGGCGGATGTGATTGATCTTCTGGCAGAACGCAAAATCAGCGAGTTGCCGGTTGTAAACGATCAGCGGCAACCTCTTGGCATGATCGACATTACCGATGTGATTGGCTGGCTGCCGAAGGAAGCTGGAGAATGAATCGGCCTGATTGATCAGGAATCACAATTTCCATTCAACCCATCACTCACTGCCAGCCCCTGTCAACCGCCGATGGCGAGCCACACGTTTAGTTTTTGAATGCACATGTTTTTTGATTTTGCCTCCGGAATCTTTCATACAGGAAAATACGAATGCGTCGTTTCCTGGTGACACTGGTCGCGATGGTCGCCTTGGCTGTGACTTTTCGTGTCTATTCCGCGGTGCTTGCCCCCTTCACGGCCGTCGATGACACCAAGCGTCTTCTGATCGATCCGCTGGAGACCGACCATCCTGCCCCAGCAATCTTTGAACAACAGGCGGCGCAGGTTTTTCCAGATGTGGCCTGGACGCATCAGGCAAATCAGACCTGGCAGATGGGAGAGCGGACCTATCTCTATTTCAACGAGTACGAGCGTCTGCCCGGTGCGGGAAATGCGATTCAAATCTCGCCGGTCGCCATCTTCTGGCATGACCCCAAACGCCCCGATGCAGCCCCGTTCCGTATCCTGGCCACTCGGGCCCAACTCAAGTTTCAGAACGCGTTTTTCGATACCGCCATTGCACTTTCCAATGCCAATCCGGGACGAATTGTCTGGGCCTCCATGGAAGGGCAAGTGCATATGGATGGCCCGGATGGATTGAGCATCGATGGTCAGAACTTCAAGTTCGATGAAGAATCTTCACAACTCTACAGTGACCACGAACTTCAATTTACATACGGCCCGACACAACTGGATCAGCGCCGCATTGCGGGAAGCGCCGATGGGCTGCAGCTCATTTTTGCCGCGGCACAGGAATCGATCCTGGGTAAAGATCTACCGCGTGTGGGGGATCTCACGCAAATCCTTCTGCGTCGAAATGTCGATTTAAAGATGGCGTTTGTCCAGCAGGAGGAGCCTCGGCAGGCACAAATCCGTAGTGCCGGACCGTTGCTGTATGATGTCATTAAGCGGGAAATGACGCTGGAAGACCATGTGCGGGGAGTGCACCTTACCAACCTGACAGGAACCCCCCGAAAAGATCAAATCGATTGTGCCTGGCTGCGGTTGGAATTTGATTCCACTGTTCCGGTCAATCCAGATGGAAAGAGAAAACCGGGCAATGCTTTCGATGGCCTGAGCTTTCACCGCCTGAGAGCGCAAGGCTCTGACAATGGACATGGGACGCGTTTGACGGTCACCTCTGATGATCAGCAACTGCAAGCTGAAATGCAGGATCTGGCCTATGATGGGACGCTGCGGCGGGCAGTGCTGATCGACCAGGATCAAGTGGTGATTCATCGCGGGAACGCAAAATTCGTATGTCCGCAAATCGGTTTTCAGCATACCCCCACCAACCAGATCGAATATCTGGAATGCCGTGGGCCGGGGCAATTGGACATGTTGCCCGAAACCCCGGGAGATCCTCCACTGATTGCCAGCTGGGAGGGACACGTGCAGATCATGCCAGATCCACAATCCGGCGTGCATCAGATTCAACTGCAGGACCAGGCCCTGTTGGGAATTCCTGAGCAGTTCGGCATTGCTGCGGAGACAATCTGGTTGTGGGCGGATCTGGAGCAGGCACAAAATGCATCGGCATCCCGTACTGCCGGTCCGGTGTCCCAGACCGGCCAGCCACAACAGCAAAACATGCTGGCTGGCGTCCTGCCTTTGAAACGGGCGCGCGCGGAAAATCATGTGGTCATGGACTCGCCCCTCTTGAAGGTCGAGCATTCCGACCTGATTGACGTCTTCATTCAACCCGGGCTGATTGCGGAAGAATCCGCCACCGCCAGCGCGGCTGCCGTTTCTGGTCCTGCCGCTGCGAGTACTGATGGTCAGCCTGCCCCCGCCCCCTCTGCTGCCCGCTCGCCCTGGATTCTCTCGGCAGATACGCTCAATGTTCACCTGGTTCATGATTCCGGCCGGGCAGCCATCGACCTGCGCCATGTCACGGGAGAGGGCCATGTCATCATTCAGCGTGATGCTGCATCGGCAACCAGATCCCCCGCCAGTTCTGCAACTCCCCAGATGAACGGGCCCCTCATCGCCAAAGGGCAATCACTGACCGCCACAAACAAAGGAGGACTGCACCAGATTCTCACGATTCGGGGAGAAATTGGCCCAAATGGCGAGCCGATGCAGAATGCCCGTGTCAGCCTGGGAGAGGCCGCACTCTGGGGAACGCAGATCACTTTGTCACGACACGAAAATCGTGTGGATGTTCCCGGACCGGGAGGGCTCACTGTTCCAATGACTCAAGACCTGAATGGCCAGCCCAGTCAAAATGCAACCAGGATGGATATCGTCTGGCAGGAAGGCATGGCGTTTGACGGCCTGGCCGCCCGTTTCTGGGGCAAAGTCACCGCAGCTGTTCCCGGAGAGCAGAAGGGGACAACCCGATTACTCTGCGAAGACCTGGAAGCAACTCTGAATCAGAAAATCTCCTTCGTCACTCCTCAGAATCAACCGGAAAACTTGAGCATCTCCGTGGTCGAAGCGCGGCATCAGGTGGTGATCGAGAGTTTCGAATTCAATCAGAATCAACTGGCTGCCGTTCGCAACTCATCATTGTCGGCACTCACGGTCAATCTGGAGAGCGGAGATTTTCAAGGAGATGGTCCGGGGGTGATCGAATCCTGGAGCCTGGGCGATGCGGTGAAATTTTCACCCGGAGAAAATCCGCAGGCCAATCAACCCGCCAAGCCGACCGATCCTCGCTGGCGCTATTCCACCGTACGATTTGCCGGAAAAATAGATGGAAACATGAATCGCCACGACGCGACATTGCGGGAACGAGTCGAGGTTCTCACCGCTCCCGTGGACAAAGCCAAAACCAAATTCCAGCGGGAACAACTTTCCTCGGAAACGCCTGACGCCGCCAATGCAGTCTGGATGCGCTGCAATCAAATGCACATCATCCAAAAACCATTGGCGGATCAGCGGGAAACGACCTTCGAAATTTATGCCACGGGGGGGACCGAACTGGAAGGCCATGTGTTTCGCGCGGTTGCGGATGAATTAACCTACGATGAGGGCTATGGTCTCTTCACGTTGCGCGGCCTGGGGAAAGAAGCGCACCTGTACCACCAGGCCCAACCCGGACAACCAGTGAATCCGTTCTCCGCCAGCCAGATCAAGTTTGTGCCGGTGAAACGCGAGATCGTGATCGATGGATCGAGCGGCATCTCCGGCAGTTATTAGACCAGTTTGGTCGATCATGTGCCCGCGTCGAAAGTATTTCACCTGATGAAAGACTGAATGCCGCGAGGCAGGACCCGAACACTGCGGCGTGAATGCGCTCTAATTTCCATTTTGGATCAGGTGTGGATGCTTGATCCGCACGTTGTATGCCCGAGGCAGGGCATGACTTTGAATATATGGCAGATACGGATTCCTCCGCACAAAGTTCTGATGGAAATTTTCGGCGGGATAGAATTCCTTCAGTGGTTCGAGTTTCGTCGCGATGCGCCGCAGATAGACGTGTTTCACAGTCAGATCGGCAATCTTGGCCTCGGCCTGTTTTTGTTGATCCTCATTTGCGAAGAAAATTGCGGAACGATATTGTCGACCAACGTCATCCTTCCCCTGCCGATTCCATTGGGTCGGATCATGTGCGTCGAAGAACACATCCAGCAACTCATCGTAGGTAATCTTGCCTGAATCGTAAGTGATACGGATCGCTTCGGCATGGCTGGTGAGACCCAGGTGCACGGTGTGGTAATTCGCTGTCGATTTGGTTCCACCACAATAGCCGCTTTCGACATCGATCACCCCCGCCAGTTGCTCAAACGCAAACTCTGTACACCAGAAACATCCTCCGGCGAATACTGCCGTTTCGATTTTCTTTTCCGCAATCGCAATGGGATTGATGGGAAAAGCCGTGACAGATCGAGCCCCCGCTGTATTTTCCGTTCGCTTGCTGGAGGTGCCTGAAATGTTTTGCGCTGACGGATCTTCCGCCGTTGCCATTTGCCGCCCCCCGTAAAGACCGATAAGCATTCCCGCGACGGCGATAAAAAATATTCGCTGCATGTGTCAGGGACTCCCTTCTCTCGATCATCGTCGAGAGCGTCTGCCGATCGAGAAAACGCGATCGATCATGGAGAGAATGCCTTCCCCCCCCTGTACTCTCCCGCCTCCCGCTTTTTGCATTTCATCAAGCGAAACACTTCCACACGGAGGAGCAGGCGAGAGCAACTTGCTCTCAACAGTCCTGTCTTGTGATCAGTTTAGTGATTGAATCTGGAGTTCAGCCTTTAAAATCGTATCGATGCGGGCCACAGAGTCCAAGAGGTGTGCCTTTGTATAGTCGTCCAGCGTCAACTCTTTTTGTTCCAGTAAGCCCTGGGCCTGATCTCGTAATGTCTGCAGATGCATCCGCGTTAATGTCCGGGCATCGCTGGGAGCGCTGGAAAACTGGGCCACGATGCTCCCCATGCGGCGGATCGTCTGCCGCTGCAGATTCCGTCGAAAGCTGGTTACCAGTGGATTACGATTATCATATTTTTCCTGTGCCGGTTTCGCTTTCCATTCCGAGAAGACACCATTGATAATTAATTCCAAGTGTTCGGAAAGGGTATAAGCATCTTCTCCAGGGTCGACTTTGAATTCGTTATCCTGGATCCGATATAACGCCATTGATCCCAGTACCCGGGAGAGAATGCCGTCCTGTCGGACCAGCATTTCATCATGAATGGGGTAATCCAGGCGGAAGGGTGAATTTGTGCCCCAGTGGTTCCACCGTGAAACGGCCAGATAGTTGAGTTCTTTCCGATTGATTTTGGGTGCATCAAACGCCGATTCCACAATCAACTTCATTGCTTCGCGTTGCTTCTCCGGCGGAACGGCGGTGAACGGGACGCGGGCGTCTTTTTCCCCTTTGTGGTCCCGGCTCAGATAAATTCCTCCGGGGAATTTGGCAGCCGTTTCTGCAGCCGACCAGTATTCATTAAATAATAATTGAAATGCCTGCCGGGCTCGTTGATAGCCTTCGCCGTTTTTAACGGTGCGGTCAATTACATCCGGCATGGATTTCATTGTCAGTTCCATCTGTCGGCGTGCATAGGCCAGTGGGTCCTGTCCCAGGTCGAATCTCGCGGAATGTGGATCCGGATCAATCAATCGTGTGTCTTCATCCGTGGTATAGGCCAACGCGGGCTCACTGGAACGGGATGCAATCTTTTTTAGCTCCGCTTTTTCATTACTGGTAAATGGGCGATAGCCATATTCGATGGCCCAGTAATCATACGGTCCGATCGTCTGGGTATAATAGAGCCCCTGCTTATCTTTATCGGGCGAGATATTCGGCGGAGTATAGTCCATCACACTCGCTACGGTGCCTTCTGTTTTCCCTGCTTCTTTATCATTAATCTGCTCCAGCGACTTCCAGGTACTGGCTTTAAAATTGTGTCTGAGCCCCAGCGTGTGCCCGACCTCGTGCATCACAACTTCCTTGAGTCCTTCGTGCACAAACTCACGAGGAAGCGTGCCATCCTCGGAAACGCCGGTCGCGGTAAAAAATGCTGCTGCAAATCCGTTGTAGTGCTGCATCTCCTGGCAATAGGTGCAATTCAACGCATGCCGATGCCCCGCTTCCAGAGCGAAGACTGAATGCGGCCGGGTGGGGTCATATTTGGCGGCGGTTTCCGGAGGTCCGCCAGGCAACTCACTCCGATACGTTTCCCAGCGAATGCTCCAGCTATCCAGAAAAGACGCATCGAAAATGATGTCGGCATCGAGGATCTGACCTGTCCGGGGATCGACGCGAGACGGGCCCATGGCAAATCGCGCGTTGGCAGTCATCCAGCGAAACGTGTTGTAATGGATGTTCTCGGGATCGAAATCGGGATCGGCAGGTTGCTGATCCACTTTTACGGCACCTGCAAATCCAAGCTTTTCGAAGGCTTTATTCCACTCCAGAATGCCCGCTTCTACGGTTGGCCTCAGGAACACAGGGACTGTGTTTTCAATGTAAAAACGAATCGGCTCCTTAGGAGGTGAAACATCAATACTGGGATCCAGTTTCTGCAGATTCCAACGATTGATATAACGCACGAAGTGATCCGGATCTTCTCGATTTGAAAAATCCTTGACCGCGGTGACAAAGTAGCCCACCCGATCATCTGCTTCGCGAGGTTTATAGCCATTCGATCCCACGGGAGGCAGAATGCTGATGCTGTAATGGATGAGCACCTGGACACCACGGGAATTGGGAACGGTTTCGATGGATGCTGCTCCCGAATAGACCGCATTGATCTGAAGCTCCACGTTCTCCGAGAACGCTTTGATACTGGACAGCGTGGAACGATCCTGAGCAAACCGAAAGCCCGATCCGATTTCACTGCCAACCTTGAGATCGTCATTCATGAAGACCTGCGTCATGTCCACCAGACTGCCTCCGGAAGGGGATTTGGTCAAAATAGGCAGGGCGTACAGGATGCTGTCGCTGTATGCAAATTCCACGGCATTGGCTTCCGGGCTGTTGGCTTTGGCTCGAAAGCGGACATTCCGCTGCATGACGTACAACTTGTCATCAGTCTTCTTAAAGGACCAGATGGCATCATCGCCAAACCCCCAGGACATGCCTCCCAGAACCATTCCCTGGCTGATTCCCCGGGCAATCGAAGGGAGGATGAAATACTCTTTTTTCAGTGCGTCCGCAGAGAGATCCACCAGCAATTGCTGGTCGCTGTGGTAAATGGTCCACATTCCCTCGATTTTTTTCTTCTTTTCAATCAATTGATCGAATTTGGATTTCGCTTGTTCCTGCGCCCATGCAGAGGGTGCACAAATAAACAGCACCGCAAGCATCACGAAACCAGTGAGACTTCGAAACATGAAGAAAACTCCGGGATCCAAGTGGAATATTTTCCCAATCTTACCAAACTTTCCAAACCGACAAAGCATAGCCAACGGAAATCTGGTCGTGCCAGGATTGCCCGGAAAGATTCACAATTTCATCAAATTGGCGAAGTGACTGAAACGGCTGAATCACCATGATGAAAAAAAACGACCCATCCCAAAAATATCGGGGATGAAACCTATTCCAAGCCAGCAGAAGGGCAAGCTGCATGACCCTGAACCCGTGGTGACGGATCGATCCTGGAATATGCAGGCGACTTTCAACCCATCTGGAGTGGCTGCATTGGAATGCTGACAAGAGCGGGGAGACCACAAGTCTTTCTCCTCAATGAAGCAATCAATGAAGCAAAATCTGGGAGAAAGCGTGCCGTGGCAATCAACTTGTTCGTGATGAAAGTGTATCCGCCAACCCATTGATCACGCCGGGGAGAAATGCTCCCAGGTATTTGGCGGCTTCTTCCCCTTTTTCTCGCAAGGCCCACAGATCTTTCACGCAACTGGGACGTTTCAAGAGTGATCCGAACAGTGCCCCGGCTCGAATGGTCCCTTTGGGCCCCAGAATCGCGAGAACTTCGGAGGGCAGGTCAGCGGAAAGATCATCGCTGATGACACGCACCGCCATAAATTTTGTGCCCCGTTCCTGGCACACGCGGGCGACTCCGAGGGACTCCATGTCAACCGCCATGGCGCCGGTCGACTTGGCCAGCTCACGTTTCTCGCTGACCAAACGGACGATTTCGTTTGTCGTGACAATCGGCCCGACATGCAGGCCCCGGTCGGGCGCTGCTTTCATCTTTAAATCGATGTTCAGCTTCACCTGTCCGGCTCGATCTATGATACTGTCGGCCACTACGATATGGCCGATTTTCAAACCGTCCACCAGAGCACCGGAAAAGCCGACCGAGACCACCCAGGGGGGGTGAAATGCGTCAATCAGGGCATGGGTGGCTTGTTGCGCCCGGTTCATGCCAGCTCCCCCTTCCACGACACACAGCCGTGTTTCGTCCAGGCGGCAGCCACGAAACGTGAAGCCGTTTCCCGACTGGTGCTTAAACTGGAGCGTGCGTTTCAGAAACGGTGCGATTTCCAGATGCAAAGCGCACACAACGCCCAGAATTGGTTCATCGGTTTCCGCAGCAGCAGCAGCAGCAGCAGCAGGAGGTGGAGGAGTCTGGGACTCGGAGGCCGTCATGAAGGGTTTGCTTCCTGTTGAGTCGCGATTTTTTCGTAATGCTCAATCCGCTCGGCAATGACATCAATCGCATCGCGCCGCTCGAGGAATTTGGCGAATGTTTCATAGGTTCGGGTATCAAACAGAGCGCTCATCATCGGCGTGAAAAAGTGCATCGCCTGGGCTCCCAGAAAATTCAACGGACGGGACATCTCCAGGACTCCCAGTGCCGGAGTTGTCAGGTGTCTGCGCACAATTTCCTGTGCCAGCAGATCCACCAGTTGCTTGTGTTCATCCGTGGGAGGACCAAAGGGAGAGCTGAGAGAAAACGCATTTTGAAGTTCTCGAAACATCAGCAATATCTCAAAAAATGGTTTGACCGCACTGTCAGTGTGAAGTGCTCGGCCCGATCAGATCATGGCAATTGTCATTCAGTATTTCCAAGTCCATCCAGGCAGATGGCAACGGGGACTGAGGACAGGCATAGAATAAAACGCAGTCTTTCTCTGTCTTTTTCCCGTTTTCCTTTATGTATCACTCGGAACGACTGTCACGATTTCCTGGGGACCAGTCGATCGGTCCCCACCCATTTTCGCAGAGCTTCGGGAACAATAACACTCCCATCTGCCTGCTGATAGTTTTCCAGAATTGCAATCAGTGCCCGGGTACAGGCCACGGCTGTGCCATTGAGTGTGTGCACATACTGCGTCCCCTTTCGGTCTGCCGATTTGCTGCGAACTCCCAGTCGGCGTGACTGGTAGTCAGTGCAATTGGAGGCGGAAGTCACTTCTCCATATTCACCGTTTTCACCTCGCCCGGGCATCCAGGCTTCCAGGTCAAACTTTCGATAGGCGGGGCCTCCCAGGTCGCCCGAGGCGATATTCAGGACGCGGTAGGGAATTCCCAGACCCTGAAAAATCTCTTCTTCGATTCTCACAATCTGTTGATGAACTTCGTCTGAAGCTTCCAGGTTTCCGGCTGTGAAGGCAAACATTTCCACTTTGGTGAATTGATGCACGCGGTAAATTCCGCGGACCGCTTTACCGTGGCCGCCTGCTTCCGTCCGGAAGCAATGCGAAATTCCTGCCATCCGGATTGGAAGGTCAGATTCTTTGAGAATCTGGTCACGCAGGGAACCTCCCAGCGTGATTTCCGCTGTTGCCACTAATGATAGATCAGAATTTTGAATGGAATAGATCTGGGTTTCATTGCCGCGGGGAGCAAATCCGATTCCTTCCAGAACTTCATCACGTGCCAGGTCGGGAGTGGTATACAGCGTAAACCCTTCCGCCCGGACTTTTTCGACCGCAAATTGAACCAGCGCCAGTTCCAGCAAGACCGCTTCGTTCTTTAGAAAGTAAAAACCGGAACCGGCGACTTTTGCACCCGCTTCAAAGTCGATCAGATCCAGCCGCTGGGCCAGGTCCACATGATCCAGCGGCTGGAAATCAAACTTCGGCTTTCGTCCCCATTCGCGAACGGTGACCGATTCCGCCTCGCCGCCGATTGGGGCATCAGGATGCGTTAAATTGGGAATTCGGGATTGTTCCACGCGCAACTGAGATTCCACGGTTCGTAATGAGGCTTCATTGAGGGCCACGCTTTCCTTGAGTTGTTTGCCCCGTTCAATCAATGCTGGTCGGTTGTCTGCAGACGCCTTGGGAATCTGGCTGGCCACTTCTTTCTGCTCGTGCCGCAGGCGGTCCCCCTCGGTGATCAAGGTGCTGCGATTTGCCCGGAGCTCCAGCAATTCCGTCAAGGAGACAGACACTCCGCGGTCGCGGCAGTTCTTCGCAATCAGTTCGGGGTGGTCGCAGATAAATTGAAGATCAAGCATGGGGGAAGCATCGAGGGCTAAGGGAGTTTGTCAAAAGAGAGTTTGTCGACAGTTCATTGACGTGAGGTGTTCTCTGGTCCGGTCGTCATAATACGTCAGACGACTCCGGAACTGGCGAGTGCTCTGCCAGCTTCTGCCATAACCAGGCACTGGTCAGGATGCCCCGGTGGTAGGCATCCAGGCTGAAATGTTCATTTGGGCTATGCAGATGATCCGTATTCTGCCCCCAGCCCAAAAGCAGGGTATCCACTCCCAGGAGGCGCTGAAATGTCGCGACGACCGGAATTGACCCCCCTTCGCGAATCATGACGGGACGTTTGCCAAAGCCCTTTTCTATCGCTGATCGGGCAGCGTTCATGTAGGGACTGTTCAGATCGCACAAGACCGCTTCACAACCGTGCCATCTCTTGAAATTCAGTTGAATTCCCGGCGGACACCGTTCGCGTAGAAATTTCTCCAATCGATCCAGGAGTACACTGGCCTGTTGATCTGGAACCAGTCGGAACGAAAGTTTTGCCGTGGCACTGGCAGGAACAATCGTCTTGGGGCCTTCTCCCAGATATCCCCCGAAGATGCCGTTCACATCGCAGGTCGGCCTGGCCCAGCGACGTTCCAGGGTTGTGAATCCTGCTTCTCCAAATGCTGCCGTGGTCCCAATGCTGGCGAGATAGTCTGCTTCATCAAACGGCAGCGCGGCAAACGCCCGGCGTTCTTCATCTGTCAGAGGAATCACTTCATCGTAGAAACCGGGAATCTGAACCCGTCCCTGATCATCCTGCAGGCAGGCAATCAACCGGGCCATTGCATTTACCGGATTGACGATCGAACCACCAAAAACCCCACTATGCAGATCCTGGCTGGGCCCCCGCAACGTGATTTCGCAGGCCATGATCCCACGCAGGCCATAGGTGATGGCGGGGATCTCCGGACCGTACTGTGCAGTATCGCTGATCACCGCGACATCGCAGGCACAGCGTTCCCGGTTCTGCTCGATGAACAGATCCAGGTTGTTACTGCCAACTTCTTCTTCGCCTTCGATCAGCAACTTCACGTTGATCGGCAGTTCGCCGACCGACTTCAGCCAGGCAGCGACAGACTTGACATGCGTGAACATCTGTCCCTTGTCGTCCGTGGCGCCACGCGCATAGATCTTGCCATCCCGAATTGTCGGTTCGAATGGCGGGGTGATCCACTGTTCCAGCGGATCTGGAGGTTGCACGTCGTAATGACCATAGACCAGAACCGTGGGACGTCCGGGCTGCTTTGTCCATTCCGCAAAGACGAGGGGATGGCCGTTGGTCTGAACCAGTTCGGCCGTACAACCACTGTCGGCGAGTTGTTTCCGGACAAACTCCGCTGCCTGCAGGACATCGCCTTGATGCCGCGAATCCGCACTGATACTGGGAATACGCAAAAGCTCGATCAGGTCTTGCACATTCTGGTCGGCCTGTTGCCGGAGAAAGTTTTCGACCAGTGACATCTGTTCGGACATGATTCATCCGTGAGGGCATGTTCGACTGGAAACCCGGTACAAGTAATAAGTCTGTCCGGAACAATGGGGGCTTATCGCCGTTCGATAAAACCGCGCCGACGCATGGTACTATAGGCTTCCAGCGCACCTTCGATAATAGGAATTGCCGCACTCACTGGCTGGAATTCGTCGACTTCCACCGATTTGCCTTCCAGCAATTTATAATCCTGAAAGAAACGGCGCACCATGGCCAGACGATGTGCCGGCAATTCGTCGAATTGTTCGCAGTCGTTGTATTCCGGATCGTACTTGGCGACCGCCAGGATCTTGTGATCCTTTTTCCCCGCATCGATCATGGTCATCAGGCCGATCACGCGAGCATCCACCAGTGTCAGCGGAGCAACCGGCTCCTGGCACATCACCAGAACGTCCAACGGGTCATCATCCTCTGCATAAGTCTGGGGGATGAAGCCGTAATTGGCGGGGTAATAAACTGCCGAATAGAGTACCCGGTCAACTTTCAGCAGGCCGGTTTTCTTGTCAAGTTCGTATTTCACGCTGGACCCCATGGGGATCTCGATGACAGCTGTGAACTCTCTGGGGAGATTCTCTCCCGGAGTGACATCATGCCAGCAATGAGTCATTGCAAAAATGCTTTCGTTTGAATTTCAAAGAAAATAACGGTTATCCGAACAGTAACTTCCGACGACGCAGAACGTTTTTTGCAACGGCACTCCCACATCATAGCTGTGAAACAGCCTGTAAGGTCCAGGCAATCTTAATGTGCACTGGCCAAGAAGTGGAATCCGCACGCAAAAAAAGTTCTGACGGGGGTGAGGGCCTGTCAGAACCGAAATCCCTGAAACGTTATTCTCGCATCCGTTCCAAGTCGGGCTGGATGCAGACAAAGGGCAAAGAGGACAAAGAATCTCGGTGTCTGTGATGTTCGCGTGGATCAGGTCCTGTTCCTATTGACTCGGACTGTTTAGAGCAAGTTGCTCTGGCCTGTGCCCGCGGGAGAAGTGTTTTGATTGATGAAAAGCGGAATGCCGCGAGGCCAGTCCGTGATGAGATTTGCAAAAACGCTCTAACCTATGAATATGCAGGAGTTTGGACGTGCTTCGACGGACAGTTTTCACTTTGTTCTTCCTGATTCTGCTCTTTCCAGCAACTGGGGTTTCCCAGGGACCGGCCACCCTGAAACTCACTGCCCCACTGGATTATCAGGTGGTTCAACGCAGTTCCCGCGAAACAGGAAATCTCTCCATTGCAGGAGAATTCGACGAAGATGTCTCGGGTTCGATTTCTTTGCAGTTCCGGTTTCTCGGAAAAGGAGGAAATGAAAACTGGCAAGACCTGAATGCCATCTTCTCCGGAAAACGCTTTTCCGTTGAACAGGAGATCCCTGCGGGAGGATGGTATCGACTCGAAGTCAGCGCGGTCCGCGAAGGAAGGTCGTTTGCCGAGGCAGCTGTAGAGCATTTCGGAATCGGGGAGGTATTTGTTGTTGCAGGGCAATCGAATTCTGCGAATTTCGGAGAAGAAAAGCAACGAACCACAACGGAACGACTTGCCACCTTCGACCGCGCGAAGTGGACGATCTCACACGATCCTCAACCGGGAGCAGGAGGAAAAAAAGGGAGTTTTCTCCCGGTCTTCGGAGATGCCATGGTGCAACGGTTTGATGTTCCCATCGGATTCGTCTCTTGTGGCATTGGGGCCACCAGTGTTCGTCAATGGCTTCCCAAAGGGGCTCGGTTTTCAAATCCGCCCACCCTCAAAGGAGCGGTCGTTCAACTCCCGAGCGGTGAATGGGAATCGACCGGGAAACCGTTTCAGGGATTCGTCAATCGGATGAAGCAACTCGGGCCAAACGGATTTCGGGCGGTTCTCTGGCACCAGGGGGAAAGTGACGCCAATCAGCGTGATCCCCTCAACACTCTCCCCGGCCCTCTTTATCGGGAATATCTCGAACGGATGATCCTGGCATCACAGAAAGAGATTGGCTGGCAGGCCCCCTGGTTCGTTGCTCAGGTGAGCTATCATGTTCCCGGAGACGAATTCTCTCCGGACATTCGAGCAGCTCAGGCCTCTTTATGGAAAGATGGGATTGCGTTAGAAGGACCTGACAGCGATGCCATGAAAGGAAAATTCCGTGAATCGAATGGAAACGGAGTTCACTTCAGCGCCGCCGGTCTGCGAGAACACGGGACTCGCTGGGTGGAAAAAGTTGCCCCCTGGCTGGAAGAACAACTGAAAGTTCCTGCTCCGAAAAAGTAGTGCCCTGCCAGGCATTGTGCGTATCTTGTGCTCTGGGAGATCGGGTGCTTGCGCTCCCAGGCGAGATGGCCCCAGATGGCCCCGGATGAACCGGATGAACCGGATGGAAGAGCCGGGTTGAGCGAGTTTGCCCCCGCTTCAAGGTTGAACATCGCGCCCCCCCGATTCTAATATACTGACATTCATTTGAATGTTATTGTAATTGCAGATGTAACGACCACCCCTGCCCGTTGTCAGGTTCCCTCCTATGATTCGGTACAACTCACCACGATGCCGTTCCAGCTTTCAACAGCGTTCCTTACAAGTCGGCTTCACGCTCATCGAGCTGCTGGTGGTCATCGCCATTATCGCAGTTCTTATTGCCTTGCTATTGCCAGCAGTACAGCAGGCGAGAGAGGCTGCGCGGAGAACGCAGTGCAAGAGCAACCTCAAACAGTTGGGAATTGCGCTGCATAACTATCATGACGTCCACAATACGTTCCCGCCTAATCTGATTCCCGGGGGTCTGCCGATTGCCGGTGGCTATATTGGTTATACGGCGGGGAACTGGGGGGTTCTGGCCTATCTGACCCCCTTCCTGGAGCAGACAGCCGTTTATGGGCTGCTGAATTTGAACGTTCCGACTTATCGCCCTCCCTCGTATGGAATTGAAGATGCAAATAATCGAAAAGCGGCATCGACACTGGTTCCACTCTACCTTTGCCCTTCTGACATGGGAAAAAAGGTGTCTACCAGTTATGGGGTGACGGACGGAATCGGACCTGCGAATTATTGTGCAAATATGGGATCGGGAATTGACCCGTCTGGAACGAGTCATGGATCGCCGTACTATGCCAATGGCGTCTTTTTTGCCGACTCTCAAATTCGATTCGGAGAGATCACGGATGGTTCGAGTAACACAGCCGCGATGACGGAAAGCCTGCTGGGCGAGGGAGCGGAAGTCTCAGGATCGTCCACACCTCCCGGATCGGAAAAGAAGTATTACAAAAACCTCACTCTCGGCAGTCCGATCACCGATGCGGGTTGCGCTGCTGCAACCACTTATAATCAGTCTGATCCACGACAATTTTCCTGGTATTCGGGCGAAATTCGCTGCGCTTCATACAACCATTATTATGGTCCAAACTCGAAGAATTATGACTGCATTGCGAATGGTCCCGCAGAGATTGGATATATTGCCTCCGGTTGGAAAGCGGCCCGCAGCCAACATACCGGTGGCGTGAATCTGCTGTTGTGTGATGGTTCGGGCCGATTCGTCAGTGATCGTGTCAACATGGACGTCTGGCGGAATCTGGCCACCCGTTCAGGCGGCGAAATCATCGGCGAATTTTAGAGCGTTTTTGTAAATCTTGTCGTGAGGCAGAACATGGACAGTGCGGACAGACTCTGAATGCAATCTCCACCAGGTGCATGGGGCTGATCGTGACGAATGCCTGACTTGCAGCCAGGAAATATCCGTCCGATTGCCGGTAGAGATCGAAGCTCAATTTCGCAAGTGCTCCAACAGATTCCCGAGATCGGATTGATGTCCAGAACCGCAGCTTCCACAAGATTCACTGAAGATCACAGACAGAAATGTCTGTACCACTGGAAGCTTCTGGATCACTGAAAAAAGTGGGCCGGACATTTCTGTCTGGCCGAGAGTTCATGTTTTTCAACAGGCTGTTAGGATAGGCCTTCACGCAAAGTCAGACAGCAGAGGACGTTTCGCGATCACGTACCCGAAATCCAAGCCCTGACAGGGCACTGGCCCCTTTACCTGGACAGACCTGGATGTCGTGAATCACAAACTTGAATGAATAGACATGAATGAACCCTCTCCGCCAGCACAGAGTACTCATTCGCCTCGGCGGTGGCTGCGGCGCATTCTGCTGGGCATCAGCTTGCTGTTGTTTCTCATCGTTGTGGTGGGAGTGGCCTATTGGGGGCTGCATCAATCCCGCTTGAATTCCGAGTTACAGTATCTGCGTTTGCAGGGAATGCCCACCAGCATTGTTGAGTTGGAAGATTTCTATCAGATTCCTTCCGGAGTCTTCGATTCTACTCCCCTGTGGACCGCAGCTGCGAAAGCCGTGGAGCAGGCTAACCTGCCGGTGCGGGGGAAGGACCTGCCGATCATCGGAGCAAAGAATCCGCCGATCCCTCCCCCTGGAGAACCTTGGATTGAACTGGATGCAGCCCGGATTTTGATGCAGGAACTCGATCCAGTTTTCCAGGATATTCGTACAGCTGCAAAGGCCGGAGGACAGGCTCGGTTTCCCGTCCAATTTTCTGTGAAAGATCCATCTCTCTTCCCGGAAGTTCAGGCACTGCGGCAGGTGGTGCGTCTGCTGTGCCTGGACGCACATGTGGCTGCCCGAGATGGTGACTGCGAGCGAGCATTCGAAGATGTGCGGATCGTCCTCAAACTCCCGTCAGTATTACAGAACGAACCGCTGAGTATTCAGCAACTGATTCGGATTGCCATTCAGGCCATGGGGCTGGGCCATCTGCCGAAGTTGCTTTCCAGTTGTGCCTGGGATGATGTGCACTTGCAGTTGTTGCAGAAGGAGATTGCTGCTTCAGATTATCAAGCCGGAGTGATTCATGCGCTGCAGGGGGAACGGGCTTATGCCTTGTCTGCATTTGATCAGTTTCCGCTGGGCAGTCTCAATGCTTTTGGAAAACTGGGGCTGCTGCACCGCTTCGAATTGGGTCTCGATGCTCTGGCTCAACCCTGGCCTGAA
>Ga0182739_1001860_pt1 | contig 20750 bp, 20 predicted proteins | sample eDN5th30CBELigBY_FD_128873 | JGI IMG/M metagenome (GOLD analysis project Ga0182739, IMG submission 128873) | Enriched backyard soil microbial communities from Emeryville, California, USA - eDNA 5th pass 30_C BE-Lig BY (version 2) (version 2) | ecosystem: Environmental > Terrestrial > Soil >...
ATAAGGATATTTTAGGTGTGTTTAATCCAGGTTCGCATGGTTCAACCTTTGGAGGGAATCCGCTCGCATGTGCTGTTTCGATGGCAGCGATCCAAGTGCTTTTAGAAGAAAGACTCAGCGAACGTTCACTCCAGCTAGGGAACTATTTTCTTAGTGAGCTCAGAAAAATCCATGATCCAAAAATTAAAGAAATTCGGGGACGGGGGCTTTTCATCGGGCTGGAGCTGACAGTAGCTGCACGGCCATATTGTGAAGCGTTAAAGGAAGAGGGCCTATTATGTAAAGAAACTCATGAAAAGGTTATTCGCTTTGCGCCACCGCTTGTGATTACGAAGGAACAGATTGATGGGGCATTGGAAAAAATAGATCGAGTTATAAAGCAACAAAGGTAGTGCTGCTGCACTACCTTTGTTCTTGAGAAACGTTTGTATTACCTAGTTGGCCGTGCTTCTGGTGATCTTTCAACCTCAGCACTAGGCTTAAACAATAGGCCTAAATTAATTAGACCGGCAATTCCAACAAGACTATAGACAATTCTTGAAATCGTTGACCCATCTCCAAATAGGGAATCAACTAGATTAAAACCAAAGAATCCGATTAATCCCCAATTTATTGCTCCAATGATTGTAAGTAATAATGCAATACGTTGTATACCGCTCAAAACAATCAGCCTCCGTTTTTAATGTGAGCTACACTATATAGGTTGTTTATGTTTGATGGAATTATTCATGTGGTTCAAAAAAATATGAGATAAAGGCAAAAATTCCTAAACCTGGATTGGTTTTAGCGCATCGAAAAGCTTGATTTTATACAGTTAATAAAGCTGTGAAAAAAAATGTCAAAATTGGGCACGCTTACATATAGGGGAGTTCCTTGATTAAATGGTCAGCTTTCGGTAAAGTGTAAATGATTAAAATAATGGGAGGCCAATATGACACATATTCAATTTGATTATTCAAAAGCTCTTACTTTCTTTGGTGAGCATGAAATTACATACCTACAGGACGCCGTTAAGGTTGCCCATCATTCATTACATGAAAAGACAGGGGCGGGAAGTGACTATACAGGTTGGATTGACCTGCCTATTGACTATGATAAAGATGAGTTTGCCCGAATTCAAAAAGCGGCAGAAAAAATTAAAAATGATTCTGATGTTTTATTAGTAATTGGAATCGGCGGCTCTTATTTAGGTGCGCGTGCGGCTATTGAGGCATTACACCATAGCTTTTACAATGCTTTGCCTAAGGAAAAGCGCAAAACTCCTCAGGTTATTTTTATTGGAAACAATATTAGTTCTTCCTATATGAAGGATGTAATGGATCTTTTAGAAGGAAAAGACTTCTCATTGAACGTGATTTCAAAATCAGGTACAACAACAGAGCCTGCAATTGCATTACGAATTTTCCGCAAGCTTTTGGAAGAAAAGTATGGAAAAGAAGAAGCAGCAAAGCGTATTTATGCAACAACAGATAAAGCAAAGGGAGCATTGAAAACAGTAGCTGATGAAGAGGGCTTCGAAACATTTGTTATTCCCGATGATGTTGGCGGACGATACTCTGTATTAACAGCAGTAGGACTTTTACCAATAGCTGTATCGGGTGCGGATATTGAAGCGATGATGAAGGGTGCTGCAGCAGCAAGAGAAGAATATGGAAGCTCTGAACTGAAGGAAAATGCGGCCTATCAATATGCTGCAATTAGAAATATCCTATATAACAAAGGGAAAACAATCGAAATGCTAATCAACTATGAGCCAGGCTTGATGTTTTTTAATGAATGGTGGAAGCAGCTGTTCGGTGAAAGTGAAGGGAAGGATCAGAAAGGGATTTACCCGTCATCTGCAAACTTCTCGACAGATCTTCATTCATTAGGTCAGTATGTACAGGAAGGACGCCGCGATATCTTCGAAACCGTCATCAAGGTTGAAAAACCAAGACATGAGCTTACAGTTGAGGCGGCTGACAATGACTTAGACGGTCTGAATTATCTTGCTGGTAAAACAGTTGATTTCGTTAACAACAAGGCTTTTGAAGGAACATTACTAGCGCATACAGATGGCGGTGTGCCAAATCTAATTGTTTCTATCCCAGAACTTGATGAATATACATTTGGATATCTTGTCTATTTCTTTGAAAAAGCATGTGCCATGAGCGGTTATTTATTAGGTGTGAATCCGTTCGACCAGCCGGGTGTAGAAGCTTATAAAGTTAATATGTTCGCCCTTTTAGGAAAACCAGGCTACGAAGAGAAAAAAGCCGAGCTAGAAAAAAGATTATAATTACTAAATAAGGTGTCAGGCACCACAGAAAGACAAAATGCTATCATTTGTCCATTTGTGGTGCCTGACACCTTTCCTATTTAATGATGATAAGCTGATCATGTTTTTCGATTGTGAATGGATGAGGGGGATTCAGGATTGTTGCACCGCCTCTTTTTACACCTAAAAGCAATCGTCCCTCCTGTGTAAGCCGAACGCTTATATCCATAAACTCTTGTTCCAGCTGCTCGTGGCTGGCATCAAGGAAGACAAGCTTCTTCTCTGTAAGCTGGTATAATAAATCTAAAAAAGAGGTAACGATATCTTGTGATGCAAGGCTTTGCAGCATAATGAAGCTTGAAAGCGTATTGGTTTGAATGATTTCGTCTGCTCCGGCACGATTCGCATTGGCAATTTGTTCAGTTGTCAGGATTTCAACAATCGTTTCAACATGCGGATTCAATCCCTTTACAGCTAATAAAGTAATAATTGTATTCATATCAGCCTGAAGCTCGGCCTTTGTAGGATCGGCTGTAATGATGACCTTTAAGGCTGACTGGATATTAGCTCTCATGAGCGCCTCATCATGGCTTGGGCTTCCTTGAACAAAATGCACATTATTGTAAGGCAATGGATTCTCCTTTAGCGTCTCATCAATCAAAGCAATGGATACAGACTTTTGGTCATTAATTAAAGAATAAATAACCTCTCTTGAACGTTCATTCCAACCGACAATGATAAAGTGCCCCTGGCCTTTATATTTCATTTTCCCCTCCAGATGATCGTTTTGTCTGGCAGCTGCCGTCGTTGCTAAGACGATAAAAAAAGAAGAAAGAAAGCCTGCGCTAGTAACGAGCAAAAGCATACCAGCTATTTTTCCGAGAACTGAATGGGGGACATAATCGCCATATCCAACTGTTGATGCTGTAATAATTGCCCACCAGATTCCGTCAAAAATGGTTGGAAAGCTCTCCGGCTCAATGACATGAACGATGATTCCGAAAAATGTGATCAGTGAAATGGCTATCAAAAAGGTTCGTAATAATAGCGGTAAGCGGATAAAGCTTAATAAAATTTGATGCGTCAAAGCTACTCACCCCAGTCGGATAGAATCATTTTTTCAGTATAGACGAAAAAATACGCTTTCATAATAACATGAGGTAATTTATACTACTTTGATAAAGCAGACACTATGATATTAGTCACAAGAAAATTCGATTTTCTTGCCAATTCCAAACATTGGTGGTCTAATCAAATTATGGGAAAATGCAGATAAAGAAAAAGAGGATGAAATTTATATCTCATCCTCTTTCAAATCTACATCTTTCTGTACCCATTCTTGCGCCCATTGATTGATTTCTTTAAAAACATTTTGGAGAGCAAAGCCTTTATCGGTTAAGGAATATTCAACTCGTACGGGAACCTCTGGGAAGACCTCTCTTAATACAATACCTTCATACTCTAATTCTTTTAATCTTTCCGATAGGAGCCGGCCGCTGATGGGCATGGAGGAGTTAATGGTACAGAAACGCTGAGAACCCGACATTAGCTGATTAATTATTAAGGCATTCCAACGCTTGCTAAGTATTTCTACAGCCTTTTGAAATTTAGGACAAAGTGTATTTTCCTCCATTTACAACCTCCTCACACAATAAATATTATTACTATAATAATAGTGAATATATTACTTGACGTCAACTATTTACAAATTTATACTTACTTACATATAGTAAGTAATACGAAGACAGTGTATTCTTTCCGAAAGGATGATCATGATGATTTCAGAAAAAGTTAGAGATATACTTATAGATAGAATGAAAATTGTGAAGCAAGAAAATAAAGAAGATATTTGTTTAGTTGGTCCAGTTAAGCTTCCAGTCCAATTAGACGGTGAAACTGTAACCTTCCAATGGTATACATGGCTGAAGCTTGAAGGTCTGCCAACCGAGAAGGAGAAATTAATCGAATCGCTGCTAACAGCTGACCTTGCAAGCTCTCAACAGTCCTCTGTTTTAGTATATGGTGATTTCAAACAGGCAGAAGAAGCGTATATCCGAATGCATAGCATCTGTCATACCGGCGATATATTTGGGAGTCAGCGCTGTGACTGCGGCTATCAGCTGCATCAATCCATGAAAATGATTGTAGAGCAAGGAAGCGGAGCTCTATTCTACTTAGCTAATCATGAAGGCCGTGGGATTGGACTATTTACTAAATCATTGGCTTATATCCTTCAGCAGGAAGGGTATGATACAGTAGAGGCAAATAATGCTCTTGGTTTTCCGGATGATCTCCGTTCATATGAGGAAGCGATTCGAGTGATAAAGGAATTAAGAAAAAAACCGGTTACGCTGATTACGAATAACCCGAAAAAAATCGCTGCTTTAAAGTCATCAGGACTGACGATTCAAGATCACATTCCACTATGGGGCGGTGAGTCCGACTATAACAGCTTTTATTTGGCAACAAAAGTAGAGAAATCAGGGCATATTCTTGAGAGTGAAATAAGCCTAACCAAATAAGGAGAGTTTTTATCATGAAGAATGACCACTATTTTATGAAGCTTGCACTTGATTTAGCCTCTACTGCAAAAGGAAAAACAAATCCGAATCCTCTTGTTGGAGCAATCATTGTGAAGGATGGCATGATTGTAGGCTCCGGGCTGCACAGAAAAGCTGGAGAACCGCATGCTGAGGTACATGCTTTCCATATGGCGGGTGACCATGCAAAAGGAGCTACACTTTATGTCACACTTGAGCCATGCTCCCATTTTGGCAAAACACCTCCCTGTGCTAATTTAGTGAAGGAATCAGGTGTTTCTCGGGTAGTTATTGCCATGAAGGATCCGAACCCGCTTGTGGCGGGCCGGGGAATCAAAATTATAGAGGATGCAGGAATTGAAGTGGAGGTTGGGGTCCTCGAGCAAGAAGCCAGAAGATTGAATGAACGGTTTATTCATAACATGCTGACTCAGATGCCGTTTGTCATTTCAAAGGTAGCCATGACCCTTGATGGGAAAATTGCCGCCTATAATGGACACTCAAAATGGGTGTCAGGTGAAGCCTCAAGACAAAAGGTCCATTATTTACGAAATGAAGTAGATGCCATCCTTGTCGGAATTGGAACGGTCTTGGCAGATGATCCAATGCTAACGACTAGAATCCCGGAAGGTGGTAAAAACCCAATTCGGATTATTATTGACTCAGAGTTACGAACACCACTGGATGCTAAAATAACGGATTGCACAGAAGCTGAAACCTGGATCTTTACACAGGAAGGTGTCGATGAAGAAAAAGAAGCGGCCTTTCTGGCGAAGGGTGTTCAGGTATACTCAGCTCCAAAAGGAGAAGGTCTCGATTTAACCTTCATACTAAAACAATTATTTGAATTAGGTATTACGGATGTGCTTGTTGAAGGTGGAGGAGAAGTGAATAGTGCTTTCTTACGTGAAGGACTGATTAATAAGTTCCAAGTATATATCGCACCTAAGGTATTGGGCGGCCGCCATTCATTAACTCCTTTTACAGGCAAGGACGTTGAGACGATGGATGATGCGGTGGGGCTTGAATTTGATTCTGTTGAACATATTGGTGATGATTTGCTTATTACGGCTTACCCTAAACAACAGGTAGAATCATAAAACAAAATGATAACGGGTGATAACATGGAAGCATATGATTTTAAGACAGATGTTTGTATTGTAGGCGCCGGCCCTGCCGGTGCTTTACTTGCATATCTGCTTTCAAGTCATAATATTTCGGTAATTTTAGTAGAGCGGAATGAAAATATTAATAAAGAGTTTAGAGGAGAACACCTAAACGAGACCGGTGAAGCTATTTTACGAAGGTATGAATTGTTTGATGAGCTCGAGGAAATTGGTCTGCTACGAATGGATCGGGTTGAATACTGGAATCATGGGGAAGTGTTTAAAAGGATTATGCCCGATGAACATGTAAATCATTGCGGTATCCATGTCCCGCAGAAGCATCTGCTTGGCCTTTTATTGAAAAAAAGTGAACCGTTCAGCGATTTTAAATTATTATTAAATACAAAAGTAGTAGAATTACTGGAGGAAGAGGGCAAGTATCAGGGAGTTAAAGCCATTAAGGATGGACAGGAACTAACGATAAAAAGCTCTTTGATTATTGGGGCAGACGGACGTTTTTCAACAATTCGCAAATTGGCAGGGATCCCCTTTGAGAAAGTCAAGCACGGATATGATTTGCTTTGGGCACGCATTCCCGCTCCAACGGATTGGGAGCCAACGGTTCGCATGGCACTTGTAAATGATGATCAGCTTGCCTTGTTTACACAACAGGGCGGTTATATCCAAATTGGGTGGAACATACAAGAAGGGTCGTATCCAGCACTGAGGAAGCAGTCGATAACGCCATTTGTGAGTCAGCTAATTGATGCGTTCCCACAGCTGGAAGAAACTGTACATGCTTCCATTCAATCATGGGATGACTTTGTTTTACTTCAGGTGCAAAGCTCAAAAAGTGAGACCTGGGTGAAAAATAATTTGGTGATTATCGGAGATGCTGCCCATACAATGAGTCCGACCGGTGCAATTGGTATTAATAGTGCCATGAAGGATGCTGATGTACTGTTTCAAATTATGATGGATGCCGGCTCGATCAATCAGGTTAGCAGCCTTGACTTGCAAGTATTTGAACAGATTCGTAGAAATGAAGTGGACACACAGCAAAAGGAACAATTAAAAAAAGAAGCATCATTTGGAAAACAATTTATCCCGGTTTAGGAATAGCCGGGATTTTATTATCGACTGTTCGTGCTCCAATCAGTGAAGGATCCTGTGCCAAGACATCCTGGGCAATCAAATGATTCCGGATAGCTGTATTCATTGACAATTGGAATCATAAAGCCTTTTCCATTACAGTCAGGACAATGTCCTAAGCTTTGTGCCTCGGCAATTTTCTTCTCATACAAGCTTGCCTTCCAATCTGAGAGGTAACTAAAAAGCCCCATTTTTCATTCCCTCCTTCTTTTGTTGATTAGTTTATGCACGTATCCTTATAAAAGAAACTTTGTTTGTGGTAAACATTTGTATTATGCCAATGCAGCTAGGGATTTATACCCGCTCGATAGTCGGGAAACAAATATGAAAAAAATAGCCCATTTAAAGGGCTATTTTTTGTTGTGGTGGAAGATAACTGTTTTGGATAATTTTAGCCATTTCTGCAAAAAGTAAGACCAATTACATTCATGGGGTGTTAGCCATTGGACTATTTACAAGATCAAAGGGAGAAAGCATTACTCGTAATCGCTCTTATTATTCTTGCATTATATGTCTCTCCTTTGTTTATTTTAGGGGAAAATGCACATATCCGAGTTCATGATAACCTGGATTCGAACCTTGCATGGTATAAAGTACTGAGGGAAAGCGGGCAAATATTTGGGGATATCAATGCTGTAATTCCGCAGGTCTTGAACGGTATCCCAAGAAATGCATTCGGAACGGAATACAGCGGAATTGTTTGGCTCTATTCCATATTTCCAACCATGACGGCCTATGCATTAAGTCAAACGATTACAAGACTTGCGGCATTTATCGGCATGTATTTGCTTTTGCGTGATCACTTTTTACCTGGGAAGGAATGGGGACTCATTACGGTCGGAACCTCGCTGGCATTTGCCTTAACACCGTTTTGGCCGTCAGGGATGCTGAGTACACTGGGAATGCCGTTAGCATTATGGGCGTTTTTGCATATTCGAAAAGGGAGAAAATCATGGAGAGAATACATAGTTTTAACCCTTCTTCCCTTTTACTCGAGCATTGTTCTAGGGTTTTTCTTTTTTTTATTTGCGATGGGCATTCTCTGGGTAATTGATGTAATAAGACGGAAAAAGCACAACCTGGCTTTCTTACTATCATTGATTTATATGGGAATTGTGTACTGTTTCGTCGAATATCGGCTTGTCTATTCATTCCTTTTTGCAACTGATCCAAACAGCAGGGATGAATATATACATACACGTTTGACTTTATGGAGGGCGGTTCGTTTAACCTTTAAAAATTATGTGTTCGGTCATACCCATGTGATGACGGTTCACGGCTTAATAATACTTCCGGTTTTGCTGGGAGCCTTTTATCTGGTCTGGAAAAAAGGCCGGTGGAAACAGGAAAAGTATTTTGTGTTTTTATTTTTTCTTAATTTTGTTTTATCGCTATGGTATGCCTTTTGGTTTTATAGAGGCTGGCAGCCATTAACGGAAAAATTTCATTTTATGAATACCTTTAATTTTGCTCGTTTTCATTTTTTGAGGCCGCTTGTGATTTACCTGTCGTTTGCTTTGGCATTGAAAATTATCTGGCAGAATGCCAAAGAATTCCGGGCCATTGTTTATTTTAGTCTAGCTGCGCAGCTGATAATGTTGGGGCTATTCAATGAAGAGCTTAAATACAGCTCAAAGCCGTCGGTCAAGGAATTCTATTCCGAGGAATTATTTTCACAGATTAAGGATCATATCGGTTTGCCTGTTGATGAATATCGTGTGGCAAGTGTCGGACTGCATCCGGCGATAGCACAGTATAACGGGTTTTATACATTAGATACCTATAACAACTTCTATCCGTTGTCGTACAAGCATGAGTTTCGGAAAATCATCGAAAAGGAATTGGATAAAAATAAACAAATTCGTACCTACTTCGACGAGTGGGGTGGTCGCTGCTATTTATTTACGGATGAATTGGGAAAGCACTATATGTTTAAAAAAAATACGAAAAAGAAGCTCAAGCATGTGCAATTTAACTTTGAACCTTTTAAGAAAATGGGTGGAACCCATATATTCTCATCCGTTCCGATAAAAAATGCTGAAGAGAACAAGCTAAAGCTGGAAAAAGTGTTTTCTAGCAAAGAATCTGTATGGAAAATTTATTTATATCGTGTGGTTTGATTTGAAAAAGGATTATAACCGCGAATTTCAGCCATATATCCGCGCTTTTTGGATACATATCCGTGGATTTTAGTGCTTTATCCACGGTTTTACTACATTTATCCGTACTTTTACACTTTGTGGAAAAACTTCAACACAACATCATGGAGGGAACATACATGACTACACCAGTTGTCACACTTGTTGTGCCTTGCTATAACGAAGAAGCTGTATTGCCTTATACAATGGAGATATTACAGCAGTATCTTGAGGAATTAATAAACGAACAGTTTATTTCAAATAGGAGTAAAATCCTGTTTGTTGATGACGGCAGCAAGGACCAGACCTGGAATCTCATTTATAAAGCCGCTCTGAAAACAGAGATCATTAGAGGCTTAAAGCTGGCAGGTAATGCAGGTCATCAAAATGCTTTATTGGCAGGAATGTTTGCGGCAAAGTCTACAGCGGATTGCGTTATTTCTCTTGATGCCGATCTACAGGATGATATTTCGGTCATCCGCGAGTTTATTCTAAAATATAAAGAGGGCTATGAAATTGTCTACGGAGTGCGTAGGAAAAGAGATACCGATACCCTTTTTAAACGTAAAACAGCAGAGGGCTTTTACAAGCTGATGGGCAAAATGGGTGTTAACTTGGTCTATAATCATGCAGACTACCGGCTCATGAGCAAACGTTCTCTAGAAGAGCTGGAAAGGTTTGATGAAGTAAATCTATTTTTGCGCGGAATTGTTCCGTTAATTGGTTTTCAATCCACATCGGTTTATTATGATCGAAAGGAAAGGACTGCAGGCGAAACCAAGTATCCATTGAAAAAAATGCTTTCCTTCGCCTTTAATGGAATTACGTCCTTTTCCGTTACGCCAATTCGCTTCGTCTTATTAACAGGGTGTACCTTTTTCTTTGTCAGTCTCATTGTTCTAAGCTATTTCTTAGTTTTGAAGTTTTTTGGTAGAACCGAAATTGGCTGGACGTCATTAATTGCCTCAATCTGGCTGATTGGGGGCTTGCAGCTGATGGCGATCGGATTAATCGGTGAGTATATCGGCAAAGTGTATCAGGAATCAAAACGAAGACCAAAGTACATTGTGGATATTGATTTGTTTAATTTAGCTATTCCGAAGCAGCTGAAGAACCAGGATGATACAGAAGACCAAATATACAATGGTTTGTCTGAATTGAATTAAAAAGAAAAGAACCTGTCCGCTAATAAAAGGGCAGGTTCTTTTCAGGAGTCTGTGTTAAATTTTGTTCGCTGTTGATTGAAGTGGAAGGCACGAAGACTCCTGCAGGAGAAGCGAAACAGTCGAGACCCCGCAGACACGAAGTGTCGAGGAGGCTCGGCGGTCGCCTTAAGGTGCGCGGAGTGCCTGGAACGGAAATCAACAACCAAGTTTAACCGTGACTCAAGTAAATTTACGTTTTTAACGGTTATGGTCCTGCTCTGTTGACAGGTCACATTCGTTTAATGGTATCATCTTTGTTTTTTTAACCCATTTGTGACCAAGCCAAATGGCAAGGAATAGTGGCAGACCAATATAGGATACAAGCACGCCATTCCAGTCAATTCCATTACCCATAAATGCTGCATAGTTTTGGCCAAGAATAACAATCCCGCATACGACAAAGGCGAAAATTGGTCCAAACGGATAAAATCCGGATTTATAAGGTAGTTTGTTTAAATCTTTTCCTTGTGCAACATACGCTTTACGGAAACGATAGTGACTGATGGCAATCCCAAGCCAAGCAATGAAACCAGACATTCCTGATGCATTTAACAGCCATACATACACAGCACCTTCACCAAAAAACGAAGCCAAGAAGGCCACTGTCCCGACTAGTGAAGTGATAATTAAGGCATTTACAGGCACGCCATTTTTATTTAATTTAGCCAGGAACTTCGGTGCTTTTCCTTCCACGGCTAAATTCCAAAGCATACGTGTTGAAGCATACATACCTGAGTTTCCTGCTGACAGAACCGCTGTTAAAATAATAGCGTTCATAACAGATGCTGCAAAGGCAATTCCGGCTCTTTCAAATACAAGTGTAAATGGACTTGTTGTTACTTCGCCGCTGGCAAGACTCTCATTCGTATAAGGAATTAATAATCCAATGACAAAGATGGCAAGAATGTAAAATAATAAAATACGCCAAAAGATTTGTTTAACAGCCCTCGGAATATTTTTTTCAGGGTCTTCACTTTCACCTGCGGCCACCCCAAGTAATTCTGTTCCCTGGAAGGAGAAGCCTGCTGCCATGAATACGCCTAGAATCGCTAAAAAGCCGCCATTAAAAGGGGCATCTCCAACTGTAAAGTTTGAAAAGCCAATCGTTTTTCCACCTAAGATACCGACTATCATTAAGAAGCCTGTTACAATAAAGATAATAACCGTTACCACCTTAATAAGGGAAAACCAATATTCAGCTTCACCGAAGCCCTTAACAGATAAATAGTTAATCAAGAACATGATAACAAGACAGAGACTGCTCCAGATGATGGAAGGAACATCAGGCAGCCAGAATTTCATGATTAAGGAAACAGCCGCCAACTCCGCTGCTATCGTAATCGCCCAGTTATACCAATAGTTCCATCCAAGAGCGAAGCCTAATGATGGATCAACAAATTTTGCTGCATAGGTACTAAAGCTGCCGGCCACAGGCATATACGCTGCCATTTCTGCTAAACCAGTCATGAGAAAATAGACCATAACCCCAATAAGTGCATAGGCTAGAAGTGCTCCGCCCGGTCCTGCTGAATGAATGGCACCGCCGCTGGCTAGGAACAGCCCTGTCCCAATCGTTCCACCAAGTGAAATCATTGTTAAGTGACGCGCTTTAAGCTTCCTTTTTAATCCAGTTTCTTCTTTTTTTATCGAAAGTTCCTCTTTTTTTGCTGCAGATGATTGCATATTATCTACTCCTTTTTTTATTGGAAGGAGCGGGCAAAATAAAAAACCGTCAAAGAGGATTCGACGGTTTTAGTCCCGTATCATACCTTCCGAAAGATAGCTCAACACGAATAACAAACGTTACACGTGACAGTTCTGTTCCTTTTCGAAAACAGCCCCAGCCTGTATCTTCAGAGAAAAAATACAAACTTCGGCAGCGTTACCTTTCAGGAGGAGTCATTGATTGTCTCTGTATCTCGCCCTACCTACTAATTAATGCTGCAACCTCTACCCCACCGGTTATGATGAGGATATCTAATCAATATTTTATTGGATACTATAAAATTATACTTAACATAGAGAGAAAAGCCAATGGAAAATTATTCTCACATAACACTTTAATTAAAATCGTTAGTATGGTTCTGTAAGGATAATAATAGTTACTGAACGACAAATTCACCGTATTGCAACAATTTTCGACAAAATTTATTATATTTTAAAATATCTATTTACCATTTTGGTTATTGTATGCAATAATTAAAAATGTTGTTATTTAGATAATATATAGATTAATGTAAGTTGTCGGAAGATTGAAACAGATTGTTTCTGGGGAGCCGTTTAACTTATTAGGGAGGAAAAGGCAATGAATTCAAAAATATCTCGTAATGAAATAATAGCCATTGGGCTTATGCTGTTTGCCTTGTTCTTTGGAGCAGGAAATTTAATTTTCCCGCCTGCATTAGGACAAGCATCGGGGACAAATCTTTGGCCGTCAATTATTGGCTTTTTATTAACAGGGGTTGGCTTACCTTTATTAGGGGTGCTGGCTATCGGAGTGTCAGGTCATGATGACGTTCAGTCATTGGCGAATAAAATTAACCCGACCTTTTCACTTATTTTTACTGTTGCCTTGTATTTATCAATTGGACCATTTTTTGCGATTCCGCGTACAGGAACCGTATCATATGAAATTGGTATCGCACCATTTTTACCGGAAATGAATGGCGGATTTAATGTTGGTTTGCTCATTTATACAATCATTTATTTTGCCATAGTAGGATATTTATCATTAAATCCAAGTAAAATTGTTGACCGCGTTGGAAAGGTCATGACACCAATCCTATTAATATGTTTATTAATTGTCTTAATCGCTACAGTTATCAATCCGCTTGATAAACCGCTTGCTCCAATCGGAGACTACGTAGACAATGCGTTCTTTAAAGGGTTCCAAGAGGGATATTTAACAATGGATACTCTTGCTTCCTTTGTATTTGGGATTATTGTTATCAATGCCATTAAAGAAAATGGAATCACATCAAAGGGCGGTATTGCCAAGGCAACAATAAAAGCTGGATTGATTGCAGCGGGTGCTTTAGGTGTAATCTATCTTGGTCTGGCATACCTGGGAGCAACAACTAACTACGCAGCAGGTCAAGCGAATAATGGTGGAGCGCTATTAACTTATGCAGCAAATGTTCATTTCTCCGTTTGGGGAAATATTATCCTAGGGTTCGCCATATTATTTGCCTGCTTAACAACTTCCATTGGACTAATCACATCTTGTGCAAGTTATTTTTCAAAAATGTTTCCACGTTATTCATATAAAACATTAGCGATTGTATTTACTGTTTTCAGTGCTGCGGTTGCAAACATCGGTTTAAGCTTATTAATCACAATTTCTGTTCCGGTGCTTGTTGCGATCTACCCGTTAGCGATTGTTTTAATCTTTTTAACGTTTTCTGACCCGCTTTTCAAGGGTCGAGTATCCGTTTACCGTTGGAGTATGCTGTTTACAGGTATTTTTAGTGTTATTGATGGGATTAAGGCAGCGGGTCTTCAGCTTGAAGGTTTATACAGCTTCTTAAGTCAGTATCTTCCTTTGTTTGATGCAGGGATGGGCTGGGTTGTACCAGCATTAGTAGGAGTTGTAATCGGATTTATTTTTCCATCAGGAAAAAAGCCTGCTGATACACAATCGAAAGAAAAAGTGAGCTAATAATGAAATAAAATGCAAAAAAGAGGCCGGCGATTATGCTGGCCTCTTTTAATGTGCTCTCATTTATTTCGGGCTATAAAAGTCCTAATCCTGATCTAAAAGGTAATTGGCCTAAAAATTGCATCATATACTACATCATATACTATAAAAATAATTTAATGGAGGGATTAAATGGTAACAGCTTATAAGCATGAACCATTAACCGACTTTACCCTACATGAACATAAACTGGCTTTCATGGAAGCTTTAAAACTGGTCAATTCACAATTAGGGAAAGAATATCCACTCATTATTAATGGAGAGCGGATTACAACTGAAGAAGTGATCGCGAGCTATAATCCGGCGAGAAAAACAGAATTAATCGGGACGGTCTTTGTGGCAAATAAAGAAGTAGCAGAGAAGGCTATGCAGTCAGCCCTTGAAGCTTTTTCTCGATGGAAAAAATGGACTCCTGAAGCAAGAGCGCATATCCTGTTGAAAGCAGCAGCTATCATCAGACGACGAAAGCATGAGTTTTCCGCCTATTTAGTTAAGGAAGCCGGCAAACCATGGAAGGAAGCAGATGCCGATACTGCAGAAGCCATTGATTTCTTGGAGTATTATGCAAGGCAAATGCTCGCCATGAAGGACGGTGCACCAGTAAACAGCAGGGACGGAGAGAATAATCAGTATACGTATATCCCTCTTGGTGTAGGAGTCATCATTTCTCCTTTTAATTTCCCACTCGCGATTATGGCTGGAACAACAGTGGCGGCTATTGTAACAGGAAATACTGTTCTTTTAAAACCCTCCAATAATACACCGGTAGTTGCGGCAAGATTTGTGGAAGTGATGGAGGAAGCAGGTCTGCCCAAGGGAGTGTTAAATTATATTCCAGGAAGTGGTGCAGAAATTGGTGATTTTTTAGTCGACCATCCCAAGACCCGATTTGTTTCCTTTACTGGTTCGCGTGAAGTAGGGTGCCGGATTTATGAGCGTGCGTCAAAGGTACATCCCGGCCAAGTTTGGCTAAAGCGGGTCATTGCCGAAATGGGCGGAAAGGATACGGTTGTTGTTGATGAAGATGCTGATATTGATTTAGCAGCAGCATCAATCGTTTATTCAGGATTTGGCTACTCAGGTCAAAAATGCTCTGCAGGTTCTAGAGCGGTCGTTCATGAAAAAATATATGATGAAGTTTTAGAAAAAGTACTTATCTTAACAAAGTCGTTAACAGTCGGTAACCCGGAAGAAGTAGAAACCTATATGGGCCCCGTGATTGATCAAGCAGCCTATAATAAAATAATGTCCTATATTAACATTGGTAAAAAAGAAGGCAGACTAGCTGCTGGTGGTGAAGGAGATCCATTAGAGGGCTTTTTTATCCAGCCAACGATTATTGCCGATGTGAATGAAAAAGCACGTATCATGCAGGAGGAAATATTTGGTCCTGTTATTGCCTTCTGTAAAGCAAGCAGCATCGACCATCTTTTAGAAATTGCTAACAACACGGAATATGGATTAACCGGGGCATTCCTATCGAAAAATCGTGAGCATATTGAACGGGCACGCAGGGAATTCCATGTAGGGAATTTATATATTAATCGAACCTGTACAGGAGCGATTGTGGGATATCAGCCTTTTGGTGGCTTTCAAATGTCCGGAACGGATTCAAAAGCCGGCGGTCCCGACTATCTCCTTCTCCATATGCAGGCTCAAACGATTTCGGAAGCATTATAGTTCTAATATTTCCCTTTTAATTACTGCTCCAGAAAACTAAATAAGGGATCTTTTTTAGCGACAGGCGCGTATAAAGATCCCTTTTGGTCTAGGATCATTTACCTTCTAGAAGGAGGGATCTTAACATGATGTCTGCGCTAACAAAGGGATTTTTTCTTTATTTATCAAAAAATAGAACATTAAATCGAGCAGCAAAAAAATGGGGGTTAAAGCTTGGGGCATCACAGGTTGTCGCGGGAAATTCAATGGAAAGTATGATTGTAAAGGTGCGGCAATTAAATGAGAGGGGTCTGCTTTGTACGCTTGATCATCTAGGTGAATTTGTTTCCAGTAAAGAAGAAGCCGTTGAAGCAGCAGATGCCGCTGTCAGGACATTGGATGCTATCATGAGCGAAGGTTTAAACAGTCATTTATCTGTAAAATTAACCCAGCTTGGAGTAGATATTGATCGTGACTTTTGTTTAAACAATATGCGCAGAATTTTAGAAGCAGCTGAAAAATACGGTACCTTTGTTAGAATTGATATGGAGGATTATTCGCACTACAAGCTAACATTAGATATTTTACAGAGCTTAAAGGAGACCTATCAAAATGTTGGGACTGTTATCCAAGCCTATTTGTTTTGCGCGGAGGAGGATATAAAAAAACTCCAGGGTGTTCCGCTCCGATTAGTGAAAGGGGCCTATAAAGAGTCTCCTAAGGTTGCTTATCAGCAGAAAAAGGATATTGATGAGAATTTTATGAAACTGATTAAAATCCACTTATTAAGTGGAAGCTATACAGCCATTGCGACCCATGATCATCATATTATCGCAAAGGTAAAAAAATTTGTGGCGGAGCAGCAGATTCCGAGAAATCAGTTTGAATTTCAGATGCTCTATGGCTTCAGAACAGAAATGCAGCAAGGTCTTGCTGACGAAGGATATAAAATGAGGGTGTATGTCCCTTATGGCAGCGATTGGTTTGCCTACTATATGCGCAGGCTTGCAGAAAGACCTCAGAATGTATCATTTGCGTTAAAGGGTTTATTTTTTAAATAGAGAAAGGGCAAACCCTTAATGGTTTGCCTTTTTTTGTGTTTTATTTTGTTTTTACAATTACATACAACTACTATATAATTATAATATTTAAAACATTTATTGGCAGAAAAATAGCTTAAGAGGAGTTCCAGGATAATATGAGAAAACTGCGAGAGAAAAGCATTGTTTTTGTTGGGTTCATGGGGGTCGGAAAAACAACCATTGGTAAACTGGTTGCTAAGAAATTATATCGTGACTTTATTGATGTCGATGAAGAAATTGAAAAAGAGTTCGGAATGCCGCCAAGACAAATCTTTGAAACGTTTGGAGAAAAGACATTCCGTGACAGAGAGCAATCTCTGACAATCAGCCTGAGCAAACAGCCATTGAATGTAATTTCTTTGGGCGGGGGAGCGTTTCTGAATGAAGAAATTAGAAAAGCCTGCTTAGAAAATTGTCTTGTATTTTTTCTTGATTTATCATGGGATTCATGGAAGGAGCGTATCAGCCTCATAATCGACAGCCGGCCTGTGCTGCAAAATAAAAGCTTGGATGAGATTGAAGAATTATTTTACAGTCGTCAGAAAGCCTATTCCTTGCATAATTCAAAAGTGAAAACGGATAATTTAAATGTGGAAGAAGTAGCAGATTATATTACTGAATCATTAAAATTAGCTTGGGAATTGTACGAGTAAGCCAAATTGAAAACAAAAGACCCGTTACCTTATCGGTTAGCGGGTTTTACTTGTGCTGCTCCGTTACCCATTCAAGTACGGCTTCAATGTATCGATTGCGTTTTCAAGCCTTTTTGCATTTTTATTATACATGGCTTTGGCTTTGTCTGATTGCGTTTCAAGTGCAAACAGCTCCAAATCAGCCTGGCACTTTTTCAACATGGCCATCAATAGGGGACGGACCTGTGGTGTGGGAACGTTCAGTTTATCATCGTAGACATCGACTGTTAGACCACCATAGGAATCTACCTGTCCCAAAAAGACATTTTCCAATGTGATCCCAAGCTTATCTAGTTCGGTATGAAGCCAGTTTCGATCCTTTCCTGCTGCAGCCATTGCGTCATTTATAATGGTTCCATCCATGATAATGGTTTGCGGAGCTTTATCATTTGCCACCTTCATGTTCATATCTTTTGGTGTTAATGGTCTATTTTCTTTTTTTAAGAGAACACTAAGATCTCCCTTTGGCTCAAGAATGGCAAATTCTACATCGGCCATATTAAACACATCTTTTTGCCGTAGAAGGGAGTCGATTTCACTGATTGAATACTTCTCTTTTTTTAAATTATCCTCCATAATTTTCCCATCCTTAATGATGATGGTTCTTTTCCCTTCAACAAGGTCCCTGAATTTTTTACTTTTCAGAGATATGATATCTACAAGCAGGGTAATTAAAGCAAAAACAGTTATAGCTAGAACTCCATGACCGATACTACTATCTAACCCCATGATGACTTCTCCAGCAATACTTCCAATTGTAATACCTGATACATATTCAAAAAAGGAAATTTCTGATATTTGTTTTTTTCCTAGCACTCTTGTCAAGACAATGAGCACGATAAAGAAGATAATGGCGCGAGTAAAAATACTTGCATATTCGGGCACATCAACACCTCATTACGAATTTTTATATTGTGGCTCTTCCAACTCCATTTCGACTTGGCGATCGTGAAGATCCTTTTGAATTTCCTCCATGACCAGCATCATATCATGAAACGTTCTTTGGGCAGCTTCTTCTTGTGAAAGTAATGCAAGCTCGGATAGCTGGGCTTCAATGCTTTTCAGCGTAGCAATACTTTGCTTTACACTTGAGATAACCGTCATTATCATCATCCTTGAAATGTATTCTTTTCCATTAGCTATTCTCTGCAAAAAGCCGAATTTTATAAAGTGAAAGAAACCGGTCCGCATGGAGCAAACCGGGTATTTTCTTTATTGATTGTATTGCGGCTCTTCCTGCTGAATTTGCTGAACCCGCGGTTCTATACTATCGATTATCGATTGTGTTTGCTTCGCAGCATCTGAATACAATTGTTTTGCCTCTTGATTATCAGTCCCTAATGCAAAGGTCTCCAAGCTTGCCTGTGCACTTTTTAAACCAGCAATCGTTTGTTTCACTTGGGTGATAACAGTCATTGATTTTCCTTCTTTCTTTGAAGATTTAAATACAGAAATAGTGTGGTAATATTTCACCATTATTATGTAAAAATTCAAACGGTAATTTCATGGAAGGAATGGTCCAATGTTGTCATTTTGGCATGAAATGACCATATTTGGTAACGATAATCATTAGTAATGAATGGTGTATTTAAAGGTGAAGGATCGCAGCGCAAAACGAATGAAAGGGGAGTTTTATGTGAATACGGTTAAAGCACTATCACTACATGAAATGATTAGCTTAATCACACAGGAATTTCAAACTTCCTTTGACTTTGTTGAAAAGACATTACAAATCGATGAAAAAACAGCCCAGCTTCTATACATTAAAACGGTTGTAAATGGAACCGACCTGCAGGAATGTGTCATTAAACCCTTTTTTGAACTTCCGACAGAGCATCATTATAAAGCTTACTTAACCTCACTTCCGCAGCAGCAGGAATTAAAAGGAAAAGAACAAATCCTTGATGAAATGACAAGAGGAAGCATTGTCGTTATTGTACAAGGAAGTATCCTGCTGTTAGATATAAAAAAGGTAAATACCGATTCAGTTCAGCAGGTCAATCTAGAACCAACCTTACAGGGACCAGAGCTGGCATTAAGTGAAGATATTGCTACGAATATTAATCTTATCCGTCAGCGCTATCACAGTCCATCTCTTACAATAGAAATGCAGCAAATAGGGCAGAGGTCAAATCAATCACTTGCTATTGTATATGACAGCCAGAGTGTTAATCAGGCAGTTCTTGAAATAATAAAAAAGAAGATAGAATCTTTACATTCTCCTTTAATCCAAACAACTGCTGAGATGCAGCGGCTGCTAAACGATAAAAAACGATCATTATTACCTACTTCCATGCTGACTGAGCGAACGGATCGAATCATTTATAATATTTCAGGTGGGAAGGTTGTTTTATTGCTGGATGGGAATCCGGTATCACTTATCGCACCTGCAGTGTTTTTCGATTTTATGTCAGCTACAGAAGATAATTACCGTCCTTTTTGGGTAACGATGTTTAATAAAATTCTCCGCTACTTGGGATTAATTATTTGTTTAACCCTGCCGGCTCTTTATGTTGCTATTTCATCCTATAACCCTGAAGTGTTCCGTTTTGAACTAGCATTGTCGGTCTCTGGAAGCAGGATTGGTGTTCCGTATCCCTCATTTATTGAAGTTTTATTTATGTTAATTGTGATGGAGTTATTAATTGAAGCAAGTATTCGCTTGCCAAAAGTAATTGCAGGTACGGCAACAACTGTGGGCGGTTTAATTTTGGGAACCGCAGCAACTGAAGCAGCCTTAACCTCGACCATCATGATTATTATTGTATCAGCAATGGCGATCTCAACCTTTGTTATTCCTATTAATGAACTAGGCTTTTCCATTCGAATTATTAAGTATGGAGTGCTACTGTTTGCAACCATTGGAGGCTTACTTGGATTAGTTTTGTTTTTACTTGGATTCATCATGTATATGGCGAATATGGACAGCTTTGGGGAGCCATATTTTAAGTTATTTATCCAAAGGAAAACAGCGGAAGTAAAGGGGGATACGGCATGAGTCGCTACTTCTACTATATTACTTTTATCAATATGGTTACCAGTATGGCTGCCTCGATGCCAAAAATTTTGCTGTTACATAGAGAGGGTGGGGCTATCGTTTCCATACTGGTTTCGATTCCAATTGGTTTGGGTGTTTGCTATTTAATTGGTCGTTTTTATCAGTGTTTTCCTGGGAAAGGATTACCAGAGTTGATGGATGACTATATACCAAAATTTATTAAA
>Ga0182739_1001863_pt1 | contig 20736 bp, 17 predicted proteins | sample eDN5th30CBELigBY_FD_128873 | JGI IMG/M metagenome (GOLD analysis project Ga0182739, IMG submission 128873) | Enriched backyard soil microbial communities from Emeryville, California, USA - eDNA 5th pass 30_C BE-Lig BY (version 2) (version 2) | ecosystem: Environmental > Terrestrial > Soil >...
CGGATGCGGGCCGCACTCACCGGCCGGATCTCGCCTGCCAGCGAGATCTCGCCGACCGCCGCCATCGTCGCGGGCAGGGGCTGGTCGCGGAACGCGCTCGCCACGGCCAGTGCGATCGCCAGATCGGCAGCCGGTTCGGTCAGCCGGATGCCGCCCACCGTCGAGACGTACACGTCGCGATCCGAGAGCTTGATCCGGCATCGTCGTTCGAGCACCGCCAGCAGCATGGCCACGCGCGCCGAATCTACACCGTTGACCACGCGCCGGGGCTGCGGCGCCTTCGTCTCGACGATGAGAGCCTGCAGTTCGACGGGCATCGCGCGCCGGCCCTCGAGCGCGATGGTCACGCAGGTGCCGCTGACCGGTTTGCCGGTGCGCGACAGGAACAGGCCCGAAGGGTCGGGCACCTCGGCGATGCCGTCGCCGGTCATCTCGAAGCAGCCGACCTCGTCGGTGGGGCCGAACCGGTTCTTGAGTGCGCGCACGAAGCGCAGCGCGGTCTGGCGGTCGCCCTCGAAGCTGCACACGACATCCACCAGGTGTTCGAGAAGCCGGGGACCGGCGATCGAGCCGTCTTTCGTGACGTGCCCGACCATCAGCAGGGGCAGGGCCCGGTCTTTCGCGACCCGGATCAGCGTGCCGGCCACCTCGCGCACCTGGGCGGGCTGGCCCGCCGCTCCGTCGGACATCGCGGAGGACACCGTCTGCACGGAGTCGACGATGACGAGCTGCGGCTTCACGTCGTCGAGGTGCCCGAGGATCGTCGCCAGGTCGGTCTCGGCGGCGAGGTAGAGCTGGTCGGCGAGGGCTCCGGTGCGTTCGGCGCGCAGGCGCACCTGGGATGCCGACTCTTCTGCGGTGACGTAGAGCACACGCGCTCCGCCGCGCGCGGCCCGTGACGCCACCTCGAGCAGCAGCGTCGACTTGCCGACGCCCGGCTCGCCGCTCAGCAGGATCGCCGCGCCCGGGACCAGCCCGCCGCCGAGCACCCGGTCGAACTCGGCGATGCCGGAGGGCCAGTGCGCGGCGGCCTCGGTGCCGATCGCGGTGATCGGCTGGGCCGCCCGCCCGAGGGGGACGGATGCGGCGGCGACGGCCACCACGGGCCGGCCGCGTTCGACGATGGAGCCCCACACCTGGCACTCGGGGCAGCGGCCGTACCACTTGGCGCCCGTCCACCCGCACTCGCTGCAGGCGTACGGGGACGCGGTGGGCTTGGCCATGCGGTCAGCCTAGGCGGCGCCACCGACCGGCAGCGCGGGACCTGGCGTGCCGCGGGCGACCTTGCTTGACTGACCCCATGACGATCGGCAGGCACGACGCGGAACCGCACTCGGGCAATCTGGCGGGGCGGCTCAACTGGCTGCGTGCGGGGGTGCTCGGCGCCAACGACGGCATCGTCTCGGTCGCCGCGATCGTGGTCGGGGTCGCCGGAGCGACGCCCGCACTCCCGGCGATCGCCACGGCCGGCGTCGCGGCGCTGGTCGGTGGCGCCATCTCGATGGCACTCGGCGAATACGTCTCGGTGAGCAGTCAGCGCGACACCCAACGCGCGCTCATCGCGAAGGAGCGGCGCGAGCTCGCCGAGATGCCGGAGGAGGAGCTCGCCGAACTCGCCGACATCTACCGCGCCAAGGGACTGAGCGAAGAGACTTCGCAGCGCGTCGCCCAGGAACTCACGGAGCACGATGCGCTCGCCGCGCACCTGGAGGCGGAGCTCGGCATCACCGAGCAGGACGTGGTCAGCCCGTGGCAGGCCGCCGGGGCGTCGGCGCTGGCGTTCCTGATCGGCGGGGTGCTGCCGATGATCGCGATCCTCGTCCCGCCGGCCGAGGTGCGGGTGCCGATCACGTTCGTCGCGGTGCTTCTGGCGCTCGCGCTGACCGGTGCCCTCGGTGCGCGCATCGGCGGCAGCTCGGTGCTGCGTCCGACGATCCGCGTCGTGATCGGCGGCGCGGCTGCGCTCGGGGCGACGTTCCTGATCGGCAGCCTGCTCGGCACCCAGATCGCCTGATCACCCGGCATGACGTCGGCCCCGGACGGTGTTGGGGGACCGTGCCGGGGCCGACGCGTGCGGGGGTCTAGCCTTCCGGGGTCACGTCCTGCGGGGCGTCGTCGCTCTGGTGCTGGCCCTGCTGGCCCTGACCGTTCTGGGTGCCGCCCTGGCCGCCCTGGTTGTGCGGGGCGTCGTGCGGCGGCTGGCCGCCGGGACCGTGCGGGCCGCCCTGGCCCGGGCCGCCCTGCTGGAGGCCGGGGCCGCCCTGCGCGGGACCCTGGCCACCCTGCATCGGACCCTGCCCTCCCTGCATCGGACCCTGCCCGACGGCGGCCGGCCCGCGGTCGCCGGCCTGCGCGAGGGCGAACCCACCGGCGCCGCCGACCGCGAGTCCGGTGACGAGGGCTGCCGCCGCTGCCCCGATCAGGATGCCGCGGCCGAACCGCGGGCTGGTGTCGGTCGGCGCGGTGGCCGGCTGCGTCGTCGCGTCGGCGACGGGGGCCGCGTTCTCTTTCGTGTCTGCCATGACCCCAGGGTGGAGAGGCCGGCTATGCGCCGTGTTGCCGTTTCCTATGAGCGGGCTCTGAGGTTCTGCGTTCCCGCGGCCTGGGCTAAACTCTCTCCCGGTACCGTGTCCGAGCGGCCGAAGGTGCAACTCTCGAAAAGTTGTGTGGGTTTACGCCCACCGTGGGTTCAAATCCCACCGGTACCGCCATGAAAAGGCCCCAAGAATGCAGCGATCTTGGGGCGTTTTCGACTCTCTGGACGCGTTTTGGCCACAGTTCGGCCACATCCTTAGTGAGCGAGGAGCATCGTCGTCATCGAGCGCTGTGACGAAGTGCTGCCGAGCGCGCATCGTCCAGCGATGCGGTGACGAACGACGCAAGCTCGGCGTACGCTTCCGAAACGCGGACGGCGATCGACGGCACGGTGACCACCACCGTGACGCTGCCGGCTCACTCTACGGATCGCCATCGACCCGGTCAGGTGGCCGCGATCAAGGTCTACGCGACCCGCTCAGGAGTCTGGCAACCGGCTCTCAAGTTGGGACCTGGGCGACGCTCGATGAGATCGTCGACTTGGAGGCCTACTCGTAATAAGTGCGAACGGGTCCAGGAGACTAGCGCGGAGGCAAGACCTTCTGGCGCTGCACCCCCAGTCCGGTGATGCCCAACTCGATGACATCCCCGGGTTGCAGCCAAACCGGGGGCGAGAAGCCCATGCCGACGCCGGGAGGCGTTCCGGTGTTGATCAGATCGCCCGGTTCCATAACGAGGAACTGGCTCAGATAGTGCACCAAGAAGTAGGGATCGAAGATCATCCGTGAGGTATTGCCCGTCTGTCGCCGGATGCCGTTGACGTCGAGCCACAAGTCGAGCGAGGTCACGTCACCGACCTCGTCAGGCGTAACCAGCCACGGCCCAGCGGGATTGAAGGTCTCAGCGGATTTGCCCTTCGACCATTGACCGTTCCGCTCCATTTGGAACGACCGTTCGCTGATGTCGTTGACGACGCAGAATCCGGCGATCGCTTCCCGTGCCTCCGCAGCGGACTCGAGGTAGCTGGTACGGCGCCCGATAACAATGCCGAGTTCGACTTCCCAGTCGGTCTTGAGGGCACCCCGCGGTATGCGCACCTCGTCCTCTGGTCCGACGAGCGTGTTCGGTGATTTCGTGAAGAGGATCGGCTCGTCAGGCACCGACTGGCCAGTCTCGGCGGCGTGATCGCGATAGTTCAGCCCGATACAGAGGATCTGGTGCGGGCGTGCGAATGGTGCTCCGACGCGGTTGCCCTCGATCGAGTAGGTGCTCGCTCTGGCCATCGACCGCTCCTCGACGATGGGGCGGATCAGCTCGATTCCGCCGCTTGCGAAGAAGTCCTCGTCGAAGTCGGCCACGACGTCGGAAACGTCGATGTAGGTGGCGCGGTCGAGCCAGACAGCCGGCCGCTCAGAACCATGTGGACCGATGCGCATCAGTTTCACGCCCGCGTCTCCCCTCTCGTGCTCCTCACAGCCGCAACGAACCCATTCCGCCGTCGACCGCCATCACTAGCCCGGTCGTCGACTCCGCCTCGGGCGACGCGAGGTACACCGCTGCGAATGCGACTTCCTCCGGGGTCACCAGGCGCCCGATCGGTTGTCGCAGACGGAGGGCTTCGGCGGCCCCCTCCGGGTCGTCAGCGGAATCGAGGAGGCGCTTGACCCATGGTGTATCGGTCGTACCCGGGGCCACGGCATTCACGCGGATGCCGTCCGTGGTGTGATCGGCCGCCATAGCGAGGGTCAGCGCAGCAACGGCGCCCTTCGTCGCGGTGTACAGAGCGCGATTTCGGACTCCGACCTTCGCGACGATCGAGCTCACGTTCACGATGGCCGGGCTCGGCGATCTACGGAGATGAGGCAGCGCGGCGCGGGAGATCCTCGCGATTGATACGACGTTGACATCGAAGACCCGATGCCATTCGTCGGCATCGTTCGCTGCGACGTCCCCTTGGGCGCCGATGCCGGCGTTGTTGATCACGATGTCGAGGCGGCCGAACCTCTCAACCACCGACCTCACGGCGGCGCGCACGGCGTCGTCATCGGTGACGTCGCATACGAAGGCTGGGACATCTTCCGCGGCGGAACTCAGGTCGCGGTCAAGGATGACGGCTTCGATCCCGCGCCCGCGAAGCGCAGCCACGACGCAGGCTCCGATCCCGCTTGCACCTCCGGTCACGATGGCGACGAGTTGGTCGGTCACGAAGTCCCCCTGGTTGTGGCGTCGAGCAGTTGCAGGACGTGCTGGTAAGTTGTGCCGGTCGCACGGGTCATGCCGATCTCGCACATGCGATTCGCCGACGCGTACGCCGAGGTGACGTGTGCCTGCACATCGGCAGCCTCGCGACTGGTCGCGGATTCTGTGAGTTCGGGGTGCAGTAGTCCGCGGTCGCCGGCGAAGGCGCAGCATGTCCACTCGTCCGCGACTCGCACCTCGTCGGCCGCGGCGGCTGCGACACGCATCAGCGCCGGGTCGATGCCAAGCCGCGTGGTCGAGCAAGTGGGATGGACAGAAATCGAGGAGACTCGGCGCGGCTCCGGGAGCCTGGGCAACACCACCCCATCGACGAACTGGATAGCGTCGATCACCCGGATGTCCTCCAAGCCGCCGACTTCCATCAGCCCCGTGAGGCCTTCGGTGCAGGAGGCCGCGTCGCAGATCACCGGCAGCTCTCCGTGCCGGGTCGCCTCCCACAACGAGGCCGAGGCGCGCTTCTTCATCTCGTCGTAGCCGTCCTGAAGTCCCTTCGATTTCCACGGCGTGCCGCAGCACAGGGCGGCAATATCGCGGGGCGTAACTACTGCCACCCCGGCGCGATCGCACAGTCGCAGAAGCGATTCCCCGACACCATCCCCTTCGTCGGCGCCAAACATGGTGGTGGTGCAACTGGGGAAGTACACCGCGACAGGGTCGGCCTGGGTGATGACCGCCCGACGCATCCCACCGGCCGGCAGGTCGGCGTGATACTCGGGCATCTTGTCGCGATCCAGGATCAACCGAGCGGCGCGTGTCGCGACCACGGGTACGGAAGCCGGCAGTGCGGCAGCGGCGCTGAGACCGCCGCTACCTAAACGTGTCGCAACATCCCAATGCTGCGCTGCCGCCTTCCACGTCGCCTGTTCGAGTCTCCCTGCGTTTTCAGCCCTCAAGCGCCGAACGAGATCGCCCGTGTTGATCAGCACGGGACATGCCGTCTGACACATGCCATCCACAGCACAGGTCTGGACCCCGTCGTAGCGGTATTCCCGTTGAAGCGTGCGGAGCAGACGTTGATCGCCGCGCTGCTCGGCAAGCCTCATCTCGCGGCGCAGCACGATCCGTTCGCGTGGTGTGAGGGTGATGTCCCTACTCGGACACACGGGCTCGCAGTACCCGCACTCGACGCAACGATCGACCTCGGCCTCGACGGTGACCGCGGGCTTCAGGTCGCGCACGTGTGCCTCGGGATCCTCGGTCAGGAGAACCCCGGGGTTGAGAACACGCCGCGGGTCGATGAGCGACTTGACCTGTTTCATCACGTCGTAGAGCTCGTCGCCGTACTGGCGGCGGACGAACGGCGCCATGATCCGGCCGGTGCCGTGCTCTGCTTTCAGCGTGCCGTCTTGGGCCAGGACGAGGTCAACCAGATCGTCGGTGAACGCTTTGTAGCGGGCGAGAAGCCGAGGATCCTCGAACCGCTCGTTGATTAGGAAATGGATGTTGCCGTCTTTGGCGTGCCCGAAGATGACGCTGTCTTCGTAGCCGTGCTTCGCGAAGAGCGCCACCAGCGATCGACAGGTGACGTTGAGATTCTCGACGGGGACGGCGATGTCCTCGAGCAGTGCTGTCGTCCCCGAGGGTCTCTTACCGGCGATCGCCGCGAAGAGACCTTTCCGAATGTGCCAGAGTTGCGCACGCCGGACCGCGTCTTCACTCAGATCGTAGGGAGAGCTGAGGGGCAGCCTGCTCAGGAGTGCGGTCGCCTCGCGGATGCGAGTATCGAGCGAGTTCCGCGTCGCTTCCTGGAACTCGACGAGCAGCGCGGCATGCTCGTGAACCGTTAGATTGCGAAGCTCGTTTGTGGCGGACGCGTCCTGCTGAGCCACCCGCATACTCGCGGCATCCAGCAGTTCGATCGTCGCGAACCCGGCCGCCACGAGCTCGGGCAGCGCCTGAGTGGCAGCGGTGAGGTCTTCGAACACCAGCAGACCCGTCGCTGCAAAGGGTTTGATGGGCACCGTGCGGAATGTCGCTTCGGCGACGAACGCAAGAGTGCCCTCACTGCCGACGATCAGATGCTCGAGGATGTCGACTGCGTCGTCGTGGTCGAGGAACGAGTTAAGGCCGTAACCGACGGTGTTCTTTATGGCGAACAGCTTGCGCAGCCGTCCGACAGAGTCCGGGTTGGCGCGAACGCGATCCCTCAAACGCAGCAGGCCTGCGTGCAGGGATGGCTCGTTGCGTTGCAGCACGGCATCCGAATCGTGCGCACCGGTATCGACGACCGTCCCATTGGGCAGAACCAGGACAGCAGAGTCGAGCGTTTCGTACGTGTTCGCCTCGACCCCACATGCCATCCCGCTAGAGTTGTTCGCGACGACTCCTCCGATGGTGCAGGCGATCTCGCTCGCCGGATCGGGACCCAGCTTCCTGCCGTTTCGAGCGAGGCGCAGGTTTACGGCACGCACTGTGGCGCCGGGTTCGACGCGCACTCGCTCGCCGTTGTCGAGCACCTGGATTCCGCGAAAGTTCCGGCGGGTCTCGACGAGGATTGCGCCGGTGCCCGCCTGCCCGCTGAGGCTGGTACCCCCAGAGCGGAAGGTGATCGACGTCCCCTGGCGCCGCGCGACGTCGATCAGTTCGGCGATCTCCTCGGCGTTCGAAGCAGTCACAACGGCTTGAGGCGTGAGCTGATAGTGGGAGGCGTCATGCGCGGCCGCAAGGCGATCGGTCGCGCGGGTGGCGACAGAAGCGCTCGCCGAGTGCAAAGCACGAACCAGCTCGACGGGGGGATCCGACAGCGTGCGCGACGCTCTCATCCTGCTCCACCGCCGTATCGAGCAGTCCGCGGAGGGGAATAGGCGAGATGGAGCCACCAGCTCAGCGGTCGGCGCACGTTCACATGCGGCAACCGATCGGTCACCGCCGACGCAAGGTCATGGGCACCGGTGGTGGGTTCGATCGCGACAACGGAATGCGTTGCGAACACGCCGGCGTCCCAGTAGAGACCGAGTTCGCGCACTCTTGCCGGATCCCACGACATGGTGAGGCGCGCGCCGTCCGCGTGCTCCACCGCTGCCCAGGACGACGACCAGGTCAGGAACATCTTCAATGCGGTTCCGGAGCGGATGCGATCGATGGACCCGCGAAGCGGCACACGTCGACGCCGATGACGAGGGTAGTGCTCGGTTCCACGGGAGTTGCGCACGACGATTCGTGTGCCCCGCGGTGCGATGAAGAGCGGATGAGCAGACCAGAGGAGGGGAACATCTTCGGCCGACCTCGTAGTCACCGAGTACCTGAACGTGAGTCCGCTCGCAGAGCGCTGGATTGTCCGCCGGAGCGTCAGATCGAGAGATGGCAGACCGACCGTCATGTCCAGCAGATCGGGCTCTGAGTCGACGACCTCCCAGGGGCGCCGCCAGGCATCTCCGTGGTCGAGCAGTCGCGTCCCATTTGCGAGCGTGCACTCCCCCACGGTCGGAACGCACTCGTCCCAGCCGCCGGCGCCGCCATAGCGGGCCGACGGGTCACGAGGAAAAGAGGGCGCGATCCATTCGCGACCACCGACTATGACGCTGGTGATCTTGCCGCCATCCACATCATCGACGCGGAGATCGATGCCGCCGCCCGAGACGGTACGCATCGAGATCTAGAGGATTCCGAACCGCTGGAAAGCGTCCGCGGTCGACATCCCCGAGCGGAGAGCCTGACGCACCTCGCCCTCGCCCGCGACCTTCACGAACGCGTCGGCGATCACACGGTCCTCATGCTCTTTCGGCACCACCACGATGCCGTCGTAGTCGGCGAAAACCAGATCGCCGGGATTCACGAGTACCCCTGCCATGGTGACGGGGCAGTCGATGTCTACGACTTCGTCGCGGCCGTAGGAGTCGAGCGGCATGAATCCCCGCATGAACGTTGGCATCTCGAGTCGCTCGATCTCTTTGCTGTCGCGGATGTTGCCGTCCACGATGACGCCGCGCCCGCCTGCGACCTGGACCGCGGTGGCGAGCAGACCGCCGAACATCGCGCTCACCGAGGTGGGCTCGAGACTGATCAGCAGGACGTCACGATCAGTCATTGAATCGATCGATCCGAGCAACTTGCTGTAGGGCTTCTCGGGAACGTAGTTCACGGTCGCGCCTCGGGCGGTACGGGCGTATCCGACGACTTTCATATCCGGATGCAGGGGTCGAAGAGTGGGCGAAGCTACCTGGCCGGTGACCCCGATCGAGTCGAGTATGTCGCTAAGCACCGCGGTGAACAGCTGCGCGCTGATCTCCGTCAGCGAAAATTGGTGTGCCACTGGCGCCCTTCCGTTTCGCAGAACGGAATGACCATACCATTTTGGACGGCAGCGTCAAGCGGAACTAATACCAGCCGAAATCTTGTCCGCTGCAGCCTTCAACCTCTGCGCGACCCCATCGAGATCCTTCTCGGACAATCCGCTGACCGGCGCAGACAGACTGATCGCGGCCTGGAACGGGCCGGGGATGGCGACGGCCACGCAACGGCCGCCTAGTTCGTTCTCTTCGTCGTCGACAGCGAACCCGTTGGCGCGAACGCGTTCGAGTTCGCGCTGGAGCGCCTCCCAGGTGGTGAGGGTGCGGTAGGTCATGCGCTCATACGTCTCCCCGAGCAGCCCGTGAACCCTCTGGTCGGGCAGCTGGGAGATGATCGCTTTCCCCAATGCAGTGCAGTGCACAGGGTCCTTGTCTTCCGGACGCGCTGCCAGTCTCACGCTCTTCCGACTTTCGACGATGGCCAGGTATGACACGTAGGTCCCGGTGAGAACACCGAGATTCGCGGTTTCGCCGAACTCATCTCTCAACTCGTGAAGCCGTGGTGTCGCAACATCCACGAGGGTGTCGAAGTGGTTCGACTGAAAATTGAGCATCGCGAGCCCCAGTCGGTATTCGGCGGCGTCGCCGACCCGGTCCACGTAGCGGCGCGCTTGCAGCGTGGCGAGATACCGGAAGGCGGAGGTCTTCGGCAGGCCGCACGCCGACGCGATGTCTGCAAGGGAGACCGGTTCTTGAGCCGCGACCACGTCGAGAATGTCGCAAACCCGGTCTACCGCCCGGATCCGACTTTCCGCCCCGGAAGGCTCCAGGCCGGCGTCGTTCATCTCAACCGCATTCACACCTCGGATCGTATTCCCCTACGTGCGTTCCGTTAAGCGCCGACTTCGGCAAAAATGGGGCCACAACGGGAGGCATTGTTCCGACAGGTGGAGAGTCCGTTCCGTTTACGGTAGTGTGCTCGCACCACGCCCGGTCCGCCTAGGAGTCGCGGCTGGTCGGGACCCATTGCCATGGGTTGCCCGCCAACATCTATTGAGAGGCGCTTCCTGCAGTGACGAAGAAGACAATGCTTTCAATCGCCGCACTCGTGATCGGGACCGGCTTGGTTCTCGCGGGGTGCACGACCCCAACCGGCAATGGCGCGGATGCGAGCGGAAAGCTCACCATCTGGACGTTCAAAAAGGAATGGGTTCCCGGACTCGAAGCGGCTGGAGCCGCTTACTCGGAGAAGAACGGCGGGGATGTCACCGTCGACGTCGAGTACTTCGACGAGGCCAACGGTCTGTACTCGAGCAAGGTCACAGCGGCCGCTCGCGGCGACGAACTGCCCGATCTGCTGACCAGTTACGGTTCGCAATGGGACTACGTCGGGGGCAACCTCTACCAGCAGCTCAACGGAAAGCTGGACGACACCCTCGCGAACTTCCCCAGCGCTCTGGTCGACTCGTTTGTGAAGTTCAACGACTCGACCCAGGCGACGTGTGCCTCGAACCCCGACTGCACATACGGGGATGTGAAGATCGGCGACTACTACACGCTGCCGCAGATCTCCGGTGCGACGGGGTACTTCTACGCGAACAAGGATCAGCTTGAAGCGGCCGGTGTCGACCCGAACGTGGCCCCGGCCAGCTGGGAGGATCTGATCGCGGATGTTCAGAAGACTCACGATGCCCTCGGCGACGCCGGTGGGGCCGTCATCCCGCTGAAGATCCCGGAGACCGGCTGGTTGTGGCTCCTCCGTCCGACACTCTTTACACAGATCGGCGCGCAAGCCACAGCCGACCTGTTCGCCGACAAGACCGGTGAGTCGTGGAAGGACCCTGCAGTCATCCGCAGCCTGGCTATCTACGACGATCTGTCCCCGTACTGGATCCCGTCCGTTCTGCAGGACGGGATCGAGGAGGCCGATCAGGAGTTCGTCTCCGGTCAAGCCACGTGGTACTACGGCGGGACATTCAGTCTCGCGGGCCTCGTGCAGAAGGGGATGGACCCCTCGAAGCTCCTGGTCTTCCCGATGCCTGTGGCTGCGGGAGGTGAGCTGTCGAAGTTGACTCTTCGTCCCTGGGCCTCCGGTTCGATCGGCATCAGCAAGGACGCCAAGAATGCGGATCTCGCACTCGACTTCCTGAAGTTCTACATGAGCGAGCCGGGCGCACAAGCCTTCGCCAGCAAGGTCGCGGACACCCCCGCGGTGACGTTGCCGGCATCCGACTCGGACCAGAGCCCGCTGACGCCGGCGACGGCGGCGAGCTTTGGAGACGGCGAGGATGCATACGACGAGTTCGTGTCTTACGGGCCCACCTGCGATGCAGCGAAGACGTTGAACAACCAGGCCTCGGTCGCTTTGACCGGCCTAGTGACCGGCGAGCAGACGCCGGAGTCGCTCGCGGGTGTGCTGGCCGACCTGTACCAGAAGTCCTGGGCTGCGTGTGAATAGATCGAAGTCAACGGTGGGTCGCGCTTCGGCGCGGCCCACCGCTTCGCGTCATCGCAGGCGCAGCCGCGACTGGTCCGCGGCCCTGATGCTCGCCCCCGCCATCCTGATCTTCCTGGCGGTTCAGGTCTTCCCGATGGCCTTCTCGGCCGGTCTGAGCCTGTTCCGGTGGGATGGTCTCTCCGACCCTCGGTTCATCGGCCTCGACAATTACCTCGGGTTCCTCGCAGACGACTCGATCCTGCGTGGCCTTTTCCTGCAGTCGCTCGGCAACAACATCAAGCTCGCGATCTTCGTGACCCTGGGTGTCGTGGTGATCTCCATCCCGCTCGCGGTAGCGATGAACACCGTGGGAAAGCGCACACGGGGCCTGGTCCGGACCTCGCTGCTGCTGCCGATGGTCACTGCCGGAATCGCGGTCTTCTATGCATGGACGGCCTTGCTGGGATCAGACGGTCCCGTCGTGACGCTGTTCAAGCTGTTGCACATCGATCTGCTCGCTCCGAATGGCGGTTGGCTGAGTGACCCGGTGCTCGCCCTTCCCGGTCTCATAGCGGTGATGATCTGGTCGGGCGTGCCTTATGCGACGCTCCTGTATCTGTCAGGCCTTCAAAGCATCGACGGAACCCTCTACGAGGCGGCGGCGATCGACGGCGCAGGCCCCTGGCGTCAACTGGTCTCGATCACGCTGCCACTGCTGAATCCCATCACCCTGATCGTGGTGGTCCTCAACTTGGTGTACGCGATGCAGAGCTACGAGATGATCTACCTCATCACCAACGGCGGACCGAGTTACAGCACGAATACCGTCGGCCTCCTCAGCTACAACCTCGCTTTTGGAACGATAGGCGGCGGATCCGCGCAGTTCGGCACTGCAGCAGCGGTCACCTGGACGGTCACGGTGGGTATGGCCCTGGGTTATGTTTCCGCCCGACTGGTGGCGCACGCGCGCCGAGAACGGAGTCTGAGGTGAAGAGCCAGTCGAGACCCGGAAGCCTGCGCATCGCCGAACTCGGATTCCTCGCGGTATACGTCGTCGCGAACGTCTATCCGTTCTTGTGGATGGTGTCGACCTCCTTCAAGACGCGGGAACAGAGCTATCTCGACAATGGGCTGATTCCGAGCCCGATCACCGGTGACGCGTACGCGACGGTCGCCTCGGCGATCAACCTTCCGCAGGCGGTTGCAAACAGCGTGCTGTACAGCGGCATGACACTTGCCTGCGTCTTGCTGATCTACCCGATGGCCGGGTTCGTCCTGGCCCTCATCCCCTTCCGGGGGAGCAACACCGTGTTCGCTGCCCTTGTGTCCGGTCTCCTGGTTCCGGTGATCGTTCTGCTGGTACCCATCGTGATCCTGGTTCAGGAGGCTCACCTCCTCAACACCTGGCTCGGACTTCTGCTGCCGACGGTGGTCGCTGCGGGGCCGGTACCGCTATTCCTGATGCGAAACTACTTCGCGCTGTTGCCACGCGATCTGCTCGACGCCGCGCGCATCGATGGTGCGAACTTCTTCGGCGCCTTCCGTCGGATCTACCTGCCGTTGAGCGTTCCAGCTCTGACCACGGTCTCCATCCTGACCCTCGTGTATGTCTGGAATTCGTACATCCTCCCGAGCTTGATCATCAGCAATCCAGACATGGCGACGCTGCCGCTCGCGCTCTTCTCCTTGAACACGTCAGGTCACCCGGCGCCGAGCGAACTGATGGCTGGGGGACTTCTGGTGATCCTTCCCCTGATCGTCGCGTTCCTCTTCCTTCAGCGCTACTACGTCGCAGGCTTGACGGCAGGAGCCACGAAGCAATGACGCGAACGAGAACCGCTGTGGTCACAGGTGCGGCAAGCGGCATCGGCAAAGCGACGGTGGCCGCCCTCCTCGAGGACGGCTATCGCGTCTTCTGCTGGGATCGCAACACTCGAGCGCTCGCCGGCACAGTCGATGAGTTCGATCGCGAACATCGCGGTGCAGCGATCCCCGTGGAGTGCGACATCGCGTCGGCCAAGTCGGTCGCGGCCGCCACCCGAGCGCTGAACGGCGCACCGATCGGGGTGCTCGTCAATAACGCCGCCGCATGGGCGCCGAATGGGCCCCTGGCTGCGGTCTCGGAGGAAGCCTGGGAGGACGACCTCCGGCTTCTGCTCGGAGGTCCTCAGCGCGTCACCGCACAGCTCGACTCCCATCTCGAGAGTGGCGCGGCCATCGTCACCGTTTCCTCAGTGCACGGCCTGGCTGGTAGCCCGCACTGGGGGACCTACGACGTGGCGAAAGCGGGGCTCATCAATTGGACGCGAGTCAAGGCAGCCGAGCTCGGTCCTCGCGGCGTCACCGCAAATGTGGTCGCGCCCGGCGTCGTCCAGCTCGCCGCGCATAGCGACCCCACGCTCGAGGCGTTCCACATCTCATCGGGATTGGTGCCTCGCCTGGGCACCCCGGACGACGTGGCTCGCGCGATCGCATTCCTCGCGGACCCCCGCAACAGCTTCATCACCGGCACAGTGCTGGTCGTGGACGGCGGGATGACCGCGCGCCTCGGACTCACTGCGCAAGAGGTCCACAGCGACCTTCCTTCTGTATCCCGTGGAGAGATCCGATGAGAATCACCGAACTGAAGACGTGGAAGGTCGCGGTGACCCCGGGCATCAACTGGGTGTTCGTGCGTCTTTCGACAGATGAGGGGTTGCACGGCTGGGGTGAGGCGACTCTCGAGGGCAAGGATGAGAGCGCCCTCGGTGCGCTGCGTGACCTCGAGAGATCCCTCGTGGGTGACGAGGTGCCGTCGCCGGAAGCGGCGTGGCGGCGTGGCTTCCGCGGTGCGGCATGGAAGGGCGCTGCCTTGTACTCTGCTGTGAGCGCGGTCGATCATGCCCTGTGGGACATTCGGGGCAAGGCGCTCGGGCAGCCAGTGTCGGTGCTGCTCGGCGGTCCTGTCCGTGATCGCATCCACGCCTACACGTGGGCGGCCGCCTCTGAACGCACACCGACGCTGAGCGAAAGCGTCGCAGAGGCCCGGAACGATCACGGCTTCACCCATTTCAAGATGGCGCCGCTGGGTCGCTACTTCACTGCGGACAGCGCCGAGCTGGCGACGGCCGTCGATGCGGTTGCGGAAGTGAACGCGGCACTGCCTCCAGGCGGCAAGGTCGCCGTGGAGGGACATCAGCGCCTCTCGGCCTCGACCGCCATCCAACTGGCCTCGCAACTGCGCGACCTGAAGATTATGTTCCTCGAGGACTTCGTCAATTCCGACGACGAGTCGAGCATGGTCCACTTCAGGCGTCACGTCTCCCTGCCGATCACGGCCGGAGAGAAGCGGTACTCGCGGTGGGACGTCTGGCCGTTGCTGCGCGACCGGCTAATCGATTTCCTCTCGATCGACCTCTGCCACGCCGGCGGGATCAGTGAGTCGGGGAGGATCGCCTCGGCAGCCGAAATGGTCGGTGTCTCGGTGGTGCCTCACAACCCCAACGGCCCGGTCGGGATGGCGGCGACGCTGCAATTGGCGGCTGCCCATCCGAACATCGTGGCGATAGAGACGGTCCACCAGAGGTTCAGGCTGATGGGTGAGTTGAGTGGCGCCGCACCGGACATCGTCGACGGCTACGTCCGCATCCCCGATCTCCCGGGCCTGGGTGTAGAGCTGGACGTCGCCGCCCTTGAGCACTTCGCTGCGGAGTCCGAGGACTTTCCGTTCGGCCAGGATTTCGACGTTCCCACGGGACGGATCTAGATGCGTCCGCCCATCGCGGTAGCGGGGATGTGGCAGGAGACCAACACCTACTCGTCGCGACCCACCACGCTCGAGGACTACGAGAGCTTTGAGGTGGTCGCAGGGCGGCACCTCGTCGAATACCACTCGGGCCGTCGTTCGGTGATCGGCGGGTTCATTGCACACCTGGGTGACCGGGTGGCGCCAGCGTTGTCGGTCGCGGCATGGCCGGCGGGCCTCACACCCGATGACGTGTTCGACAAGCTGATGCACCGGTTTGAGCAGGAGCTATTCACGCAGCGTCACGCGGCGGGTGTGCTGCTCAATCTGCATGGCGCCATGGCGGCGCAGTCGCATCCGGATGTCGAACACGAGGTCGTCCGCCTGGTCCGTCGCGTGGTCGGCGACGTGCCCATCGTCGCGGTTCTCGACTTCCACGCCAATCCGTCCGCCGCGTTTCTCAGTCACCTCGATGCAGTGGTCAGCTATCAGACCTACCCGCATGTGGACATGTTCGACCGCGGGGTCGAGGCGGCGCAGCTCATCGAGGCGATGGTGGACAGCGGTAAGCGGTGGACGATCACCAGTCGCAAGCTTCCGCTGCTCACGAGCCCGATGTCGCAGGGAACAGACGGCACCCCCGTCGCCGAGATCATGGCTCGGCGCAATGAAATCCTGACGGACGGCCAGGTCTCCGCGATGCCGGGGTTCGTCTACAGCGATGTCGCACGGGGCGGGTTCACCGTCACGGTCTCCTCGCCTGGGAGAGGGGCGTCCGCCCCGTGCGATGCAATGGCCGAGTTCGTCTGGGACAGGCGCGACGAGTTCCATGTCGCATCCGAGCCCGTCCGAAACGGGTTGATCCGTGCGCTGTCCCGGGGGAAGGCGACCGTAGTAGCGGATGTCGGGGACAACATCGGAGGTGGCAGCCCGGGTGACGGCACTGAAGTCCTGAGCCAACTCTTGGAACTGCGCGCGACATCGGCCCTCGTCGTCATGTGCGATGCGCGAGTCGCTCGCGCCGCGTCCATAGCAGGTGCCGGCGTTGAGCTCGATGTAGAACTCGGCGGCCGCCTCGAGCGGCTTCAGGGTCCGCCCGTCGTCGATCGAGCACGGGTGCTGTCAACGAGTCCCGGACGCTACGTCGCGAAAGGGGAATGGATGGGTGGTACGGAGTTCGACATGGGACCTACAGCGGTTCTCCGGTTCGGCGGGGTGGATGTCATCGTCACCTCGGTCGCAACGCCCCCGTTCCACCGTGAACAAATCACCAGCCAGGGACTTTCGCCCACGGATTACAGCGTTGTGGCGGCAAAGGGCGCTCTGGCCTGGCAGGACGGTCTCGCCGACATCGCCGACGGAGCGGTCTTCCTCGACACCAAGGGCAGCACACCGGCTCGCCCCGAATCGCTCACGAGAAGCCTCCCTCCTGAGTCGGGCGGCACCTGGACCTACCCTTCGGGCTAAGGGACCGATGAGACGATGTCAGCTCGCGCCACGAACTCCGCCGTCAATCGCGCACCTAGGCCGGGGAGTTCGGGGGCCTGCATCCGTCCGTCCTCGATCGTCCAGGGAGTGTCGACGAGCGTCGGGTAGACATCGGTCAGGAACGCTCGCAGCACCTCTTGATACCCGACGATCGGATTGGCCCGCGCGAGGTGCAGGCCCGCAAGCAGGTTGATCGGGCCGGTGCAGTCGTGCATCGATGCGGTGACGCCGAAGGCGCTCGACAGCGCCAGGATCTGCTGGGCCTCCGTGATACCTCCGCACCAGCTCGGATCGAGATGCAGGAAGCCGATGGCCCGTTCCTCGAGCAGTTGCCGATACGCCCACCGCCCTCCTACATACTCACTCGCCGCGAGAGTGACTGCAGTACGACCCGCCAGACGTGAAAGCGCGCCGGGGTCGTGCGCGAGTAGCATGTCCTCCGCCCATGTGATGTTCAGGTGCGAGATCGCGTTGAGGATCTGCTCAGCTGCCGTCGGGTGCCAGAGCCCGTGACCTTCGACCATGATCTCGATCCGGTCACCTACGGCCTCTCGGATCCGGCTCAGCGTCGCGACACCCGCTTCGAGGTCAGCGCCTGAGATACGCGCGCCGCGGTCGGCGCGCGCGGCTGCGTCGAACGGCCACAGCTTCATGCCGGCGAAGCCTTCCGCCGCGAGCGCTGCTGCAAGTCCGCCGGTGTCGTTCTGAGCCATCCAGAGATCGTCGTTGCCGGTCGTCTGACCGTGGGAGACCGAGGTCGCGCTCGCGTACTTCGCTCCTGCACAGGTGTTGTAGACGCGTGCTCCCAGCGTCGGCACGGCACCAAGAAGGTCGCTGACGGGACGACCCAGTACGTGTCCGCGCAGATCCCATACCGCAAGGTCGACGGCCGAGAGCGCCCGCATATCGACACCGCCCGGGATCCGCCGTCCCGACCTGCCGTACAAGTCCTCCCAGTCCCAGCCATCACGGGTGACGTCCTGGTTCAGGACGAGTGGGGCGACTACTTCGTGGACATACGCGATCACTGACCGGGGTGTGTAGAAGGTCTCGCCCAGCCCTTCGGCGCCATCGTCAGTGAACAATCGAACGAAGGTCAGGGCCGGCATAACGCCCCGGGGCTCGTTCAGGGTCTCGATCCGTGTTATCTTCACACCGTTCCATTCGGCGGAATCTCCATTTCATTAAGACAGTAGCACTGACGCCGGGGAGGGCGGAATTGACGATCGACGCCGTCGAAGCTGAACGCGTCTCCGACTCGGTGAACGAACTCGGTGAATCACCGGCGTGGGATGCCGAATCGGCGCTGGTGCTCTGGGTGGACCTCGTCCGAGGTGACGTCCTCGAGGGGGAACTGCGCGACGACAGAGTCAGAGAACTCTCGCGATTTCACGCGGGCGACAGCGTCGGAGCGGTGATGGTGGGTCAGTCGGGCGAGCGGATCGTGGCCGGCCCTCGTCACCTCATCCGGATCTCGCGAGACCGCACGCAGCTCTCGGCATCGCGGGTGATCGCTGACCAGAAGCCCAGCCGGTTGAACGACGCCAAGGTCGATCCATGGGGTCGTGTCCTCGTCGGGACAGCCTCATTCCAGCCTGGGGTGAACAACGCTGAAGCCCTTCTTCGCGAAGAGGTCGACGGGTCGTTCACGGTAATCGACGACGACCTGAGCCTGTCCAATGGGATCTGCTGGTCTCCCGACGGCCAGACTCTGTACTACGTAGATTCGCTCATCGGTAAGGTATGGGCGCGGGACTACCGTGTAGGGAAGCTGGGCCAGCGCCGAGCACACCTCACCATCGATTCCGGCATCCCAGACGGGATGTGCATGGATGACGAGGGGCAGCTCTGGATCGCGGTCTGGGGCAGTGGATACGTATCGCGATTCCGGGACGACGGGCAAGAGACGGCGCGCGTTTCGATCGATTCTGCCCATCCGACGAGTGTCGCCTTCGTCGGACCGCAGCTCGACACCCTCCTCATCACGGCGGCCAATGATCGCCTCTTCGCGGCAGGTGTGGGAGTTGCCGGTTGGCCCGTTGCGGTAGCCCAGCCTCTTGACGCGATGCGGCCGGATCTGTGATCGAACAGGCACTCGCTGCGTTCGGGGTGAGTCGGACTCGAGTCGAGATCCTTCGTCTCTGCGCAAGTCAAGGCGCCGTCTCGACTCGCGAGCTCGTCGTAGCCCTGAACATTTCGGTGAGCGGGGCGCGAAAGCATTTGGCGGATCTCGTCGATGCTGGGGTGTTGACGACTACACAAAGACGTGTGCCGGGCGCGCGCTGGGATGCAGCTTGAACTGAACGCAGTCGAGGCATGGTCCAAATGACCCGCGGATGTCGACGGAGACTGCTTCACATCCCACCGGTACCCGTAACGGAAAATGGCTCGCCCTCAGGTCCATTTTGGGTTGCGCCAGGTCACGTGGCAGAACTCCGGACGACTGAACGCGGTGTTGCCGCAGAACGTCGACGGCCACCCCACCATCGAAGTGCATCGATCGAAACGTTTGACTCATCGACAAACTTCGTTTTACTATCGGCACACCCCGTGTTGAAGCGCTTCGACAGTTCGACCCGCCTCAACCTCCCTACACCACGACAATGGAGTTGAAATGATGCGATTTCTGGTAGCCGGAGTGGCTGCCGCTGCTTTGGTCCTCACAGGTTGTTCGACCGGCGGAGACGGGGGTGGCAGCGGCGGCGACGACGCGCTGACCATCGCCTGGATCTCGCCCGACGCGACGACGTCCGCCCGCTGGGAGACGCAGGACCTCCCCGCCTTCAAGGCGAAGGTCGAAGAGCTCGCCCCCGGCACCGAGGTCATCGCGAGCACCGCCTCGACCGACGAGGAGATGCTGCAGCAGGCCGAGTCCGCGATCACCCAGGGTGCGCAGGTCATCGTGATCAACCCGATCACGGCCGACGGTTCGCTGCCGGTGGTCGACCTCGCCAAGCGCGAGCAGATCCCGGTCCTCGCCTACGAGGGCCTGATCGAGAACGCGGAGCTCGACGGCTACATCACCTTCAACAACGAGAAGGTCGGTGAACTGCAGGCCCAGTACATCGCCGACAACGTCGACGAGGGCGCCACCATCGCGATCATGAACGGTGCGCAGGTCTGCACCGCGTGTATCGCCTTCAAGGTCGGCGCGCACAAGGTCTTCGACCCGCTGGCCGACTCCGGTGCCCTGAAGATCGGCTACGAGGCGGACACTCCCGACTGGCTGCCCGAGAACGCTCAGACCCAGACCGACCAGGCGCTGACCGCGCTGGGTGACGACGTGCAGGGCATCCTCGCGGCGAACGACGGTCTCGCATCCGGCGTCGTCGCGGCGCTCAAGGCTCGTCAGCTGAACGGCCAGGTCGTCGTGACCGGCCAGGACGCGACCCTCGCCGGCCTGCAGTCGATCCTCGCGGGCGACCAGACGATGACCGTCTACAAGGCGCTCACCGAGCAGGCCGCCGCAGCCGCCGAGGCCGCGGTTGCACTGGCCAAGGGCGGCGCCGCCGACAACCTCACGGACTCGTACGACAATGGGGGCTTCGACGTCCCGTCGCTGTTCCTGGACCCTGAGGTGATCGATCTGTCCAACATCAAGAAGGTTGTCGATGACGGCTTCGTGACCCGCGACGAGCTGTGCGCCGGCGACGTCGCCGACAAGTGTGACTTCTGACGCAGGAGCGCTCGAGCAGGAGGGGCGCCGCACCCACGGTGCGGCGCCCCGGCTGCGGATGCGCTCGATCCGCAAGTCGTTCGGCAACGTCGAGGCGTTGCGTGGCGTCGATCTCACCGTCCAGCCGGGCGAGATCATGGCGCTCGTCGGTGACAACGGTGCCGGCAAGTCCACGCTGGTGAAGACGCTCGCCGGCGTGCACATCGCCGACCAGGGCACGATCGAGGTCGACGGCGTCCCGGTGTCGATGGCCGGCCCGCAGGATGCGGTCCGCGCCGGCGTCGAGACCGTGTACCAGGACCTCGCCCTCTGCGACAACCTCGACGTCGTCGCCAACCTCTACCTCGGCCGCGAGCTGCGCTCGCCCGCCCGTGGTCCGCTGGCCCGA
>Ga0182739_1001865_pt1 | contig 20732 bp, 19 predicted proteins | sample eDN5th30CBELigBY_FD_128873 | JGI IMG/M metagenome (GOLD analysis project Ga0182739, IMG submission 128873) | Enriched backyard soil microbial communities from Emeryville, California, USA - eDNA 5th pass 30_C BE-Lig BY (version 2) (version 2) | ecosystem: Environmental > Terrestrial > Soil >...
ATCATGGCCCGCGCGGTGCGCAGCTGCGGCGTCGCCTCCTGCACCTGGGCCATGACGACCAGCAGCTCGGGGTCGTCCTTCCACACCCACACGAGCACGCGGCCGGCGGCCTTGCGCATGAGCCACGGCGTCGCCTGGCTGACCGCCCACGCGGCGAACCCGCCGCCCGGTCGGGCGCCCGACCCCGCGGCCGGGTTCGCCTGCGTCAGGAGCATGCGGATCGCCTTCTTCCGCGCCCGTCGGCCGCCGAAGCCGAACGAGCCGGTCACCGGCATCCAGCGGGAGGGATCCGCCTCGGCCTGAAGTCGCACCATTTCTCCAGACTAGGTCGTTACCATGCTTTCCTATGCGCCTCCTTTCCCCCCGGGGGGCCGTTGCCGTGCTGCTGGCCTCCGCCCTGCTCGCCGTGACGCCCGTCGCCCCCGCAACCGCCGCCGCCGTCCCCGCTCAGGTGGGTCTCGTGAGCTTCGTCGGAGCCTCGCTGACCTCGTCCGGAGCGACCCTCACCGTCGACTGGGCCGACGTCAAGGGCGCGACCTCGTACCAGGTCTTCGCCTCGACCTCCTACGACGGCGTGACGAAGATGACGAAGCCCTCGGCCACCGTGACGACCTCGAAGGCGAAGATCAGCCGCCTCACGCCGGGCCGCGACTACTACGTGCAGGTGCGAGCCGTCTCGGCCGCCGGCCGGGGCCCCGGATCCCCGCGCGTCGGGCACGGGACGATCACGGCCGAGGCGACCCTGCTGTCCGGCACTCCGACCTATCGCCTGCTCAGCTGGAACATCTGCTCGAACGCGTGCGGCTCGCTCACGTCGCGGGCCAAGGTCATCCGCGATCGCATCAAGGAGCTCAAGCCCGACATCGTCGCCCTGCAGGAGGCGTCGAAGTTCACGAAGGCGCTCTCGGGCTACAAGCACGTCGTCAACGGCCAGAACGACATCCTCGTGCGCTCGTCGCAGTTCTCCCTCGTGAAGAAGAAGGCGGCCGGCGCCACGAGCGGCAGCACGCGCTTCGCGAGCAAGCACGTGACATCGGGCAAGGGCGTCGCGTGGGCGGCGCTGAAGCACAGGACCGGCCGGTACGTCGTCGCGTTCGACGTGCACCTGGTGACCGGCACGTCGAAGGCCGCCGTGAAGCAGCGCGAGTACGAGGCGGGCAAGCTCGCATCCTTCATCAGCTCGACGCTGAAGAAGCTGAAGAAGTCGCACGGCTCGCTGGCCGACTGGACGAAGGTGCCGGTCGTCATCCTCGGCGATTTCAACACCCACAAGTCGCGCACCGGCGACGACACGATGAGCGTGCTGGAGAAGCGGAACTGGTACGACGCGTTCGACCAGGCGCGCACGCTCACGAGGCAGCACCACAACACGGCCAACCCGGACTGGAAGACGACCCCGGAGATCGGCAAGACGTGGGGCGCGCACACCGACAAGATCGTCATCCGGCCGACGCGGTCGGTCGTCTACAGCTGGCAGAACGCCGGCAAGATGTCCGGCGGGAAGTACGTCGCGCCGCTGGGCTCCGACCACCACCCCGTGCTGGTCGACGTCAGCCTCCGCTGACCCGCCCCCGCCACCCCGCGAGACACCACACCGCGCGCGAGAAACCGCACGGTGAGTGGTGTCTCGCGCGCGCGGTGGTTTCTCGCGGGGGAGAGGAGGCGCTCGGGTAGACTCGGGGCGGCGCGCACGCGACCGCGTTCCGCCGCCGCACAGATTGGCCCCGTACCCCGTGACCGAATCCGCGACGCCTCCCGAAGATCCGAGACCCGAGCGCCGCCCGCTGACCGTCGTCATGGCCGCAGACACGTTCGCCCCCGATGTGAACGGTGCCGCCCGCTTCGCCGAGCGCCTCTCGGCGGGACTGGCCGCCCGCGGTCACGACGTGCACGTCGTCACCCCGAGCGTCGGACACCGCAACCACGGCGTCTTCACCGAGCACATCGAGGGGCAGGACCTCACCGTCCACCGACTCCCCGCCGTCCGCTGGCCCCCGCACGACTGGCTCCGGTTCGTGTGGCCCTGGCGCAGCAAGCACTACGCGCGCCGCGTGCTCGACGAGGTGAAGCCGGATGTCGTGCACAGCCAGTCCCACATCGTGATCGGCCGCGGACTGACGCGGATCGCCCACCAGCGCGGCATCCCGGTCGTCGCCACGAACCACGTCATGGCCGAGAACATCATCGACTTCACGACGCTGCCTCCGCTGCTGGACAAGGTCGTCGTCAAGCTCGCCTGGGACGACGCGAAGCGCACGTTCGACATGTCGCGCGCCGTCACGACGCCCACGCGCAAGGCGGCGGAGTTCCTGGAGCAGACGATCGAGATCCAGGGCGTCATCCCGATCAGCTGCGGCATCGACAAGCGCAACTACACGCCCGACCTCACCCCGCGCGAGCACCACCGCGTCCTGTTCGTGGGGCGCCTCACGACCGAGAAGCACGTCGAGGTCACCCTCGAGGCGATCGCGAAGCTCGTGCCGGAGCTTCCCCGCATCAGCTTCGACATCGTCGGCGGCGGCGACCAGCGCCGGAACCTCGAGCAGACGGTGCAGCGGCTCGGGCTGACGGACCGCGTCACCTTCCACGGCCGGGTCACCGAGGAGGAGCTGCGCGCCGCCTACACGCGCGCCGACGTGTTCGCGATCGCGTCGATCGCCGAGCTGCAGTCGATCGCCACGATGGAGGCCATGGCATCCGGTCTTCCCGTCGTGGGTGCCGACGCCGTGGCGCTCCCGCACCTCGTGCACGACGGCGAGAACGGCTACCTCTTCACGCCGGGCGACGCCGACGACCTCGCCGACAAGCTGCGCCGCGTGCTGACGGCATCCCCCGAGGAGTACCTGCGCATGCAGCGGGCCTCGCTCGACGGCGTCGAGATCCACGACATCGAGAAGACGCTCGACACGTTCGAGAAGCTGTATCGCGGTGAGCCCCTCTGACCCGCTGCGCGGGCGGCGGCGCCGCGAGGCGGTGAGGATGCCGTGACCCGGCTGCTGTTCGACGCCCGCTACATCCGCACCGACTTCCACGACGGCATCAGCCGCTACTCGGCCGAGCTCGCTGCGGCCGTGCAGGCGCAGGCGCCCGGTCGTGGCGTGGACGTCGCGTTCCTCATCTTCGACGAGCGGCAGCGGGCGTTCCTGCCGGAGGGCGCCGAGACGGTCATGATCGGCGCGCCCACGTCGATCCTCGAGCCGCTGCGGGCCTTCGAGGTGCGCCGCCATCGTCCCGACGTCGTGTTCTCGCCGATGCAGACCATCGGGACGCTCGGACGCCGGTACCGGCTGATCCTGACCCTCCACGACACCATCTACTACCGCCACCGCACGCCCCCCAGGGACCTGCCGTGGTTCGTGCGGCTGGGCTGGCGCCTGTTCCACCTCTCCTACGTGCCGCAGCGGCTGACCCTGAACGCCGCCGACGTCGTCGCGACCGTCAGCGACACCTCCGCCGCGGAGTTCGCGCGCGTGCGTCTCACGAAGCGACCGGTCGTCGTGATCCCCAATGCTCCGCAGCGGCTGGCCGAGCTGCTGCCGGCGGATGCCGGGGTCGTCGCGGGCGCGCAGAACCTCGTGTACATGGGGTCGTTCATGCCCTACAAGAACGTCGAGACCCTGCTGCGGGCCATGCGCGAGCTGCCAGGACGCACGCTGCACCTGCTGTCGCGCATCTCGCCCGCCCGGCGGTCCGAGCTGGAGGCGCTCGTGCCCCCGTCCAGCCTTCCGGAGGGAGCGTCGGTCGTCTTCCACGGCGGTGTGACCGACGAGGAATACGCGGCACTGCTGGCCGACCGGGCCGTGCTCGTCTCGGCCTCGCTCGACGAGGGGTACGGCCTGCCGCTGGCCGAGGCCGTCGAGCTGGGCGTTCCTGCCGTCGTGACCGACATGCCGATCTTCCGCGAGGTCGCCGGCGACGGCGCGCTGTACGCGCCGGGCACGGACGCGGCCGCGTTCGCGGCCGCCGTGCGTGCGCTCGACGACCCCGCCGAGCGCGCGCGCGTCGTGACGGCGGGGCGCGCGCACATCGCCCGGTTCGACTGGGCGCGTTCGGCCGGCATCCTGCTGGACACCGTCGCGGACCTTGCCGCGCGCTGACGCATGCTGCGTCGCGGCGCGGTGGCGTGGGCGGCGGCGATCAGGGCAGGCGTGACGGATCGGTGGGCACCCGGCGGTAGCCGTCGACCGGCAGGGCGCGGAGCGTCCCGACGATGCCGACGACCGCGAGGGCCGCGAGGAGGATGAGGATGAACATGGCAGAAACGCTACGACGGTTGCGATCCCGCCACTAGTGGCAGGACTGCACCTCAGAGTAGGATTCCTGCCATGAAGACCGTCGCCTGCCTCGTTCTCCCCGGATTCGCCCCCTTCGAGTTCGGGCTCGCCTGCGAGGCGTTCGGACTGGACCGCTCGGACGACGGCATCCCGAACTTCGACTTCCGCATCGTGACGCCCGAGCCGGGTGCGGTGCCGAGCAGCCTCGGCTTCACGATCAACATCGACGCCGACCTCTCGTTCGCCGACGAGGCCGACCTCGTCGTGGTCGCACCGATCCCCCGCGAAGAGTGGACGCGCGTCGACGAGCGGGCGCTCGCCGTCGTGCGCCGAGCCGTCGATCGCGGCGCCTGGGTGCTGACGGTGTGCAGCGGGTCGTTCGTCGCGGCCGCGGCGGGCGTGCTCGACGGTCGCAAGGCGACGACCCACTGGCGCTACGCCGACACGATGACGGCGATGTATCCCGAGATCGACGTCGATCCGAACGTCCTCTACGTGCAGGACGGCCGCATCATCACGAGCGCCGGCACGGCCGCCGGCATCGACGCGTGCCTGCATCTGCTGCGGATCGAACTCGGCGCCGAGCTCGCGAACAAGATCGCCCGGCGCATGGTCGTGCCGCCGCAGCGCGACGGCGGGCAGGCGCAGTTCATCGACAAGCCGCTGCCGGTCACGACCTCCCTGTCGCTCGCGCCGGTCACCGACTGGATGCTGGAGAACCTCCGCCTCGACCTCACGGTCGACCAGCTCGCGGCCCGCGCGCACATGTCGCCGCGCACCTTCGCCCGCCGCTTCAAGGCCGACTTCGGCACGACGCCCGCCGCCTGGCTCGGGCGCCAGCGCATCCTGCACGCGCAGCGCCTTCTCGAGCAGACCGGGCTGGGACTGGATGCCGTCGCCTACGAGTCCGGTTTCGGCTCCGCCGCCGTGCTCCGCCAGAACTTCGCCCGCTCCCTCGGCACGACCCCCACCGCCTATCGGGCGCGCTTCGCGTGCCCGGCGGAGGAGGCTCTGGCGTCCTGACGGGTCGCCGCGTTTCGTCTCGGTCGCTGCGCTCCCTCGCTCAACGACCGGGGGTGGGTGCCGCGTTTCGTCTCGGTCGCTCCGCTCCCTCGCTCAACGTCCGGGGGGATCCGGGCGTTGAGCGAGCGCAGCGAGACGAAACACGCTCCGCGTGGTAAAGTTGAGTCTACAAGGCTCAACTTTGAGCCACCGCAGATTTCAGGAGATTGAATGAACGCACAACCCGCACCCGGGCAGGAGGAGCAGCAGAGCGCCCTCGAACAGTTCGGGATCAACCTCACCGACCGCGCGCGGCAGGGAAAGCTCGACCCGGTCATCGGGCGCGACAGCGAGATCCGCCGCGTCAGCCAGGTGCTGACCCGCCGCACCAAGAACAACCCCGTCCTCATCGGCGAGCCCGGCGTCGGCAAGACCGCCGTGGTCGAGGGCCTCGCGCAGCGCATCGTCGCGGGCGACGTCGCCGAGTCGCTCAAGAACAAGGAGCTCGTCACCCTCGACATCTCGGCCCTCGTCGCCGGCGCCATGTACCGCGGTCAGTTCGAGGAGCGGCTCAAGAGCGTCCTGAAGGAGATCACCGAGTCCGACGGCCGCATCATCACCTTCATCGACGAGCTGCACGTGCTCATGGGCGCCGGCGGCGGCGAGGGTTCTGTCGCGGCATCCAACATGCTCAAGCCCATGCTCGCCCGCGGTGAGCTGCGCCTGATCGGCGCGACCACGCTCGACGAGTACCGCGAGTTCATCGAGAAGGATGCCGCGCTGGAGCGCCGCTTTCAGCAGGTGTACGTCGGCGAGCCGTCCGTCGAGGACACGATCGCGATCCTCCGCGGCCTCAAGGGCAGGTACGAGGCGCACCACGGCGTCACGATCGCCGACGCCGCGCTGGTGGCGGCGGCCTCCCTGTCCAACCGGTACATCCCGAGCAGGCAGCTCCCCGACAAGGCGATCGACCTGATCGACGAGGCGATGAGCCGCCTCAAGATGGAGATCGACTCGAGCCCTGTCGAGATCGACCAGCTGCGACGCCAGGTCGACCGCATGCGCCTGGAGGATCTCGCTCTCAAGAAGGAGAAGGACGACGCCTCGAAGGAGCGGCGTGCGAAGCTGCGGGAGCAGATGGATGCCGCCGAGGCCGAGCTGAAGGTGCTCGAGGCCCGCTGGGAGCGCGAGCGGGCGGGCCTGAACCGCGTCGGCGAGCTGAAGAAGCAGCTCGACCAGGCCTACACCGACCGCGACCGCGCCCTGCGCGAGGCCGACTACGCGCGGGCATCGCGGCTCGAGTACGAGACCATCAAGCGGCTCCAGGAGGAGGTGGCCGCGGCCGAGACGGCCGCCGACCCCTCGACAGGCTCGGGGACCGGGGAAGGGCGGATGGTCAACGAGCAGGTGACCGACGAGGACATCGCCGCCGTCATCGCGGCCTGGACCGGCATCCCCGTCGGCCGGTTGCTGCAGGGCGAGAGTGAGAAGCTCGTGCACCTGGAGGCGGAGCTCGGCAAGCGCCTGATCGGGCAGAAGGATGCCGTGAAGGCCGTCTCGGATGCTGTGCGCCGCTCGCGCGCGGGGATCAGCGACCCGAACCGGCCGACCGGATCGTTCCTGTTCCTCGGGCCCACGGGCGTCGGCAAGACCGAGCTCGCCAAGGCTCTCGCGGAGTTCCTCTTCGACGACGAGCGCGCCATGGTCCGCATCGACATGAGCGAGTACGGCGAGAAGCACTCCGTCGCGCGGCTCGTCGGCGCTCCTCCCGGCTACATCGGCTACGAGCAGGGCGGCCAGCTCACCGAGGCCGTGCGGCGGCGCCCGTACTCGGTCGTGCTGCTCGACGAGGTCGAGAAGGCGCACCCGGAGGTGTTCGACATCCTGCTGCAGGTGCTCGACGACGGTCGCCTCACAGACGGTCAGGGCCGCACGGTGGACTTCACGAACACGATCCTGATCCTCACCTCGAACCTCGGCTCGCCGATCCTCATCGATCCGACGCTGTCGCCCGAGACGCGGGGGGAGCAGGTGATGGCTCTCGTGCGGCAGGCGTTCCGCCCCGAGTTCCTCAACCGCCTCGACGACATCGTGATGTTCCAGGCGCTGAGCGAGGACGACCTCGCCCAGATCGTGGAGCTGTCGGTCGATGCCCTGCAGCGCCGCCTGCACGAGCGCCGGCTGACCCTCGCGGTCACCCCCGATGCCCGCGCGTGGCTCGCCGAGCGCGGGTACGATCCGATCTTCGGCGCGCGGCCGCTGCGCCGGCTCATCCAGTCCGAGATCCAGGACCGCCTCGCGATGGCACTGCTGTCGGGGGGCGTGCGCGACGGCGACGTCGTGCGGGTCGACGTGGCTGCGGACGGCTCGGCGCTCGTGCTGACCGCCGCCGGTGCGGCTGCGGCCCCCGCGTCCGCCGACGACGACGTGATCGAGGCCGAGCTGCTCGACGACTGAGCGGGCTCTGCCCTCGCCGATGTGGCGAATACAGGCTGGATCGGCACCGGAGCCGCGCCGTGGGCGCGGGGGTGTCGATCCAGCCTGTCGTTCGCCCGTTTTGAACGGGGAAGCCGGTCAGACGGCGGCCTGCGGCAGGTCGCGCAGGCGCCAGAACGGCCCGATGACCACGGGGAGGGCCGACAGCAGCGACCCCAGGGCGCCGATCCACAGGGCCGGCACCGTGCCGAGGGCGGTGCCGAGCCAGCCGGCGGCCAGTGCCGACAGCGGCATCACGCCCCAGACGCAGAAGCGGATGGAGGCGTTCATGCGTCCGAGCAGCCGCGGCGGCGTGATGCGCTGCCGGAAGGTCACCTGAGTGATGTTGTAGACCAGCACCGCGAAGCTCATGACGAACCCCTGCGCGACCAGCAGCGCGAAGGCGCCCGGCACGGGCAGCAGCACCGCGAGCGGGAACGGCACGACCGTCAGGCTGAACGCGATCGCCGCGAGCGGGATGGCGCGCGCTTCGCCGACGCGCGCGACGATCCGCGGCGTCGCGATCGCCCCGAGGAGCCCGCCGACCGCGCTGAGCGAGAACAGGAGCCCCATGACCTCGGGGCTGAAGCCGATGATCCGCAGGTAGTAGATCGGCGTGAGCGTGAAGATGAACGTGCTGAAGAGGTTCGAGATGCCGGTCGTGCCGACGATCCGGCGAAGGAGGGGGTTGCCGAACACCCAGGCGAGTCCCTCGCCGATCTCGCGGTGCAGGGGCGCGCGGTCCTCCGGCGCGCGGAGCTGCTCGTGGTCGCGCGTGCGCAGCAGCGCCACCATGGATGCCACGTAGGTGCCGACCGTCGTGAGGATGGCCAGCGGCGCCGTGATGACCCCGATGAGCCAGCCGGCGATCGCAGGGCCGGACAGGCCCGCGAGCTGCTGCGTCGATTCGAGCTTTCCGTTGGCCTCCGCGATGCGGTCCGCGGGCACGAGCGAGGGCACGATGCTCTGGTACGAGACGTCGAAGAACACGGTCGCGATGCCGACGACGAGGGCGACGGCGTACAGGTGCCACATCTCCAGGAGCCCCGCGACGAACAGCAGGGGCACGGCGGCGAGAGCGAGAGCGCGCACGGCGTCGGCCCAGATCATGACGTGACGCTTGCGCATGCGGTCGATCCAGGCGCCGGCGGGAAGACCGACGACGAGGAACGCGGCCATCGCGGCGGCGTTGAGGTAGCCCACCTGCGCCTCGGTGGCGTGCAGCAGGAGGACCGCGAGCACCGGCAGGGCGAGCTCGGTGATCTGCGACCCGAACTGGCTGAGCGCCTGGCCGCCCCACATCGTGAGGAAGTTGCCGTCGCGCCACAGCGAGCCCTCGCGGGTGCGGCCGGGAACTGATTGAGACATGTCGATCAGTGTGACGAGCCGATTGAGAAATGTCAATCGATGGCTAGGATGACGGCATGGGCGACGCTCCGGAGGATCCAGACGACGAGGCGGTGCTGCACGCCGGCTACCGCGCGCTCAGCTCACCGCTGCGGCTGCGGATCCTGCGGCTGTGCGCCTTCGACGCCCGCACCAACAAGGAGCTCGCCGAGCTCCTCGGCGTCAACCCCGGCACGATGCTGCATCACGTCCGCACCCTCGTCTCGACGGGGTTCCTGGCGGCCGAGCCCGAGCGGGCCGGCGCGCAGGGCGCGCGAGAGGTGCCCTACCGGGCGACGGGCCTGTCGTGGACGACGCGGCTGCCGCCGCAGTCGACCATCCTGACCGACACGTTCCTCGAGCAGCTCGCAGAGGTTCCGACCGAGCAGGTGCAGACGACGTGGCTGGGCCTGAAGCTCAACGCCGAGCACAAGGAGGAGTTCGAGCGCCGCCTGTTCGGGCTGCTCGTGGAGTTCAAGGACCGCGGCCCGGATGCGGACGGCGATCCTTATTCGCTGTTCCTGGCCCTGCATCCCGATCGCAACCCCCCGGCGCCGTCGGCGTCCTGAGCCCTCTCGGGCGGGGGAGTGCGCTCAGGCGTCGACGAGCACCGTCGTCGACAGCGGCAGGCGGGTGCGGGGGGCGAGCTCGCGCTCGCGCAGCTGCTCGGATGCCGTGTCGATGTCGCCCAGTGCGCCGACGGCCATGACGGTGACGGCGGCCAGGTCGGCGCCGAACGAGAACGCCTCGGCGATCGCGGAGCGGTCGAAGCCGCCCATCTGATGGGTGTGCAGGCCCGAGGCGTGCGCCTGGATCGTGAAGTGGGCGGCGGCCTGGCCGGCGTCGTACGAGGCCCACGCGAGCGGCCTGCCCTCGACCGAGGTCGTGGTCGCGAACACGACGAGCGCCGCCGCGTCGGCGGCCCAGGACTGGTTGAAGCCCATGAGCGCCGCGACGATCGCCGCGTGCTCGGCGGTCCCACGGCGGGCGACGACGAAGCGCCACGGCTGCGTGTTGTTCGCCGAGGGCGCCCAGCGAGCCGCTTCGAGGGCGCTGCGCAGTGCCTCCTCGTCGAGGGGTGCGGACGGGTCGAACACGCGGGTGCTCCAGCGCTCGGCGAGCACGTCGAGGATCGGTGCGTCTGCGGCGGCGGTGTGGGCGCGGGCGATGTGGTCGAGAGTGATGCTCATGGCGTCTCCTTGTCGTGCGGTGGGGACGCCATCGGCCCGGTCTATTCAACCGCATGGTGCGTGGATCTGTTCCCGCTTCGCGGACGCAGAAGACGCGGACTTCTTTCCTTCCGGATGCCGTGACCGCCGCTCCCGAGGCGGTTACCGTGGCGACATGACCACCGCGACAGCCGACCTCTACGACGAGCGGGGCGACAGCCTCGACTCCCTCGCGCTGCAGTTCCACGACCTCGGCGGGCTCGTCGCTTTCGACGGTCCCGTGCGGACGATCCGCTGCCACCGCGACAACGCCCTCGTGAAGGCGACGCTCGCGACGCCCGGCGAGGGCGCCGTGCTCGTGATCGACGGCGGAGGATCGCTGGAGTCCGCCCTCGTCGGCGACCTCATCGCCGGGGCGGCGGTCGAGAACGGGTGGGCGGGGATCATCGTCCACGGCGCGATCCGCGATCGTGAGGCACTTGCCGCGCTGCCGCTCGGGATCAAGGCGCTCGGATCGAACCCTCGCAAGAGCGCGAAGGACGGGACCGGCGAGGTCGACGTGCCCGTCGAGATCGCCGGCGTCGTGTTCCGCCCGGGAGCGCACGTGTGGGCGGATGCCGACGGCATCCTCGTCGAGCGCTGACACACCCCCTTGGCAGAGCCCCGAGAAGGGCGGATGCTGGAAGCCTCGCGAGCAGAGGAGCCGCCATGATCCGTTTCGCCGATGCGTTCGCCGGGTTCTCCGTCGACGACGTCCCCGCCGCCGAGTCGTTCTACCGGGACACCCTCGGGCTCGATGCGGTCGTCGGGGAGATGGGGATCCTCGAGATCACGATGCCCGGCGGATGGCACGTCATCGCGTATCCGAAGGAGAATCACGAGCCGGCGTCCTTCACCGTCCTGAACCTCGTGGTCGACGACATCGACACCGCCGTCGACGCGCTGAACGCCGCGGGCGTGGTCACCAAGATCTACACCGATCCCGACTACGGGACCGACGAGCGCGGGATCGCGCGCGGCAACGGCGGTCCCGAGATCGCGTGGTTCCGCGATCCCGCGGGCAACGTGCTGTCGGTGCTCGTCGCGTAGCCGCTGCGTTTCGTCTCGTCTCTTCGCTCCTCGCTCAACGACCGGGGGCGGACCCACCGGTCGTTGAGCGAGCGAAGCGAGACGAAACGCCCCGCGGGGCCTACGCCTTCAGCGCCTCCGCGAGCTTCACCCTCGCGCCCATGCGCAGCAGCGAGTTCTCGTAGATCCGCGCGCCGATCGCGATGGCCGCGACGCAGGTCGCCAGGAGGATCACGAGCGACAGCAGCGGCTCCCACCACTGCGCCTCGCCGAGGAAGACGCGCACCGGCATCCCGACCGGGGCCGAGAACGGCACGTACGACATGATCGTCAGGACGACGGGGTTGTCGTTGAAGAAGATCACCAGGAAGTACGGCGCCATCACGAGGAAGGTGAGCGGCGTCGTGGTGGAGCCGATGTCCTCCTGGCGCGACACCATCGCGGCGGCCGCGGCGAACAGGGCGGCCAGCAGGATGAATCCGAAGAGGAAGAACACGGCGAACCACACGAGCGGTGCGCCGAGCCCCGTCAGCAGGGCGCTCTGATCGGTGACGGTCAGCCCCACGATCGCGATCGCCGCGAGACCGATGATCTGCCCCATCGCGAGGATCGTGTTGCCGACGACCTTCCCTGCCAGGAGCGCCCGCGTCGGGATGGCAGAGATCAGCAGCTCCACGACGCGCGTCTGCTTCTCCTCGACGACGCTCTGCGCGATCGTCGAGCCGAAGGTGAGCGCCGCCATGAAGAAGATGAGGCCGAACCCGAGGGACACGAAGTAGCGCAGCGCCCAGTCGACGCCGTCCGTGGTCAGCAGCTCGACGGGAGGCGTGACGCTCAGCAGCTGCATCAGGGTCGACGGAGGTGCGTCGTCCGCGACGACCGTGTAGCCGAACGGCTCGCCGCCGGGGACCAGTGCCGCGTCGACCTCTCCGGAGCGGACAAGGTCGCGGGCGGCATCGGCATCCGAGGCCTCGGTGATCTCGAGCGCATCCTCGATCGAGGAGACGGCGCCGGCGGTGTCGGCCGTGACCGCCACCGGGATGCGACTGTCGGACTGGGCGGCGAACCCGCCCCAGACGACGGCGACGAGCGCGATCGCGAACAGGATGCCCGTCGAGATCAGGAACGCCTTGCTGCGCAGCTTCGAGCCGATCTCGCGCTCGGTGACGAGCCAGACGCTCTGTGCGAACGACGGGGCGGAGGAGGGGGTGGGCGCGGTCACTGGATGACCTCCTTGAAGATCTGGGCGAGGGAAGGATGCCGGGGAGCGAAGCTCGCGACGTCGCCGCCCTCGACGGCGCGGCGGAGCACGCGCTGCGCGGCCTCGTCGCTGTCGGCGTCGAACAGGGCGTAGCCGCCGTCGAACTCGAGCACCTCGATGCCCGGCTCGTCGCGCAGCCAGCCGGCGTCCCCCGCCGACACGAGCTCGAAGCGGCGCTGCGCGTGCTGGGAGCGCAGCTCGTCGCGGGTGCCGGCGGCGCGGATCGTGCCTCCGGCGATGATGACGAGGTCGTCGCAGAGCCGCTCGACGACGTCGAGCTGGTGCGACGAGAAGAGCACGGCGGCCCCCTGTGCGGCGCGGGACTGCAGCACCGAGGCGACGACGTCGACGGCGAGCGGATCGAGCCCGGAGAAGGGCTCGTCGAGGATCAGCACGCGCGGATCGTGCACGAGCGCCGCGGCGATCTGCGCTCGCTGCTGGTTGCCCAGCGACAGCGTCTCGATGTTGTCGTTCAGGCGCTCGCCGAGCCCGAGCTCTTCGAGCAGCGCGGTCGCGCGGGCCGTGGCATCCGGCTTGGAGAAGCCGTGCAGCCGGGCGAGGTACACGACGTGCTCGAGCACCCGCATCTTGGGGTACAGGCCGCGTTCCTCGGGCATGTACCCGAAGCGGCGACGGTCGGCCGCCGTCACCTCTGTGCCCTCGAGCGTCACGGTTCCGCCGTCGCGCGCGAGCACGCCGAGGATGATCCGCATCGTGGTGGTCTTTCCGGCGCCGTTGCCGCCGACGAAGCCGGTCAGCCGCCCCGGCGCGACGGTGAACCCGACGTCGTCGAGCACACGGCGCCCGCCGTAGCTCTTGGTGATCCCGGTCAGTTCGAGCATGTGCGCTCCTCCTCCGATGGTGTGACTCCACGGTACGAAGCGTGCGGCCGCCGCGCCTCCGTCCGCGGGGGGAGATCCCGCCGTCCCCCGCGCGGCGGAGGGGTTCGCAACTCAGGCGCGAGCCCCCGGCACGGGCCCCGAGCCGGGGGTGGGGCCCGTGCCCGCCTGAGTTGTGCGCACCGGTGGCGGCGGTTGGACGGCCGTCGGCCGTCAGGTCAGGCCGTGCCGGTGGGCGTAGACGACCGCGGCGACGCGGTCGCGGGCCCCGAGCTTCTGCAGAACGTTGGAGACGTGCGTCTTCACGGTGGCCTCGCCGATGTACAGCTCCCGGGCGATCTCGCCGTTGCTCATCGCCCGGGCCAGCAGGCGCAGCACCTCGGTCTCACGGTCGGTGAGCTCGACGGGGATGTCGGCTGCCGGCGTCGGCGTCGGCGGTTGCGGCTCCGTGCCGGCCGCGAACCGCTCGATGACGCGCCTGGTCACCGCCGGCGCGAGGAGCGCGTCGCCGGCCGCGGCCACCCGCACCGCGGTGATCAGCTCCTCCGGCCCGGCGTTCTTGAGGAGGAACCCGCTCGCGCCGGCCGCGAGCGCCTGGAACAGGTAGTCGTCGCGGTCGAAGGTCGTCACGATGACGACGGATGCCGTGACCTGCCGGTCGGCGGTGATCCGGCGGGTGGCCTCCAGCCCGTCCATGTCGGGCATCTGGACGTCCATGCAGATGACATCCGGTGCCAGCGCGATCGCGGCGGCCACGCCCTCGGCGCCGGTGGCCGCCTCCCCGACGACAGCGATGTCGCCCTCGGTCTCGAGGATCATGCGGAAGCCTGCGCGCATGACGGCGTGGTCGTCGACCAGGAGCACCCGGATCGGCGCGCCGCTCACCGGGCGACCGCCGCGACGCCGATCGGCACGCGCACCCGCACGAGGAAGCCGTCGCCGCGCGGGCGGGGACCGAGCTCGATCGTGCCGCCCGACGCCGCGGCGCGCTCGCGCATCCCCACGAGTCCGAGGCCGGGGCGTCCCACCTGCCGCACGACGCCCGTGCTCGCGACCTCCAGCTCGATCGCGCCGGGCGCGTACCGCAGCCGGACGTCGGCGGTCGCGTCGGGCCCGCCGTGCCGGCGCGCGTTGGTGAGCGCCTCCTGCGCGATGCGGTAGAGGTTGACCTGCACGAGCTCTGACGGCTCGGACGGGTCGCCGACGACGGTCAGGGTCGTCGGGAGTCCGTTCTCCGTCGCGTGGGCGACGAGGTCGGCGAGGGCGGACAGGCGGAGCGTCGAGTCGCCGGGCGTCTCAGCATCCGGGGTACGCAGGGTGTCGAGCAGGTTGCGGAGCTCGTCGAGCGCTTCGCGCGCGGAGGCCTCGATCCCGGACAGCGCCGTGCGTGATGCGACGGGGTCGCGGTCGAGCACCGCTCTGGCGGCGCCGGCCTGCACTCCCATCGCGGACACGTGGTGAGCGACGACGTCGTGCAGCTCGCGGGCGATCCGCACGCGGTCGAGGGCCACCGCCTGTGCGGCGGTGAGCTCGCGCTCCCGTTCGAGCTCTGCGGTGCGCTCCTCGAGCGCGTGCCGCGACTGCGCCTCCGCCCACGCGCGCTCGCCGAAGAAGTACGCGCCGCCGAAGAAGGCCGCGTTGATGAGGAACTGCAGGAGGATCCACGCGGCGAACGGCGAGAACAGTCCCGCGCGCGAGAAGCCGTCGTCGTCCGGCGAGGTCGCCGCCTGGAACGTGGTGACGAGCAGCCATCCGAACATGCCGGCGATGACGACGAGCCGCACGATCGTGGCGCGGCGCCGGTCGGACACCCAGGCGCCGACGGAGTACATCGCGATGAACAGCGACACGTTGGCGACGTACACCTCGGGGATCCGCATCGAGACGCCGACGAAGAAGGCGACTGCGACGAGGACGAGCACGATCTCCGGATGCCGGCGGCGTGCGGCGATCGGCAGCGTCAGCGCCGCCGCGTACACGAGGGCCCAGGCGAAGTGCGGCGACTGCGAGCCGTACAGGCCGGCCACCTGCCCGAGCCAGGCGCTGACGATCGCGCTGACGAGGAGCCCGAGCGCCAGCCAGAGGTCGCGACGCCGCTGGTCGGCGCTGACGGGGCGCAGCGGAGCGGAGACGGTCATCCCTCCACGGTAGGGGGCCGTGGCGGCGGCGGCATCCCCCACGCGACGGAGGCGGCGGAGGCTGACAGGATGGGCATCGAGGGACCGACCCTCGACGGGAGGGTGGACATGACCGAGACCGTGTATTCCGTGGGCGTGATCGTGGGATCTGCGTCGGAGCCGTCGCTCAATCGCCGTTTCGCCGACGCGCTGGCGCTGCTGGCGCCGGACGCCGGACTGGAGCTCACCGGCATCCCGATCGCGGACCTGCCGTTCTACGGCACGCAGTACGACAAGGACTTCCCGGCGCGCGGGCGCGAGCTCAAGCGCGCCATCGAGGATGCCGACGGCCTGCTCATCATCACGCCCGAGTACAACAGGTCGATCCCCGGCGTGCTCAAGAACGCGATCGACTGGGCGACGCGGCCCGGTGGACAGTCGTCCCTGACGGGCAAGCCGACGGCGGTGACCGGCGCGACGAGGGGCGCCGTGTCGACGGCGGTCGCGCAGGGCCACCTGAAGTCGATCCTCGCGGCGCAGGGCGCGCCGCTGGTCGGCGTCCCCGAGGCGTACATCCGCATCGGCGACGACTTCTTCGCGGACGACGGCTCGATCCGGAGCGAGGGGACGCGAGAGTTCCTGACCGGCTTCCTCCGCGCCCTGCACGAGCTCATCGGCCGCTGGCAGTAGCCGGCGTCGGGAGCAGCGCTGGTGGGGGGCCTTCGGGCCGCGGAGTGAAGTCCTCGAAGAGCGCATATGCGATTATCCGCTCGAGCATGTTCAGCTTCGGCGCACAGCTAGTGAGTGTCAGGTACTGCCCGTCGGGCGCAACTGCGACCTCCTGCGGCACTGGGAGCAGCACTTCGACTTGAGTGTCCTGCACGTACTCGAGGTTGCGGAAGCGATAGGTGTACCAACCGCCGGGTGTTTCGACAACGATCGCGTCACCTACAACGAGCTGATCGATGGGATCAAACGGCGCTCCCGACGTCCAACGATGCGCCGCGTACACCGAGTTGCCGACCTCGCCTGGCATCGCAGTATCGGGATAGTGCCCGATGTAACCCTGGTCAAGGATATCGGTGCGCGTTACACCGCCCCGGATCTCGAACTGCCACCCCTCTCCGAAGCGAGGGATGCGCATGACGCCGACAAGTTCGCCCTGTCCCGGCTGTCCCAGCACCGGCACGGCATTCTCATCTGTCGTCGCGGGAGCCAGCTGTGGGTCACGCTCCTGCGCCCACGATTGGGTCAGAAGCTGGGCCTCGGCCGTCTTCTGTGAACCGACGATCCAGTCGCCGATCCACATCTGCCACGAGACGTAGAGGAGCGCGATAACGCCGGCGGTGATGAGCAGTTCACCCAGGACGCCGACGGGCGATACGCGCCGTCTCGATCTTCTACCGATGACAAGCGTGTGCGAGTCGGACGGCGCGATCATGTCGTGAGCCTAGCCAGTCGGAGTCGCATGGTCGCCCCGGCCCTGAAAAAACCCCTAGAACGGGGGCAGACGGCGCAACGTGCCAGGAACTACCTTCGGCAATCAACTGTTTCTGTGAGAATTCTTAGAATTGGGTCTCGCGTCAAGTGGGTCTTCATGTACTGGCATTGAGTCAGCATTGGGGACATCGACGACCCGATCGGACAGCCGATCCGTTCGTCCGATCGTCGAGCGAGGAGTGCGGCGGCGAGCAGGGTCGCCTGCAATCGCCCCGACGGTGACGGTCGCAGGGGCGACGTCGTACTCCTGAGCGAAGGTGGGGCGCGGCCACTCATGCTCCTCGGGTGCCGCGCCCTCGAACACCGCCGCAGCGTCGGGGTCTGTGTCGGCGAGGGCGTCGGGCGTTTCCCGGAGCGCGGTTGACTGTGCCGCCGAGTGGGCCTCTGGTTGCCCGGCGCCGGAGCGCGGCGACGCCGACGGGTCAGGGCATCGCGACCTCGAACACCGGCTCGCCCCAGCCGATCACGCGCTCGCGCGCGATCGTCAGGCCGGCGCGGGCGATGAGCGCGCGCACCTCGTCGGCGGTGCGGAAGCCCGATCCGTGCAGGCACAGCAGCAGCAGGTCGTCGCCGGCGTCGTGGTCGTCGATCTCGTCCTCGACGAGCAGGTGCTCGACGACGAGCATCCGGCCGCCGGGTTCCGTGGCGGCGCGGGCGCGCTGCAGGACGAGGACGGCGTCCTCGTCGGGGAGGGTCGTGAGCGCGCCGCCCAGGAGCGTCGTCCGGGCGACCGGCCAGGTGTCCAGTGGCGTCCCGGCGTGCACACTCACCCGCTCGCGCGCGGCCTCCGGCAGGAGCGCGACGGCCGCCTCGGCACGAGAGGGCCGTGCGATGAGGGTGACCTCGGGGGCGTCCTCGCCGGCCAGGGCGTCGGCGAGGAGGGTCGCCCCGCCCTCGCCGGCGACGGTCACGGTCTCGCCCGCGGCGAAGGCGTACTCCCGCGCGAACGCGGGCCGCAGCCACTCCTGCTCCTCCGCGGCAGCGAGCTCGAACGCGGCTGCGGTGGCCGGATCGCCGTCTGCGAGCTCGTCCGGCGTCGCGCCGAGGGTGGGTGCCGCGACCGCCCGGCCGGTGCGCACGGCATCCCACAGCCCGTCGAGGGCGAGGGAGAGCCGCCCGGTCGGATGCGCGTAGCTGAGCTGCTCGGTCGCCTCTTCGTCGTCGAGGTGGGCGCCGATCGGTGTCAGGGCGTACTCGTCGCCGGTCCGGGTGAGGACGTCGATCGTCGCGAGGTAGCGCAGGAGCTTCCCTGTCGCGGCAGGGTCGCTGCCGATCGTCTCGGCGACGGCGGCGGCGGTCGTGGCGCCGCGGCGGATCGCGGGCGCGATGCCGAGCGTGGCCGCGACGCGCACCGCCCGCGCGGGGAGCGGGTCGATCAGCTCGTGGAACTGGTCGCTCGCGTCCTCCTCGCTGTCGGGGTCGGGGACGTCGGGGTTGTCCTCCAGCGTCTCGACCTCCGTGTGCCGCCAGTAGCCGGTGACCTCGACGCGGTCGGGCGACAGGCCCTTCTCCTCGCGCAGCCAGCGCCGGATCGGCTTGATCGCGAGGGTCTCGCCCGCGACCCAGGCGAAGGGCGAGCCCGGATGCCAGGCGCCGCCGGTCACGGCATCCGCCAGCGCCGTGGTCGATCCGGCGCGCGCCGGTCCGCGGTGCACCCACGTCAGCCGGACGTCGCCGGCGGACTCGATCTCCTGTTCGTCGGCGGGCCCGCCGACCTCGACGTACACCTCGGCGATCGTGCCGGCCGGCAGCTCTTCCAGCCAGCGGCCGATCGCGGGCAGGGCCGTCTCGTCGCCGGCGATCAGCAGCCAGTCGGCGCCGACGGGGTGCAGGAGCGACATCTTGGGACCTGCGATGTGGATGCGGTCGCCGACCTCGCACGTGCGCGCCCACGTCGAGGCGACGCCGGTGCCGTGCAGCACGAAGTCGAGCTCGAGATGCCCCGCGGCCAGGTCGAGCGCGCGGACGGTGTAGGTGCGGGCGAGGGGCCGCGGGTCGCGCGGCCACTCGATGACGCGGTCGCGCTGGATCGGGAGGGTCAGCTCGCCGGTGACCGGATCGGGGAAGAACAGCTTGATCTCGTCGTCGAACCCGTTCGAGACGATCTCGGGGATCTCGAACCCGTCCCGGCCGTGCGGCAGCAGCTGGTCGCCGCCGAGGACGATGCGACGCATGCTCGCGGAGATGTCGAACGCGTCGACGACGGTGAGCTCGCGCAGAGAGATGGGCTCGATGCGGGAGGGGCGGATGGTGCGGGGCATCGGTTCTCCTGGGTGGGGACGGACGGCGATCCGCCCCGTGAGGGCGAGCCTGCCTCGTGGGCGGACCGCCCTCGCGGACGGGGTCGGGCCGGGACGGTCAGGACGTCGCGTCGGTCAGCAGCGGCAGCACCTGGTCGAGCGCCCACGGCAGGCCGAGGGGCGACGGGTAGGCGATGGGGGAGGCCACGTCGTCGCCGATCACGACGTAGCCGCCGTCCTTGACGACCGTCAGGCTCTGGAACAGCGGGTCGGCCTCCAGCTCGTCGCGAGAGAGCAGGCCCTCGTCGCCGAACGGGTAGCCGACGACGAGGACGTCGGCTTCGAGCTTGTCGATGTTCTCCTTGCTGAGCCCGCTGTTGTCGCCCGTGAACTCGGATGCCGTCTCCGGCAGCGTGAACCCGAGGCTCTCGAAGAACCAGACGTCGCTGCCCACGTAGGAGCTGTAGGTGATCTGGTCGGGGTGGATGACGGCGTACGTGATCGTCTTCCCCGCGAACTGCGGATTGTCGGACGCGGCCTGTGCGAACGCGCCGTTGACCTCGTCGATGACGGCATCCGCTTCGTCGACGAGACCCAGGGCGCAGCCGGCGAGCTCGGTGCGCTCGGCCCAGGTCATCCGGTCGAGCCCGTCCTCCGAGGTGTAGGCGACGACGGGGGCGATGGCCGAGAGCTTGCCGTAGTCCTCGTCGAGGCTCCAGCCGCTCGTGGCGAGGATGAGGTCGGGCTCGGCGGCGGCGATGGCCTCGAAGTCGATGCCGTCGTAGGGGTCGTAGGTGGCGAGGTCGAGTCCGGCGACGGCCTCGGCCTGCCAGGCGCCGAGCTCGTATCCCGGGTACAGGACGGGCTCGACGCCGAGGGCGAGCGCGATGTCGAGGTCGACGTCGGTGACGACGACGACCTTCTCGGGCTGGGCGGGGATCTCCGCGGTGCCGAAGGCGTGGTCCAGGCTCAGCGGGAACGTCCCGCATCCCTCGGCGGCAGCCGAGGGCGCCCCGCTGCCGGAGGGTGCGGCCTCCGGGGTGCTCGCGCAGGCGGCGAGAGCGGTCGCTGCCAGCAGGACGGTCGCGGCGGCCGCGGCCGCACGGGTGACGGGTGTCATGGGGTCTCCTCTTGTCGTTCGGGGTCTTGTCGTTCGGGATCGGTTCGTCGGGGACCGGCTGCGCCGGATCCGGTCGTGGACGCGGGAACGTGGCGGCCGCGGGGGAGCACGAGCGGGGAGCCCGTGTCGGGGTCGGGCATCACGCGGGCGCGGAGCCCGAAGACCTGCTGCAGCAGCTCTTCGGTGAGCACGTCCGACGGCGCGCCGTCGGCGACGATCGAGCCGCTCGACATGACGACCAGCCGGTCGGCGTAGGCCGCGGCCTGCTCGAGGTCGTGCAG
>Ga0182739_1001866_pt1 | contig 20731 bp, 20 predicted proteins | sample eDN5th30CBELigBY_FD_128873 | JGI IMG/M metagenome (GOLD analysis project Ga0182739, IMG submission 128873) | Enriched backyard soil microbial communities from Emeryville, California, USA - eDNA 5th pass 30_C BE-Lig BY (version 2) (version 2) | ecosystem: Environmental > Terrestrial > Soil >...
GCCGATCAGGCCCAGCACCATGAGCGAGAAGTACTCGGCCGGGCCGAACTTGAAGGCCACTTCGGCCAACGGTGGCGCAAAGCCGGCCAGCAGCACGGTGGCAAAGCAGCCGGCAAAGAACGAACCGAGGGCCGCAATGGCCAGCGCTGCGCCGGCGCGCCCGTTCTTGGCCATCTGGTGGCCATCGAGTACGGTCACCACCGCGGAAGTCTCGCCGGGCAGGGCCACCAGAATGGCTGTGGTGGAGCCGCCATACTGCGCGCCGTAGTAAATACCGGCAAGCATGATCAGGCCCGCAACAGGGGGCAGCACGTAAGTGATGGGCAGCAGCATTGCGATGGTCGGGACGGGCCCGATGCCGGGCAGCACGCCGATGAGGGTGCCCAGAAGACAACCAAGTAGGCAGTACGCCACGTTTTGCAGTGTCAAGGCTACCGAGAAGCCCAACAACAGATGTTCCAGCAATTCCATTGTGGTTCTCCTTACATGTGCAGGAAGGTGGGCCACAGGGGGAAGATCAGCCCCAGACCCTTGATGAATGCCAGCCAGACGAATCCGACCAGGAAGATGGCGTTGCCTACTGCGACTTTCCAGCTGAAGGCATGGCTGGCAAAGCTGCTAAGGAGTACCAGAAGGAAAACACTGATGTAAACGCCCAGGTAATCGAGCAGGAGGCCGCTGAGGGCGACGCTGCCCAGGAGGATGACGGTGATGCTCCAGTCGAATCGTTCAAGTTCGATTTTTTCGGCTTTGGCGCTCGTGGCGCCCAACGCCACGAAGGCGCCCAGTGCTGCCATACAGACTCCCAGCCAGAAGGGGAAGTATCCGGGACCCATCCGGGCCGCCGTGCCCATGGAATAGTTGGTGGCGACCACGGAGAACCCAATGCCGAGAATGACGAACATCATCCCCGCCATGAAGTCCTGTTTGTTCTTGATGCTCATGAAACGAAGTCTCTCTACTATAGGTATAGGCATGGTTAACGAAGTGCGGTGCCTCCGATTGGTCGGAGGAGACACGCGTGCACTCTGTGATAGTAGGGGAGAGAAACCGTGTTGGGCGGCCCGCCACATTACCATCACATTACCGTTCGGTAATGGTTTGGCGCGGCGCGGGCGATGCTCTCGGGGCAGTCAGGGCTGTAGGATCAGCGGCAATTCGATGTCGACGGTAAAACCGGGATGGTTGTTCCGGAACCGCAGTGTGCCCTCGTGCAACGACGTCACGGCGCGCACCGATGCCAGGCCCAGTCCCGACCCCGGCAAGTCCCGTGCGACGCGGTAGAAGCGCGTGCCCAGCTTGGCCAGATGGGCATCTTCCACGCCTGGCCCATTGTCGTGGACCGTCAATGTAGCCATGTTGTGACGCCGCCCTATCTCGACGGTGACGCGCGCCGCATCGCCGGCGTATTTCAGGGCGTTGTCGACGAGGTTCACGAGGACGCCGGCGATCAGGTCCGCGTCGGCGAGCACCCACGTCTCGCCACCTTCCCGTGAATTGACCCGTCTTTGCTGTTCCAGTACCACGCCACGTTGCTCGGCCAGCGGCTCATACAGGTCGATGACGTCGCGCACGATGCGTTCCAGCAGCACGGGCTTGAATGACTGGCGGCGTACGCCCGACTCCGCTTCTGCGATCAGCAGCAACTTCTCGGACATGGCGATCAAGTCCATGATTTCGGCCGAAGCCGCATCGATGGCGGCGGCCAGGGCATCGGCATCGCCGCGGCTTTGTTGCGCCTGATGAAGCTTTGCCAGCACCCTGGCCAGCGGTGTGCGGACGTTATGGGCAATCGAGTCGGACACATTGCGCACGCCCAGCATCAGCGTTTCGATGCGGTCGAGCATGTGGTTGATGTCATCGCGCAGTTGCGCGAATTCGTCAGGTTCGGTGGCATTGGGGATGCGGCGTGTCAATTCGCCCGTTCCAACTTGTACCGCCGTGCTGCGGATATCCTCGATACGGCGGCGCAATTCCTGGCGAAAAATGAAGGTCCCGATGAGGACGAGGAACAACGCGACGATGGTGGCGGCGAGGACCGCCTTTTCGATCAGCGCATTGATCTCTTTCAGGTCCTGCGTGTCGCGTCCCACGACGAGGACACTGCCATCCTCGAGCTTGCGCACGGTCACCAGGCCGTCCACCGGTGCGCCGCCGCGCCGCACGGTGACCTGCAGCGCTTGCGGCGGGTCGCGCACCAGGTCCAGCGCCGGGAACACATCCAGATTGCCTGCCAGCTTGCGCCCATGCTCGTCCAGAAGCAAGTACATCTCCGCGTCGATGTCGGTCTGGTCGGACAGCAGCTGCGTGATCTCCCGTTGCAGGGCCGACCGTCCGCGTTCTTCGGAATGCACGGCAAGGCGATGCGTGGTCAGGGTTATCTGCCTGGAGAATTGTGTCTCGAAGACATCGGCCACCTTGCCGTAGACGAAAATCAGCAGCAGGATCGTCGTAAAGACGGCAAGCAGACCGTAATTCAGCGTCAGGCGGAATGCCACCGAGCCCCGTACACGGCGCCATGCGTTGGTGAACCGCTGCTTCACGTGGTCGCGTCCGGGTCCATGGTCGCGGCTTTGCTCGACAATGTGTAGCCCACGCCCCACACAGTATGGATAAGCTGGGTGGCATGGTTGCCGTCGACCTTTTGCCGCAACCGACTGATCGCTGCATCGATGACGTTGGTTTGAGGGTTGAACTGGTATCCCCATACCGCCCCGAGCAGCATCGCCCGGGTCAACACCTGTTCGGGATGCATCATCATATAGGCGAGCAGGCGCGATTCCCTCGGCTGCAGCGTGATGGGCTTGCCCGCCCGGGTCAAGCGCGGAATGGTCAGGTCCAGCCGCAAGTCGGCGTACTCCAGCACACGCTCGACCTCGCTGTTCCTGGATCGTCGGATCAGCGCCTCGGCGCGGGTCAGCAATTCGATCAACGCGAACGGCTTGGTCAGGTAATCGTCGCCGCCCGCCTTCAGCCCGCGCACGCGTTCGTCCAGGGCGGTCAACGCACTCAGCACGATGACCGGGGTCTTGATGCCTACCCCGCGCAGGGTCGTCAGAATGGACAGGCCGTCCACCTGATTGGGCAGCATTCGGTCCAGGATGATCAGATCCCACGGCTCGGATGTTGCGCGTTGAAGGCCTTCGGCGCCGTCATGGCACACCACCGGCCAGTGGCCCATTTCACGGAAGCCATCCGAAATGTAATGCGCATTCTCCCGGTCATCTTCGATGATCAGGCAATTCCATATCACGCACATGCTCCTTGATAACGGGCGCCCCTGAGGCGGGCCGCCGGAAGATCAATTATCGCCTGTCGCGACAAAGCGGGCCTGGGACCCTGCTCATGCGGGCGTCGGGGGCGCGCCGGGTACGACTGAACAGAGTACGCCGCCACGCTGAATGATGTCGGTTACTTCGCGCAATCCGGTCTCGTCCAGGTCGTCGGCAGCGATCAGCGCAGTCACGCGTTGATAGGTCGGAAAGAGGGCCAGCAAGGCATTGGCGCACCTATCGGGATGGGCCAGATGCTCGGGGAGCAGCGCGTGACGGTCCGCATCGCGCCGCGCCATGGACACCATGCGTTCGCCCAGCCTCGAGTCGGTTGCAACGGCATCGGCTTCATTCAGGGCGCGCAAGCCGCGTAACGTCAAGAAGCCCGGGTCGTCAGACCTTGCTGTGATCAACGTCAGGAGAGCAGCGTTTCCTTGGTGCGGGGCGTCCAGCTTGTCGCGCAGCGTCTGTTCCGCGAGGCGCGTACTGCCGTTCCGCAGATGCGCCATGACCGGCCCATCGAGCAGCCAGTCGTAAAAGCGGCAGCGATCGCGCGCATCGGGATGCGCTTGCCGTATGGCTGGCCGGTAGTCGCCCGCCAGTTGGGTCAATTGCGCCAGGGTGTGGTCGAAGAGACCTTCCAGGCGTTCGCGTACGCGCCGCGCCAGGACCGGTGCGACGCCGGCCGAGGAGATGGCTATTGTCAGCGGGGCCCTGTCGACTATGGAGGGCACCTGAAACGAAGAGAGCTCGGGATCGTCCACGACGTTGGCCAGAATCCGCCTTGCGTCGGCGGCGTGCTTCACGCGCATGTTGACGCTGCGCACATCCGTGGCGGCAATCACGAGCCAGACACCGGCCAGCCAGCTCTCGCGGAAGGCGCCGTCGTAATGGGTCAAACGGCCCTCGTTCAGCCACGCCTTCAGCAACGGAGTCAACGCGGGTGCACCCACGTGCACAGTCGCGCCGCAGTCCATCAGGGACCGGACCTTGCGTTCGGCGACGACGCCACCGCCAACGACCAGCACACGCCGTCCCGTCAAGTCTGCAAAAAGTGGATAAAGAGGGGCTATGCGGCGCATACGAGGTACTCTGGGGCGACAACGGCGGCGAGTGGGACGCAATCGGGGTCAGCCAGCGTCACGACACGGCCCACGAGGATCAGGCAGGGCGACGTCAGCCCGCCGTGCGCGGCAGTAACGGCGAGCGTGTCCACCGTGCAGCGCAGCGCTTTCTGTTGCGGTGTGGACCCTTGCGATACCAGGGCAACCGGTGTTTCGCCCGGCAAGCCATGCAGCATCAATTCCGCGCTGATGTGGCCTGCCTGCGCCAGGCCCATGTAAAACACCAAGGTGCGTTGCGGGTCGGCCGTAAGCGATGACCAGTCGTAGTCTTGCGCGCCCTCGCAACGGTGCGCGGTCATCAGGGAGACCCCCGCGGCGAAGTCGCGGTGGGTGAGGGGGATACCCGTCGCGGCGGCGCAGCCCGATGCTGCGGTAACGCCCGGCACGATCCCGACTTTGATTCCGTGCTCGCGCAGTGCCATCATTTCTTCACCTCCACGACCGAAGATGAATGGATCGCCTCCCTTCAGCCGCACCACGCATGCACCGCGGCGCGCATGTGTCACGAGCAGTGCGTTGATGTCCTCTTGCGGCACGCTATGGAGATTGCGCTGTTTACCAACGTGGATCTTCAGGGCGTCGTCACGGCAGTGGTCCAGCAGTTCGGGCGCGGCCAGCCGGTCGTAGACGATGACGTCGGCCTGCTGCAGCAGTGTCAGGGCCCGGACGGTGATGAGTTCCGGGTCGCCCGGGCCGGCCCCCACGAGCCACACCTTCGGCTCGACCGACGGGACGTGGACGTCGGCCATCGTCGGCCTAAAGGGATGCGGCGATGGCATGATCGCTCTCCTTGCAGATGTCGACTGCCGGCAGCCCGACCTGCACGATGCCGCTGTCCGTCTTCCGCAGGGGCCAAGTGCGTATGCGCACGTCGCCGTCTTCCAGGCAACGGCCAGTTTCGAGACAAAAGTGTTGCTTGTACATCGGTGAGGCGACGACGAGGCGGCCTCCGAGATCTCCGACTATGCCTCGCGACAGGACGGCCGCGCCGCAGAACGGGTCCACATTGTCAACGCCGAACAGGCCCTGGTCGGTCAGGAAGAGGGCGACCTGTTCGCCGTGCGCGCGCACGGCGACACCTGCATGCATGATCAGGTCGTCGACATGGCAGGCAGGTTGCCATGTATGGTTCACGGGGGTTCGCACGGGTTTCTTCATGGTGATCTCCTCAGTCGCTTTGGGCAGCAGTGCTCATCGCCGACCGTTCCTGCGCTGTAGCGGGGCGTGGCTGTCCGCGTTCGCGTATGTGGACGATATGTTCATCCGGGCCGGAATCATTGATCAACGAACGGAAACGGCGCAGCGCTTTTTCGTCCTGCAGGGTTCGGGCCCATTCGCATTCATAACGATCCACGAGGGCCTGCATTTGCGCCTCGAGTTCGGCAGCAAGTCCAAGACTGTCCTCGACCACGACCTGCTTCAGGTAATCGAGCCCTCCTTCAAGGTTTTCGCGCCAGGTGGACGTACGTTGCAGGCGGGCGGCCGTGCGGATGTAGAACATGAGGAAGCGGTCGATGTACCGGACCAGCGTCTCGTCATCCAGGTCCGATGCCAGCAACTCGGCGTGGCGTGGGCGCATGCCGCCGTTGCCGCACACATACAAGTTCCATCCCTTCTCCGTGGCGATGATGCCTACGTCCTTGCTCTGGGCTTCGGCGCATTCGCGGGTGCAGCCGGATGCGCCCAGCTTGAACTTGTGCGGCGCGCGCACGCCCCGATACCGTTGTTCCAGACGGATCGCCATGGCGACCGAGTCTTGCACGCCATAGCGGCACCACGTGCTGCCGACGCAGGACTTGGCGGTGCGCAGCGCCTTGCCGTAGGCATGGCCCGACTCGAACCCGGCGTCCACGAGTTCCTTCCAGATCGACGGCAACTGCTCCAGTCGCGCGCCGAACATGTCGATCCGTTGACCGCCGGTGATCTTGGTGTAAAGGTCGTATTTGCGCGCCACTTCGCCGATCACAATGAGCTTGGCAGGGGTGATTTCGCCGCCCGGGATGCGCGGCACGACGGAGTACGTGCCGTCTTTCTGCAGATTGCCCAGGTAGGCATCGTTGCTGTCCTGTAGCGGTGCGTGCTCCTGCGACAGCACATAATCGTTCCAGCACGAGGCAAAGATGGATGCAGCGGTGGGCTTGCAGATATCGCAACCCTTGCCCTTTCCGTAACGGGAAATCAGCGTCTTGAAGTCATGGATGCCGTTCACCTGCACGAGATGAAAGAGCTCCTGGCGGCTGTAGGCGAAGTGCTCGCACAAGCTGTTGTCCACGGCAATGCCCTGGCGTTGCAACTCGGCATCCAGCACCTGTTTCACGAGCGTGGCGCAGCCCCCGCAAGTTGTCCCCGCACGGGATTTCGTCTTCAATTCGCCGAGCGATGTGCAACCGGCTGCAATGAAGCCGCACAGTTCGCCTTTGGTGACGCTGTTGCACGAGCAGATCTGGGCGCTGGCGGGCAATGCCTCGACACCCAGTGCCGGCTCGCTCGCCGCGGTCGGGGCGATGAGCGCAGCCGGTTGGGCGGGCAGATCCAGTCCGTTGCTGAAAAGCTGTCCCAGCATGCCGAAGCTCGCGGTGTCGCCGACCATGACGGCGCCAAGCAATCGTTTTCCGGTCTTGTCCATGACCAGTTTCTTGTACACGCCCGCCAGCGCATCCTCGAACACGCACGATACGCTGCCGGGCGTCTTGCCATAGGCATCGCCCAGGGAGGCGACATCCACGCCCAGCAATTTGAGCTTGGTTCCCGGGCTCGCCCCCTGGAATAGGGGCTCGGTGGCGCCGGTCAGATGGGCTGCACAGACACGTGCCATGTCGTAGCCGGGCGCCACCAGGCCGAAGGTCGCGCCCTGCCAGCTCGCCACCTCGCCGATGCCATAGACGTCGGGATCGGACGTCTGGCAATGCTCGCCAATGACCACGCCGCCACGCTCGCCGATGACAAGTCCGCAGTTGCGCGCCAATCGATCGCAAGGACGAATGCCGGCCGAAAAGACGACCAGATCCGTTTCCAGGAATTCTCCGTCTGAAAACTTGAGGCGATAGCGTGAGCGCAGGCCTGTCGTGATGGCCGTCGTCATGCGCGAGGTGTGCACATGGATGCCCAGCGCTTCGATCTTCTGGCGGAGAAGGCGCCCCGCGGCATCATCGAGCTGCACGGACATGAGGTGCGGGGAAAACTCCACCACGTGCGTGACCAGGGCAAGATCATGCAGGGCGCGCGCGGCCTCCAGGCCCAGCAGTCCGCCGCCGATGACCACGCCGCTGCGGCTGCCGCGCGCGCATGCCTTGATGGCGACGACGTCGTCCAGCGTGCGATAGGAGAGGCAGTAAGGTTGGTCGTTGCCATCGATGGGCGGGATGAAAGGGTTTGATCCCGTCGCCAGCACCAGCTTGTCGTAGGGGTAAGCGTCTCCGTTCGCGGTATGGACGCATCGCTTTTGCCTGTCGATCCATGCCACCGGCTGATTGCGCAGCACCGTGATGTTGTTCTCGAGGAAGAAATCCGGTCCGGCAAGCGCGATGTCATCGGCCGTCGCGCCGCTGAAGCACTGGCTCAGTTGCACGCGGTCGTAGGCCAGTTGCGGCTCGCCGCTGAAGACGGTGATGTCGTAGTCGTGGCCCAGACGCACGAGTTCCTCGAGGAGGCGATGTCCCGTCATGCCGTTGCCGATGACGATAAGGCGCTGCGCGCTGCCGGAACGCCTGCCGTCCATGGGAAGATCATTGGGCTTCATGCAATGCTCCTGTGTCAAGGGCTGAAGGCGCAGCGACCGGGGCGACCTCCGGACGGGCGCTTGCAAGACGGTATGCCCCGGCCACGAAGACGGCGCCGCCGACGATATTGCCAAGGGTCACCCAGGTCAGGTTCCACGCCATCCCGGCAAAGGTGACGGTGTCCGGGTGATGTCCGGCCAGTGCCAGCATCAACAAGGTCATGTTCGCGACGCTATGCTCATAGCCGCTCGCGATGAAGGCAAGCAGGCACCAGAAAATGACGATGCATTTGGCACTGTCCGATGACACGCGCGCCGACATCCACAAGGAAAGGCAGACCAGCCAGTTGCACAGCACGGCGCGCGCAAAAAGGCTGCTTGCATCCGCATTCATTTTTTGCGCGGCCGTCGACATGATGAGACCTTGCACATCGCTCAGCAGGTTGCCGCCACCGCCCATGACAAACAGGCCGACCAGCACGGCGGCGCCGCACAAGTTGCCGGTCCAGCTGGCGCCCAATGTGGCCAATACATCGCTCCATGTGCCCTGGCCTTGATAGCGGCGCAAGGCCATGACTAGCGTGTGGCCGGTGAACAGCTCGGCCCCTGCGATGACAACGAGGGTCAGGGCAATGCCGAAGGTCGCGCCCATCACCAGCTTGCGTGCTTCAACGGGCACTTCGCTGCCCAGGGAGAAGATAAGGATGATGCCCAGGCCGACATAGGCGCCGGCGAGCATGCTGGCGACGAAGAAGCTGAGGGGCGACGTTCGGAGCAGTGCCAGCTTTCGGCCGGCGGCCGCTACAAAACCGTCGATGGTGTCGTTGTACATAGCGTGTTTCCTCTCGAGTTAACGATGCAGGGATGAGTTCCTGCGTGGGAAAACGCAATATGCATGCCAGTTGCCGTTTGGCATCCAGGCATCGGAGGGACGACGCTTCAGCACTCGGCGCACTGACGGCTATCATGGGTTGCGAGCCCGTTCCGGGCCGGCTCATTGGCGCACTGTCACGGGGCGAGGCGCACCAGCACTGGGCTGGCGTGCACCACTCGAAGACGCCATTGCCGGCACTAAGTCGGGCCATCGCCAGATGGCTTCTTCGAGCGTGTCTGCTGCCGAATGGGCGTAACGAATGCCAGGCAGGTTCCGAACACGGCATAATGGGGCTCCCGAATACAAGAGCAGGAACGTCGGACATGCAACTGAACGAACTGGAAACGCCCGCGCTGGTACTCGATTCGACGATCATGGACCGCAACATCGAGCGCCTGCGTGATCGCCTGAGCCGATTCAATGTGGTGCTTCGGCCGCATCTGAAGACCAACAAGTCTGCCGACGTCAGCCGGCGTATCGCCGCGCCGGGTAGTCCGGTTACCGTGTCGACGTTGAAAGAGGCCGAGTACTTCCTGGGACATGGCTGGACCGACATCCTGTATGCCGTGGGCATTGCGGCAAACAAGTTCACCCATGTGGCGCGCCTCATCGAGCAAGGCGCGCGCATGACCGTCGTACTGGACAACGTCGAATCGGCCCGGGCGCTGGCGCAGTTCTGTCGGGACCGCGGCTTGACGCTGCCCGTCCTGGTTGAAATCGATACCGACGGCCATCGGTCAGGCGTCCAGCCAGACGATCCCTTGCTCCTCGACATTGCCGCCTTGCTGAACCGGTCAGCGGAAGCAGGCGGCGCATGGCTGGCGGGTGTGATGACCCATGCAGGCGCTTCCTATGCCTGTACCAGCACGGCGCAGATAGAGGCGCTGGCGGAACAGGAACGCGCAGGCGCCGTGCATGCGGCGCAAAGACTGCGTTCCGCCGACTTCCCGGCGCCGGTCGTCAGCGTGGGCAGTACGCCGACGGCGCATTTTGCACGCTCGCTGGACGGCGTGACCGAAGTGCGTGCGGGCGTATTCGTATTCTTCGACCTCGTCATGAGCGGCCTGGGTGTCTGCTCGGAATCCGACATCGCGCTGTCGGTGCTGTGCACGGTCATCGGGCACCAGAAAGAAAAAGGCTGGATCGTGACCGACGCCGGATGGATGGCGATGTCGCGCGATCGGGGGACGTCGCGTCAGCGTGTCGATCAGGGCTACGGCGTGGTGTGCGATGTAGACGGCCAGCTCCTTCCCGACTTGATCATGGTCGACGCCAACCAGGAGCACGGCATCATCGCGCACCGGCGCGATCACAACCTGACGCCGATGCTGCCGGTGGGGACCATGCTGCGCATCCTGCCCAACCACGCTTGCGCCACGGCGGCCCAGCATGGCGGTTACGTCGTTGTCGACGGGCACGCGCGATGTCAAGGCAAACTGGGCCCGATTCAGCGGCTGGTAGTCATCGCTGATGTCCTGAGGTCTTTGCGCATGGCTCGGATAGGCGGGCATGGGCTTGGCTAGACCGGCACGAAGAAGAAGCGCGCGAAATATGGGCGCTAAGTGTGTTGGTCAGGAGCTTGATCGCACCACGGCGTCAAGCGCGCGCATTTCTTCGATAACGATCTTCAGGACGACCTTCGACGCGTTCGACAGCGGACGCTTTCGGGTCGTGTCGACGAAGGCCATTTGCCGGATGGGCGGGTCCTTGATGGCTGTCGTACGGAGTAGGCCGGCGCGCACCTCGTCTGCGATTGCATGGTATGGCAGAACACTGAACACGTCGCAATTGAGAAGGACATCGCGCACCAGTGTTCCGCTCGTCGCCTCAAGCACGACATTCAACTTCAGCCCGCGTCGGGTGCAGATTTCATCGAAGTACGAAAGCATGCCGTTGGGCCGGGCAGGCAGCACCAGGGGCAGGTCGGCGAGCGTGGAAAATGGAATGGTGCGCCTAGCCAGGACAGGGGCTTCGGCCCTTCCGACCAAGTAGAGCGGCGCGCTGAAAATTGCTTCGCGCGTTTCGCGCTGCAGCGGGCGGTAGCGGTTGAAGATACCGATATCGGCGCGGCCCTCTGAAAGCATGTTTTCGACCTCGCCGCTGTAGGCTTCCACCGCCTTCAAACGGATATCCGGGTACAGGGACCGCAGGCGCCCCAAGATCTTGCTGATTAGCGGACGGGAGAGTGCGGGTAGCAGACCAATGGTGACATACCCCGCCGGCTGGCTTCGCCGGGCCATGACGTCGTCGACCAATTGTCCGGCGGTTTGCAGCATCAGCTGCGCGCGCGGCAGTACAGCTGCACCGCTCTCTGTTAGGGTGACGCCGCGCCCGGTGCGGTGAAAGAGCCGGCTTCCTAGCAGGGACTCGAGCTGTGACACTTGCCGGCTGAGCGCGGATTGGGCGATGCCCAGGGCGGTGGCCGCGCTGCTCAGGCTGCCGTGTTCCGCAGCTAGCACGAAGCATCGCACGCTTTTCAGATCCAGCAAGGGGCCCTCTAATTCTCGCATGGCTGATATCCAGGATATGCGGGTTCCAGTGAGTCAATTCGCTACCTATACTCGATTTCATGATTATTTCATTGAATGAAGCATGATGTCTTCCCAGCATAATCCCTCCTCTTTTTCGGGGCCTTTGAACGGGCTGCGCGTCCTGGACCTCTCCACGGTTTATGCCGGCCCGCTTGCGGCGACCTTGCTTGGCGACATGGGTGCGGACGTGCTGAAGGTGGAACTGCCGGGCACGGGCGACTCGTTACGTGGCCTGCCGCCTCACAAGGACGGTGTGCCGCTGTGGTGGAAAGTGACCAACCGGAACAAGCGTGGAATTACCCTCGACCTGCGGCGGCCTGAAGGCAGAGACCTCCTGGCCAGGCTATTGCCGGATTACGACGTGCTGGTCGAGAATTTCAGACCCGGAAAGATGGATAGCTGGGGTATTACCAAGGCGTGGATGCACGAGATTAACCCCTGCTTGACCATTCTGCGCGTCACCGGCTTCGGGCAAACCGGACCTTATAGCCGGCGCCCTGGTTTTGCACGCGTATTCGAAGCCATGACGGGCTTCACGAATATTTGTGGCGAAGCCGACGGCCCGCCGCTGCACCTCGGCTTCCCCATCGCGGATGCCGTGGCCGGCCTGTTTGGTGCCTTGGGAGTGTTGGCTGCCCTGTATGAGCGCAAGGCTCACGGCGTACTCGAGGGTGAGGAGATCGACTGCTCGCTGATGGAGTCCATGTTCCGGATCATGGAGTTCCTGCCGATCGAGTACGACCAACTGGGCGCAATTCGCCAGCGCTCGGGCAGCTTCAGCCAGTACGCCTCGCCGGGCAATATATACAAGACACGGGACGGCAAATGGGCATCCATAGCCGCCTCCACGCAAAGCATTTACGAGCGGTTCTGCCGCGCTTTAGGGCGTCACGACCTCATTACGGATGAACGATTCCTGAGCAATCCCGGGCGCGTCGCAAATCGGGAAGTGCTCGACGCCATCATTCGGGACGAGATCGCGAAGTACACGGTCGAAGAATTGTCCGCGATGCTCGATGAGAACGAGGTTGGATTCAGTCCCATCTATGACATCGCCGACATCTTCAAGGACCCGCATTTCGCGGCGCGTAGAGCCTTGGTGGAGGTGCCCGACGATGAACTAGGTACCGTGCGCATGCAGAATGTAGCGCCGGTGTTTAGCAAATCGCCCGGTGCAGTGCGGCATGGTGGCCCGTCCATCGGGCAACACAACAATGAAGTCTTGGGCGAGCTCGGGTTAACAAAAGAAGAAATAGTGTCGCTGAAGGCAGCCGGCGTCATTTGACACTGGCCGGCTGATCGGTCGACGTCAATATAAGGAGACTGGAATGAAAGGACTGACCAAATATCTGGCGGCTTGCATGCTGACCATGGCCGCCGCCACACAAGCATGGGCCGCATACCCGGAGAAGCCGGTGACCATGATCATTGGCTATCCCCCCGGCCAGGCGACCGATATCGTGGGCCGCCTGGTGGCCGACAAACTATCGCAAAGGCTCGGCCAGCCTTTTATCGTGGAGAACAAGCCGGGGCAGGGCGCCAGCCTGGCATTGGCGCATCTGACCAAGCAAAAGCCCGATGGCTATACCATGGTTCTGTCGGCAACAGCAGCTTACGTGACCAATCCGCACCTTTACAAATCGGTCGGCTACGATACGCTGAAGGACTTCCAGCCGATCGGCACGTTGATCGATTTCCCGCTTGTGCTGGTGGCGCGGCCCAATGCGCCCTTCGACGATTATGCGGGTTTCGTGAAGTACGCCAAGGAGCATCCTGGCGCGATGAATCACACATCGTCCGGTAGCGGCACCTTGTCCCACCTGGGCATGGAGCTGCTGAAACGTGAAACTGGCATCGACGTGGTGCATGTGCCCTATAAAGGTAGCGCCCGTGCGATGACGGATATCGCCGCCGGCAACGTGGATGTGGGCATCGAGACCGTCACGGTCACTAAACCGTTCATCGATTCGGGAAGACTGAAGTTGCTAGCGGTCACCGTGCCCAAGCGGCTGGATGTTTTCCCGAACGCGCCTACGCTGGACGAACTGGGCGTCAAAGGTTTCGATGTCGCCGCCTGGTTGGGCATGGTTTTTCCAGCCGGCACTCCAGCGGAGTATGCAAAAACCATCAACGATGCGCTTCAAGCCATCCTGAAAGACCCGCAGGTCGCCGGGCAGCTCAAATCGCTGGGTGCGCTGCCCCGGCCGTCCACCACTCAGGAATTTGCCGATTTGCTAAAGGGGGAATACACCACGTGGGGCGAGATCGTGAAGGCATCCGGCGCCAAGGTGGATTGATCGGCGCATGCCCGCCCTAGGCGGGCATGCCGAAGGGCGGTCACCCGCGCGCATTCGCGCAATCAATAGTGATTATTTCTTGCTGCCCGACGTAAACGCCGCGACGCCATCGCGGAAGGCCTGGCTACCGTACACCGATTCGACAATATCGTCGTCGTCCAGGCTTTGTTCCACGACCAGGCGCCGCAGCGTTTCCTTGACGGCGCGCTGCGTGACAACCGACAGGGCCATGAGGCGCTCGGCGAGCTTCCGGGCTGCGTCGTCCAGTTCGGCTTGGGCGCAGACCTGATACACATAGCCGCAAGTTGCGGCTTCGTCGGCCGACAGGAATTCTGCCAGCAGCAGCATCTGCTTGACGCGCGGCACGCCAAAGGCCGCTTCCAGGCGGGCAATGTTCCGCGCCGACAAGGTGTTCGACAAGGTCTTGGCGATGGGCGCGCCAAACCGCGAGGTGTCGCTGCACACGCGGAAGTCGCATGCCGTGGCCAGCGCGAGGCCGCCCCCGACGGCCCAGCCGTCGATGACGGCGATCGTCGGTATGGCAATACGCTCGACCGCATCGATGATGCTTTCCACGAACGCCTCGTATTCCAGGCCCTGTTTGCCGCCGGTGAAATCCGTGAAGTAGGAAATATCCGTGCCCGAGATGAATGACTTCCCGCCCGCGCCGCGAAAGATGATGCATCCGGTGTTGTCGTCCTTGGTGCATTGGTCGATGAGCGTCAGCAGCTCTTCGTACATGGGCAGCGTCATGGCGTTATGACGCTCGGGCCGATCAATGACGATTTCTGCAATCCCTGAGGGATGCGTGATCAGTCCGACGGGTTTGTTCATGATGTAATCTCCCTGGCTCGGTTGAGCGCTTCGATTTCCGCGAAGACTTCGTCGTTATGCTCACCCAGCAGAGGCGGGTGACGACGCACTTGTTGCGGCGTACCCAGCATCTTAATCGGAAAGCCGATGTTCTTGACCTTGCCTTCGATGGGATGGTCGATTTCCATGCACATGCGACGGTGGGTGCCATGCTCGCCTTCGAACGCTTCGGGATAGGTCAGGATGGGTCCCGCCGGGATGCCGGCAGCCAGCATGGCCTCGATCCAGTCGTCGCTGTCGCGCTTGGCAAATTCGCTTTCCAGTTCCTCGATCAGCGCTTCACGGTTTTTCAGCCGTAGCGGGATGGTGCCATACTCCGGGTGATCGATCAGGTCGGGCCGGCCCAGCAGTTCGCACAGTTTCGTCCACAGCTTCTGGTTCGTGGCGCCCATGACCAGGTAGCCGTCTTTGGCCTTCACGGCTTGGTACGGTGCGCTCATTTTGTTGCTGGTGCCCAGCGGCGTGGGCGGCACCCCCGTGCCCCAGTACTCGGACATGTCCCAGATCGAGAACGCCATCGCCGCGTCGAAAAGCGACGCATCGATATGCTGGCCTACGCCGGTCTTCTGTGCGCCGATGTAGGCAGACAGCAGGCCCGATACCGCGAACAGCGCGCATCCGATGTCGGCGACCGGCACGCCGGCCTTCACCGGCTTCTCGCCCTTGTAGCCCGTCACGCTCATGATGCCCGACATGGCTTGCGCCATCAGGTCGAAGCCGGGGCGGTGTGCCCACGGGCCGCTCTGGCCGAAGCCCGAGATGCTGACGTAGACGATTTTCGGATTGACGGCCTTGATGCTCTCGTAATCGATGCGCAGACGCTTCACCGCGCCCGGGCGGTAATTCTCGACGATGACGTCCGCGGTCTTGGCCAGCGCATAGAAGGCCTCACGGCCCTCCTCGCTCTTCAGGTCCAGTGTCACCGAGCGCTTGTTCCGGTTCATGTTCAGGAAGCCCATGCTGTCGGGCCCCTTCATCTTGAACCCCATGGCGCCCCGCGTCTGATCGCCGGTGGGCGGCTCGACCTTGATGACGTCGGCGCCCATGTCGGCCAGCATCATGCAGGCGAAGGGACCGGCCATGACCTGGCTGACGTCCAGGACGCGTATGCCGTCCAGCGGCAGGTTGTTCGCTGTTTTCATCTTAACTATCCGCTTTGATATTGGCGGCACGCACGACCTTGCCCCATTTTTCGTATTCCGTGGCCATGAACGAGGCGAAGGCATCGACCGAGCCGCCGCCGTCCTCGACGCCGAAGCTGTCGAAGCGCTGGACGACGTCGGGCATCAACAGCACCTTGTTGATGTCCGCGTTGATGGCAACTGCCAGGTCCTTGGGCATGTCCGAGGGACCGACGACGCCGTACCAGCTGGATGCGTCAAAGCCTTTGAAGCCTTGCTCATCCATGGTCGGTACATCAGGAAAACCTTTGGCCCGCTTCAGTCGGGTCTGGGCGATGGCCATGAGCTTCCCGCCTTTTACCTGGGCCGTGGAGGCGGTCATCGTGTCGAAGCTGAAATCGATCTGCCCGCCGATCAGGTCGGTATGCATGGGGCCCGAGCCGCGGTAGGGGACGTGTATGCTCTCGACCTTGGCCGCCATGTTGAACATTTCGGCAGCCAGGTGCTGGACCGAGCCGGTGCCCGACGACCCGAAAGAGATATCGCCGGGATTCTTCGTGCATAACGTGACGACGTCGGCGACGGACAGGCCCTTATGCTTTTCGCTGGTGACGAGCAAATGCGGCGTCGCGCCGATGAGTGCGATCGGTGCGAAGTCCTTCAACGGGTCGTAGCTGACGGTCTTGAAGATATGGGGCGCAATGGCGTGCGTGTTCACATGCGCCATCAGCAGGTTGAGGTCGTTGGAGTGCTTGACCCTCGAGAACTGCTCGGCGGCCAGCATGCCGGTGGCGCCCGGTTTGTTCTCGACCACAACAGGTCGGCCCCAGAGATCGCTGAGCTTCTGCCCGACGATGCGCGCGAATACGTCGGTGCCGCCTCCCGGTGCCCAGCCGACGGTAATCTTGATCGTGCCTTGGGGAAGGGGGGAAGCCTTGAGCAGGGGGGTGGCCAACAGGGCCGTCGCGCCTAGAAGAAATGAGCGGCGTTTCATGGAGTCTCCAGAAGGTAGTCGTTGTGGGTCTATTCTTGACGCCGGCGATCCGCGGGACAAGGCGATGGCGGGCATGCCTGGTTTCGCAAACGGCGAAACCGGCGTGTCACGAACGGGCGGGCGGCTCAGCGGCCGGCGAGGAGAATGTCCAGAACATTCCGTAGTGCGAGGGGCTGCGCATTGCTGTCAACCGAGGACAGCATATAGTGGCGTTCATGCCAGTCGCCCTTAATGTCCGATGACGCGAGGGCGGGCCCGATGTCGAAGTCATGGAGGATGGGGGGCGGCATCAGGCCGACGCCCAGGCCTTCGCGCACCAGGGCCAGCATCGTGTCGAAGCCGCTGACGATGAAATTGGCCTGAAAAAGTCGGCCATGACTGCGATACGCGCGTTGTACGGCGGACAGGATGGCTGACCCTTTGCCCAACGCGATCAGGGGTACATCCAGTACGTCCTCCCAAGGCACGGGGTCGGTGGGAAACTGGAAATGCGTTCGGCTGTACACCAGCACGAGCCTGTCGCGATGGTAGTCGAAGGCCTCGAGCGACATGAAGCCGCTCGTTTTCTCGTAAATGCCGATGTCGATGACCTTGTCGCGCAACAGCTGCTGGACGACCTTGCTGTTTTCTTCGATGACCTGGATGGTAATGCCGGGGTGCTTCTGCTTGATGCGGGCAATATCCTTGGCCAGGAACTGGATGATGGCCGTCTTGGGCGCCCCGATGATGATGCGACCGTCCTGCCCCCGGCTGATGGCGTCGGCATCGTCCTTCAGGCGCATAATGAGGTTGTCGATCTGCCGGATGTGCTGCAATAACTTGCTGCCCGACTCGGTCATCTTGACCCCGTGCGGCACACGCTGGAATATGCGCGTGCCACATTGCTTCTCCAGATCCGTTATGCGGCGCGATGCGGCCGCCACCGCCAGGTTGAGCTTGTCTGCTGCGCGCGAAATGCTGCCTTCCTCGGCGATGGCCAGGACGAGTTGTACAGTGGTCGAATCGATTTTCATGTCACATATCGTGCGGCTGTCTCGTCTTACCTGTGACGGGAGCGATTCCCGGCATTTCGTCAAACACTAGCCTAGAGGTAAGCATTTTATGTCCAACATCCGACTCAATCCGTATACCGCCGCGCCAAAGGCCGTGAACGCGATGCTGCACGTGTCCAAATTCGTTGAAAATTGCGGTTTGGAGCGTAGTCTGCTGGAACTGGTCAAGACACGCGCATCGCAAATCAATGGCTGCGCCTATTGCATCCATATGCACGTCACGGACGCGCTGAAGCACGGGGAATCGGCCATGCGGCTGCACCTGCTGCCCGCGTGGCGCGAGTCCACTTTATACTCGGCACGCGAGCAGGCCGCCCTGGCTTGGACCGAGGCCCTGACCAATCTGCCTGACACTGGTGCACCCGACGCCGACTATGAGCAGATTGCACAACACTTCAGCCCCGAAGAGCAAGTCAACCTGACGTTGGCGATTACGGTCATCAATAGCTGGAATCGTATTGCGGTCGGCTTCAGGTCGCAGCACCCACAGGAGTAAGCACAGATGCACGATATCGACGCCGATCGGCGGGTGACGGCCTCCGGGTTCGAGCCGCAGCGGCAGTATTTGCTGGGGTTGGCCTACCGCATGACGGGCTCGTGGTCCGATGCGGAAGATGTCGTGCAAGATGCCTGGCTGCGCTGGCAGGCGGTCGCACAAGACGAGGTCAAGTCCCCGCGCGCCTTCCTGTCGCAGACGGTCACTCGCCTTTGCCTGGACTTGTTCAAGTCCGCAAGGGCGCGGCGCGAAGAGTACGTGGGGACCTGGCTGCCCGAGCCGCTGCCCACCACTTGGGATGACGGCGACTACGGCACGGACGCGCTGTCCCACGATCTATCCATGGCATTCATGTTGACACTGGAGCGCTTGTCGCCCCTGGAGCGCGCGGCCTTCTTATTGAGCGACGTCTTCGACCTGCCGTTTCGAGATATTGCGCAAACCCTGCATCGCAGCGAGGCCGCGTGCCGGCAGCTTGCCGCGCGCGCCCGCAAGCGCGTGCGCGAGGAACGTCCGCGCTACCGTGTGGACGAGCAAGAGGGGCTGCGCATAGCCGAAGCCTTCCTGCGGGCATCCCGCGACGGACATGTGGAGCAGCTGAGAACCTTGCTCGCCGAAGATGCGGTGCTCGAAACGGATGGCGGCGGCAAGAAGCTCGCCACCCTTCGGCCCATACTGGGCGCCGACAAGATCGCGCGCTTCTTCGCCGGCATCGCCGTCAAGGAGGGCGGCAGCATCCAGGAGGCCCGCGTCACGCAATTGAACGATATGCCGGCCATCGTGCTGAAGGAAGCTGACGGCTTGCCCCGTACCATTTCCCTGGATATTCAAGAGGACAAGATCGTCGCGATCTATATCGTCCGGAATCCGGACAAGCTACGGCATATACAGCGCTTGTTTGAATAGGGTGGACTAAAACCCGCAGAGCGACATGAAATTCGCCCACTGCACTTGCATGTCGGGCGTCAGGTACCCAATGAACGCCAGTGCCAGGACGGCCGCCAGGGCGACGCCGCCTGCGACCCGCTTCAGGCTGAAGCGCTGGACGGGCTTGACCGCGGTTGCGGTACTGTCGGCGTGGCTGATGGGCATAGGCGTCACCGTGGTGTTGATTGCGTCAGGCCGCTGCGGGACTGGCGAGCGTATGTTCCTTGATGGGCAGGCACAAGACGGCGGCCACGACGGCCAGCGCGATGCCTGTCCACCAGACCATTGTATATCCGCCGGTGGCCTGGTAGACGTATCCGCCCATCCATACGCCGATGAAGCTGCCGACCTGGTGGCCCAGGAACGCAATACCCGACAAGGTCGCGGCGTAGCGCAGCCCGTAGATCTGACCGATCAAGCCCTGCGTGAGCGGCACGGTGCCGAGCCAGAACAGGCCCATCCACGCGGCAAATGCGTAGGCTACCCAGGGCGTCAGCGGCATCGCTAGCAGGAAGATGATGCCGAATGCCCGCAGGAAATAGACGCCCGCCAGCAGCGTCTTCTTACTGTAGCGTCCGCCCAGTTTTCCTGCATAAATGCAACCCGCCACGTTGAATAGCCCGATGAGGGCGATGGCTGTCGCGCCGTGCGCGGCGGTCAAGCCGCCATCCGCCAGGTAGGCAGGCAGGTGCAGGGTGATGAAGGCGGTGTGGAAGCCGCAAACAGCATAGCTCCAGAACAGGAAATGAAACGAGGGATGTGCCAGGGCCTGGCGTATGGCGCCCGCCAGGCTGTGCGTGCCGGTACTGGCGTCGGGACGGCCCCGCAGGAAGGCCGCCAATGGGACGCCTGCCGCCACGAACATCGACAACACCCACAAGGCGCCTGTCCAGTCCATGGTCGAGATCAGCACCTGGCCCGTGGGCACGATGGCGAACTGTCCCAAAGAACCGCCTGCACTGGATATACCCATGGCCGTGCTGCGGTAGGCGGGCGGGACCGCGCGCGCCACCACGGGAAGAATGACGGGAAATGTCGTGCCGGCTTGTCCCAGGCCGACCAGTAAGCCGGCCGTCAGGTAAAGGGACATTTCGTCTGTCGATAGCCGCACGCCGACCATGCCCAGGGCGTACAGTGCAGCGCCCAGGGCAATAGTGCGTCCGGCCCCGTAGCGGTCGGCCAGTATGCCCATGACGATGGAGCCTACGCCCCACACGATGTTCTGAATGGCGAAGGCCAGCGAAAAAACGTCGCGTCCCCAGCCGTGTTCCAGTCCCATGGGCTGCATGAATAAACCAAAGGTGGCGCGCACCCCCAGCGATAACAGCACGATGAATGCGCCCATATAAAGCGTGCGCAGGTAGGGGGGGTGCGTTTGGGTCGTCATGGACTGGAGCGTTGCTTGGCGTGGAGGTGTCGGGTCGCGTCGTGCAGCGAATCAAGGATATTAGC
>Ga0182739_1001870_pt1 | contig 20706 bp, 14 predicted proteins | sample eDN5th30CBELigBY_FD_128873 | JGI IMG/M metagenome (GOLD analysis project Ga0182739, IMG submission 128873) | Enriched backyard soil microbial communities from Emeryville, California, USA - eDNA 5th pass 30_C BE-Lig BY (version 2) (version 2) | ecosystem: Environmental > Terrestrial > Soil >...
CGGCCGCAGGTAATGCGGGTACATCACCTCGAACAGCGCTTCGGTGAATTCAGGGTAGTCGTCGTCCAGCTTCTTGTTGATGCGGGCGCTCAGCAACGCGAACGACTCGATCATGCGTTCGACATGCGGATCTTCGCAGGTCTCGCCCGATAGCCCCAACCGCGCGGCGATCTTCGGATAGCGCTCGGCGAAGTCGCGCGACGAGGTGCGCAAGAAGCCAAGTTCGCGCTCGTAGTAGGGCAGCAATTCTTCCATTGATGTTTTCCTGTCCGGCGCGCCAGTGCACCTGCACCACGGATTGATGCGTCAGACCGTGGCCGGGCTCTTGGCCCAGCCCTTGGTCACCGAGTACTGCAAGGTCGAGGGCTGCAAGGTCGCGTCGAACGTCACGGGCTCATGGGCGGGCCCCACGTCCAGCATGGCCGTGATCGCGAAATACAGCACCGAAGTCGCCCGGCCGTCGACTTGCAACATGACCCGCACGTGCGTCAGCCGAGGCTCGTGCCGCGCAATCGCCTGTTCGAGCGACCGGCAGATGAACTCACGGTCGTAGTGGCTCGCCAGGCTCAGCCCGGAGAAGTCCGACAGCCCGTAGGTCAGCAGCGAGCGCTGGCAGTTCGGATAGCGCCGGAGATCTTCCTCGGTGAACACCATTCGGGTGTTCAGCAAGGCCTCGATGTCGCGCGCCACCGTCTCTTTCATTTCCTCGATCGACAAGCGCCGCAACGCATAGGGCGATTGGCCCTCTGCCTCGAACAGTTTGTCGAAGAGACTCGGTTCGAATCCTTTCATCGGGGCCTCAAACAAAAAAAGACAGCGACCCGGCTCGGGCCGCGGTCTTCCGGATTGCCCTGCCGCGATCAGACCGAGTAGGTCTTGTCGTTCTTGGTCAGGCTCCAGGCGCCCTGGGCGTTGCCGCCCTGATTGCCGCCCACCTTCTGCTGCGTGTACTTCCACTGCACGGCGGCATACTTCAGCGAGAAGGACTCGTGCGGCAGGCCTTCGGCGACCACCTCGGGCGCCACGCGGGCGATGATCACGTACTTCAGCTTGATCTCAAGGTACTTGACGCGGTTGCCCTCGCCGTCGGCGCGCAGGAAGTCGATGGTGACTTCGTCGAAGGTGGTGCCGCCCGACGCGTGCTGGTACAACAGCGGGCTGACGACATCCAGATCCTTGGTGAAGATCATTTCCCCATGTTCGGTGCGCTCGGCGGTATGGCCGCCCGAGGTCGAGGCGGTGGCCGAACGCGGCTGGATGATCTCGTGGCGCCACGAGCTGACTTCGATCCAATCCGGATGATCCTTGTCTTGCGACTCGCCCTTGAGCGCCGGATTGCCGAACTTGACGTAGATGTCCTTCATTGTTGATAACCTCTTTTAATGGATGAGTTTTCAGTGCAATGACGCTCAGGATTTCTGGGCCTGGGCCGGCAATTCGGCAACCAGGCGCAAGGAGATCGAGAGTTCGTCAAGCTGGAAATGCGGCCGCAAGAACGCCACGGCGCGGAAAACGCCAGGACGACCGGGCACCTCGGCCACTTGCACCGAAGCTTCGCGCAGCGGGAACTGCGCCTTTTGTTCCTGCGTCGCGTTGTCGTCGAGCAGCACGTACTGCGACACCCAGCGATTCAGGAAACTCTCTACGGACTGCGCCGACGCGAAGCTGCCGATCTTGTCGCGCATCATCGCCTTCAGGTAGTGCGCCACCCGCGATACCGAAAAAATGTATTGCAACTGCGCGGACAACACCGCGTTGGCGTTGGCGCTGTCCGTGTTGTACTTCTTGGCCTTCTGCACCGACTGGGCGCCGAAGAAAGCCGCGTAATCCGAGTTCTTGCAATGCACGAGCGGGATCAAGCCCTGGTCGCTCAGCTCTTTTTCGCGGCGGTCGGTGATGGCGATTTCGGTCGGGCACTTGAGCGCGATTTCGCCGTCGTCCGTCTTGAAAGTATGCGTGGGCAGGTTCTCGACCAGCCCGCCGCCTTCCACGCCACGGATCGCCGCGCACCAGCCGAAGTCGGCGAATGCCGCCGTCAGGCGCGCGCCGAAGGCCCACGCGGCGTTGCACCAGAGGTACTTGGAATGGTCGGTGCCGTCCACGTCCTCGACGAAATTGAAGCCTTCAACCGTCGTGCCCTCCACCGGATCGTACGGCAGACGGCCCAGGAAGCGCGGCATCGTCAGGCCGACGTAGCGCGAATCTTCCGAATCGCGGAAGCTGCGCCACTTGGTGTATTCCACGGTGTCGAACACCTTGGCCAGATCGCGCGGGCGGCCCAGGTCGGCAAAGCTGTCCAGGCCCAGCAGCTCCGGCGAGGCCGAGGCGATGAACGGCGCGTGCGAAGCGGCGGCCACGTGCGACATCTGCTCGATGAAGTACATGTCCTCGGGCTGGCGCGTAATCTCGAAGTTGCCCAGCAGCGCGCCGAACGGGGCGCCGCCGAAGGTGCCGAATTCCTCTTCGTACACCTTCTTGAACATCAAGCTCTGATCAAAGTCGATCGCGGTCTGGAAGTCGCGAACCAGGTCGCGCTTGGTGGCGTTCAGCACCTTGATCTTCAGCATGGGGCTGGTGTCCGTCTCCTGGCACAGGTAGTGCAGGCCGCGCCAGGTGCTTTCGAGGTTCTGGAACTCGGGCGCGTGCATCACTTCGCTGAGCTGGGCCGAGATCAGGCGGTCCAGCTCGGCGACGCGCGCATCCAGCATGGCCGACAGGTTGTCGGACACCACCACGGTGCCCTTCATGACTTCGCGCACCAGCTCGCCAATGATGTCCTTGGCGCGGTCGTGTTCGGCGGTGGACTTGGCGACGCGGCTTTGCTCGACGATCTGGTCCAGCAGGCCGCCCTGCGCCTCGGCGGCGGCGGCGGCGGTGTTTTGCGCGGCGGCGGAATTACTCATTGCGGCCTCCCTTGTCGGTCTCGCTGGTCAGCTGTTGCAGCTTTTCCGTGCTGGTCAGCACTTCGCCCAGCAGGTCCTCAAGTTTGTCGTTGCCGGCGAGCTTGTTGCGCAGGTCGGCCAGCTTGGTGCGGATGTCCAGCAGTTCGCGCAGCGGGTCCACTTGCTGCACCACGGCCTCCGGACGGAAGTCTTCGATGGAACGGAACTTCATATCGACGCCGAACGTGCCGCCTTCATCGGTGAGACGGTTCTTTACGCGGTATGCCGCGCGCGGCTCCAGCCCGCGCATCACGTCGTCGAAATTATCGACATCGATATTGACGAACTTGCGGTCCTTCAGGCGCGGCAGTTCGGTTTCGGACTGCGCCGAAAAATCGCCCACCACGCCGACCACGAAGGGAAGCTCCTTCTGTTCGATGGCGTCGCCCTTCTCTACGTCATACGTGAGCTGAACGCGCGGCGGACGGACTTTCTGCAATCGTTTTTGAACGCTTTCTTTCTTGGCCATGGAAGGCTCCGTGCAAAGGGTCTTGTCTGTCGGTCAGGGGCGCGCCGCAAGGGGTGGCGCGCCCCCGTGCGAATCACTTGGCAAGCAGGTCGCCGAAAGGATTCGGCGCGCGGTTGGGCTGCTGGGCGGTCGGGTTTGCGGGTTGCGGTGAGGACGCGCCGGCCGGCGACGCAGCCGGCGACACCGAGGGCGAGGCCGCCGGCTGCGCGCGGGCGGAGGTGCCGGCCGCGGGCACGGCGGCGGAAGCCGGAGCCCCTGCCGCAGGAGCGCCTGCCGCAGGTACGCCTGCCGCCGGATCGACCTTGCGCGGTTGGCGCGGACGCGGCGGCGGACGGCGGCCCTCGGGGAACAGCACATCCTGGCCCAGCGTTTCGCGCATCGACGCGGCCAGCGCCACCGCGTCCTCACGGGCGTTGCCGGCCAGCAGCGCGTCGGCGCGCAGATCGGCCAGCGACTGCATGGCCACGCGCAGGCCGCCTACCGCGCGCACCGTCTTGGCCACGAAATCGTCCGGCTCGCGGCTCAAGGTTTCATCGGCGGCCACGATCGCCTGGCCGTATTTCTGTTCGTCGAAACGGATCTTCGCGATGTAGGACCACGGCGCGCCCTTGGACGGATTGCGCTGGGCGATCTCTTCGAACTGCGCGACAGCCTGGTCGGCGCCCTTCTGCTCCAGCGTCTGTTGCGCTGCGGCCATGGATTGTTTGTATTCGGCTTCCGACTGCGGTTTAACGGACGCGCAGCCGGCCATCAGCGTAACGACACCTGCGATGGCAACGAGGCGGTGAAAGGGCATTTTTTAAGCACCTAGCAAGGTTGTAACTAGGGGCCGTATTTCAACAACCTTTTGTTAGCGCAGCGCTACAGCGAGTGTCTTCATGTTACTTGCGTCGAATCTGCACGCATCATGCCGTGATCTGTATTGCTTCAAACAGTTCCGGTATAAAGGGCCATGACTAAACATATCCATTTATCACGGTTGTTCACGGTGATGGCGTGTGCGCTTGCAAGCAGCGTCGTTACTGGATGTGCGGCTGTATCGGCCATTGGAGCGGTCGCCGGTTTGACGGGTAATGCGATGGAGATGGCAGGCCTGAAAAAGCCCGAAAACGCGCCGGTGGAAGTGAATTTGGCGATTCATGCCGGAGAAAATTTGAATGCCGGCAGCGGCCAGTCGATGGCTGTAGTTACAAAAATATACTACCTGAACAATCCTGAGCAATTCCAGCGTGCGCCGCTCACGCAATTGATAGACACTGCCGGGGAGAAAGCGGCGCTGGGGGAATCCGTGCTGGGCTCGCGCGAACTTACGCTCACGCCGGGACAGCGTTACGAAACCGTCGAGAAAGTCCCCAAGCAAGCTGATTACATCGCCGTCGCCGGGCTGTTTTATGCCCCCGCGCCGATGCGTTGGAAGTACGTATTCAAGGTAGAAGACGCGGAGGACAGCGGCATCGTCCTGGGCGCGCATGCGTGTGCGCTGACGGTAGCCACGGGCAAGCCCACGTTACCGGCGGGAATGCCCACCTACGATCCGTCACGTTTATCCGGCGTGCAGTGTCCGGGTTGACGCGCATCTCGGCCGCCCGCCGCCCATCCAACCCTTCTATCTATATATAGCGATAGAGAAATCAAGAAAGAAAGAGGGAGCGCCTATTTTGAGTTACTCAGCCAAAGTCCTCTGGGGCGAAGGTTTGTTCCTCCGCCCGCAGCATTTCCAGCGGCAGGACGCGTATCACGAAGACCGGCTGGCCGAGATGGCCCGGGCGCTGCACCCCTATGCGTGGGGTCTGCGTTCCGCGCGCTTCGATGCCTCGGCGCTCGCCAACGGCATGTTGCGCGCCACCGAAATGAGCGCCGTGTTTCCGGACGGCGAACTCTATAGCGCGCCGCACGGCGATGGGCTGCCTCCGCCCGTTGCGCTGACGGCGCTGGACGGCGTGAGCGAAGCCGTGTTCTATCTGGCAATCCATCCTTTGAAGGCGATAGGCGGCAACTACCGCGACGCGCAGGCCGCGGGCAGGTTCGACACGCGCTACACGCACAACGATGCGCCCGCGCCCGATCTCTATACCGGGGCCACGACCGCCGAGCTTGCCTTCCTGAGCAAGGACGTGCGCCTGATTTCCGAATTCGAACCGCGCGACGAACTGCTGGCGATCCCCGTGGCACGCGTGCGGCGCACGGCCAGCGCGGGCTACGAGCTGGACACCACCTTCATCGCGCCCAGCCTGTCGCTGACGGCCTCGGGCGCGCTGCACGAGCAGTTGCGCCGCCTGCTCGACGCCTTGCAGGCCAAGGTCAACGCGCTCTACGGTTTTCATCGCGAGCCCAGCAAGAACATCATCGAGTTCCGCTCGGGCGACGTCGCCTCGTTCTGGCTGCTGCACACCGCCAACGAAGCCTATGCCACGCTGTCGCACCTGTTCCATCATCCGCAGCTGCATCCCGAACGCCTATTCCAGGAGCTGGCGCGGCTGGCGGGCGCGCTGATGACGTTTTCCAAGGTGCACACGCTGGCGGATCTGCCGGTGTACCGGCACGACGCGCCCGGGCCGGCGTTTGCCCGCATGGACGAGATCCTGCGCGACTTGCTCGAAACCGTGATCTCGACGCGCTACTTCTCCATCGTGCTCGAAGAGCTGCGTCCGTCGTTCCACATGGGCCGGCTCGACTCGGAAAAACTGGACGACACCACGTCGCTGTACCTGGCGGTGCAAGCGGGGATGCCCGCCGCCGAGCTCTCGGAGAGCGTGCCCATGCGCTTCAAGGTGGGCGCGCCCGAAGACGTGGACAAGCTGGTGCTGTCCGCCATGCCGGGCGTGCCGCTTACCTACACGCCGCAGGTGCCGCCCGCCGTGCCGGTCAAGCCGGGCGCCGTCTATTTCGCCTTGCAGACGCGCGGCTCGCTGTATGACCGCATGCTGCAGGCGCGCAGCATCGCCATCTACGTGCCCGCCGGCATTCCCGAACTCAAGCTGGATTTGATCGCAGTGACCCGCTGACAGGAACCACACCGCCATGACCGCTGACGCCCCTTCCCTGATGCCTGGCGCAACGCTGCCGCCGCGCGCGGCAGAATTCCACGCAAGCCGCCCCGCCAAGTCATTGCTGGACCTGCTGTACGACGGCTTCCTGATGCTGTTCCTGCTCAAGAGCGGACAGGAGCCCACCGACGCCGCCGCCTTCTCCGCGCGCGTCCAGCAGTTCCTGGCGGACTACGAGCGCGCCGCCAAGAAAATGGACATTGCCGCCGAGGACGTATACGCCACCAAGTACGCGTTCTGCGCCGCGGTGGACGAGACCGTGCTGAATTCCCGCTTCGCGATCCGCGACGCCTGGATGCTTCAGCCTTTGCAGCTCACGCTGTTCGGCGAACAACTGGCGGGCGAGAACTTCTTCGCCCGGCTCGAAGACCTGCGCGCGCAGGGCGCGCCGCGCCTGCAATCGCTGGAAATCTATTACATGTGCCTGCTGCTCGGTTTCCAGGGCAAGTACCTGATCGAAGGCCAGGAAAAGCTGGGGTATCTGACGGCGCGGCTGGGCGACGAGATCGCGCTATTGCGCGGCAAGCGCACCGGCTTCGCGCCCCATTGGCCGCTGCCCGACAAGGTGGCGCACACGCTCAAGCGCGACGTGCCGCTGTGGTCGGTCATGGCGCTGTTCGCGTTGCTGGGCCTGCTTGCGTTCCTGGGCATGGGCCACTTCCTGAACACCGAAATGCAGACCGCCATGGCGCCCTATCACGACATCGTCAAGCTGGGCCCGCGCGCGGCGCATTTGACGATCTCGCTGCCCTAGCGGCGGCAGGCAGAACCCGCAAGGCCCGCTCGGGCCGCGCACGCAATTCCCCGTCCCTTCCGGCGCGCCCCGCGCGCCTACGGCACCGCCGATCGAATATCGCCCAGCCCTATGAACGCCTTGCCTTCCAACGCCCCGGCCTACTCTACGCTGAACATCGCCACCCTGTCGCAACAAGCGCGCCTGCTGCGCCTGACCACCGCGCTGGACGCAGAGCTGGTGGTGGAGCACATGAGCCTGCGCGAAGGCGTCTCGCGCCTGTTCTCGCTGACGCTGGATTGCCTGGCGGCCAGCGCCGAACTCGACGTGGCGGCCTTGCTGGGCAAGGAGATTTCCGTCAGCCTGCTGCAGGCCGATGGCTCGATGCGGCGCTGGCACGCCGTGGTGGAGGGCGTGGATGCGCTGGGAGCCGACGGCGGGCTGGCCCGCTACCGCCTGCACGCCGCCCCGTGGATGGCGGCGCTGGCCCTGCGCCGCGACAGCTTCGTCTACCAGGACCTGTCGGTGCAGGATATCGTCAGCGAGGTGTTTGCGGATTATCCCCAGGCTGCGTTCGCCTTCGAGCTCACCCATGCCCCCAAGCCTCGTCCCGTCTGCACGCAGTATCGGGAATCGGACCTGGCGTTCGTGCAGCGCATCCTGGCGGAAGCCGGCCTGTGCTATCGCTTCGAGCACCAGCAGGACGAGGCCCAGGGCGCCGGAGGCGGCGCGCGGCATCGCGTGGTGATTTTCGACGCCGACGCGGCGCGCCCGGAAGATCCCTCGTCGCCGCTGCGCTTTCATCGCAGCGACGCCACGGAAACCCGCGACAGCATCACGCGCTTTGCCGCCGCGCAGTCCGTGCGCCCCAACAGCGTGGCGCGCGCGGCGTGGAACGAACGCTCGTTGACCGCGCATGCCGCCCAATCGCAATCGCAAGTCCGCGTCGAGGCGCTGCCCGTGCTGGAAGACTACGACTACGCGGGCCATGGCCGCTATGCCGACGACGACGCCGCCGAACAGAGCGCGGCGCGTTCGCTGCGCGCGCACGAGTCGCGGCTGGTGCGGTTCGAGGGCGCCGGCACGGCCCGCTCGCTCGCGCCGGGCCGGATCTTCGCGTTGAGCCAGCACGACCGCTACGCGCAAGGCGGCGGCGGGCAGGCCATCGACGAGCTGGCCGGCAATCGATACGTATTGGTCGACGTAACGCACGAAGCCACCAACAACCTGGGCGGCCAGGCCGCGCAGGTCCTGAACACCCCGGACATGGAGCGCGGCACCTATCGCAACCGTTTCAGCGCGCAGCCCGAGGCGGCGGCGCTGATGCCGGCCTGGCGCGCCCGCCCCACGGCGCCCGAAGGCCTGGCCGCCGTGGTGGTCAGCGCCAGCGAGGCGCCCATCACGTCCGACCGCGACCTGCGGGTGAAGGTGCAGTTTCCGTGGCAACGGGGCGAGAAGCCGCTGACTGGCGGCCTGTCGCATCGCACCCATGGCGACGCCAGCGGCAACGCGCCCGGCGACGATCGGTCCGGCACCTGGCTGCGCGTGGCCAGCGCCCAGGCGGGGCCGAACTGGGGCGCCCACCATCTGCCGCGCGGCGGCACCGAAGTCATCGTCGAATTCATCGACGGCGATATCGACCAGCCCGTCGTGGCGGGCCAGCTCTACAACGACGCCGACCTGCCGCCCTGGTCCGCGGGAGAAAACGGCGATGCCAATCACGCGGGCGTGCTGAGCGGCTGGCATAGCCAGGGGCTGGACGGCGCCGGCCGCAACCAGTGGGTTTTCGACGATACCAAGGGCAAGCTGCGCACCCGCCTGGCCAGTTCTACCGCGGCCACGCAACTGGGCCTGGGCCACCTGGTGGAACAGGACCTGGACGACCCCAGCCGGGGCCAATGGCGAGGCACGGGTTTCGAGCTGCGCTCGGACGCCTGGGCCGTGGTGCGCTCGGGCCAGGGCATGCTGATATCGGCCACGGCCCGCGAACAGGCCAAGTCGACGCAGGCCGATGCCCAGGAAGCGCTGCTGCTGCTGCGCGGCGCGCAGGACGCCTCGCGCCGGCTCAACGACAGCGCGAGCCAGCATCAGGCGCGGCCCTTGGCGGCGGCCGAAGGCTACGACGAGCTGCTCAAGGCCCTGGATCCGGAGCAGGATGGCCGCTACACGCGCCAGGTCAATGGCCAGAACGCGGGCAAGGCCGTCAACGGCCAACGCGCGGCCGACGCCAACATCGAACGCATCGATGGCCCGCACCTGCTGGTCGATGCGCCGAATTCGCTGAACCTCGCCACGCCGGCCAGCGCCGTGCTGCACGCCGGCGAGCACCTGCATGCCACCGCGCAATCCGATGCGCACGTGGCGGCCACCCAGACGTACGCCGCCGTCTCGGCCCGCTCCGCGAGCGTGTTCGCTCAGCAGGGCCCGATCCGCGCGATCTCGGCGCAGGCGCCCGTTTCCCTGCATGCGCACACCGATATCCTGGAGGCGCTGGCGGGGCAGGACATCACCGTCACGTCGTCGGCCGAAGGCATCGAAATCCTGGGCAACCAGCGCGTCACCCTCCAGGCGGCGGGCGGCAGCGTCACGCTCGACGGCGCGGACATCGTGTTCAAGGGCCCCGGCCTGTTTTCGGTCAAGGGCGCCACGCACAACTTCGTCGGGCCCGGTAGCGATGCCGCGAGCCTGCCCGCCTTGCCCAGCACCACCGTCGACGATCCGCTCATCGTGAGCGCGGAGCTGGTGCACAAGGACGGCGCCTTCGCCACGGCCGCCAAGAAGGCCGGGACGAGCCTGATGGCGGGCTTTGGCGGCGCGACGGGCGCCGCGGGCGCGGCCGGCAAGCTGTCGGAATTGGCGGGCCAGGCAAATACGCTGGCCAGCATGGCGAAGAATCCGATGAGCGCGCTGTCGGCCGCCCCTGGGCTGCTGGGCGGCGCCAGCCCCGCCGTCGGCGGCCTGCTGAATACGGCAAAGAACGCCATGGGCCTGGTCTCGCAGGCGCAGGCCATGGTCGCGAACCCCATGTCGGCGCTGCCGGCGGCCAAGGGTCTGCTGGGCGCGGTAGCGCCCGGCGCGGGCGGCTTGCTGGACGGCGCCGCTTCCGCCGCGGGCGCCGTTTCCAAGGCGGCTGAATTCGTCAAGAACCCCATGTCCGCCCTGCCCGCGGCCACCGACATGCTGGCTTCCGTCGCGCCCGAAGGGGCGTCCCAAATGATCGGCAGCGCGGCGGGATTGGCGGGGATGGGAGCCGGGGCCGCCGGCGTCGATGCTGACGTTCCGACCGCCGCCGCAGGAGCAAGCGTCGCTGCCGGCGGCGCAGACGCCACGGGAGCCATCGCGCCGGCATCCCCGGCCACGCCTCCTGAAGCTGCCGGCCCGGCATCGGCCGCGCCGGCAGCTCACGCAGCCGGGATCGGCACCGATGGCGCGCAAGGCAACGCGACGGCCGCGCACGGGTCGCAATCCGCAGCCTCCTCGCCTGCCGCCACGAACATGAACACGACGGCGGACGCCGCGGCAATGCCGGCGTCGACGTCGACGTCGACATCGGCACTTGGGACGGCTGCGCCAACGGCAAACGCAACGCCTGCAACCGGGATCTCGGCTTCCGCGACGCCTGCACCGTCCGCCACCGCGATGCCAGCGCAAGCCGCCACGATGTCAGCCGCCGGTCCGGCCTCGGGCGCGGCGGCAGGCGACGCCTTCGGCACTGCCGCCACGCCCGCGGATGCATCCGCGCTCTCCTCCGAGGGAGCGACGGCGAGTATCGCCGCCAACACAGCAGGTGCCGGTACTGCCGCAGGCCTGGCCGCTGGAACGGATGGCGTGAGCCTATCCGCGGGAGCCCTGGGCGCGGGCACTGCCGCCGGCCTCCCCTCTGGAACAATGGGCGCAACGGCCAGCGCAGGCCTCGCCAGCGGCGCAGCCGGCGCAAGCACTGCCGCAGGTCTTCCCCCCGGAGCAATGGCCGCAACGGCTGGCGCAGGCTTGGCCGACGGCGCAGCAGGCGCGAGCGCCGTCGCGGGGATCTCCGCGGGAACGACAGGCACGTCCGCTGCCGCGGTCCTCGCCGCTGAAGCAGCCGGCGCAAGCGCTGCCGCAGGTCTTCCCCCTGGAGCGATGGCCGCAACGGCCGGCGCAGGCTTCGCCGGCGCCGAAACAGGCGTGAGCACCATCACGAGCACCTCCGCGGGAACGACAGACATGTCCGCAGGCGCGAGCCTCGCCGCTGACGCAGCCGGCGCAAGCGCTGCCGCAGGTCTTCCCCCTGGAGCAATGAGCGCGACGGCCGACGCCAACCTGCTCGCCGCGAAAGCAGGCTTGAACGCCGAGGCCGGTGTGCTCGCTGGCGCAACCGACGCAACCGGCACGAGCCAGGATTCGAACCTTGCCGCAATGGCAACAGGCGCCAGCAGCGCGACGGGCCTGGCTGCCGACGCCGCGGACGCGAATGCGGGCGCAGGCATTGCCGCCGGCATGGCCGGCGCAAGCATCGCCGCCACCGGAGCCTCGGCGCAAGGCGGCGCCGGCGCTACGCCGCCGGGCTCCCCGTTGAATGCCGCGCGGGCGAGCGACACGCTCTCCGCCTCATCGGCGGACATGAACCGCCCCGCCGCGCCGGAGGTCTTGGCCTCTCGCATCCAGACCTCGCCGTCCCTGGCAAGCCGCCTCGCCGAGGCCTCGCCGCTGGATGCAGGCCGCATAGGCACGTCGGGAGCAATCCCTGGCATGCTGGCGACAGTTGCCGTGACGATGGCGGCGGCCCGGTCCACCCAGGCCCACGCCGAAGGCGGCAGTCACCGCGCCGATGAGCAGGGCAGCGCTGCGTCCGGCACCGCAGCCCCTTCTACGAGCCCCGCGTCGGGCGGCACGAGGGAACACGCCCATGCAACGCCTGTCGCGCACCATCCGCGATCTGGGTCCACGGATGCCGCGCAAACCGCGCTGGGATCGTTCGCCGCCGGCCGCGCCGCGCATTCCACCGCGGCCTCCTCACCGTCCTCCGGCAACCGGGTCTTCGACGGCGCCGCGCGCCCGGCGCTCCCGCCCCACGACTCGCAGGCAGGCAACACGCAGAACGAATCGAGCAGCGACGACGCCACGGCGCGCCCAAGCGCGCCGCCGAATGCGGCATTGGTCGCATCGCTTGCCGCGGGCGCGGGCAGCCTGCTCGGCGCCACGGCGTCGGCAGCCAGCGATGCCGGGCAGCTGGCTTCCCTTGCCTCCACGGCAAATGGCAGCTTGCCCACCGCGGCGGCGCTGCCGTCCATCGCCTCCCAAGCCGGCGCGGCCGCGCCCGGGGTAGCCGCAGGCAGCGCCATGGGCGGCGACTTTTCGATATCCTCCGCCGCCTCGACGCAAGTCGAGGCTGCCGCCGCGGTGTCCGCATCCGGCGCGTTGACGCAGAGTGCGCCGTCCCTCCCGGCGTCGAACGCCCTGGCGAGCGGCGCGTCTTCCACATTGGGAACGTCCGGCGCGATGCCCGCCGCGTCGTCGGCGCCGGGAACGGATGCCGTGCTCAACACCACACCATTCCTGGCCGATGCATCCGCGCAAACGCCAGGCTTCGTGCCTGGTTCGGCCCCGGCGGGGCTGCCCCAAGGAGCCGGAGTGGCGGGCATGCAATCAGGAGCTGGCGTTGGCCTCGCGGGCGCAGGCAGCGGCGTCGCTATTGGCGCCGCCACGCCGGGCAGCGGCGCAGCCGCGGCTACCGAACCGGCCATGGCCTCCGGAGCCAGCGCCGTGGCGGCGCCGGGCGCCGACGCCAGCATCGTCTCGGGCCAGGGAGCAAGTTCCTCGGGCACAACGGGCTTGAGCGCGAACCCAGGTTCCAGCGCTGCGACGAGTAGGGACTCGGGAGCCCGTGCATCCGCCCCCTTCGGGACCGCTGCCGATGCCGGAGCACCGGCAGGCGCCGGCGAGCGTGCAGGCGCCGGCGCTAACGCCAATGCCAGCGCCCGCGCCGCATCAGCCCCCGCCGGCGCGTCCTCGGCGGGCGCCCCGTCCGTGACGCCAGGCACCTCGGCGCCTGTGTCCGTGGCGGCCGCGACGGCCCCTCCCACTACGGTCTCGCCAGCGGCCAGCCCCGACGCCGTGCTCGGCAGCACGACGGCGCGCGCGGCCGGCATGTCCGACAGCGTGCCGGCCAGGAGCGCCACCGACCTGTCCGCCGCGGGCGGCGCAGGCGCAGCCGCCGGCGCGAACGCCGGCGCAGCGGGAGCGTCAGCCACGGCCGGCGGCGCCAGCGCGGCAGGCGGCGCCGCAATCGCCAGCGGTTCCGGCGCCTCGGGCATCGCCGCCGTGGCGGCCGGCGGCGGGCTCGCCACCTTCGCCCAGCAGGCCGGCGCCGCGTCGACGGCCATGACCGGCGCGTCCACCCTCCTGTCCGGCGGCGTCAGCGCCAGCGTCGGCGCGGCCATCGTGCCCGTCATGACGCAAGCGCTCAACGCCACCGGCGACCGCGCCGCGGCGCTGGGATCCGCCGTGGATACCCTGTTCACGCTGCCCGACGTCAAGCAAGCCAACATCCCCGCCGTCGCCGGCGCCATCCTCAGCATGCCGGGGCTGTCGTCCTCGGCGGTGCCGGGGGTGATCGGCGCCATCCTGCAATCGCCCACCTTGGCCACCGAGACGCTGCCCAAGGTGGCCGAGGTGCTCATGAAGATCCCCGGCGTGGCGGAATCCCCGCTGCCGCAGATCGCCCGCGATGTGCTGGACACCATCGGCCTGGGCCCCGTGGCGCGCACGCAAGGCACCAACCTGCCGGGCGACACGCCCACGACGGGAGACTCGGGCCGCGTAGTGCCCGGCACGTCGACTTATCGCGGCCGCCAGGACGGCGCGCGCCTCCAATACGTGAACCTGGAACGCGTGGACGAACGCTGGAACGACGGCAACGCGTTGACCACCACCGAGCGGCAAACCAACCGCCCGCGCATCCACGTGGAGTTCAACCGCCCCGGCTCGCACCGCTTCACCATCACCGTGAAGGCCGACCCCGGCAATATCGCCTACTCCAGCCGCGAACGCGGGCGCCGCCCCAGCTACCAGGAGCCGCACGCCAATCCGCGCAGCTATGTCACGAACGCGGACGGCACCCGCATCGTCGACGACATCGCCCTGCCCGCCGCCGGCCGCAACGTCTACCTGTTCGAAGTGCGCGACGAACGCGGGCAACTGATCAAGACGGAGCGCGTCGAGACCGCGCGCCGCCTGTACATCCAGGAAGTGATGTGCATGAGCGCGCGTCCGGCGGGCCATCTGGCCGACGTGACCCCGGTCGCGGCGGAGTTCGCGCTGCACGGCATCGACATGATCCAGCTGCCGCGCCTGACGTTCCGCGGCCGCTCGGCGGTCGACGCAGCCGACAACGTCGACGCCCAGCAAGCCATCATGGACGCCGTGCGCCGCGTGTATGCCAGTTCCCCCGGCAAGCAGCGCGAGCCCTACACCTTGGTGGTGTGCCACGTCGACCGGCTGGCCGCGCCCGGCACCAGCGGCGACATGCGCCTGCCCGTGCCGGCCGGCCCCGGCGGGCGCGTCATGACCGTGCCCATCGTCAACGACGATCGGACCCTTGCCAGCCTCTGGTACGAGTTCGACGACAGCGACGACTGGCTCGTCCATGCCCGCTACATTCATACCGACGCCTCGGGCGCGGAACGGTCGATTCCCATCCCGCGACATCTGATGACGCCGGTCCGCGAAAGCTCCGGCGCCGTCTTCTCCGTGACTGTCGACCTGACCCGGATTTCGCCCACGCCCTTGCGCGGCGTGCTCAACATCCAGTTCAACACCGTGGCCGCCAGCTACGCCGGCCTGGCCATCACGGGCACCAACCTGCTGTTCGTGTCCACGCTGGACCCGTACGAGCCCAACTCGCAGGCGTACCTGACGGAAACGCTGGCCCACGAAATGGGCCACTTGCTGGGCATGGTGCCCAGCGGCCCCGACTGGCCCGGCCTGCGCAACGAAGACCCCTCGGCCGACGACTCCAAGCTGGATCCGCCGCAGCACTTCTACTACAACATGGGTGGCCACTGCTACTTTGGCCTCCCCAACCAGAACGGGCAGTACACCGATGAAATCGGGCAATGCGTGATGTACGGCATCACCTGCGCCAACATCCACTTCTGCCCAAGTTGCAGCAAGGCCGTGCGCAAAGTGGATTGTTCCGAAGGATGGCCGGCGTTCTGACGCCGCCACCCGCCCGCTGACGATTACGACAACTGCCGCCGACCATCGCCGAAAATTCCGATTCCGACATGCCCATCATGACTACCGACTGGATTGAACCCGCCACCTTCGCCTCGGTGCCCGCGCACTCGCAGAAGGAGCACGCCTGCATGCCGCCGCTGCAAGGCTACGACGCGCAGATGCGCATCGCCGCGCCGTCACGCGTGAAGATCCGCGACGGCAATACGCTGACGATTCCCATCTGCGCCCGCGGCATCCTGCCCGTGGTCGACAACCCGCAGCTGCCGCGCTTCGTGGCGAAGGATACGCGCACCGGCAAGGTCTATCGCGGCGTCGCATTCAACTACGTGCGTCCCAAGCTGCCGAATGTGTCGGTGGACCCCAGCGAGGGCGCGCCGCCCCCCAAGATCGCCTTGCCGCCCGGCATGACGGTCGAAACGCGCTTCACCACCGACATGGCCGGCGTGCTGCACCTGCCCGCGACACCGGCCACGTACGAGGTCTATATCGAGGCCGAGGACGTGAAATCGAACATGGTGACCATCGAGGTGGAAGACGGCCAGAAATAAAGCCGGGCCAGAAGTAAGGGCCAGCCGGAAGTAAGATCCGGCCGCAAAGGAACCGGCCAGGCGAATGAAGACGGCCCCGCTCTGCAGGGCCGTCTCTCTATCACAACCACGCCGCCGGTCAGAGCCGCGCGGGCGTCATCTGCCGGATGTTCTGCTCGTTGCGCGCGGCCATGGCCTCCACTTTCTCAGCGTTTCGCATGTCCTTGGCGCGCTGATCCATCTCAGCCTTGGCGTCGGTCTTGGCGAACACGTCCTTGTCGCGCACGCGGAAATACATCGTGGTGCTGGCCAACAGATGGTCGGGCCAGCTGCTCAGCATGGCATCATGCACCAGCCAGTCGAACAAGGTCATGACCTTGGTCGGCAATTGCGTCTTGCCATCCCGCGCTTCGCGCCAGACGTTCAACAGGCGCTTCTGCACGGCGCGTTCCGCCTTCATGTCGGCAAGCAGATCGGGGGCTTTCTGCACGTAGTCGGGGTCGCCCGGCTTTCTCCCATGGCGCATGTTCTCCATGACGATCGCTTCCCGCTCCCACCTTTCCATCGTGCGAAGCTGCTCCGGGTTGTTGCGCTCCATATCCTGGCGGCGCTGTTCGGTATCGGCGTCCCGCTGCTCGGCCTTCTCAAGGCTCTTGTATTCCGCCTCCAGGCGCTCCCACAACGGTTTGAACCGCTGCGGCGGCGCTTCGCCCCGGCTGGCATTGGCGCGCTCCCGGCGCTCGTTGGCCAGGGCTTCCAGTTCGCGCGCGCGCGCCGTGGTCTCGGGTTTGGCCAGCTCCTCCCGCGGCAGGGTGCTCAAGCGCCTCTGCTCTTCCATGAGTTCCTGCTCAGGGGTGAAGAAATCCCGATCCTTGATCCATTGCTCGGCGGGGTCCGACATCCCTGCGCGAAACACGGGGTCCTGATAGCGCACCGCCAGCCAGCGCAGGAAGACTTCCATGTGCGGCACGAAATCACATCCGGGTTCGTATTTGACGAGTTCGCGGTAGGCGGCGACCAGCTCCTGGACGTGGTATTTCTGGCCATCGTCTTCTATCGGGACGGCGAGGCTCAGCTTCCTATAAAGCACCTGATCCCGGGCTGCCAGGCTTTCCATGCTGTACATCGCCACGCCATGGGATAGCGCCAGGTTCATCATCTCTCGCAAGGGGACACGGGATAACGAGGCGCGAGTTCCTAGTGATCCAAACGGCGACACACCGCTAACATCGCCACTCGATCCGGGATAGAGATATTGCAGGCCGCGCGTCTTTTCCAGTGAGTCCAAGCGCTGATTCCGGCGTAGCTCATGCGCAGCGGCGAAGTGCACGGCCTTCTCCACCGCAGCGGGGACCGTCAACGTCCTGTCCTTGTAGTTTTGCTTGATGATGTCTGCGACAGGCAGGAACCCCAGGAACGCGTTCTCGTCCATGATCGACGCCACGGAGTCGAAAAGGCCGAGAAAGCGGATACGTATCTGCGCATCGGGCGCGCCGTCCTTGCCAATAATGGCCAAGTCCAGATCGTGACGCCGCCGGTACTTCTTCACAATGTCGTTGACGAATTGCTTCGCCAGCACCCCGCCCCGATCTCCACCGAAAACCGAGATTTCGATGCGGACCACTTTCTCAGTCCCGGCGTTCGCGGCTTTATAGGCAGCTTCGAACTGACGCCTTGCTGCTTCAAGCCTTCTGTCTACCCCTGTTCCCAGGAGATACGCCACCGTCGCGTTGTCACTCACGATCGGAACGCTCTCCAGCACCGTTGCCTTGGCGGCCTCTTTCGTGGCCGTCCATGCGGCTTTCAACGGGTTTCTCTTGAAGCCCGCCCAGGCGCCACGCACCGTGGCCTCCGCACGATTCTTGATTCTATCGACATCCAGCGCGTTCCAGATCCGCACCGTTTTTTCCGGAAGCGTCTGTACGTCCTTCACGACGTCCTTGTACGCCTTTACCAACGGTTGATAGGAGCCGTCTTTGATCGAACCCTTCACTGCCTTGCGCAGGCGTCCCGTGGCATCGACATCCGGCACTTCATCCAGACGCGTGATGTCTTTTGCTGCCCCCGTGACACTGGAGACCGCCTTATCAACCATTTTTCCGCCGGCAAGCGTAGCCGCTTGGACGACGACGTCAGCCTTTGCGCTCTTGTTCAGTTCGACGCCCAGGCCAGAATAGTAAAATCGGAACCAGTGTTGCTTATTCGGCCTGTTTTCGTCGTCTTCGTTGAAGTGAGCCATCCATAACCGACTCACATTCGATAGGAACGTGGGATTTTCTTCATCAATATCTTTGTTCCGACCAAAGCCATCAAAGAAGAATCCCATACGCAAAGTGATACCGCATTCCGTGCACGAATCCTTTGGGTAGGCAGCTTCATTTTCCGCCATCGCCTTCAACACGGATGCAGGCGTCCTATCCTGCTCAGGGATTTGATCACTGGACATCTTTTTCTCCAGGCGGCTTGCCGGCCGCCTTGATCTGCGCAATTGTCTCGTTCGACAGAGCTAGCACGGCGCGGCCGAAGTCGCCCGGCTTTCGGCTGGGATTTTTCAAGATTTTCGCCACCTCGGAATTCTTGTCAAAATCCGAAGCCACGAGGAAGTAGAGATACATATAGCCTCGCATGTCCTCGGCATCTTCGATGCGATACTGTATCCACGCCTGTCTCGTGACCTTTGCCAGAACATTCTTCAACTGGGTTGCATTCTCGTACCCGGCCAACTGAGAGCCGTACTTCCCGTACAACCAGCGAGTGGTTTCCACGATCGGAATCCTGACTTGTCCCTTCAAATTGCGGCTTAAAGCAAGCTCCATATGTTCATCTGGATAGATATGCAATTCCAGGAGGAGTGGGGCGTCGCCGTCAGGCACTTTCGTGGCGGGAAAATGCACCGATGCTTCCTTCTTGAACATCACCTCATCGAACTTGTCGTCGAACAGATGCTTGCGAAGCAAATCCGGGTCACCTCCGCTCCACTTCACGGTAAAGTCAGTTCCCCTGAACGTGTAGCAGCAGGAAATACTTCCCTCTCCCCCTCCCGGCACAAGCGTACTGGAACTAGCCACGTTGCCCGATGCATCACTGAGGCGAACCGGCTCCAGATTCCAAGGCGTGTAGTTGTAAGTGACGAAACTGACGCCTGGGTAAGCAGGCTCCCCATTGCAACCCGCCAATAGGCCCAGCCATAGCAACACGCCGATCAAGCCCTTACGCATTCTTTACCCTCGTCAAATTTTCCGTCATACATATGTTTGCGCATGAGGTCGGCGTCTCCGCCTTTCCTCTCACGACGAATTCCGTTCCCTTCAAGGTGTAGCAGCAGGAGATGCTCCCTTCGCCGCCACAGGAGGGGACCATGCCCGTTGCCGCCACCCTGCCAGAAGCATCGACAATCTGCACCCGCTCCAGGTCCCAAGGCGTGTAGTTGTAAGTGACGAAACTGACGTCTGAGTAAGTGGGCTCCCCATTGCAACCCGCCACCAGGCCCAGCCAAAGCAAAGCGCCCGCCAGTACCTTACGCATCGCGACCATCCCGCCCGGCCCGGTGCAGCGCCTGAACCTCATCCCACACCGCATCCGGCACGCCTTCGAGCGCCCGCGCCAGCCCGCCCTCGGCGCCCGGCCGATAGCCGCGCAGTCCCTCGCGGATCAAGGCGTGTTCATCAAAACGCGGCGAGATCGAGACTCCCCAGGCCACGTAGTCGAACGTGTCCTTGTCGCCCGCCACACCATGCGCACGCGCACGCTCCAACTGCGCCTCTACGCGCGGCACCAGTTCGTCCTGGCCCGGGTCGCCGGGCAACAGGCCGGGATACAAACGGCGCAGTTGCACCGCCAGCTTGTCCGGGTAGTCGAGATCGAACAGCATCTGGTGCTGTTCGGGCGTGAACTGTTCGATACCGGCCGGCCGCGGGGCGGGCAGCCTGCCTGCGCCCGGCAGTTCCGCCAACGTGCCATCGCGCAGCGCATAGCGCAATGTGATCAACGGCGCGGCGAAGCGCTCGCGCTGCTCCGCGCTCCAGACCTGCAAGGCGCGCGCCAGGATGCGGCTGTCGTACCAGTGCAGGAAGAACTCGCTGGCGTCCGGCAAGGCGTAGTCGCAGAAGGGGCCGAAGTGTGCAATCAGCTTCTCCAGCGGCACCGCCGACGCGAAACTCATCATCGCGTAGCGCCCGCCGGAACGTTCGTGCAAGGCCTCCAGCACGCGCACCAGCGCGGTGTTGAAGCCCTCGTAGCGCGGCCCGCGCAGCACGCCTTGCGACGCGCCGTCGACCTCGATCAGCAGGGGCGCCACGTCGCCGTAGATGTCCAGGCCGGTCTGCGCCCACACCGAGCCGAAGCTCAGATCTTCGGTGGCGCTCAGCCGCGCCAGCAGATCGGGATGGCCGCGGAAATCCACGATCACATAGGCGCGCGCGGCCTCGCCATGGGGGCCGCGGTGATGGGGCAATTCGGCGAACGTGGACAGCAGCGCGTCCTGCCAGGAATAAGCCATCGCCGTCATGCCTTGTCGGTGATGGACTGCACGCTTTCCTGGGCGTCCAGGATGCAGGTCTTGCAGACGGTGAATTGCGGGAACGGATACGGCATCTGCGTCGGCCCGGCGAATTGCTTGTTGCCGGTCTTGACGTCGATGCGGCCGGGCGCCGTCACGGTGATGTTGCCGCCTTCGATCACGATGCTGGCGCCCGCCGCGTTCGCGATGCGGATGCGCTGGGGCGAGGCGTATTCGATGCCGGCGTTGGCGCTGACCATGCGCAGGTCC
>Ga0182739_1001872_pt1 | contig 20701 bp, 14 predicted proteins | sample eDN5th30CBELigBY_FD_128873 | JGI IMG/M metagenome (GOLD analysis project Ga0182739, IMG submission 128873) | Enriched backyard soil microbial communities from Emeryville, California, USA - eDNA 5th pass 30_C BE-Lig BY (version 2) (version 2) | ecosystem: Environmental > Terrestrial > Soil >...
CTGCGTAGCTCGTTCTTGCGTACCAACAACGCCGTGCAGCAGAACGGTTACAACGACGACGGCAACGAAGTCCGCGTATTCGTCGAGTACCCGATCAGCATCTTCTGATCCGCAGTTCTTTGCATGAAAGCTGGGGCCGCGCTGCGGCCCTTCGCGGGCTTGCCCGCTCCCACAGGTAAAGCGCCGCCTTCGATGGCGCTGCAAATTGTGGGAGCGGGCACGCCCGCGAAGGGCTGCAGGGTAGCCCCAGTCATGTTTGTCATGCAGGTTCAGTCTCTTCGTGGCGCAGTCTTGATGCCACAGTTCGTGCTGCAGTGTCCCCCGTCTCCGGTGCAAAGCTGTCGCTACGCGCCATCCGCCACATCCGCGCATAAAACTCGCTTTCGATCGAGCCACTGAGTAATTCGCCCGGCTTGAGGAATGTGTGCAAGTCCGAAAACAACCCGATTTCGCTGGGGCTGATGCGCCGCGCCAGGTGCTTGGGCTTGAGCTCCGAAGGGTGCTCCAGGCCTGCGGCAGCCAACATCTCGGCCAGTGCGTGCAGTGTGTTGCGGTGGAAGCTGGCTACCCGCTCGGCCTTGTCTGGCACCACCAGGGCGCGCTGGCGCAGAGGGTCTTGGGTCGCCACGCCGGTCGGGCACTTGTTGGTGTGGCAGCTCTGCGACTGAATACAGCCAATGGCAAACATGAAACCGCGTGCCGAATTGACCCAGTCAGCGCCGATGGCCAATACGCTGGCAATGTCGAAGGCGCTGACGATCTTGCCTGCCGCACCAATGCGGATGCTGGAGCGCAGGTTCAGGCCGACCAACGTGTTGTGCACGAACATCAGGCCTTCGCGCATCGGCACGCCCATGTTGTCGCTGAACTCGCGAGGTGCCGCGCCGGTGCCGCCTTCCTTGCCATCGACAACGATGAAGTCAGGGGTGATGCCGGTGGCGAGCATGGCCTTGGCAATGCCCATGAATTCCCAAGGGTGGCCCAGGCAGAACTTGAAGCCAACGGGCTTGCCGCCCGAAAGCTCGCGCAGGCCGGCTACGAACTGCAGCAGCTCGACCGGTGTGCGGAAGGCGCTGTGCGCCGCGGGCGAAATGCAGTCCTCGCCTGCGCGTACGCCACGGGTCTCGGCAATTTCGGGGCTGACCTTGTGCCCCGGTAAAATGCCGCCGTGGCCAGGCTTGGCGCCCTGGCTAAGCTTGATCTCGATCATCTTCACCTGTGCCGAGCGGGCCTGTTCGGCGAAGCGCTGTGGATCGAAACGACCGTCCTCGGTGCGGCAGCCGAAGTAGCCGCTGCCAATTTCCCAGATCAGATCGCCGCCGTGTTCACGGTGGTACGGGCTGATGCTGCCTTCGCCAGTGTCATGGGCAAACCGGCCCATGCGCGCGCCGCGGTTGAGCGCGGCGATGGCGTTGGCGCTGAGGGCGCCGAAACTCATCGCCGAGATGTTGAAGATCGAGGCCGAGTAGGGCATTCGGCATTGCGGCCCGCCGATGGCAATGCGGAACGACGCAGGGTCTGGCGTGGCCACCGGTAGCATGGAATGGCTGATGAATTCGAAACCAGGTTTGTAGGCGTCGTTGAGCGTGCCGAACGCTTTCTCGGCGCTTTCGTTCTTGGCGCGGGCGTAGACCAGCGAGCGTTGCGAGCGGGAGAACGGCAGCTTGTCGTCGTCACCTTCGATCAGGTACTGGCGGATTTCCGGGCGGATGGTTTCGATCAGGTAACGGATATTGCCCAGGATCGGGTAGTTGCGTCGCACCGCATGGTGGCTTTGGCGCAGGTCATTCAGACCGACCAGGCTGAGCAGCGCGGTGATCAGCGTTACCGGCCACAGCCAGGCATGTTGGGCCAGCAGGGGCAGGCTGGCGAAAGTGAAGACAAGGCAGAGTACGAGGCAGGCGTAGCGGCTGGGAAGAGAGTGTTTCATGGGTCCATCGCAGGCAGGATGACCGGGCCTAGGATAGGCAAACGCAGGGGACGGAAAACCTGGGTAATCGGTAAAAGACTGTTACCTGATTGCGAATTCCCAGGTCTGCGCAGTCCTATGGTGTGGGGCTGCTCCCACAGACGATCGCGTTAGCCAGGCAGCAGTATGCTGACCCGCAATCCACCGCTCTCACGGTTCGACAATATCAGCTCACCCCCATGGCTGGCGGCGATCCGCTGGGCAATGCTCAGCCCCAGCCCATATCCGCCGGATGCCTGGTTACGCGATCCCTCACCGCGCACGAACGGGTCGGTGATGGTCGGCAGCAGCGCTGGCGAAATGCCTGGTCCATGGTCGTCGATGTGGATGAACACTCCTGTGGTGGTCCGCTCCAGCGTGACAGAAACATCCTTGGCATAACGCAACGCATTGACCAACAAGTTCTGCAGGCAGCGCTGCAGCAGCAGGGCATCCCCCCGCAGGCTGTTCACCCGGCCATGCACCGGCAGTGGTTCCTGGTCAGTCGCCAGGTCCGCACACTGGCGCGCAACCAATCGGTCCAGGTCCACCTGCTGCAAATTCTGCTGCTCTCCGGCACGCAGGTAATCCAGAACCTGACCGATCATATTGTCCATCTGCGTGATGTTCTGCTGCAGGCGCTGGCGGTGTTCGTCATCGGGTAAGCGCTCCAGTCGCAGGCGCATGCGGGTCAGTGGGGTGCGCAGGTCATGAGACACGGCGGCCAGGAAGTAGGCCTTGTCGTTGACCATGGCAATCAGCCGCTGCTGCATCGCGTTGAACGCCTGCGCCGCCTGGCGCACTTCCTCCGGGCCATCCAGCGCCAGGGGAGGCTGCTCGAGGTTGCTGCCCAGGCCGCGTGCGGCATCGGCCAGGCGCCGCAACGGGCGCAGGCACAGGCGCACGGCAACCAGGCATACCAGCAACACCGCGACGATGCGCAGCGCATACACCCGCAGCAGGTAATCGCTGATCAGCACCCAGGCCGACTCGCCGCTCCAGCCCTGCAGTTCCTGGCCCGCAACGGTCAGCCAGTGGCCATCGGCCAGCGGCACCGCGAACTGGATATGCGCCTGGGCCGTGCGCAGGCCGAACAGGCTGCGCCAGACGATCGGCTGGCCCAGTTCGTCGGTGAGTTGCACGTTCATCAGGCGCACGTCCTGGGCATGCCCCAGCTCGTACTTCAGGGCCTGCTGCAACAACAGCTCGACCCGCCTGTGCCCGCGGCGCTCGTCATGCTCTTGCGCAGGCGGGCTTTCGACGCAGTGAAGCTGGTAGTGGGCTGGCGCCTGCAGCGTACCGCCGTGGCAGTCGGCCTGGGTAATCAGGGGTGCGCTGCGTGCAGCAACCAGTCGCACGGGCACCTCTAGCGCCTGAGCGAAACGCACATCGAACCAGATGCTGCTCGACATCAACTGGATCACCAGCGTGCCACTGACCATGATCAGCAGCAGTTGACCAAACAAGGTGCGGGGCCATAGCCGGTGAAACCAGCGCATGTCAGGCACCGGGCGCGAGTGGGGCGAGACTCAGCAGGTAGCCTTCGTTGCGGATGGTCAGGATTTGCGCGGTGCCCGCCGGCGCCCGGCGCAGCTGCTGGCGCAGGCGGCTGACACACATGTCCACCGAGCGGTCGTCGGGCAGGTGATCGCGGCCGAACGCGCTGCGGGTCAGTTGGTCACGGGAGACCACTCGGTTGTTGGCTTCCAGCAGTTCGCGCAGCACGCGGTAGTCGGAGCGCGGCAGGGTCAGGGTCTCGCCATCCGGGCGGGTGAGCAGGCGCTTGACGTGTTCCAGGCGAAAGCCTGCGAACAGCTGGGCGTCCACCACGGGTTCTTCGGCAGAGGTGCCCAGGCGTTGCGGACGACGCAGTACGGCTTTGATCCGGGCGATCAGTTCGCGTGGTTCGAAGGGCTTGGCCAGATAGTCGTCGGCGCCTACTTCCAGGCCGATGATGCGGTCCAGTGTGCTGCCCTTGGCTGACAGCATGATCACTGCCAACCCTGGTGTGGCCTGCAACTGCCTGCACAGGCTAAGGCCGTCCTCACCCGGCAGCATCAGGTCGAGCACCACCAGCTCCACTTTGTGCCGGGCCAGCTGGTCGCGCATCTGTTGACCGTCGGCTGCCGCCAGCACGTTGTAGCCGGCATCGGTCAGGTAATCACAAAGAAGTTCGCGGATCTCGTCGTCATCATCGACAACCAGCAGGGTCGTGCTCATGCAGAAAAACACCTGTTAGGTGAGTGCCCTTGGCGCTCGTTACGTTCAATTACATCCCCGTACATGTCGGGTCTGGAGCCCGGAGGGCTGATCCCTAGAATCCTAACAAAAAATCATCTGCAAATACGAAGCCTTCCCAAATGAATCCCCAAAGCATCACGCCAGTGTTCACCCCCTTCAGTCAAAGCGGCAATTGCCTCAAGCCGCTGGCCTTCTGCGTCGCCGTCGCCATCAGCGGTGGTGCAGTGGCTGCCGACGGTAAACCCCTTGAACTCGACGCCACACAGATCGAAGACAGCGCAGTACTGCCTGCCGACGATGCCGGCCAGTTGGGCTATACGGTCGAGAGCACCCGCAGCTCCACTGGCCTGGCACTGACACCACGGCAGACGCCGCAATCGGTTACCACCATCACCCGCCAGCAGATGGATGACCGCGACATCCACACCATCGAGCAGGCATTGGAAACCGCCCCAGGCGTAACGGCCAACAAGTCCGAGGTGGGTGGGCGCACCGACTACCGCGCGCGTGGCTACTCAATCAGCAACTGGAAGGTCGATGGCCTGCAGACTCAGGGCGGCTCCGATTTCAGTGGCAGCGGCAATGCGCTGAACATGGACCTGTACGAACGCATCGACATCGTACGCGGCGCCAACGGCCTGCTGGGCGGCACCGGCGACCCCTCGGCCACCGTCAACCTTATCCGCAAGGCACCCACCAAAACCTTCGGCGGTAGTGCCTATGCCACTTATGGCAGCTGGGACAAGCGTCGTCTGGGTGCTGACTTGAACCTGCCTCTGTCCGAAGATGGCCGCCTGCGTTCGCGCTTCGTGATGACCCAACAGGATGCCAACTCGTTCCGCGACAACCAGTCCGAGCGCTCCCGCGCCGCGTTGGCCAACTTCGAATTCGACCTGGACGACACCACCACCCTGGGCGCCGGTTACCAGTATGAGTACAACAAGGTTGTGGGCGGCGGCTGGGGCGCGAACATCCCGATCTGGTACCGCGACGGCAGCAAGACCAACTTGCCGCGCAGCACCAACCTGGTGCCCAGCTGGAGCTTTGGCGAGTACACCACTCGCACTGCGTTCGGTTCGCTCGAGCACCGCTTCGACAACGACTGGACCCTGGACCTGAAAGCCGCCCAGGCCACCACCGAAGCCCTGAACCACCGGGGCCTTGCCAAGGTGAACTCGGCTGGGCGCGGCAGCTACGGCGGCTATTGGGACCAGGACGGCAGCGGCGCCGTACTGAATGGTTTGCACAGCTCCAGCGACACCACCCAGCAGTCGGCGCAGATCGACCTGTCTGGCCCGTTCCAGCTGTTCGGCCGCACCCATCAGGCCATGGTCGGCTACAACGACAGCCGCACCGTCGGCTGGTCGCCTCAGTACACCTGCACCATGGTCGGCGACGGCATGACCAGCGCGCCTGCACTGGGTTGCCAGTTCCGCGCCAACAACGGCTTCCCGGTCACCGACTGGCACAATGGCGTGGATGACGACTACGACCTCATCGCCTCGCGCACCGGCCTTCACAGCAAGACCACCACTCGCCTGCAGGGCATGTACGCCGCCACCCGCCTGAGCATCACCGACCCGTTGTCGGTGATCGTTGGCGTGCGCACCAGCAACTATTCCTCGGTCACCCGCAGCGTGGCTGGCGAGCGCAGCAGCCAGGAAGAAAACGGCATCGTCACCCCCTACCTGGGCGCGGTGTATGACCTCAACGACAACTACTCGGTGTATGCCAGCTACACCGATATTTTCACGCCGCAAACCTCTGAAACCAGCAGCGGCAGCAAGGTCGAGCCGATTCGTGGGCAAAGCTACGAGACCGGTATCAAGGGTGAGTGGTTCGATGGCCGTCTGAACGCCTCGGCGGCCTACTTCCGCACCAAGCAGGAAAACAAGGCCGTGTTGGACGGCGACCTGACCACCCCGACCGGCGGCAGCGCCTACAAGGCCGGCTCCGGGCAGGAAACCGACGGTATCGACCTGGAAGTCGCAGGCGCCCTGACCCCCAACTGGAACGTCTACGCCGGCTACACCTATCTGCACTTCCGCCGCGTCGACAGCGACGGCCGCAGCGACCCGTCGCACCTGTTCAAGGCCTCCACCACCTACCGCTTGAGCGGCCCGCTCGACCGCCTGACCCTGGGCGCCGGCGTGACTGCGCAGACCAACATCCGCGCCATCTCCAGCCCGGCTGGCCAGCCCACCAACGGTGTGAGCAATGGTGCCACTGACGTGAACTGGTCCGGATATGCCATCTGGAATGCCATGGCCAAGTACCAGCTGACCGACGACACCAGCGTCAGCCTCAACGCCAACAACCTGTTCGACAAGCACTACTACAGCCAGTACGGGTTCTATGCCGGGGCGATTTATGGTGACCCGCGTAACCTGTCGTTGACGGTGAGCACCGCGTTCTGATCAGCCATTCCACAAGGCCTGGCGCTGTACCTGTAGGAGCGGGTTCACCCGCGAACACCGGCGCAGCCGGTGCCTGCAACCGCAGCGCCGGCTCCTACAGAACCAGCGCTCGCTCCAAGGCCTGCGCTGGGCCGCCAAGCGGCGCTTTCTCACCTGTGCTCTGGCGCTTGCTGGCTCAACTGGCATCTCCAATCGGCCCTCGAAGCTATCCCAATCTTCGCCAAACCGCTCGACCTGGTGCATGGTCCGATCTGCGTAAGCGCGAAGCTCTCGAGCGAGGCCTTCGCAGCCCGCCCCTAAGCCAGCAGTCTCTCGCAGCTTGTTGCGTCCGCCGCCGCATCCAGCTCAGCCCCAGCCAAATGCTTTGCATAGTGTTCCATCAGCTCTGACTGCCAAGAAGCGACCTCATCCAATATGCCTGCCGCCTCATCTTCCGTCAGTGCAAAATGCTTATGCTGGCTAAGCAAGTTAGCTCGACTTAGAAGGGGACCGTTGATCCCAACATCCATTGACAGTCCCTGTGCAGGCCCCTCTCCCAGTACGGGAAGAACGTCATACATTGGCGAGAGGCGCCAAGCCCCTTCCTGCCAAATCACGGCGTGGTTACGAGGGTGATCGTCACTGTTCCCTACGAGAGCGTTATAGGCCATTCGCCTGTAGAGCTCCTGCCTATCAGCATCTGGCGCGCCTCTGCGGTACAGCTCATCGGCGAGCGCCGCGTAGATCCACCCTTTGTTGCGCTGCGCATGCCATTCGGCATCGAGAAGAGTTAAGCCACTCATCATCGGGATGCGCCGAAACCTTGCATCATTCTCTGACCATTTTCGGTCAAATCGCTCTACTAGCAGCGTGTTGCCTTTTTCACTTTGATGGAGTGCTGTCCGGGCGACATTCATTCCCTTGGTAGCCGCAAAAGTCATGCAGGCATACTCAAATTTCGGTAGGTCGTAGTGGTCAAATTTATCGCGTGGCTTCGCCAGAATCAGCTTGTGATCAAAACGGTACGTACGCTTGGGCCTGGCACCACCCACTGCTGAGCGCTGATCCCGTATTCTCAATGCCTCCAGCTGCTCTGCGCTCAGCTGGCTGTCATAGATCGCAGCACAAACCTCTATGAAGTGATCGAGCCCTTTGGCTTCAAGCATTTTCACTGGCCTTTCGCCTATGCCCGGCCGCGGTGTGCGAACTTCGCCAGCCATGATATTTCCGGCGCGATCTTCGTTGGGAGACAGCAGCAGGAGCTGGATCGGAGTGAGTTCTCCCTTTAGGGTGCGGCGCAGCAGTCGTTCCCCCCAGCCATCTGGCATCGCATCATCAATGAACCCAGGAACGCCGCCATTCTTATGTACCGGAAAGGGTCGAGCGGAGAGCGGATATCGTATCGGGTCGGGCACCCAACGCTTGGCATCCACGATCTCCGGCGCATAGACGAAGGTTCCCGTGCGACCAGCAAGGGTCAGCCTACCCAACGTCACAGTCTCACCTGTTTCCGGACACTCCATGTAGATGTAAGCGCGTGACATCAGAAGTCCTCCGCGTTGCAGCGCGGCAGCTTTACGCGCTTGGTCGTGTTGGTTTCTAAAGAGTTGAGATCAAGCGCAGGGTCATCGATCAACGCCTGGAAAACCCGGTCAGAGATTCCAACAGTGAACAGCGCGAGCATGAAATCTCGCAACGAAACACCGTCAGCCTTACCCCTCTCGAGGTGACGAACAGTGCGGAGAGAAATTCCAGCCAGGTCCGCAAGGTCTGCCTGACGCATTCTCATGCGCAGACGCGCCTCCTTCATCAGAAGGCCTATTCGGTGCAGCACTGAGGTGCTCTGAACAGGGAAAAAGTCTTTCATAAAGTGGCACCAAGCGACATTTTATAGAGGATAAGGTACCACTCAATACACACTAATAAAACGTATCAGAAAATTAAGGTCTCGTTTTATGGCACCTTATATTCGATAAGATATCATCAAAAGATATTTTATAAAGGGGATGAGCTTGCAGGGCCTAGAGTGGAGTGGGGGCTGTGGGGGTTAAAACAAAAAAGGCCAACTTTCGGTGAGCCTTTTACTCCGTCCCCCCGCTGCTTGCACTGCTTAATTGCGAGTGATTATCATATTCCGCTCACAAGAACGCAGACAGGCCACTCGCCTATGGGACCCCCAAGCTCCTTCGACCTGGATGTCGAGCGCCTCTACACGCAGCACCGCAGCTGGTTGAAGCGCTGGCTGATGAAGCGTCTGGGGGAGGCTGCTGATGCTGATGATCTGGCCCAGGACACGTTCGTGCGTATCATGCGCGCGCGACGCCCGCTCAACGATGTGCAGCGCCCCTTGGCGTACCTGGCCACCATCGCCAACAGCCTGTTGATCAACCGTTGGCGGCGCCTGGCGGTGGAGCGTGCCTATACCGAGGCATTGGCGGCGCAACCGGAGCAATACGAGATCTCCGCCGAAGAGCGACACTTGCTGATCGAAACCCTCACACAGCTCGATGAGCTGCTGCACGGGCTGTCGCCGCGAGTGCGGGAGATTTTTCTGCTGTCGCAGCTCGATGGGCTGACCTACAAGCAGATCGCCGCGCAGCTGGCGCTGAGTGTCGACCAGGTTCAGAGGGCCATGCTCAAGGCCTTCGATCGCTGCTATGCCAGTCAGTTCGAGTGACCGCCATGTCCCAGGCCCAGCCGATTTCCGCCAGCGTGCGCCAGCAGGCCATCGCCTGGTATTCGTTGACCCAGTCCGGCGATATCACCGCCGAGCAAATCCGGGAGCTTGAACGCTGGCGTCAGGCCGACAGCGAGCACGAACTTGCGTGGCAGCGCATGGTGGGTTTGCCGGCGCTGCTGCGCAACAACGCTGGCGTGCTAGGCGACCCGGTCGCCCGGTCTGCGCTACAGCAGGCCCGCTATGTCAGCGGTGACCGTCGCCAGGTATTGAAAATGTTGATGGGTGCCAGCTTGCTGGGGGCCATCGCCTGGCAGAACAGAGAAAGCCAATGGCTGCAGGGCGGTTTGGCAGACCTCAGCACCGAGACCGGAGAGCGCCGCCGTCAGGTGTTGGACGATGGCACCGAACTGTGGCTGAACACCGCCACGGCGGTGGACATCGATTTCAATGCCAACGAGCGGCGCATTTTGTTGCGGTATGGCGAAATCAACGTGCTCACCGGGCACGACCCCTTCGGCCGACCGCTGCTGGTGCAAACCGACGATGCGCTGATGCGGCCGCTCGGCACCCGCTTCACAGTACGTTGCGGGGATGGTTGTCCGGGTACGCTGCTGTCGGTCAGCAGCGGGCGCGTGGCTGCCACGCTGCGACATGGCCGGGGTCAGCGCGTCATCGACAGCGGCCAGCGCGCAAGGCTCGATAGCGAGGGGATCGTCGTCAGTCAACCGGCGGTGCAGGACGATGCCTGGATCGACGGCTTCGTGATTGCCCAGGCCACACGCCTGGACGAACTGATCGACCAGCTCGGCCGCTACCGCCCGGGCATCTTGCGTTGCGACCCGCGTGTGGCCGGCTTGCGGGTGACGGGGTCCTACCCGCTGGATGACGACGAACGCATCCTCGCACTGCTGGAAAGTAGCCTGCCAGTGAGCATTCAACGGCGAACCCGCTACTGGGTGACGGTGGTACCGAGAGCTGGCGCCTGAAAAATATTTTCACCCTCTGCGCAGTTTTTTCGTTCTCGATTGGCTTCAGGGCATACCCCGCCAATACCGCGGTTCCTCTGACCCTTTCGGACGTTCCACATGACGCATCGAATCACCCCGCTGGCCCGCGCCATCCACCTGGCCTTCGCCACTGGCCTGACCCTGTGCAGCCTGTCTGGTACCAATGCCGCACTGGCCCAGCCGGCGGCCAGTAGCATCATTCGTTTCGACATTGATGCGGCCCCGCTCGACCTGGCACTCAGCCAGTTTGGTCGCCAGGCTGGTATCCCTTTATCGATCGATGCCAGCCTAACGGCCGGCAAGACCAGTCCTGGGGTCAAGGGCAGTTTCAACGTGGAGCAGGGCTTTGCCAGGTTACTGGCTGGCACCGGTCTGAACGTGTTCAGGACCGACAGCGGCAACTACCTGCTGATGCAGGCCGCTGAGCCGAGCGGGGCGTTGGAGCTGGGGGTGACGTCGATCAATTCGCGGTCATTAGGTGCAACCACAGAAGGGACAGGCTCGTACACCACAGGGCTAAGCAGCACCGCTACCAAGATGAACCTGTCGATACGTGAAACGCCGCAGTCGGTGAGCGTGATCACTCGCCAGCGCATGGATGACCAGGGGCTCAATGACATTACCGAAGTGCTGCAGCAGACGCCTGGGCTGTCGGTGCAGAGCCTGGGGAGCGAACGCTTCAACATCTATTCACGTGGGTACTCGGTAGATAATTACCAATTCGATGGCATTCCGACGACGCTGGATATCGCAACGCAAATGTCGGCGCAAAGCCTTGCGGACATGGCCATCTACGACCGTGTCGAAGTGCTGCGCGGTGCGACTGGCCTGATGACCGGCGCGGGAGACCCTTCGGCCACCATCAATCTGGTGCGCAAACGCCCTACTGAACAATTCAAAGGCCACATCACCGCTGGAGTGGGCTCTTGGGACAAGTATCGCACCGAAGTCGACCTGTCCGGCCCGCTGACCCCAGCCGGTAACGTGCGTGGCCGCATGGTCGCGGCGTACCAGCAGAACAACAGTTTCGTTGACCACTATTCACAAGAAAAGCAGATTTTCTATGGCGTCCTCGAAGCCGACCTGACCGATACCACCCTGCTTACCGTCGGCGCCGACTACCAGAAGAATAACCCGCAAGGCTCGTCATCCGTGGCCTTCCCACTGTTCTACAGCAATGGCAAACAGACCGATTTCTCTCGCTCGACCAACAGTGCCGCACGCTGGAGCCACAACCCGCAAGATGCCCTCAACACCTTCGCAAGCATCGAGCAGAAGCTGGCTCATGACTGGAGCTTGAAGGCTTCCGTGAACCGCATGTACATCAAGCGTGACGACTACAAGCTGGCCACCGCCAGCTGGGGCTTCCCTGACGAGAACACGGGCGCTGGCGTGCGTCTGTACGGTGGCGCGGGCAGCACCTGGCAGAAACAGACCGGCGTAGACCTGCAGGCACAAGGCCCCTTCCAGCTCTTCGGCCGCCAGCACGAGCTGATCGTTGGCTACAACTATTCGCGTTACGAGAATCGCCATACGCCCACCCGTGGTACCGGGATCGAAGGGACCTTCGTCAATTTCTACGAATGGGACAACTACACCAACCAACCTGTCATGGGTGGCGGCAAGCTCTACGATGGCGACACCGTCATTCACCAGAGTGGCACCTACATTGCCACTCGGCTGCGCCCGACCGACAACTTGTCGGTGATCCTCGGTGCGCGCGTCAACAAGTATAACTACGACTACGACCTGACCTACCCGGCGACGCCACGCAGCAATCGCACGACGGATTACAAGGAAAACGGCGTGGTGACACCCTATGCAGGCGTGGTTTACGACCTCAACGACGTGCACTCGGTTTATGCCAGTTGGACCAGCATTTTCAAACCACAGAGCGTGCGTGACGCCGATGGCTCGACCCTTGAACCGCGTGAAGGTGACAACTACGAGATAGGTTTGAAGAGCGAATTCTTTGGTGGCCTGTTGAACACCAGTATCGCGGCGTACGAGATCAAGCAAGACAACCTTGCTGTACTCGACGAAGGCAAGACCGTCAACAACGATGGCTCTACCGCCGCCTACAAGGCAGTAAGCGGGGCGACTACCCGTGGCTTTGAAGTCGAAGCCAATGGCGAGCTGATGCCTGGCTGGAATGTTTCCGCCAGCTACAACCATGGCATCACCAAGGATCGCGACGGCGAGCGCTTGAACACCGAAGCTCCTGCCAACATGGTGAAGCTGTGGAGCACCTACCGGCTGCCGGGCGATTTCGATCGGCTGACCGTTGGCGGTGGCGCGAACTGGCAAAGCGGCACCCACATAACCGTTACGCCGAGCACGGCGATGGGCACGGTCAAGGCCAAGCAATCGCAATTTACCGTGGTCAACCTCATGGCCCGCTATCAGCTCACCGACCAGCTTTCCACCACGCTCAACGTGAACAACCTGTTTGACAAGAAGTACATCAGTGCGTTGGACACCACGTTCTACAGCGGGTACTACGGTGAACCGCGCAATGTGATGTTGAACACGCGATACGACTTCTGAAATTAGCCACCGGGCATTGGCTTTGGGTCGAGAGCGCTCACTGGCGAATGGCGGGTATCGACCGAGGCTTTGTGAAAACCCTCCGAGCAATCGAGCTGTTCAAAACATCCTAAATCGCGCGTCTACGCGAATGCTGGGTTAGTTGAGCAGCCAAGCTCTTCGGCATCACATAGGTAGTGAACGTACGAACTGTCGGATGCGGATCCTACTCGGCTTGAACCACTCCGGTTGCGGTGTGGCTTTCCCGGCTCCAGGCCAAATTTTGCTGCCCCGGCAGCATTAGAAACAGCAGTCAACGCTTGTGGACAATGGTCGTCAAGAAATGCATTTTCAGGTGATTAGCGCCTGTGGATAAAACGTATTCCTACGTGGAGTCATCGGGTTTCCACAGACCCCGTTGTCCCAGCTGATCGTGGCCCAGAAGTTGTTCATCTAGTTTGGGCCCTTAACCGCGTGGCTGCGCGAAAGAGCTTCATGCTGTTCTGTGGATAACTCCAACCGGACGCTCGACCAGGCTGCCGAAGCGCTGGGAGTCAGCCCCCGTAGCATCAGCCGCTACAGCAGTGGTCGTGAAGCGGTACCACGCACATTGGCGCTGGCTTGCCTAGGTTGGGAGAGTTTGGAGCAGAAAGCCGCCTGACAGGGCTTTTTGAGCCATCTCGGAGGGCTTGAGCTTTCGCTATTCTGGCCTGAGATTGCCGGGGCCGCTTTGCGGCCCTCCGCGACATAAGGCCGCTCCTACAGACGACGCGGCGTGCTTTTGAATCTTTTACTATGCGCGACGGTGCAGCCTGGAAGAGCGCTATGGGATTGTTGAGGCAGCTCTACGGCCGAGTCGCCGCGGCGGTTGCCCCGTAGCGTGAGCAAGCTGAATGCACAGCGTCTTGCGCAAGGCTGGGGGAGTCCGCCATTTGAGTTATACCTCCTAGTCGAAAACATAAAAGGCCCACCTTTAGGTGAGCCTTTTTTGATACTGCGTATGGTGCGGCACCAGGAGTCGAAAATAATCATAACCATATGATTTTAATAGCTTTATTTTTTCTTGTTCGCGGTTATATCTCAAAAAATATCCTTTGGCGCGCACGTCCGTTTCTCTATAGGGGCAGTAAGCGAAGAGCTAGGAAGATTATCCACCAAGCATAGGGGTATCGTGCCTCCATGATCAGAAGGCAAGGTTTCAGTTACGGCTAGCGGTAGCAAGGGGTGCATAGCTTAGCCTGGTAAAAAGTTGTTATCAGTCAGCGGCTATTTAATATTTTCAATCTCTGAGTTTAGTATTTGGCAAATTCCGGGTAAGAAAAAAGATCGCCATTCCTACATCTCTCAAGCCATTTTAGTGATGAGTCAACTTTATATCTATCTACAATGGCTTCAGCCAAGCTGTTATGGCCTAGGGCAAAAAGAGACGTTGAAATGTTAGACAGTGCGTTCGTTTTATCAAAGATATGCATGAAGCTTTCTTTTACATCTTGAATTCCAGATGTGAAGTGGCTGTTAATTTCTAGAATGGTGGAATTGTATAACTTGTCGTAAAATTCTACGTAGAGCTTGTCGCGCGCAAAGTAGAATAATGTATGTAGTCCCGCGAGATACTCAGGCGTTAGCTTGGCTTCAAGTTCACTCCAAATTAAATCCCTAGCACTGACTCTTTTCTTTATGCCGTCAAGCATTGACTTCTTTCGATCCCAGTAATCGAGGCTTAGGGTTGGTGCATTTGGGGTCAAGCTTTTGGTGTTCAGAGGTATCCACTGATCGAAGAAAGAAAATAGCTGATCCGGAACTATACCCTTAAGCGGTAAGGGATCACCTATCAATGATGCGAGATAATAGTGCGTTTTTATTTTTTCAACAGCTTTTGAAAAATCTCTGCTGCCAATGGAATACTTGCACATAAGCTCTTGCTTTGTGTCTTTAAATTCTGATGTTGTCCAGTCAGACTTTGGTGGTAGGGCTCTAGCTAATCTATAAATTATTGGTCGTGAAAGTTTTGATGTGAAAGTTCCTTGGGCATATTCTTCTTTGAGCCACAAGTTTAATTCGTGAAGTCTATCCAGGTTTCTTTCTAGCTCGTCAAACTTTTCTTTTAAGCGGAAAAAATTTATAGAGGCGACGTCTGTTAGATGCTTTATGCTTTCATTGCTTAAGGGATAGCGGAACGTCTGCCCTGTGGCATCTACCTCTGAAATATCTACGATCGTCTCGGCAATTTTACCGTTAATATCGGTATAGCGGCTGTCCAGAAGCTCAGAGTGAGTTTTAAAAAATCCCCATATATTTCCAATGTCATGAGATCCGGACAAGTCGAACGGGAGTTCGTGATTTTTCGCTCTAGCTACGAACGACAGTTCCTGAATTGCTCCCTTTAGTCTCAATTCAACGGAGTGGCGCATATTAAAACATACCGGGTATACTAAATCGTCAATTTCCAAATCCATTTTCCTGGAAAGAACTTGGTCAATCAGTAAGTTGGCGGCGGTGGAGAAGCCTTTGGAATATTCAAAGTACCCAGGGCTGCCGTTGTTTCCCACGCATGCATTTGCCCATGTGGGCTCTGAACTGCAAAAAGTTGAGTTTTTATTTCCGGCCATGATGTAAAACCTATTTATGCTTTGATGCGTTAGTAGAGTGCGTGACAATGATTTTGTACGGTGCGTGCGATTGTCAATATCGCAACTGAATCTTACCTTAGCGCTCGTCTGTGAGAGGTTTCTGTGGGGCGAGGCGGTGTGAAAACAGTTAAAGCAGGTTTGCTGCCCAAACAAAAACGAGTTCTCAAGCAATATTTTGATTTGATGGCTAGACAGGATTGGCAAATTTGACGTAGCAACGCAGGCTTCCAAACAGAGCTTACGTTTTTGCCCTATCTAGACCAAAATTGGTCGTTCAGTATCTAAGATATTTCGGGGGCAATTCACTCACCCCTTCCGCGTTTACTTTAAGTGGAGTTTAGGTGATCATTTTACTGCGTGTTCGCGAGCTCGGCAACAAGCTGTCTCTGAATGTGCTCGTCACTCTTAGCGATGCCTAAACGCGGATTTATTGCCCATTGTGAAGTATGTACAATGAGGTTTCTGGCTTCCGAAGTAGCCATGAATGAGAATTTAATGATCGTTCCTATGATCTTCCTATTTCTCCTCTCGTAAATTCGCTCCCAAATGTGAGAGTGTTCCTTAATGAAGTCATCCATTAGCTGATTCACTGACGTTAGTAACGTATTGTCGTTGCTAGTCATGAAAATCGAGTCGCCACGATTTAAAATTTTGGAAACATCTAATGCGACAAGCCCACGATGACCAGAGCCTACCTCACCTGCAAGGATTCTCTCTAGCTGACTTGAAGCTTTCCGAACATTGCTCTCAATTTTTTCGACGGTTGTGACACGTTTGCATTCAACCCATATTTTCTTTTCGCCAATACTTATACCTGTATCGGACCTTGCATCGAGTATGGCCTCAACACCTCTATCAGGACGATGTGCCTTTGCTGCAACCGCAGCCTCAAAAAGAAAGTTTCGAGCAACGGAGGATTCTGGTGTCTCGTTTGTGGCGTTGAACGGACCATTAACACCTTTTTGAAGTTTCTCAACGATACCTTTCACCTCATGGTTTGGAAGGGCATTAAAGGCTTTATGGATGTTCACAAATTCAAATACTTCGAACATTGAGCTGACAAATTCTGGAAATATATTTTGCCCTTCATGTGCAGTTGCGTTTTTGTACGCATCTTTCCAGTAACCGATGATTCTTTCGTAATGAGATGTTCTTCCTGGACTCAATTTTATGCCAAGCCCTTCCATCCACCTCAAAGCTGCCGAGTACTGTTTAAAAATGGTTTCGTAATTTTCTGTAGGAATGGACATAGCAGCCTACCGTAAAGTTAAGTGGTCTGCGTGGACTCTTACGCAGCTATTTATTTAGAGATGAAAGGTTAATGCACCTGGGGAATTAGTCAATGCACACAGCCTGATCATGAGAGATGTGATGCCTGCGACCTGATGTCTAGTCCGAATTGCTTCCTTAGATTGTTGAATGGCGCTGGAGGCCTTGTTGAAATGAGAGAATCGACTGCTTGGTGATAAAATTTCTTACAACCCGAAGCTGGTGTTGATTTCGACGAGTGGCTATTTCTGGCGATTGTTGTCGGTCTTAGCCATCAATATCGGGTCCAGCTCAGAGATAGAAAACCCATGACTTTTCTAGGCGTCGAGCGACCAGCTGGACCGTCAGCACGTAGTAGTAGCGTGTAGCCTCCCTGCGGTGGCGCATGCGGTGTTCGAGGAACCAAGCTACATGCTTTCTCTGCCAACCCCAAGGGGTCTCTCGCTGCCAGCGTTCTGCAATGTCAGCCTGAATGACTTTCGCCTGCCGCAAGTGGCGTTGCCGCGTCGCGTGCGACCCGGTCAGCACGCCAGCCAAGAACAACTCCATATCGAATGGCTTGCTCATGCCCGTCCTCCAATGTAGGCAGCGACCACGTCGATCCGCCCGTGCCCCAGCTCATAGCTGATTTGCCTCCGGGCCTCACGATCAACGTTTCTATCTACTTGGCAACATTGACCGCCGTTGATAGGCGCGCAATGCCGGGTAATTTGCTCGTAGCGCTCAGATGCGTACGCCGCTCTTAGCTCATGGAAGCCCTTGAGGTTGTGTGCATGCAGGATGTCTCGCGCAGGGCCGATGATTTCATGCAGAAACTCCCGGTAGCTTTCGTGTGGCGCAATCATGTTTCGGCTACCCGCAGGTGACGCCTGCCATGCACACCCAAGTGCACCACGAATATGGTTGTCCACCGCAATCCAACGCGGCGCCGTGGCGCCAGCGCGGCCGCCCTTGGTGCCATCCTGAATATTGATCTTGCCTAGGTCGTTAGCCTCACGGCTTAGCCGTGGCAGGTCAGCCAAGATGGCCTCACGCAAGCGCATACCGGTGGCTCGCGCCAACAGGGCGATGGCGGCGGCCCGTAGCTGATCATGGCGGCAAAGCGCATCGACGATCTGCTGAACCTGTTCGCGATCTTGGCCCTGCGGCACCGACTGGCGAACCCCGGTGCGCTGCATACCCAACGCCTTGCTCGGACTTGGCATTTTCACATGCTGATCACCGCGAAGCGCTGCCATGGTCCTGTTAACACTGGATAGGCGGTTATGTGCGGTGCTGACGGCGAGGTCACCGCGGCTAACCACGTCGCGCAGATACACTGCATAGTCGGCCAACACCTTCCGATCAATCTGCCGCGCATCATTGATACCCGGCCCCTGTTCTGAGCGGCACCACTTAACGAATGCCTGCCAGCGATCACTGTGCGCCTTGACCGTGGCGTAGTGACCGCCACCGAACATGTCTTTCAGCGCCTGCGGCCCTGCATAGCTCAACTGCCTGCCGTAACCGAAATTGCGGCCATCGCGTCTACCTACCAATGCCATGTCGCTCACCTCATCTCTCGATCTCCGATCCTCGCCCCACGTCATCCCGCCAAGAATGCTGAGTGTTATCAGGGATCAAGGCCCCTGCGACCTGTGGGGATGTCCTCTAACGCGGGACTGGCGGCTCCTTACTACCGGGAGCAAGGGCATCTCATGATCTGGCCTCCTGAGCACCGTTACCGGTGGGCGGGTGGAGGCTGCATTGGCTGACGAGACCAGTGCCGCGAGATCCTGAGCCAGGTGCAAGCAGCAATGCGATGACCGGGGCATGCCTGACTGTCAGTCAGGTGCAGTCCATCCCTGGTCTGCGGCACCATCATCTACATGGCTGTTGCTGGTGACATCGGCGTTTGTCACGCCGATTGTCACGAGGGGGAATGCCGCAAAGCCTTGTGCGATCAGGGCTGCAGCAGTGGTAGAAGTGCCCGTCTCTTTCCACAGAAAGAGACGGGCACAGGTTGGCGCAATATTCGGCCAAGCGGATAGGTTGCTGCAGGGCAGCGAGGTACGGTGTATCTGGCGCACGAGCGCTATGTGTGTAAGAGCATCCATCACATGGGTAGTGACCGGGCGAGCTGCCGGATGCGAATCGCCCTTGGGGAGAACCACCGCCAGAGCGGCGTGACCTTTAAGGTTCGGGTCACCTGGGGTGCTGTCATCGACAGCGTTTGCAACTCCCGGTCTACGCCTGTGGACAATGTTCGTCAAGCAAAGCGATTTCAGGGATTTAGCGCCTGTGGATAAAATTATCCTTCGGTGGACATCTGTGGTTTTCCACAGACGTACGCTGTGCCAGCAGTTTTTTTCTTAGGTATGGTCCTTTCAAACGGGGCGGCTTTGCAGCCCCGTTTGAAAGGACCCGCGCGGAGGAGCTTCATGCGGTGCTGTGGGTAACTTCACAGCGAGTTTGAGGGGGGGGGGGTGCTGCGGGCTACTCGGTCCTCTTGGCACTGCGCAGGCGTGTGACGTTTTCGCCCGTCTGCTTGGCAAACTCGTGCGGCGTCACATGGTCCTCGCGGTTCGCCTCCAGAAACCGGCTCCACCAGGTCATGATCATCCGGCGCTCTTCGAGGAACTCGGCCTTGTGGGTATAAGCGGCCCGTACGTTGTTGCGCTCCTTGTGACTCATCTGCCGCTCGATAGCCGTCTCCGACCACAGCCCGGACTCGACCAGCGCACTGCACGCCATGGCTCGGAACCCGTGGCCGCAGATATCCACCTTGGTGTCATAGCCCATCGTCCTTAGCGCGGCGTTCACCGTGTTCTCGGACATCGGCTTCCACGGTTTGGCATCCCCCGCGAACACCAGCTCGAACTTGCCGGTGATCGCGTGGATCTGCTCAAGCAAGGCCACTGTCTGCGGCGATAAGGGTACAACGTGGATATCCCCGGCCATTTTTGTACCCCTTGTGGAAAAGGGTACTCCGTCCAGCGCCGGGCGGGTGTCGGGGATCTCCCAGATGCCACGCTTGAGGTCAAACTCGTTCCAACGGGCGAAGCGCAGTTCACTGGAGCGCACGAACACGTGCAGCGATAGCATCACCGTGAGGCGCGTGAGCGGGCGACCTTTGTAGCCGTCGATACGCGCCTGTAGCTCAGGCAACCGCGATAAGGGTAGTGCGGGTCGATGTGTAACCCGTGGCGTTTTGATCGAGCCATCGAGATCGTGAGCCGGGTTCGCCGTGATCAGTCGCAGCCGTTTGGCTTCGCGCATGATGCTTTGCAGGTAGTTCTTGATCCTGAGCGCCACGTCGATGGTGCCGCGCTTCGTCACAGCCTCCAGTGGCTGCATGAGGTCGTGGGTGTCCAACTCAACGATTGCCCTGGCACCTAACAAAGGGAATACGTGAGTCTTCAACCGACTGAGCACAGTCTTAGCGTGGCCCGGCGCCCACTTCGGCACCATCCCGGCATACCAATCGAGCGCAACGCTTTCGAAGGTTCGGCCATTGATCACGGCTTGCACCTTGGCCTGCTGCTTGGACTGTATAGGGTCAATGCCGTTGGCGAGCTGCTGTTTGAGCTCGAAGCGCTTGTGGCGAGCGTCAGCCAGCCCGACCACTGGGTAGTTGCCAAGTGAGGTCAGGCCCTCGCGGCCATCGGGCTTCACATACCTGAGCCGCCAGCCTTTGCGACCGTTGGGCTTCACGAGCAGGTAAAGGCCATCGCCGTCAAAAAGCTTGTACTCACGTTCGCGAGCCTTTGCAGTGCGGCAGGCGCTGTCGGTAAGGGGAGCCGTTGTGCGAGCCATAAGGGTACTTTCCAATGTCGAATTGGTAGGTATCCTTAAAAGTACCCTTATTAGCGCTGGCTACCCTCGGAATCCGACGGAACGCCAAAACGAAAAAACCCGCCAGAAGGCGGGTTTTTCGGGGGTTCCAGAGATTTTGAAAGCTTTCTATGGAACCTTGAATGGTGCCGGCACCAGGAATCGAACCCGGGACCTACTGATTACAAGTC
>Ga0182739_1001874_pt1 | contig 20698 bp, 19 predicted proteins | sample eDN5th30CBELigBY_FD_128873 | JGI IMG/M metagenome (GOLD analysis project Ga0182739, IMG submission 128873) | Enriched backyard soil microbial communities from Emeryville, California, USA - eDNA 5th pass 30_C BE-Lig BY (version 2) (version 2) | ecosystem: Environmental > Terrestrial > Soil >...
CCTGGCCGCCGCGGTCGGCCGCCTCACCGCCCGCGACCTCGCCCTCCCGGTCGCCCAGTACGACATGGAGGAATACTACAACGCCGTCCGCTCCAAGTGGTTCGGCACAGGAAACCCGCTGGAGCAGAAGGGGAAGTGACATGGCGGAACCGCCCTCCAACCCTTCTGACCCCTCCATGGAGGAGATCCTCGCCTCGATCCGGCAGATCCTGAACGAGGATGAGCGGCACAGCTCCCGCGACCAGCCGCTGGAACTGACCGAAGACATGCTCGTGCGGCCCACCCTGCCCGCGCCGGAAGCGAACCGCTCTCCGGAGGATCGCGCGGTAGAGCGGGCCGAGGCCACGGTGCCCGCCGCTGCGGTGGTGACGGCGCTGGAAGGGCTCGCCCGGGCCGTGGCGGGCAACCCGCAGGCGCCAGTCCGGCGGGAGGCAGGACCCACCATCGAGGACGTGGTGCGCGAGGAGCTTCGCCCATTGCTTAAGGCTTGGTTGGACGAGCACCTGCCCGCCATCGTGGAGCGGCAGGTTAAGGCCGAGATCGCCCGTCTGACGGGCCACAGCCCGGGCTGATGCGGGCCGTGCGGGCGATCCGCGCGCGAGCCTCTTGACGCGCGGGCGGCTCCCGCCCAAGCGTGCGCCCATGCTCGACAAGACCCTCTCGCCCGCCGCCTTCGAACAACGCCTCTATGAGGGGTGGGAGGCGAGCGGCGCCTTCAGCGCCGATCCCGGCAGCAGCGCGGCGCCCTTCACCATCATGATCCCGCCGCCCAACGTCACGGGCAGCCTGCATATCGGCCATGCGCTGACCTTCACCATCCAGGACACGCTGATCCGCTGGCGGCGCATGCAGGGGCGGGACGCGCTGTGGCAGCCCGGCACCGATCATGCCGGCATCGCCACGCAGATGGTCGTCGAGCGGCTGCTGGGCGGGCAGGGCGTGGATCGGCGGGAGATCGGGCGCGAGAAGTTCCTGGAGCATGTCTGGGAATGGAAGGCGCAGTCGGGCGGCAACATCACCCGCCAACTCCGCCGCCTGGGCGCCAGCCTGGACTGGCCGCGCGAGCGCTTCACCATGGATGCCGGCCTTTCCGAGGCGGTGCGCGAGGTCTTCGTCACGCTCCACGAGCAGGGGCTGATCTACCGCGATCGCCGGCTGGTGAACTGGGACCCGAAGTTCCAGACCGCCATCTCCGACCTGGAGGTGGAGAGCCGCGAGGTGAAGGGCAGCCTCTGGCACCTGCGCTACCCCGTGGAGGGCGCGCCTGGACGCTTCATCGTCGTCGCCACCACCCGGCCGGAGACCATGCTGGGCGACACCGCCGTGGCCGTCCACCCGGAGGACGAGCGGTTCCGCGACCTTGTCGGCAAGTTCGCCATCCTGCCGCTGGTGGGCCGCCGCATCCCCATCGTGGCGGACGAGTACTCGGACCCAGAGAAAGGCTCTGGCGCGGTGAAGATCACCCCCGCGCATGACTTCAACGACTTCGCCGTGGGCAAGCGGCACAACCTCGCCATGCCCTCCGTGCTGGATGCGGACGGCCACGTCTTCCTTGGCGAGATCGAGGCCGATCTGGCGGCCGTCGAAGGCGTGGCGGAGCCGGAATTCGTCCGTTCCCTCGCTGGGCAGGACCGCTTCGCCGCGCGCAAGGCAATCGTCGCCGAGCTGGAGCGGCTGGAACTGGTCGAGACCATTGAGCCGCACACCCATGCCGTGCCGCATGGCGACCGCTCGGGCGTGCCGATCGAGCCGCGCCTGACCCTGCAGTGGTACTGCGACGCCGCGACCCTGGCCAAGCCGGCCATCGAGGCCGTCGAGACCGGCCGCACCCAGTTCGTGCCGAAGCACTTCGAGAACATCTTCTTCTCCTGGATGCGCGACATCCAGCCCTGGTGCATCAGCCGTCAGCTCTGGTGGGGCCACCAGATCCCGGCCTGGTACGCGCCGGATGGCAGCGTCTTCGTCGCGCGCAGCGAGGAGGAGGCGCTTGCCCAGGCCCGCGCCAAGCTCGGCGACAGCGTGACGCTGGAGCGCGACCCGGACGTGCTGGACACCTGGTTCAGCTCCGCCCTCTGGCCCTTCAGCACCCTCGGCTGGCCGCAGCAGACGCCGGAACTCGCCAAGTACTACCCCGGCGACGTGCTGGTGACGGGCTGGGACATCATCTTCTTCTGGGTCGCCCGGATGATGATGATGGGCCACCACTTCATGGGCGATGTGCCCTTCCGCACGGTCTACATCCACGGCCTGGTCCGCGACGAGAAGGGCCAGAAGATGTCGAAGTCGAAGGGCAACGTCATCGACCCGTTGGAACTGGTGGAAAGCTTCGGCGCCGACGCCCTGCGCTTCACCATCGCCTCGCTGGCCACGCCGGGCCGCGACGTGAAGCTCGGCCGCAAGCGGGTGGAGGATTTCCGTTCCTTCGGCACCAAGCTGTGGAACGCCGCGCGCTTCTGCGAGATGAACGGTATCGCGCCAGACGCCTCCTTTGACCCGGCGGCCGTGCAGACGCCGCTGGCGCGCTGGATCCTGGATGCGGCCAACGCCGCCATCCGCGAGGCCACCGAGGCGCTCGAAGCCTACCGCATGGATGACTATGCGGGCGCTTGCTACCGCTTCGTCTGGAACAGCTTCTGCGACTGGTTCCTGGAGTTCGCCAAGCCCGCGCTCAACGGGCCGGACGGGGCAGAGAAGGCAGAAGTGAAGGGAGCGGCCCAGCATGTGCTTGGCACCATCCTGCGCCTGCTCCACCCGGTGATGCCCTACATCACCGAGGAGTTGTGGGACCGCTTCGGCTATGGCGCCGAGTTCAGCCTGATCCGCGCCGCCTGGCCGGAGCCGGTGGCCGTGCCGGGCGCCGAGCAGGCCCGTGCCGAGCTGGACTGGCTGGTGAGCCTGATCTCCACCGTGCGCGGCGTACGTTCGGAGATGAACGTGCCGCCCTCCGTCACCGTGCCGCTGCTGCTGCAGGGCGCCTCGCCGGAGACGCTGGCACGCGGTGAGCGCTGGATCGAGGCGATCCGCCGCCTCGGCCGCGCCACCGAGTTCCGTGCCCTGTCCGAGGGCGAGGATCCGAAGGGCGTGGCGCAGGCGGTGGTCGGCGAGGCGACCGTGCTGCTGCCGCTGGCCGATGCGATCGACCTTCCCGCCGAGCGCGCGCGCCTCGCCAAGGAGCGCGACAAGGCCCGCGCCGAGGGGGCAAAGGTGGCGCAGAAGCTGGCCAATGCCGACTTCGTCGCCCGCGCCAAGCCGGAGGTGGTGGAGGAGAACCGCGAGCGCCTGGCGGCCTTCGAGGCCGAGGTGGCGCGGCTTGAGGCGGCGCTGGCCCGCATTGGCGGGTGAGGTCGCTGCGGCCTTCCGCCTGAGGGGCGGAGGAGCGGCAAACTGATAGAAGAAGGATGGGGGTCTGGGGGAATTCTTTCCCCCAGCCTTCCTGCCCGCTCTCGGTTGCCCACGGCGGAGTGCTGCGCGATACCTGTTGCGGGACGCAACGACGAGAAGGGTACGCCGGCATGGCCGAGCATCAATGGGACAAGTCGCGCCTGCCGAGCCGCCATGTGACGGTCGGCCCGGAGCGCGCGCCGCACCGCTCCTACTACTATGCCATGGGCATGACCGAGGAGGAGATCGCCCAGCCGCTGGTGGGCGTCGCCACCTGCTGGAACGAGGCGGCGCCCTGCAACATCGCGCTGAGCCGGCAGGCGCAGAGCGTGAAGCTCGGCGTGAAGCACGCCCAGGGCACGCCGCGCGAGTTCACCACCATCACCGTCACCGACGGCATCGCCATGGGCCACCAGGGCATGAAGTCCTCGCTGGCCAGCCGCGACGCCATCGCAGACACGGTCGAGCTGACCATGCGCGGCCACTGCTACGACGCGCTGGTTGGCCTCGCCGGCTGCGACAAGTCCCTGCCGGGCATGATGATGGCCATGCTTCGGCTGAACGTGCCGAGCGTCTTCATGTATGGCGGCTCGATCCTGCCCGGGAAGTTCAAGGGGCGGGACGTCACGGTGGTGGACGTCTTCGAGGCGGTCGGCCAGCACGCCGCCGGCAACATGTCGGACGAGGACCTGCACGCGCTGGAATGCGTGGCCTGCCCGAGCGCCGGAGCCTGCGGCGGCCAGTTCACCGCCAACACCATGGCGACCGTCTCGGAGGCGATTGGCCTGGCGCTGCCCGGCTCCGCCGGCGCCCCCGCCCCCTATGAGGATCGCGACAAGTGGGCCGTCGAGTCCGGCAAGGCGGTGATGGAACTGCTGAAGCGCAACATCCGCCCGCGCGACATCGTCACGAAGGAATCGCTCTACAACGCGGCGCTGATCGTTGGCGCTACCGGCGGCTCCACCAATGCCGGCCTGCATCTGCCGGCCATGGCGCACGAGGCCGGGATCAAGTTTACCCTGCAGGACGTCGCCGAGATCATGCGCAAGGCGCCCTATATCGGCGACCTCAAGCCGGGTGGCCGCTATGTGGCCTATGACGTCTACAAGATCGGCGGCATCCCCGTGATCGTGAAGGCGCTGCTCGATGCCGGCCTGCTGCATGGCGACTGCATCACCGTCACCGGCCAGAGCCTGGCGGAGAACCACCGCGAGGTGATCTTCCCGCGGGACCAGGACGTCATCCGCCCGGTCGCCGAGCCGATCTCGCCGACCGGCGGCGTGGTGGGCCTGCAGGGCAACCTCGCGCCAGACGGCGCCATCGTGAAGATCGCCGGCATGAAGAACCTTCGCTTCGAGGGCACGGCGCTCTGCTTCGACTGCGAGGAGGACGCCTTCAAGGCCGTGGACCAGCGCGCCTACAAGGAAGGTGACATCATCATCATCCGCTACGAGGGGCCGAAGGGTGGGCCGGGCATGCGTGAGATGCTGTCCACCACCGCCGCCATCTATGGCCAGGGCATGGGCGACAAGGTGGCGCTGATCACCGACGGTCGATTCTCCGGCGCCACGCGCGGCTTCTGCATCGGCCATGTCGGGCCGGAGGCGGCGGTCGGCGGCCCGATCGGCCTGCTGAAGGACGGCGACCGCATCGTCATCGATGCCGAGAAGGGCAGCATCGACGTGCTGATCTCCGACGAGGAGATGGCCAGGCGCCGCGCCGCCTGGCAGCCGCGCAAGACGGATTACAATTCCGGCGCGCTGTGGAAATACGCGCAGACCGTGGGCCCGGCCCATCTTGGCGCCGTCACCCATCCTGGCGGCGCGGCCGAGACGCATTGCTACGCGGATATCTGACACCGCTCTGTGTTACCGGGGCGGTAACATGCTGCCCCGGTTTGTCACGCTTCCGCCCTGGCTTCGCCATCCTTCCCGATGAAGCTTCCTGCATCGCCGGTGCAGCCTTCGGGCCGTGGCCGACGTTGCGGAGGGAGACGGCAGTGCCGGCCGCGCAGACCCCCATTTGTGGGACTGGTCTGCCTCCCCGCCGCAAGCCTTGCAGCAGTGTTCCGGGCGCCTGAGGCGGCCGGGGAAGGAGAACGCGTGATGCTGAACCGGCGCAGCCTTCTGGGCGGTATGCTGGCGGGTGCTGCTACCCTGCCGTTCGCTGTCCGGGCCGAGGCGCAGCCCTATGGCCCGCCGCCGGGTGGTCCACCGGGGCGCGGCCCTGGCTACGGCCCGCCGCCGGGACGCGGCCCTGATTACGGCCCGCCGGGCCGTGGACCGCACCGCCCGCCTGCGCCACCGCCGCCCCGCCCGGAACGCCGGCCGGCGCCGCCGCCGCGTCCGCAACTGATGTGGCAGCCCGGCCACTGGGTCTGGCGGGCCGGGCGCTATGACTGGGCGCCAGGGCGTTGGGTCGAGCCGCGCCGTGGGCGCTGGCGGGAAGGCCGCTGGGTGGAGCGGCGCGGCGGCTGGGTCTGGGTCGAGCCGGGTTGGCGCTGAGATGACGGGCCGGTCCACAGCACTGCTGCTCCTGGCCGGCACCGGGTTGGGGCTGGGCGGCTGCACCGTCCAGCCTGTGCTCGGCGTCTATGCCCCGCCGCCCTACTACTATGTGGAGCCGGCGCCGGCTCCGCCGTCACCCACGCCCTGGGTTCCGCCATCCGCCCCGCCGGCTCCGCCGCCCGGCTGGTGAGGCAGCGCTCAGTTCAGGTCGATGACGACGGGGGCGTGGTCCGAGGGCTGTTCCTGGGCCCGCGTCGCCGTATCCACCGAGGCCCCGGCCAGTCGCTCCGCCAGGTCCGGCGAAAGCAGGGCGTGGTCGATCCGCAGGCCCCGGTTGCCCTCGAAGGCGGGGCCATAGTCCCAGTAGGTGTAGATCCGTTCGCCGGGATGCAGCGCCCGCACCGCATCGGTCAGGCCGAGATGCAGCAGCGCATTGTAGGCGGCGCGGCTCTCCGGGCGGACCAGCGCATCGGTCGGCGGCATGGCGCCGGGCGGCGAGTCCAGCGGGCCGGGGCAGACATTGAAATCCCCCAGGATGGCGAAGGGCAGGAAGCTGTCCAGCCGGTCCGCCGCCAGGGTGCGCAGCCGCTCCATCCACCGCAGCTTGTAGGCGAAACCCTCGGCGCCGCCGGAATTGCCGTTGGGTAGGTAGATGCCGGCGAAACGGCCACCTTCCGCCGCCACCTCAATGTAGCGGGCATGTTCGTCGGCGCTCTCGCCCGGAAGCTCTTCCGCGACCACCTCGAAGGGCACCCGGGAGAGCACGGCCACGCCGTTCCGGCCGCCGGGCTGGCCGACAGCATGGGCGCGATAGCCCAGATCGGCCAGCTCGCCGACCGGGAACTCCTCCGTGCGGCACTTCAGCTCCTGGAGGAACAGGAGGTCGGGCTGAGCGGTTTGCAGGAAGCGGCGGAGATGCGGCACGCGCTTGCGCACCGAATTCACGTTGAAGCTGGCGAGGCGCACGGGAGCCGCGCTTGCCTCAGCCGATGGAGAAGGAAGCGCCGCAGCCGCAGCCCGAGGCCGCCTGCGGGTTCCTGATCGCGAAATGTGCGCCGATCAGCTCGTCCGCCCAGTCCAGCTCGCCACCGGCGAGAAGGTCCAGGCTGACGGGATCGACCATCACGCGAGTCCCGCCGCCCTCCAGCACCAGGTCATCCTCTGCCGGGCTATCCTCAAGCTGAAAGGAGTACTGGAAGCCGGAGCAGCCGCCGGCCTGCACGGCAACGCGCAGCCCGGCCTGCGGGCGGCCCTCACGGGCGGCGATCTCGGCCACCTGGGCAAAGGCGCTCGGCGTGACGCGGAAGGCGGGGGCGGTCGTGGTGCCGTCGGGCATGGCAAAAACTCCTCGGCTCGCAACATAGGCGGGGCAGGGCGGGTTTCCAACCGCCGGACCAGGGTTTCAGCGGCGTTGCGAGCCGGCGGAGCGGCTGGTAAGCCGCCGCGATCATGCCTGACCTCGCCCCCTTCGCCGTCCGGCCCGAGACTTCGCGGGGCCGGCTCCACCCGGAGCCGGCGGACGGCGTGCGCTCGCCCTTCCAGCGGGACCGGGACCGCATCATCCACAGCACGGCCTTCCGCCGGCTGCAGTACAAGACGCAGGTCTTCATCTACCACGAGGGCGATGCCTTCCGGACGCGGTTGACCCACAGCATCGAGGTGGCGCAGCTCGCCCGTTCGATCGCGCGGCGGTTGCGGATCGACGAGGATCTGGCGGAGGCATTGGCCCTGGCGCACGACCTCGGCCACCCGCCCTTCGGCCATGCCGGGGAGGAGGCGCTGAACGGGCTCATGCGCCCTTATGGCGGCTTCGACCACAACGCCCAGAGCCTGAAGGCGGTGACGGTGCTGGAGAAGCGCTATGCCGGCTTCGACGGGCTGAACCTGACCTGGGAGACGCTGGAGGGGCTGGCCAAGCACAACGGCCCGATCCGCCGCCCGTCGCCCTTCATGGCGGAGTACGATAGCCGGCACCCGCTGGACCTCGGGAGCCATGCGTCGGTCGAGGCGCAGGTTGCCGCGTTGGCCGACGACATCGCCTATAACAACCATGATCTCGACGATGGCCTGCGCGCCGGGCTCTTCAGCCTGGACGATGCCGCGACCCTTCCGCTGGTGGGCGACGCGGTGCGCGAGGTGCGCAAGCTGCATCCCGACGCCTCGCCCGGACGGCAGGCCAGCGAGTCCATCCGCCGCGTCATCAACGCCATGGTGCAGGACGTGATGGCCGAGGCGGGACGACGCCTTGCCGCGCTGGCGCCGAGGAGCGTCGAGGACGTGCGCGCCGCCGGCCGGCCGATGATCGCCTTCAGCGAGCCGATGCAGGCCGCCAACCAGCAGGTGCGCGACTTCCTGCGCGGCCGCATGTACCGCCACTGGCGGGTCAACCGCACCACGCAGAAGTCGAAGCGCGTCGTGCAGATGCTCTTTAGCCTGCTGCATGGCGGGCCGGACATGCTGCCGCCCGAGTGGCGCGAGGGCGCCGGCGCGCCCGGCACCGCGCGCTGCGCCGCCGTGGTCTGCGACTACATCGCCAGCATGACCGACCGCTTCGCGCTGGAAGAGCACCGGCGCCTCACCGACCCCCACATTCCCTGCTGAACGGACACCATGGAACAGAACCCCGCCGCCCCGCAGGATATCTTCGCCGCGCTGCGCACGGAGGTTCTGGCCTGCCTGCGCCGCATCCTGCCCGAGTTGCCCGAGGAGGCGCTCTCCCGCGTCGCCGTCGAGCCGCCGCGCGACGCGGCGCATGGCGACATGTCCACCAACGCCGCCATGGTGGTGGCCAAGGCCGCGAAGCTGCCGCCGCCGAAGATCGCCGCGCCGCTGGCCCAGGCCCTGGCCGAGCTGCCGATGGTGGCCGAGGCCGCGCCGGCCGGCCCGGGCTTCGTCAACCTGCGGCTGGCTGAATCCTTCCTGCTCGGCCAGGTGCCGGTGGTGCTGCGCGCCGGGGAAGGCTACGGCACCAGCCGGGGCGGCAGCGGCGTGCGGGCGAATGTGGAGTATGTCTCCGCCAACCCGACCGGCCCGATGCATGTCGGCCATTGCCGCGGCGCCGTGGTGGGCGACGCGCTGGCCAACCTGATGGCCAAGGCGGGCTACGACGTCACCAAGGAATACTACGTCAACGACGCCGGCGCGCAGGTGCAGGCGCTCGCCTACGCCGCCTACTGGCGCTACCTCCAGGTGCTCGGCACGCCGCTGACGGAGGAAGAATATGCCGCCTCCACGCCGAACGGCCTGCAGTATCGCGGCGAGTACCTGATCCCCGTCGGCGAGGCGCTGAAGGCGCAGCATGGCGAGGCTCTGGCGCCCGGTGCGCGCCCGGCCGATCCCACCCTCTGGCTCGACACGGTGCGCGAGTTCGCCGTCGCCCGGATGATGGACGAGATCCGCGAGGACCTCGCCGCGCTGGGCGTCGAGCATGACGTGTTCATCAGCGAGGCTGCCCTGGTGAAGGCTGGGGTGGCGGACCGCGCCATCGCCGAGCTGGCGGCGAAGGGGCTGGTCTATGAGGGCGTGCTGGAGCCGCCCAAGGGCAAGCTGCCGGACGACTGGGAGCCCCGCCCGCAGACGCTCTTCGCCTCCACCCGCTTTGGCGACGACGTGGACCGCCCGCTGCGCAAGAGCGACGGCAGCAACACCTATTTCGCCAACGACATCGGCAACCACGCCGACAAGATCGCGCGTGGCTTCGACGAGCTGGTGCAGGTCTGGGGTGCCGACCACGGCGGCTATGTCTCGCGCATGAAGGCGGCGGTCGCGGCGCTCTCGGGCGAGAAGCCGGTCGGCTTCGAGGTGGTGCTGACGCAGATCGTCAAGGTGATGAAGGGCGGCGAGCCCGTGCGGATGTCGAAGCGCGCTGGCACCTACATCACGCTGCGCGACCTGATCGATGAAGTCGGTCGCGACGCCGTGCGCTTCACCATGCTGACGCGCAAGTCCGACGCGCAGATGGACTTCGACCTCGACAAGGTTGTCGAACAGTCGCGCGACAATCCAGTCTTCTACGTCCAGTACGCACACGCCCGCTGCCGCTCGGTGCTGCGGCAGGCCGGTGATCCCGCGACGGTTGAATTGTCCGGAGCGCCGCTCAATGCGCTGCGTGACCCCGCCGAACTGGCCCTGATCCGCCGCATGGCCGCTTGGCCGCGTACGGTGGAGGCCGCTGCTGCGGCGCGGGAGCCACACCGAATTGCCTTTTATCTCCAAGACTTGGCCGCCGACTTTCATATTTTGTGGAACCGAGGGCGGGATGATGCGACACTCCGCTTCATTCGCGCCGAAGAGCCGGAAGCCACGCGGGCACGCCTCGCGCTGGTGGCCGCAACGGCCGTCGTCATCCGCTCGGGCCTGCGGGTCATGGGCGTCGCGCCAGTTGAGGAAATGCGGTGAGGGAAGTTCAGGTCCCGTCCTATCGTGTGCGGCAGGCCTCCGCAGAAAGCGGACCGCCGCGCCTGTTTCTTGTGGCGGGCGGCCTTGCAGGGCTGCTGGCCGTCGGCGGCCTCGTTGGCTGGGCCGTGACGCGGTACACGGACCATACCATCCCCGTGATCGAGGCCGACTCGCGCCCGGTGAAGGTGAAGCCTGAGGATCGCGGGGGGCTGCGCGTCCCCAACCAGGACGAAATCATCTTCGAGCGGCGCAATATCGGTGGGGCCTATGAGCCGAGCGGACGTCTCGGCCCGGCGGCCGAGACGCCGAACCTCGACGCGTTGCGGGCCGCCACCACGCCGCCTCCTTCCGCCACCCCGCCGGCTCCGGCTGCGATGCCGGCGGCTCCCCCGCAGCAGGCCGCCGCCGAACCGGCCCCCGCCGCGGTGCCGCAAGCCGCGCCGCTGCCGAGGGAGGCCGCTCCCGCGGCTCCGCCGAGTGCGCCGGCACCTGTCGCCCAGGCACCGGCCGCGCCTCCGCCCGTGAAGACGGTCGTTGCGCCGCCGCCGGCTCCCGCGCGTGTGGTCGGCGGAGTCATGGTGCAGCTCGGTGCGCTCGATTCCGAGGATGGAGCCCGTACCGAGTGGGAGCGCCTCGGCCGCCGCGCGCCGGACCTGATGCAGGGCCGCACGCCGCACATCATCCGCTTCGAGCGCGAGGGCAAGCCGACCATGTGGCGGCTGCGGACCGGCGGTTTCGAAAGCCGGGATACGGCAAGCACCTTCTGCGAGTCGATGAAGAGCCGGGGCGGCGCCTGCGCCGTCATCGGCGGCTGAACAAGGGCGCTTTCACCATGTCCACGCCGCGCGCGGCCATCGTCGGCCTGTCCGGCCCCGTCCTGCTGGCGGAGGAGGTGGCGATGCTGCGCCGCCTGCGTCCGCTCGGGGCGATCCTGTTCGCGCGCAACGTGCAGGAGCCGGCGCAGCTCGCCGCCCTCACGGCCGCCATCCGCGAGGAGTTGGGCGCCGAGGCGCCGATCCTGATCGACCAGGAGGGCGGCCGCGTCGCCCGCCTGCGGCCGCCGCACTGGCCGGCCTTTCCCCCAGCCGCCACTTTCGAGGGGCGCCCTGCCGGCGCGGCAGAGGCCAATGCCACGCTGCTTGGCCTGGAATGCGCGGCCATGGGTCTGGACGTCGTCTGTGCGCCGGTGCTGGACCTGCGCCTGCCCGGCGCCCATGACATCATTGGCGATCGCTCCTTCGGCGCCACGCCGGACGAGGTGGCCCGCCTCGGGGCGGCCTGGATCGCAGGGCTGCAGGCGGCGGGCACCATCCCGGTCATCAAGCACATTCCCGGTCATGGCCGCGCCCTGGCGGACAGCCACTTGGAACTGCCACGCGTCAGCGAGGCAAGCGAGGTGCTGGAGGTCGACCTGGCGCCGTTCCGTGCCCTGGCATCCCGCGGCGCCTGGGCGATGACAGCCCATATCCTCTATCCCGCCTTCGACGCCGAGCTTCCAGCCACCCTGTCGCCGCGCGTGATCTCCGAGGTGATCCGGGGCGCCATCGGCTTCGATGGTGTGCTGGTCTCGGATGACCTCGCCATGCGCGCACTCCGGGGAGTGCCGGGCGAGCTGGCGGCCGCGGCTCTCGCAGCCGGCTGTGACCTGGTGCTGCACTGCACGGGCGATCTGGCGGAGACGGTTTCCGTGCTGGAAGGCAGCGCGCCGCTCACCGACCGCGCCGCCGCCCGCCTCGCCGCCGCGCGCGAGGCCACCCGACTGGCCAGCCAGGGCCGCGCCGACGACCCCGCCGCGCTGGCCGCCCGGCGGGATGCGCTGTTGCGGGAGGCGGCGTGATCGGCTGGCTGCCCGAGCTTGCCGTCGCCGTCCTCGCCTCGGTCCTGGCCATCACCCTGCATGAGGCGGCGCATGGTTATGCCGCCCTTGCGCTCGGGGACGACACTGCGCAGCGCGCCGGCCGCCTCAGCCTGAACCCGCTGCGGCATGTCGATCCGGTCGGCACCATTCTGCTTCCGGGCATGCTGCTGCTGGTCCAGCTCCTGACCATCGGCAGGGTCGAGGCCATGTTCGGCTGGGCGAAGCCGGTGCCGGTGGATGTCCGCCGGCTGCGCGATCCGCGCTCGGGCATGGCGCTGGTGGCCGCGGCCGGGCCGGCGATGAACGTTTTTCTCGCCTGGTGCGCGGCGATGCTGGCGCACCCGCTGGAGAACCTTGGCGGGGTGCTGCCGCCGGAGGCGATGGCGCTTGGCATCCGCTTCATCATCCTCTCCATCCTCGCGAACCTGCTGCTCGGCCTGTTCAACCTGCTGCCGATCCCGCCGCTGGATGGCGGGCGCATCCTGGTGGGCCTGCTGCCGGCGCCGCTGGCGATGCGGGTTGCACGGCTGGAGCGCGGCGGGTTGTTGATCGTGCTCCTGCTGATCTTCGTGCTGCCGCGCATCTCGCCCTCGCTCGACCTGCTGGGCTGGCTGGTCGATCTGGTTACCGGGCCCGGCTTCAACCTGATCCTGTGGCTGGCCGGGCAGGGGTCATGACGGCGCCTGAGACACTGCATGTCAGCCTGGACGGCTATGAGGGGCCGCTCGACCTGCTGCTGGAGCTGGCGCGCGCGCAGAAGGTGGACATCGCCCGGCTTTCCATCCTCGATCTGGTGGACCAATACCTCGCGGTGATCGAAGGGGCCCGCCGCGTCCGGCTGGAGCTGGCGGCGGATTGGCTCGTGATGGCCGCCTGGCTGGCTTGGTTGAAGTCCCGCCTGCTGCTGCCTGAGGACCCGCAGGAGGAGGAGGATGCGGAGGCCCTGGCCGGGCAACTCGCCGAGCGCCTGGCCGAGCTGGAGCGGATGCGGGCCGCTGCCCAATGGCTCGCCATGCGGCCGCAACTCGGCCAGGAGGTGCTGGAGCGTGGCAATCCGGAAAGCTTCCTGCGGCAGGATCGCAGCGGCCTGAACGCCGACCTGCCGATGCTGCTGCGGGCCTATGTGGAGGCGCTGCGCCGCTCGTCCGCGAAGCGGCCCTATCGCCCCAAGCCGCGTCGACTCTGGACGGTGCAGGAGGCGCTGGAGCGGCTGGCGCGGCTGGTCGGCGCCCTGCCGGAATGGGGCGAATTGCAGCGCTTTCTCCCCGAATCGCTGGAGGACCCGGTGGAGCGGCGCGCCGCCCTGGCCGCGACACTCATCGCGGGGTTGGAGATGGCGCGGGGCGGCAGTATCGAGTTGCGCCAGGAAGCCGCCTTCGGCCCCATCCTGCTGCGGCGCTGCGCGGCAGCCGAGGCGGCGCTGGAGGGAGCCGATCATGACGCCGCTGCCGCCTGACGAGGACCCGGCAGGCATCGCCCAGGTCGAACACGCGCTGCGCCTCGCCGAGGCGCTGGTCTTCGCGTCTGATCGCCCGGTGCCGCCGCAGCGCCTGCAGGACCTGCTGCCCGAGGGGCTGCGCGCGGACGCCGTGCTGACCCTGCTCGCCTCCCGCTATGCCGGCCGCGGCGTGGAGCTGACCGAGGTGGCCGGCGGCTACGCCTTCCGCACCGCCCCGGACCTGGCGCCGGTGCTGACCCGCGTGGTGGAGACGCCCCGCCGCCTGCCGCGCGCGGCGATGGAGGCGCTGGCCATCATCGCCTATCACCAGCCCATCACCCGGCCGGAGATCGAGGAGATCCGCGGCACCAGCCTTTCCCAGTCCACGCTGGAGACGCTGCTGGAGCAGTCGCTGATCGCGCCGCGCGGCCGCAAGGAGGTGCCGGGCCGGCCGACGCTCTGGGGCACCACGCCCCGCTTCCTGGAGCATTTTGGCCTGCGCGTCCTGGCCGACCTGCCGCGGCGCGAGGAGCTGCTCGTGGGCGAGGGGCAGCCAGGGCCCGGCGGCGCAGCGGGGGGCAGCCTCCTGTGAACGCTTCTTCAGATGGGGCTACCCGCCTTCGTCTTTTCGGCAGGAAGTGCCTAGATAGACGGAATGGGTAAACGGGAAGCAAGGCGGCCGATTGGCGCTGTCCTCCGTTCCTGCTAACGGAAGCGGCCCCCGGCTGGGGGAGATGGGAAGCACATGTTCGATTTAGCGTGGTCCGAACTGGCCTTGATCGCCGTGGTGGCGGTGGTGGTGATCGGGCCAAAGGACCTGCCGGACGCCATCCGCAACATCGCCAAGGGCATCCAGAAGCTGCGGCGCATGGCCGCGGAGTTCCAGTCGCATGCTGACGAGCTGGTCCGCGAGGCCAAGCTGGAGGATGTGCGCGACCAGATTCGCGACATCCGGAACTTCGACCTGAAGGGCACGATCGAGCGTAACCTTGACCAGGACGGCTCGATCCGGCGTACCTTCAACGACGACCCGTTGAAGGATGCCTGGAAACCCGAGCCGACCTCCTCCGCCACCACCAGCCCGGCGACGCCCGCGGCCCCGCCCTCCACTGCGCCAGAGCATGTGGAGACGAGTGCGGCCCCGGCCTTCATCCCGCCTGCGGTTGCGGCCGAATCCGGCCCCGCCCGCCCGACCGCCCCTGAGCGGCCTGCCGAAGCCAGCGCCGCGGCGCCTGCCGCCCAGCCTGCCTCCGGCACCGTTCAGACGGTCCCGGACAAGCCCGCAACCCCGAACGTCTGAGCAAACCATCCGTGCCCCGAGAACCGGAAGATACGATCGACGACAAGCCGATGCCGCTGATCGAGCACTTGCTCGAACTACGGACCCGGCTGCTATGGTCGCTCGGCGCGTTCATCATCGCCTTCGCGCTCTGCTACTATTTCTCGGCGCAGATCTACGGCTTCCTGGCGCGCCCGCTGGCCGACATCCTGCAGCAGCAGAGCGGCGGCGAGCGGCGGATGATCTTCACCGCCCTCTATGAAGCTTTCTTCACCTATCTGAAGGTCGCGCTGTTCGGCGCCGTCTTCCTCAGCTTCCCGATGTGGGCGACGCAGCTCTGGCTGTTCATCGCGCCGGGCCTTTACCGCAGCGAGAAGAAGGCGCTGCTGCCCTTCCTGCTCGCCTCGCCGGTGCTCTTCATACTGGGCGCCGCGCTGGCCTATTATTTCATCTTCCCGCTCGCCTGGAAGTTCTTCATCTCCTTCGAGACGCCGCCCGGCGGCGGTGTGCTGCCAGTGCAGCTTGAGGCCAAGGTCAGCGAATACCTGAGCCTGGTCATGCACATGATCCTGGCCTTCGGCGTGGCCTTTCAGCTGCCTGTGGCACTGACGCTGATGGCCAAGGTGGGCATCATCTCGGTCGCCGGGCTGAAGAAGGGGCGGCGCTACGCGATCGTCGGCATGTTCGGTATCGCGGCGGTAATCACGCCGCCCGACATCATCAGCCAGATCGGGCTCGCCGTGCCGCTGATCGCCCTTTACGAAATCTCGATCCTGGCCGCGGGCTGGGTGGCGCCGAAGCGCGACGACAACAGCTGAGTTTCCGCCATGCATGACATCCGCATTGTCCGCGCCGATCCGGCCGGCTTCGACGCCGCGTTGGCCCGGCGCGGCCTCGCGCCCGTGGCCGAATCCCTGCTGGCCCAGGACGCGGCCCGGCGCGCCGCCCAGACCGCCGCGCAGGAGATGCAGGCCCGCCGTAACCAGCTCTCCAAGGAGATCGGGCAGGCAAAGCGCCAGGGTGGCGACACCACGGCCCTGGAGGCCGAGGGCGCGGCGTTGCGCGAGCGCATGGAGGCGCTGGAGGCCGAGGCGAAGGCTGCCGAGGCCGCGCAGACCGCCGTGCTGGAGACATTGCCCAACCTCCTGGACCCCGACGTTCCGGAAGGGCGGGACGAGAGCGCCAATGTCGTGCTGCACCAGGAGGGTACGCCGCCGGAGTTCGACTTCACGCCGAAGCAGCATTTCGAGATCGGCGAGGCACTCGGGCTGATGGACTTCGCCGGCGCCGCCAAGCTGGCCGGCGCCCGCTTCACCGTGCTGAAGGGTGCGCTGGCGCGGCTGGAGCGGGCTCTTGGGCAGTACATGCTTTCCCTGCATGTGGATGAGCATGGCTATACCGAGACCGCCGTCCCGCTGCTGGTGAACGACGCGACCATGTATGGCACCGGCCAGTTGCCGAAGTTCGAAGAGGACCTGTTCCGCACCACGGACGGCCGCTGGCTGATCCCCACCGCCGAGGTGCCGCTGACCAACCTCGCGGCGGGCGAGATCCTGCCCGAGGCGGAACTGCCGCTGCGCTTCACCGCCCTCTCGCCCTGCTTCCGCTCCGAGGCCGGCAGCGCCGGGCGCGACACGCGCGGCATGTTGCGCCAGCACCAGTTCGCCAAGGTGGAGATGGTCTCCATCACCACACCCGAGCAGTCGGACGCTGAGCACGAGCGCATGACGCGGTGCGCCGAGCGGGTGTTGACCGAACTGGGCCTCGTGTGGCGCCGAATCGTGCTCTGCGCCGGGGACACCGGCTTCTCCGCCGCCAAGACCTACGACCTGGAGGTCTGGCTGCCGGGGCAGGGAGCTTGGCGGGAAATCTCCTCCTGCTCCAACACCCGCGACTTCCAGGCGCGCCGGATGAACGCCCGCTACCGCCCGAAGGAGGGCAAGGGCACCGCCTTCCTGCACACGCTCAACGGCTCCGGCGTCGCGCTGGGCCGGGCGCTGATCGCCGTGCTGGAGACGCACCAGCAGGCGGATGGCAGCGTCCGCGTGCCGCAGGTGCTGGCGCCCTGGATGCGGGACGTCACGCAGATCGGCTGAAGGTCCTTGCGGAGCCGTCGCCCAGACCATAGTTTGCATCCCATTCGGGGCGTAGCGCAGCCTGGTAGCGCATCTGCTTTGGGAGCAGAGGGCCGGAGGTTCGAATCCTCTCGCCCCGATACCCACTTCCGGCGGGGCCGCCCGCCAGCATGAGGCCGAGAGCACCGAAGGTCATGAGCCGCAACACTGCCATTGCCCGTATCTATTCCCCGGCGCGGTCGGCCATGCAGTCCGGGAAGGCAAGGGGCGGGGGCTGGATCCTGACTTTCGCGCCGGCCGAGGCCCGCAAGCTCGACCCGCTGACGGGCTGGTTCGGTTCGGGCGACACGCAGGCGCAGGTCCGCCTCAGCTTCTCCTCGCGCGAGGCGGCCGAGACCTATGCCAAGTCCAATGGACTGGTCTATGAGGTCGAGGACGCGCCGGCGGTCCGGCGTGAGATCAAGCCAAAGTCCTATGCCGAGAACTTCCGCTACGGCCGGGCCGAGAACTGGACCCACTGATCCTGCCGGCGGCGCGGCGCCCTTAGCTCAACTGGACAGAGCAACCGGCTTCTACCCGGTTGGTTGGGGGTTCGAGTCCCTCAGGGCGCGCCACTCCCTGGCCCCTTAGGCTTCCCGCGCCACGCCGCCGCGCCTGCGAGGGGATGACGGCAAGCGACAGGAGCCGGAAACCGTGGCCGATGCAGCCACCATGTCAGGCCTGCGCCGCGTCGTGCGCTGGGTCGCGGCGCTCAACCTTGGCTATTTCGGCATCGAGTTTGTGGTGGCGCTTGCCATCGGCTCCGTTTCGCTCTTCGCCGACAGCATCGACTTCCTGGAAGACGCCTCGGTCAACCTACTGATCCTGCTCGGCCTGGGCTGGAGCCTAAGGCAGCGTGCCCGGCTGGGCATGCTGCTCGCTCTGATCCTTCTGCTGCCCACTGCCGCGACGCTTTGGACGGCCTGGGAGAAGTTCCAGATGCCGATCCCGCCCGCACCTGTGGCGCTGGGCCTCGCCGGTGCGGGCGCCATGCTGGTCAATGGTGGCTGTGCGCTCATGCTGGCGCGTTTCCGGTCGCATGGTGGCAGCCTGACGCGGGCGGCCTTCCTCTCCGCGCGGAACGACGTGCTGGCCAACATCGCCATCGTCGGCGCGGGCCTGGTAACGGCCTATGTGTGGACTTCCGCTTGGCCGGACCTGATCGTCGGGCTTGGTATCGCCGCGATGAACGCGGATGCCGCCCGGGAGGTCTGGGAGGCCGCCCGTGATGAGCATCGCGCGGCGACTGACTGAAGCCGCCTGCCTCGAGAGTACGGGATCAGCCGAGGCTTTCTTCCAGGGACGCCGGGGCAGGTTGGACAGACTGTTCCCGCGGCTCCTTATAGGAGTGGCCCGCCGCAGCAGGCATGCGCAGCTCCGCCACCACGGGAAGATGGTCTGAGGCAGCTTTGCCGGCCGTGTCGCGCCAGCTCGCACCGAGCAGGCCGATGGGGCGGCAGAAAATCTCGTCCAGCCGCAAAAGGGGGAAGCGCGCCGGGAAGGTCCGGTGTGCGGTGCGTGCCGGCAGCAGCGGCGAAAGACTGCGCCAGACCGGGCCGCGCCAGCTCCAGTCATTGAAGTCGCCCATCACCACGACGGGTCCCTCCATCTCCCGCACCAATTTCGCCAGCCGGCTGGCCTGCCGGTGTCGCTCGGTCCGCTTCAGCCCGAGATGCGCGGCGACCACCCCGAGCAGCCCGGCCGGCGTGCGGATGCGGGCGCAGATGGCAGCGCGGGGTTCCCGGCCTTCGACGGAAAGGTCATGCACCGCCGAATGCTCCATCGGCCAGCGGCTGAGCAGCATGTGGCCATAGGCGCCGTCATGCGCGCGGATGGTTTCCGCATGCATGGCATGGCCGGCGAAGCGCTCCCGCAGCACGGTGAAGGGTGAGGGTCTGGCACCGCGGCCCCGCGCCTCGACCTCCTGCACGGCCAGCAGGTCAGGCTGGTGGCGGCGGATGAGGCCGAGCACGCGATCCAGGTCGTAGCGCCCGTCCGGGCCGATGGCCGAGTGGATGTTCCAGGTCATCGCCCGCAAGATCATGCTTCCTCCTTCTGCGCGGAACGGCGGCGGAACCAGCCCACCAGCATCTGCAGCCCATAGGAGAGCGCCGCCCAGGCGACCAGAACCAGCACGAAGCCGATGATGTCCGCCAGGGAGGGGTCCTGCATGATGCGCAGGAGCCGGTCGCCCAACGCGGTCATCAGCAGCAGCCCGGGCGCGAGGCCGAGCGCCGTGCCGGCCATGTAATCCAGCATGGGAATGCGGATGGCGCCCGCGACGAGGTTCACCAGCGTGAAGGGCGCGACGGGCATCAACCGCACCATCGTCACCGCCATGATACCGTTGCGGGCGATGCTCCGGCTGATGCGGTTGATGCGCGGCCCCATGAACTTTCGCAGCACGTCCGGCCCGGCCCTGCGCCCCACCAGATAGGTGAGGAAGGCGCTGACCAGCGCGCCGACTGCCGCATACAACAGCCCTGGCCAGATGCCGAAGGCCGCCGCCGTGGCCACGATCAGCACATTCACGGGGAAGGCGAGGAGGCCCAGGACCATGAAGAGGCCCAGCGCCATGGCCGGCCCCCAGGCGCCGTTCACGCTCTGCAGGGAGGCGCTGAAGGTCTGCGGATCAAGAAAGCTTGCCAGCGGCGTGTAGCGCCAGGCCACACCGAGCAGCAGGACCGGCCCCGCTACAAGAGCAATGCGAAGCCAGACGGGCATGAGGTGGGGTGTTCCGTTCCCTGAAGTGAAATCGGCCAGGAGCATGGTGGAGGTCAGCGGGCGCACCGGGTCGGCCACCGCCTCGATCGGCGGCAGCCTCTCGCCCTCCTCAAGCGTCCCGTCCTCGATGGGCAGCAGCTGGCGGCGCCGGCTGCCGAGACTGTCGAGCGCGGCGAAAAGCGAGCCCTCCCGCGTGGCCTCTGCCACCTGCTCGGGCGTGGCGCCGAGATGCTCGGCCAGGAACCGGTCGCGCACGCGGCGGATCTCCGCCCGCATCGCCTCGTCCCGCGCCTCGATGACCAGGTCGCACTCGCTGTCGGTCGCCATGGAGCGGTTGCAGAGGTTGGCCGAGCCGACCCGCAGCAGCCGGTCGTCCACGATCATCACCTTGGAGTGGACCATGACATCCGCCTGCGGGCCCCGCCGGCCACCGACATGGGGATAGAGCAGCCGCACCCGGTCCATCACGCCGGCCCGGCGCAATGTCTCGGTGAAGCGGATGCGGCCCGCCAGCATGGTGCGGTGCTCCAGCCAGGTATGGTGCGTCTTTGGGCCGAGGATCACCGCCTCAAGCTGCGGCTGCTGCCGCATCCGGTCGGCCAGGCGCTGCGCCAGCGAGAGGTTGGTGAGGAACTGGTTCTCGATGTAGATGCTGCGTTCGGCAGCATCGATCATGTCCTCGAAGAGCCGTTGGACCTCGCGGATCTCCGGCTCATCCTCGAAGCTGCCCATGGTCCGGGCAATGCCGATTTCCACATGGTTGAAATCGGGGGCCACGTCGCACGGCCACAGGTCGGCCTCATCCATGCCGAGAGGCGAGGGAGCCGGCAGTTCCTCACAGGCGCTGCGAGCCCACCGGGAGCGAAAGAGCTCCGCCAGGGCGGTGGCAGCGGGGCCATCCACCATCATCTGGGTGTCGTGAAAAGGGGGATAGGTCTCGTCGCGGGGGTCAACGCGATGGGGGTTGTGGATCTTGTGCTGCGGCGTGTCCCATCGGCG